>Ga0075429_100000306_pt1 | contig 34715 bp, 35 predicted proteins | sample RhiMetdeltSRZDD3_FD_75295 | JGI IMG/M metagenome (GOLD analysis project Ga0075429, IMG submission 75295) | Populus rhizosphere microbial communities from Tennessee, USA - Rhizosphere MetaG P. deltoides SRZDD3 | ecosystem: Host-associated > Plants > Roots > Rhizosphere > Soil | place: USA...
CGCCCGGTCGCGACGACGGCCGCGTACCGGGCCGCCACCGACGGGTGCACCTCCGGCGTCGGGTTCGCCATCGCGAACACCATCCCGCCCGGTGCCATCGCGGCCACCGCCTCCTCGGGAATCGTGCCGCCGGAGACTCCGATCAGCACGTCCGCACCGGCCAGCGCGTCCACGATGGACCCGGTGATCCGCCGTGCGTTGGTGGACGCGGCGAGCGCGGCCTTGGCCTCGTTGAGATCAGAGCGTCCACTGTGGAGCGCCCCGCGCGAGTCGCACATCACGATCTCGCCCGCGGTCACCCCGCCCGCGATGAGCATCTTCGTCACCGCGACACCGGCCGCTCCCGCCCCCGAGACCACCAGTCGCAGATCCGGAAGCTTGCGGCCCAGGAGCGCGGCGGCGTTACGCAGCGCGGCGAGCACGACGATCGCCGTACCGTGCTGGTCGTCGTGGAACACCGGGATCGGCAGCGCCTCGTCGAGCCGCCGCTCGATCTCGAAGCACCGCGGCGCGGAGATGTCCTCGAGGTTGATGCCGCCGACCGACGGCGCGAGCGCCGTCACGACCGAAACGATCTCATCGACGTCCTGGGTGTTCAGGCACACCGGTATCGCATCGACGTTGGCGAATGCCTTGAACAGCGCCGCCTTGCCCTCCATCACCGGCAGCGAGGCGGCCGCGCCGATGTTGCCCAGACCGAGCACCGCCGAGCCGTCGGTCACCACCGCGACCGTGTGCGAGACCCAGGTGTACTCGTGTACGAGCGCGGGATCAGCGGCAATGGCTTCGCAAACGGTGGCGACCCCAGGCGTGTACGCCAGAGCCAGATCCTCCCGTGTGGACAGTGGGACGGTCGGCACGACGGCCAGCTTGCCGCCACGGTGCAATTCGAAAACCTCGCTCACGAGAAACTGAGTCTAGGGCGTGGCCAATAACGCAATACCACCCGGCCGACCACTTTGGCCGCGCCGTATCTCCGGGAGTCCTCGGACGCCACCGCGTTGTCGCCTTCGACCCACCACCCGCCGACCGCCGGCCGCACCGCCCGCTTCACGAAAAGGCCCGGCTGGCCCGCGAACCGCACGACCACCACATCACCCGGGCGGGCGTGCGGTCCGCGCCACACCAGCAGCGCGTCGCCGTCGCGCAGCATCGGGCTCATCGAGGGACCCACCACGAGTACCGCGAACAGCCGTGCGGCCACTGCACCCCCAGGAGTAGGGTTCGGACATAAGGATCATCGCAAACAATCCCATGGAGGGGTCCGATGCGACTGCCGCGACTGCTCACTCCGACTACCGTCGTCAAGGCACACTGCGATCTGCCGTGCGGCGTGTACGACCCCGCGCAAGCGCGAATCGAAGCTGAGTCGATCAAGGCGATCTGCGAGAAGTACGAGGCGAACACCGAGGCCGAGTTCCGTACCCGCGCCCTGATCATCAAGGAGCAGCGGGCCGAGCTGGTCAAGCACCACCTCTGGGTGCTGTGGACCGACTACTTCAAGGCGCCGCACTTCGAGAAGTACCCGCAGCTGCACCAGCTCTTCAACGACGCGACCAAGCTTGCCGGGGCCAGCGGTGCGAAGGGCAAGGTCGACGCGGCAACCGCGCAGCAGCTTCTCGACAAGATCGATGAGATCGCGAAGATCTTCTGGGAGACCAAGCAGGCATGACGATCTCGATACGGCCGGTACGTCCCGAGGACGTGCCGGCCGTTGTCGAGATGGTCCACGAGCTGGCCGCCTTCGAGCGGGCACCGGAGCAGTGCCGGTTGACGGCGGACCAGCTGCACCAGGCCATGTTCGGCCCGCAGCCCGCGCTCTTCGGCCACGTGGCCGTCGCGGACCAGCCGGTCGGTTTCACCCTCTGGTTTCTCAACTTCTCCACCTGGGAAGGTGTCCACGGGATCTACCTGGAGGACCTCTACGTCAAGCCGGCCGCCCGCGGTACCGGGGCCGGCCGCGCCCTGCTCGCGGCCCTGGCGCGGTGCTGCGTCGAACGCGGCTACCAGCGTCTGGACTGGTGGGTCCTGCACTGGAACCCGGCTCGCGACTTCTACCACTCGATCGGCGCCGTCGCGATGGACGAGTGGATTCCGTACCGGCTGACCGGTGCGCGGCTGCACGAACTGGCGGCACGGGCGCACGAAGTCGGCACCTGAACCCCTAGAGTCATGCCCGGGGGGTATGGGCTTCGGTGGAGGACGTGGTGGGAGAGGACGCCGCGGCGCCGGGATACGACGCCGTGGTCATTTCGGTGCCCACGGACGGCTCCTACCTCGGCGTACTGCGTACGGCCACCGCCGGCATCGCCGCCCGCCTGCAGTTCGCGCTGGACGAGATCGAAGACCTTCGCATCGCGGTGGACGAGGCGTGCGGCATGCTGTTGCCGCTCGCGGCCACCGGCGGCGAGCTGACCTGCCGGTTCGAGATCGGCCACGACGCGTTGGCGGTCGAGGTGTCGGTACCGACCGACGGCACCGTGCAGCTGCCGTCCGCTCAGTCCTTCGCCTGGCAGGTGCTCACGGCGCTGGCCGGCGACGTCACGGCCACCGCCGTCGCGGGACGAGCCGCGATCCGGCTGGTCGGCCGCGGCGCGACGATGCCCACCGGCACCGGCTAGCTGTGTTACCCAGGCGCCTGGACCTTCGGTCGGCGCAGATTTAGCTAGCCGGTCAGACCCGCGTCGTCGGCGCTCCGGCGCAGGTAGCCGACGTGAACCGCCGCCGCGGCTCGTGCTCCGTCAACGTCCCGCGCCGCGATGCACCTCAGGATCTCCCGGTGGTGGCTGTCGAGGCAGATCCAGAAGTCCGGTGGCATGGGTGCGCTGCGGACGAGTTGCCGCTCGTTCGTCAGCTGGTACAGCGGGGTCGCGATCAGCTCCAGCAGGGCGTTGCCGCTCGCCGCTACCAGGCCTTTGTGGAACTCGCGGTTGAGCGTCAGCATGCGGTCCAGCTCGTCGATCACGGGGTCGAACAGGGCCGCGTGCAACACCGAGAGGTTCGCCTCGGTACGGTTCGCCGCCGCCAACCCGGCCACCGGTACCTCGAGCAACGCCCGCACCTCTAGCAGATCGTCGATGCTCACCGTGGACGTGTTGAGCAGCATGCTGACGCCGGTCGACAGCGTGTCGGCCAACTGGTCCGGGCTCGGGTGGGCCACGAAACTGCCCCCGGTGACGCCCCGGGTCGTGACGATCAGATGCTGGCTGGCCAGCAGCCGCAACGCCTCCCGGACGGTGCTACGGCTCAGTCCCGACCGCACGCACAACTGCGGCTCGGTCGGCAGGCGGTCGCCAGGGCGCAACCGTCCGGATGTGATCTCCGCCCGGATGTCCTCGGCGAGCAACTGGTAGGCGGTTGCCCGTACCGCCTGAGCGTCGCGCTCGCTCACGCAGAGAAGCGTAAACGCGCTGTCAGCGAATTCCCAGCGCGTCGCGGCTCGCCGAGCTGATCAGTAGGCCAATCACCGCGACAGCCGCTATCCCGATCGGGATGCCGAGCCACGCCAACCCACTCGAGATCATCACGTACGCCGACGGCAACAGCAGCAACTGCACCACGATGGAGGGACTGCGCGCCCAGGACTGGCGGCGGTACAGCGCCACCGCGAGCGCGCCCAGCGCCGCGGCCATCAGTACCACGAACCCGGTGACTAGTAGCGCACTGCGCAGGCTGGTCGCGGTACCCGTGATGTCCTCGTACCCGAGGAAGACGGCGAGCGCCGCCGCGCCCAGCGCCTCACCACCGACCAACCCGGCGGCCCACCGCAACTGAACCGGCACGGTCCCCTACGTTACAGTCCCGGTGTGCGCGCGCTTCTCGTGGTCAACCCGCAGGCCACGACGACCAACGAGCGCAGCCGCGACATCCTCGTGCGAGCCCTGCGCAGCGAGGTCGACCTGGAGCTGGCCAAGACCCGCCGGCGCGGGCACGCCGCGACGCTCGCCCGCGAGGCGGCTCAGAGCGGCGTCGATCTGGTGGTCACCCTCGGCGGTGACGGTACCGTCAACGAGGTCGTCAATGGGTTGATGACTGTCGAAGGCGATGCGTCGGCGCGGCCGGCCCTGGGCGTGGTACCGGGTGGATCGACGAACGTGTTCGCGCGCGCGCTGGGCCTGCCGAAGGACTGGGCCGAGGGCACCGGGGTGATCCTGGAGGCGCTGCGCGATCGGCGTACCCGGACCATAGGCCTGGGCCGGGCCGACGACCGCTACTTCACCTTCTGCGCCGGCCTTGGCCTCGACGCGTCGGTGATCCGCCGGGTGGAGCGCGCCCGGCAGCGCGGGCGCGTGTCGACGCCGACGCTGTACCTGCGATCGACGGTCGCGCAGTACTTCCTGGGTACCGACCGGCGGGAACCGGCGATCACGCTGGAGCGCCCCGACCAACCACCGGAAACGGATCTCGCCACGGCGATCGTGCAGAACACCGCGCCATGGACATATCTCGGCGACCGAGCGGTTAATCCCAATCCTTCCGCATCTTTCGATCTCGGTTTGGACGTCATGGCAATGCGGGTGCTGCACGTACCAAGTACCACCCGGACAATTGCCCAGATCCTGTCGCGTCAGCCGCGGCCGCGCGGGCGCCAGGTGCTGCGCCTCCATGATCTGGATGCCTTCACGCTACGTGCCACCCGACCGCTGGCGTTCCAGCTCGACGGGGACTACCTCGGCGAGCGGGACAAGGTGGATTTCGCCAGCGCACCTGCCGCGCTCCGGGTAGTCTGCTAGGAACACGACTGCGCACTTTCAGGTGTGACACGACGCCGAAATGCTGGTAGAAGGTTACGCAGCGTACTACATTGAGTATCGAGCACCGCAAGCCGGGGGTCTGCAGAAATCGGGTGATTAGGGACGAAGTAGTCGTGAGCTTGCTCACCCGACCGGCCTTTTTCCGCGATCCCCCCTTGACATCACGGCCGTTCGTGAAAGCATTCACAAGCGGTACGAGTTGCCTGCTCACGCGCTGGCGCGCCGCGCGTGCATATAGGGAAAGAAATACGCAATCACTGCCACCGTTCCACGAACAAGGAGTGTTGCCGCCATGGACTGGCGCCACCGTGCTGCCTGCCGCGACGAGGACCCCGAGCTGTTCTTCCCGATTGGGACGTCCGGCCCGGCTCTCCTGCAGGTCGAGCAGGCGAAGGCGGTCTGCCGGCGCTGTACCGTGACCGACGAGTGCCTCCAGTGGGCGCTCGAAACAGGTCAGGATGCCGGCGTCTGGGGCGGAATGAGCGAGGAAGAGCGGCGTACCGTCAAGCGCCGCAGCGGTATGCGGATCCGCGCTCACTCCCTCTGAAACCGCGCAAAACGTCTGACGCCCCCGGGATTTCACCCCGGGGGCGTCACTGTCTCTGCCCGCCCCGCCGGACCCCGTTGATCATGAAGTTAGTTTCGGGTTCGACGGCGTGTCGTCACACCAACTTCATGATCAACCCACAGGGGCGGCGGCGACGACCAGTTCGGGCGCCGTAGCCGCGCGGTCGAGGATCAGCCGTACGAGTTCCGGTGCGTCGCCGAGCGGGCCGGCTACGCCGATCGCGCCGGCGTCGATGGCCGAGGCCACCGCGCGGTCGTAGAGCAGCCCGGGAGCCAGGAAGTACGCCGCCACGGCCACGCGTCGCGCCCCCTGCCGGCGCAACGACAGCACCGCCTCCCCCGGCGTCGGGCCGGCCGCGGAGGCGTACGCCGTCACGCAGGGCACACCTGCCGCGGTACCGAGGGCGGAGGCGGCAGCCGCGACCGTGGCCCGAGCCGTTGCGTCCCGGGTACCGGCCGCGGCGAGCACGAGTGCGTCGTACTCGCGGTACAGCTGGCCGAGCCGACGGCGCAGCGCCACCACGAGCTTGGCGTCGACGGCCTGACCGCGTGGACCGAGTACGTCGGATTGGACGGCGTGTACACCGATCCCCGCCGCGCGCGTCTCGGCCAGCAGCGCGGGCAGGTCCACCCGACCGTGGTACGCCGACGTGAGCAGCAACGGAACGACCACAGTGGACGTGTGTCCCGCCGCGGCGAAGGCGGCCAGGGCCCGGGGCACCGTCGGTTGGTGGTGGTCGAGGTAGGCCACCGCCACCGGCCGGTCGGGACTGGCCGCGGCAACGGCCCGCCGCAGCGCCTGCGTGCTCGCCGCGGCCCGGGGGTCGCGGCTCCCGTGCGCTACGAGCAAGACCGGCACAGTCATGCCGCGTGCAGCCCGCATTCGGTCTTGTCGAACATCGGCCACCGGCCCGCCCGCGCGTCCTCGCCGGGCGCCGTACGACGGGTGCACGGCCAGCACCCGACCGAACCGTAGCCCATCTTCAGCAGGGCGTTGACGGGTACGTCGTACCGTTCGATGTAGGCGTCCACATCGGACTCTGTCCACGCCGCGAGCGGGTTGACCTTCACCTTGCCGCGGCTCGCCTCGTAGTGGACGACCGGCGTGTTCGCCCGGGTCGGCGACTCGTCGCGGCGCAGTCCGGCGGCCCAGGCGTCGTAGTTCGAGAGCGCCCGCTCGAGCGGCTCGATCTTGCGCAGCGCGCAGCACTCGTCCGGATCGCGGGAGAACAGCCGCGGCCCGTACTGCCCGTCCTGCTGACCCACGGTCAACTTCGGTCGGATCGACAAGACGCGCACGGGGAGACTCGCCGCGACCTGGTCGCGAACCCGCAGCGTCTCGGCGAAGTGCAGGCCGGTGTCGAGGAACACGACATCGGTACCGGGAGCGACGCGGGACACGAGGTGCACGAGTACCGCGTCCGCGAACGAGCTGGTGACGCAGAACCGGGCACCGAACTGTTCCGCCGCCCAGGCCACGATCTCCTCGGCCGGCGCACCCTCCAGCTCCCGGCCGGCGGCCTCGGCCACCGCCTCGAGCCGCGAGGAACCCAACCGGATCGGCAGTACGGCTGTCATCTCGCCACCTCTCTCGACCTGAGCCCGATCAGCTTCACGGCGAAGACCCGCGTACACGAGCGGCACTCCCAGGCGCCACTGGCGGACTCGTGCGGCCGGAGGTCCTCCTCGCCGCAGAACGGGCAGTGGTACGGCGTGACGCGCTCGTCCGTCATTTCAGCGCCTCCTCGTCCACTCTGGACACCCACTGGGCGAACGCCTCGCCGGAGTGCCGATCGGCCAGGTAGCGCCGAGCGAGGCGCTCGACGTACCCCGGAAGCTCCACCGCGGTCGTCTTGAGACCGCGAACCTTGCGCCCGAACCCGGCGGCCTGTCCCTCGGCCAGGGCGAGCCCGCCGCCGAGGTGCACCTGGAAGCCCTCGACCAGCTCGCCGTCCGGCCCCGGGACGAGCTGACCCTTGAGCCCGATGTCGGCGATCTGCGTACGGGCACAGGCGTTCGGGCAGCCATTGATGTTGATCGTGATGTCCGCGTCGATCGCGCCGAGGCGCTGCTCGAGCACCGCGACGAGGTCGGCCGCGCGCGCCTTCGTCTCGACGATCGCGAGCTTGCAGTACTCGATGCCGGTACACGCCATCGTGCTGCGCCGCCACGTCGACGGCGCCGCCTCGAGGCCCATGTCGCGCAGTGCGGTCACCATCGCGTCCACAGTGGACGGCTCGACGTCGAGGACGAGAATCTTCTGGTACGGCGTGAGCCGCACCCGCCCCGACCCGTGCGCCTCCACCACGTCCGCGAGCTTCGCCAGCTGCGACCCGGAGACCCGGCCGGCGACCGGTGCCACGCCGATGTACCGGCGACCGTCCCGTTGCGAATGGACGCCGATGTGGTCGACCGGGGCGGCCGGCAGCACCGGCGGTGGCCCGTCGATCAGCGGCTGCTTCAGGTACCGCTCCTCGAGCACCTCGCGGAACCGTTCGACTCCCCAGTCGGCGAGGAGGTACTTCAGCCGGGCCCGGTTGCGCAGCCGGCGGTAGCCGTAGTCGCGGAACACACCGACGACGCCGGCCCAGACATCGGCGACGTCGGCCAGCGGTACCCAGGCACCGAGCCGCTTGGCCAGCATCGGGTTGGTGGACAGCCCGCCGCCCACCCAGAGATCGAATCCCGGCCCGTGCTCGGGGTGCTCCACGCCGAGGAACGCGATGTCGTTCGCCTCGTACGGCACGTCCGGCAGCCAGGAGATGGCCGACTTGAACTTGCGAGGCAGATTCGCGTACGCGGGATCGCCGATGTACCGGGCCGAGATGTCCCGGATCGCCGGTGTGGCGTCGACGACCTCGTCGGCGGCGATCCCGGCGACCGGGCTGCCGACGATGACCCGAGGAGTGTCCCCGCACGCCTCGGTCGTGTAGAGCCCGACGCTCTCCAACTCGCGCCAGATCGCCGGTACGTCCTCGATGCGCACCCAGTGCAGCTGGACGTTCTGCCGGTCGGTCAGGTCGGCAGTGTCCCGGGCGTACACAGTGGACACATTGGCGATCGCCCGCAGCTGGGCCAGATCGAGCTGCCCTCCGTCGACGCGGATGCGCAGCATGAAGTACTCGTCCTCGAGCTCGTGTGGCTCGAGCACCGCGGTCCGGCCGCCGTCGATGCCCGGCTTGCGCTGGGTGTACAGGCCCCACCAGCGGAACCGCCCGCGCAGATCCGCCGGGTCGATGCTGGCGAACCCGCGGTGCGCGTAGATGTGCTCGATCCGGGCCCGTACGTTGAGCCCGTTGTCGTCCTTCTTGACCCGCTCGTTGGGGTTGAGCGGTTCCCGGTGGCCGAGCGCCCATTGGCCTTCGCCACGGGTGCGCTTGCCTGTGGTGGTAACCGCCATGGTGGTGGCGTCCCTTCTCCGAACGAGTGGGAGAACGCGCACACGCGCCAGGCAGAGCAGTTTGAAAGAAGCCGGCGCGTGCCGCGCCTGAAGATCAGATGCGGCGTTAGGTCAGCCGGCCGGACAGATCGCGCTGCGAACGCGGCCGTAGTCGACGTGGCGACGGGCCACGAAGCGGCGCTCGACAGCGGATGTCATGACAGCCATGTTCCCATGTCGATACCGGCAGGGCCAGTCAGGAGTGGGCGACGTCTCAACGTGTGGGCCACTCACTATCCGTCGATCAAGGATGAAAAGTCAGCGTTTGTTCAGGGGCACCACGATGACGGCCTCGGTGCCGCCGCCGTTCCGGTCGCGCAGCTCGATGTTGCCGCGCAGCTCACCGGCCGCGAGCGTACGCACGATCTGCAGGCCCAGCCGCCCGTTGTCGTCCGGGTCGAAGCCCTCCGGCAGCCCGCGGCCGGTATCGGCGACGGTCACGTGCAACTGGCGGCGGAACCGGTGGACCGCGACCACGACCTCGCCGGCCGCCCCCTGCTGGAAACCGTGCTCGACCGCGTTGAGCAGCAGCTCGTTGAGCACCATGACCAGCGGCGTCGCGACCTCGGCGGGCAGCACCCCGAACGTCCCGTCCCGGCGCATGGTCACCCGCGACTCCGGCGCGGCCACCTCGGCGGCGGCCGACGCGACGCGGTCGACGATCCCGTCGAACTCGACGGCCTCGTCCGAGGACATCGACAGCGTCTCGTGGACGAGAGCGATCGAGGCGACGCGGCGTACCGACTCCTCGAGCGCGGCCCTCGCCTGCGGCGCGGACACCCGCCGAGCTTGCAGGCGCAGCAGCGCGGCGACGGTCTGCAGGTTGTTCTTCACCCGGTGGTGGATCTCCCGGATCGTCGCGTCCTTGGTGACCAGCGCGCGCTCCCGGCGCCGGATCTCGGTGATGTCCCGGGCCAGCACGAGAGCCCCGATCGGCACTCCGGCGGGCATCAACGGCAGGGCCCGCATGAGAACCGTCGCGCCGCGCGCCTCGACCTCCCAACGCGGCGGGGACTCGCCGCGCAACGCCGCCAGTACCTTGCCCGCCGCTTCCGAGCCGTCCAGTGGGTCGTCGGACAACCGCCCGGTCAACCCGGACAGGTCCTCGCCGACCAGGTGAGCGGCCATGCCGAGGCGCCGGTACGCCGACTGCGCGTTCGGGCTCGCGTAGGTGACCTTGCCGCCGGCGTCGAGGCGTACGAGCCCGTCCCCGACCCGCGGTGCGCTGGTCGTCTCGCCGGCGTGCCGCGGCGGCGGGAACGTACCGTCCGCGACCATCTGGGCCAGGTCGTCGGCGGTGGTGAGGTAGTTCAGCTCGAGCTGGCTCGGAGTACGGGCGGTCGACAGGTTGGTGTCCCGGCCGACGACGGCGATGACCTGACCGGGTTCCCCTTCGGCATCCCGGTGCCGGACCGGGATCGCCTCGTGCCGGGCGGGCGTGTCGCCGTACCAGACCGGGTCGCCCTCCCGCCAGATCCGGCCCTGGGTCCGCGCGATCTCCAGGTGGGCCACCTCCGGGCCGGCGACCACGCGGCCGACCTGGTCGTCCTGGTACGCCGTCGGAGCGGTCGTCGGGCGTACCTGGGCCACGCACACGAACGACCGCGTCGCAGAGCCGTTGTCCGGCATCACCGGCACCCAGAGCAGCAGGTCGGCGAAGGACAGGTCGGAGATCAACTGCCAGTCACCGGCCAGCCGGTGCAGGTGGTCGATGTCGACAGCGCTCAGGCTGGTGTACTCCTCGACCAGATCCCGCAGCGTTGACACACGTCAAGCGTAGGGGCTGTGACTCCTACGCCGGCCTCCGCCGGCGCAAGCCCGGGCCTTCGACGTGTCACCTTCCCTCGTCGCTACGCTCCTCAGTCCAGGCGACACGGCCCGGGCTCAACGTGTCGTCGTTACCTTGCGCAGCCCACGGGGCGCGTCCGGATCTTCGCCGCGGGCGAGCGCGAGCGCCAGCGCGAGGCGCTGCAGCGGCAGGATGTCCAGCAGTGGGGCGTACCGCTCGTCCACCGCCGGCACCGGGATGTGGGCCGCCGCCGGGTCCACAGGGGACGGTCCGACGGCCACGACGTCCGCGCGCCGCTCGCCCAGGCGTGCGAGCACCTCGCGCATCGCCTGGCCGCCCGGGCCGGCGCCGACAACGGCGAGCACGGGTACGTCCGGGTCGGTCATCGCGAGCGGGCCGTGCAGCAGGTCCGCGCCGGAAAAGGCCAGGGCGGCGAGGTACGACGTCTCCATCAGCTTGAGCGCGGCTTCCCGGGCGGTCGGGTACCCGTACCCCCGCCCGGTCGTGACCAGGCGCCCGGCGAACCGGTAGCGCGGCGCGAGGGTGACTGCCGTGGAATCCGCGAGCGTGTCGGCGGCGAGCCGCGGCAGCGCGTCCAGTGCGCGCCGCTCGTCCGGTGGCAGGGTGCCGTCGCCGGTGCGGACGCCTTCGACGAGCATGAGCAGCGCGAGCAGCTCGGCGGTGTACGTCTTCGTGGCGGCGACCGCCCGCTCGGGGCCGGCCGCGACGTCCACGGTCAGCTCGGCCGCGTCGGCCAGGGCTGACGCCGGATCGTTGGTGACCGCGACCGTCAGCGCGCCGGACTCCCGGGCCACCCGGATCACCTCGGTCAGATCCGGCGAGCCGCCGCTCTGCGAGACCGCGACGACGAGCGCGTCCCGCAGGTCCGGCCGGGCGCCGAAGAGCGTGATGGCGCTCGGCGACGCCAGTCCCGCAGGCAACCCGAGCCGGATCTCGGCCAGGTAAGCGCCGTACAGCGCCGCATGGTCGGACGTCCCGCGCGCCGTCAACACCACATGCCTCGGCCGCCGCCGCGCAATGGCGGCCGCGACCGCCGCGATCTCCCCACCCTGCGTGAGCAGCCGCTCGAACACCGCCGGCTGCTCCGCAATGTCCGCGGCCATGCCCACGCCACGCTCATTCATGCGCGCAGTGTGCCACATCCGCGCATCTCCGCGCATCCTCCGCGCAGCCCACCCCGCCGGCCGCCCACCCCCTGCGTTGATCATGAACCTAGTTTCGGGATGGGCGGCGTGTCGTCACACGAACTTCATGATCGCGCGAGGGGGACGCCCGCTTCGGCCTCCGCCAATGCCGCCTCGTCCGCGTCCGCGGCCGGAGCCGAGTCGTAGCCCCGCAGCGGCACGTGCTGGATGAACCACGCCAGCACCGGCACGATGACCGCGAGCACGATCGCCCAGCTGAACACGCTGGACATCGCGTGGGCGATGCCGTTCAGGAAGCCCTCGCGGATCGGAGCGGGTAGCTGCACGAGCGTCGACGGGTCGAGCTGACCGCCCGAGCCGTCGAGGCGAGCGGCCGCCTCCGGACCGATCTTCGCCACGTCCTCGCGGAGGCGCGAGGTGAAGATCGCGCCGAACAGCGATACGCCGAACGAACCGCCGATCGACCGCACGAACGTCGCCGTGCTGCTGGCCACCCCGAGGTCCCGCTGCTCGACGCTGTTCTGCGCGATGAGCAGCGTGGTCTGCATCAGGAAGCCCATGCCGGCGCCGAGCACGATCATGTACAGCGCGGACATCGTCTTCGTGGTGTCCCGGTCGAGCAGCGACAGCAGGAACATGCCGCTGACCAAGACGATGCCGCCGACGAGCGGGAACGCGCGGTACTTGCCGGTCTTGGTGATGACCCGGCCGATCACGATCGACACGATCAGTACGCCGGCCATCATCGGCAGCAGCAGCAGGCCGCTGTTGGTGGCCGAGGCGCCCTGGACGGTCTGCTGGTACAGCGGCAGGAAGCTAACCGCGCCGAAGAGCGAGAAGCCGACCAGGAACCCGATGCCGGAGACGAGCGCGAAATTGCGGTTGGTGAACAGCTTCAGCGGCAAGATCGGCTCGGGAACCCGCTGTTCGACGTACAGGAACACGCCGATGCTGACGACGGCCAGCGCGGCCAGGCCGACGATCTGGCCGGACAACCACGGATACTCGGTGCCGCCCCAGGTCGTGATCAGCACCAGCGAGGTGATCCCGACGGACAGCAGCGCGGCGCCGACCCAGTCGATGCGGTGCTCGGTGCGGTACTTCGGCAGGTGCAGCGTTGCCACGATCACCAGCAGCGCCAGCCCACCGAGTGGCAGGTTCACGTAGAACGCCCAGCGCCACGACAGGTGGTCGGTGATGAAGCCACCGACCAGCGGACCGGCGATCATCGCGAGCGCCATGATGCCGCCCATCAGGCCCTGGTACCGGCCCCGCTCGCGGGGCGGTACGAGGTCGCCGATGATCGCGAAGGCGCCGACCATCAGGCCGCCGGCGCCGAGACCCTGCAGCGCCCGGAAGCCGATGAGCTGGCCCATGTCCTGCGCCGCCCCGGACAGCGCGGAGCCGACCAGGAAGATCACGATCGACGTTATGAAGAGGCTCTTGCGGCCGTACAGGTCGCCGAGCTTTCCCCAGATCGGGGTCGATACGGTCGTGGCGAGGATGTAGGCGGTCACGACCCAGGACAGGTGCGCCAGGCCGCCCAGCTCGCCGACGATGCGGGGCATGGCCGTACCGATGATCATGTTGTCGAGCATGGCCAGTAACATCGCGAGCATCAGGCCCGGCAAGACGATACGCAGGCTCTTGCGTTGGGCCGCCCCGGTCTCGACGTCAGTCACGTTTACACTCCCCGATAGCGTGGCTTACTTGCCGTACGGTAAGCTGCTTACTTGCCGACCGTCAAGTGAGATAGAGGTGAGCAGTGACCGAGGACACCCGCGCGAAGATCCAGGCGGTCGCGCTGGAGCTGTTCACGGAGCACGGGTACGAAAACACGTCGCTCCGCGAGATCGCCGAGCGCCTCGGCGTCACGAAGGCCGCCCTCTACTACCACTTCAAGAGCAAAGAAGAGATCGTCGACGGCTTCTTCGCAGACCAGGGCGCGGCGATCGACACGCTGCTCGCCTGGGCCGCCGACCAGCCGCGCACGATGGCGACGCGGCAGGAGCTGATGCGGCGGTACGCGGACCTGCTGCACTCCCCGCGGAGCCGCGAGGTCATGCGCTTCTTCGAGCGCAACCAGGCCGTCCTGCGTAGCAAGCCGGCCGGCGAGAAGATGCGGGGTCGGCTGGGCGCGCTCGTCGACCTCATCGTCGAGCGGGACTGGCCGCTGACCGCCCAGATCCGGGGGGCGCTAGCCATCTTCGCGATGCACACGAGTCTGTTCGCGATCCGCGACCCCGAGGTCGGCGACGACGAACGCCGGGAAGCCGCGCTCGAGGTAGCCCTCGACCTGCTGGCCCAGGCGGCCGGGTCAGCTCGTAAGGGGGAGCGCGCGGCGTAGGCCCAGCAGCTGGATACCGGGCCCCGGCATCCAATCGAGGTCAGGGGCGCGTTGGAACCCGAGTCGCGCATACAGCCGCTGCGCCGCCATGGCGAAGTCCCGCACGCAGATGACCACCGCGCTACAGCCCGCCTCGTCGGCCCGGGTCAGGCAGGCCATGGCCAACGCCTCGCCCACGCCCCGGCCCTGGGCGGCGGGGTCGACGGCGAGCATCCGGAACTCCGCCTCGCCGTCGGTAGCCAGCTCCGCGTACGCCGAGCCGGCCATACAGAACGCGACCGCGCCGAGCACGTCACCGGTACCGGGGTCGACCGCGACCAGCAGCTCCGCCTGGTCGGCCCGGGTCACCACATCGGCGAGGCGATCGGCGTAGAAGCCCGCCGCGGCGTTCAATTGGCCGTCGGCTCGATATGCCGCGACCGTCAACCGCCCGATCGCCGGGAAGTCGGCCGGCCGCGCCGGGCGCACGAGAGCGCTCATTGTTGGCCTCGCTCCGCTGCGCGCCTCACGCGCCGCCTTCCCTCGTCGCAGCGCTCCTCGGTCCAGGCGCCGCGGCGCTCCGCTGCGCTCATTGTTGGCCTCGCTCCGCTGCGCGCCTCACGCGCCGCCTTCCCTCGTCGCAGCGCTCCTCGGTCCAGGCGCCGCGGCGCTCCGCTGCGCTCATTCGACGATCGCGATGAGGTCGCCTTCCTGGACGACGTCGCCCTCGTTCACGGCCATCTTCGTGACCACGCCGTCGGACTCGGCGAGAACCGGGATCTCCATCTTCATCGACTCGAGGATCACCAACGTGTCCCCTTCGGCGACGCTGTCGCCCGCGGACGCGACGACCTTCCACACGTTCGCCACCATCTCGGCGCGGATCTCGTCGGCCATGGACGGGCTCCTCCTCGTCTCAGCGCGCACCCTGAGTCGGTATCCAATCACGCCGAGGGCGGTTCAGTCCGGTAGGTACTCCCGCGTATCGGCCTCGAAGACCAGTTCCGCCAACTTGATCCGCAACCGCTCGCGCAGCTCCACCGGCGCGGTCTCGGCACCACAGCAGCGGGCGACCAGGAGCTTGACCTCCTGCTCGATGCCGAACTCGCGCAGGCACGGCGAACACTCGTCCAGGTGCTGACGGATGATCTGTCGACGCGTCTCGGTGCACTCGAGGTCGAGGTAGAGGTAGACCTCGGCGAGGACCTCACGACAATCGGTCTCGTGGGGATCACCGCAACTCACGCGACTGCCTCCCGCTCGTCGGCGGATCCACCCGGTAGATCCGTCGCGGGGGCTCGGGCGAAGCCCCGATCCGCAGCGTAGCGCTCCAGCAGCCGGCGCAGGTTCCGCCGACCGCGGTGCAGACGGGACATCACGGTGCCGATCGGCGTACCCATGATGTCGGCGATCTCCTTGTACGAAAAGCCCTCGACGTCAGCCAGGTAGACCGCGAGCCGGAAGTCCTCCGGCAGTTGCGACAGCGCGTCCTTGATGTCGGAGTCCGGCAGGCGCTCCAGCGCTTCGGTTTCGGCCGACTTGAGGCCGCTGGAGGTGTGCGACTCCGCCTCGGCGAGCTGCCAGTCCGAGATCTCCTCGGTGGGCGCCTGAATCGGCTGCCGCTGGCGTCGCCGGTATGAGTTGATGTACGTGTTCGTGAGGATCCGGTACAACCAGGCCTTGAGGTTCGTACCCTCCTCGAACTGGTGGAACGCCGCGAACGCCTTGAGGAACGTCTCCTGGACCAGGTCCTCCGCGTCCGCCGGGTTGCGCGTCATTCGCAGGGCAGCCGCGTACAGCTGATCGAGGAACGGCAGCGCGTCGCGCTCGAAGCGGTTACGCCGCTCGTCTGGCCTCTCGCCTCGGCTCACTGGGCGACCCACCCCTGACTGCGTACCAATGCGTTCCGCCGAGGATACGCCGTATGCCTCGGTCCATTCCGGCGCTGCTAGAAGATCACGCAGTCGGCGGACCGGCCGGTTCAGGATCGCTGTACCCACGAACCACCTCTCCCACTCAGAGACCTGCAACATCCCCTAGGGGGTGGAGAATTCCGGCCTTAGGGGATGCGGGCGCTCAGCTGTGCTGGCCCAGGCGCCTGGACCTGCGGTCGGCGCAGATCCAGCCCAAGCTAACGTGAGGTTCGCGACACGGCTCGCGCGGATTTGGCTGCCCATCCGTACCGGCGCAGCCAGGCCACGGCGGCGTCGGCGACCATGGCCGGCTCCCGGCGCAGGTCGTGCCGCTCGCCGGGGAGCACGCACACCTCGACGTCGCCTCCGGGTTCGGGTATGCCGAACGGGTCCCGGTCGCCGTTGATCACCAGCGTCGGTACCCCTGTCTTCAGCTCCGGCGCCCGGGACTTGTCCGGCCGGCCGGGTGGGTGCAGCGGGAAGGCCAGCGCCAGGACGCCCACCGCCCCGAGATCGCGAGCCGTCCGGCAGGCGACCCGGGCGCCGCTCGACCGGCCGCCGGTCACCAGCGGCGGTTTGGGGTACTCGGCGCGCAGGGCATCCACGACCGCCGTCCAGGCCGCGTCGAGTTGTGCGACAGGAGCCGGCGAGCGCCGGCCCTTGACGCGGTACGGCTGCGTTACCCGGGCGACCGCGACGCGTACGGCGAGCGCAGCGTCACGGACCGCAACCAGGTCAGGCGAGTCGACATCGCCACCTGCCCCGTGGCCGAGGACGAGGAGTGCCATCGGGTTCCTACCCGGCACGTCCACGTCCACCCGAGCCTCGCCGTACGGCGTGTCGAGCGTGATCACCCCACCATTGTGGCCGGCAGCGGCGTGCGCTGCTGCGGCACCACCTGCACTGGCAGGCCCACCACTTCGACCACCGGCAGGTGCTCCGGCTCGCGCGGCGCGTCGGCGCGCCACGCGACCAGCATCGCGCGGCGCTCCCGCGGTGTCGTCGCCCCCCACACACCGTGGCAGTCGCCGACATCCAGAGCCCACGCCAGGCACGACCCCTGTACGTCACACGTGCGGCACAGCGCGACGGCCGCGTCGGCCGGTTCGCTCGGCGCCGGGAAGAACGTCTCCGGATCGACGTTCTGGCACAGCCCCCGCGTCCGCCACGCGGGGTCTCGCTGCCGTTCGGTGAACGCCCGGATCAGCCTCGGATCCCGGCGTGCCGCGGCCACCTCATGCGGGCGTGGCATCCGCGCCCGAGTCATCAACCCACCTCCCCCGTGGGTCCGGCATTACGCAATCTTTAGCGCCGGACGCTGTTCGAGCCGGCGCGGGACGGTCGGCCGTGTCACGACTTATTCGCACCCGGCCGGCGCTGTGTTTTACCGCACATTGAGCGCCGGGACAAGACTCGAGAACCACATTGCCACAAAGCTGAGCCGACAGATCAGGACATTCGAGTCAAAACAGTGTCGGATCAGTGGCCCGAGATAACTCTCCGTTAAGGTAGCTTATATCGACGCGCGTCACTAGATGTGGGCCGTCGTTGCGGACGTCCCCGACCGCCGGACCGACCGGCCGGATCTCCATTCCCGCAAGGAATATGGCAGGCGGTGCCGCGAGTAGATCGGCCGGTTCGCCGCCGCCGTACAGCCACTGGGTCCACCGCTCCGGCGGGAGGAACAACGGCATGCGGGTGTGTACCTCGGTCAGCTCGCCGATCGCGGCCATCGTCACGATGCTGCAGGTGACCAGGTCGCCGGCGGCCGTCCAGAGGCCCGCGAACGCGAGCACCCCGCCGTCGCGAGGGGTCAGGAAGTACGCCTGTTTGGCGCCCGTGGGCAGGCGCAGCCACTCGTACCAGCCGTCCGCGGGGACCAGGCAGCGTCGGTTCGCGAACGACGGCGCGAACGCCGACGAGGTCGCGACAGTCTCGGCCCGCGCGTTGATCATGCGAGCTCCCACGCGGGGGTCACGCGCCCAATGGGGTACGAGACCCCACCGCGCCACGACCAGCTCGCGCTGCTCCCGCACCCTGATGATGGGTACCGGGTCCGTCGGCGCGATGTTGTAGTCGGCCACCAGCTCCCCGTCCGTGGAGTCGAAGGCCTCGAAGAGCTCCGCGAGGTCGGCCGAGCTGCGCGTCGACGCGTACCGCCCGCACATGGGTCGACACGGTACCTGTCCACGGAGTGGATCGCCGACTCCGGTGGAAGGATCGGCCGGCACACTGAACGGGTGGCAGATGTGACCTCGCCCAGCCGCCGGCTCGTGCCGTGGACGGCTCCCACCGCGGCCGGCCCGGTCCGCGCCACGGTACGGCTACCCGGGTCCAAGTCGATGACCGCCCGGGCACTCGTACTGGCCGCGATGTCGGTCGGGCCGTCGACGCTGCGTGCCCCGCTGCGCGCCCGGGACACCGAGCTGATGGCGGCCGGCCTGCGGGCGATGGGTACCCATATCTCCACAGTGGACGATCAGCGGTGGGTGGTCCGGCCCCGGCCGCTGCATGGCCCGGCCATGGTCGAGGTCGGCATCGCCGGTACCGTGATGCGCTTCCTGCCGCCAGTGGCCGGTCTGGCCGAAGGCCCCGTGACGTTCGACGGCGCACCACGCGCCCGCACCCGCCCGCTCGCGCCGCTCGTCGACGCGCTGCGTGCGGTGGGCGTACGCATCGACAGCGCCCCCACCGGCGGGCTCCCGCTGACCGTCCACGGCGTCGGCAGCGTCACCGGCGGCGAGGTGACGATCGACGCGTCCGCGTCCAGCCAGCTCGTCTCCGGCCTACTGCTGGCCGCCCCGGACTTCGACCGCGGCATCGTGGTCCGGCACGAGGGGCCACCGGTACCGAGCGCGCCGCACCTGCGCATGACGGTCCAGATGCTGCGGGCCGCCGGCGCTGGCGTCGACGCCGCGACCCCGAACGTCTGGGTGGTCGAGCCGGGGCGGCTCGTCGGGCGCGCGTGGGACATCGAACCGGATCTGTCCGGCGCCGCGCCGTTCCTGGCGGCCGCACTGGTCACCGGCGGCACGGTGACCGTGCAGGGCTGGCCGCGTACCACGACCCAGCCGGGTGACCGGTTGCGCGCCCTGCTCCACGAAATGGGCGGTACGTGGTCGCTCGACCCCGACGGGCTGACCTTTCGCGGTACCGGCACGGTCCACGGGCTCGACGCCGACCTGTCCGAGGTGAGCGAGCTGGCGCCGGTGCTGGTTGGCCTGGCCGCGCTGGCCGACTCGCCATCCCGGCTACGCGGCATCGCGCACATGCGCGGACACGAGACCGACCGGCTCGCCGCGCTCGCCCGCGAGCTGACCAACCTCGGCGCGGACGCCACCGAGACCGCCGACGGCCTGACGGTCCGCCCGGGGCCGCTGCGCGGGGGCGTCTTCGAGACGTACGACGACCACCGGCTGGCCCACGCGGCCGCGGTCATCGGCCTCGTGGTGCCGGGCGTCGAGTTGACCGACATCGCGTGTACGGCCAAGACGCTGCCCGAGTTTCCGGCCCTGTGGACCTCTATGGTGGAGACCAAGGGCTAGGGCGGAGGGGTTTGCTGAAGCGGCGGGAGTACGACGAGGACGACGTACGGGTGCGTCCGCGTCCGACGTCCCGCCCGCGTACCCGGATCCGGCCGCGTCACGAAGGAGCCACCGACGCTCTGGTCGTCGTAGTGGACCGGGGCCGGTACACGTGCGACCTCGGCGGCCGGCAGGTGACCGCGATGCGCGCCCGCGAGCTGGGTCGGCGCGGAGTGGTCGTCGGCGACCGCGTGGCGCTGGTCGGTGACACGTCCGGCTCACCCGGTTCGCTGTCCCGGATCGTACGCATCGACGACCGTAGCTCGGTCCTGATGCGCACAGCAGACGACGACGAGGGCACGGTCGAGGGCCGCCAGGAGCGCGTGGTCGTGGCAAACGCCGACCAGCTCGTCATCGTGAGCGCGCTCGCCGACCCACCGCCCCGCACCGGGTTCATCGACCGGTGCCTCGTAGCGGCGTACGACGCGGAGATCGAGCCGCTGCTGTGCCTCACCAAGGCGGACCTCGCCGGCCCGGAGGCGGTACTCGACTACTACGCCGAGCTGGATCTGCCGTACGTGCTGTGCCGGCCGGACCGCCCGCTGGACGCCCTCGTGGCCGCACTCGAAGGACAGGTGTCCGTCCTCTTCGGACACTCGGGAGTCGGCAAGTCCTCACTGGTGAACCGGCTCCTCCCGGATGCGGAGCGAGCCGTCGGAGTGGTGAGCGCGGTCGGCAAGGGACGCCATACGACCTCGGGTGCCATCGCTCTCGCACTGCCGGACGGCTCAGGCTGGATCATCGACACGCCCGGCGTACGGTCGTTCGGACTCGCCCACGTGTCTGCGGACAGCCTGCTGCATGGCTTCCCCGATCTCGTCGAGGCGTCCGTGAACTGCCCGCCGAACTGCGACCACACCGGTACCGCCGGCGACTGCGGGCTCGACGCGTTGGTCGCGGCCGGCGGCGCCGACCCGCGTCGGCTGGCCTCGTTCCGCCGCCTGCTGGCCTCCGCGGCGGGCTCGGCCTAGACGTCCACCGGGCCGCCGGTGCGCCAGTACACGCCGGATTCACGGGCCATCAGGTCCTCGTCGATGAGGTACCGCCGCAGCGCGGCGTAGTCCGGGTGCCAGGCGCGCAGGATCGCGTCGACGGCGCGTTCCGGGTACCGCACTCCGGGCTCGAAGCACGCGACGATGTGCTCGAGCACGATGCGGAGCTTGCCGTGGGCGACCGGAAACTGCAGAAGCCGGCCATCACGGATGAATGCCCGCAACACGGCGGCCCGAGCCTGGTCCGGGTCGAGCGGCTCGTCGGGCGGTGCGGCGTACTCCCGTACCGCGTCCTTGAAGACCGAAACCTCCGCGACCAGCTTGCCCTCGATGGTGCTGACCAGCCCACCCTGCTCCAGCCTGCGCAAGGCTTGTACCGCGTCGCGGGCCGGCAGCGAGGCCATCGAGGCCACCTCGGATGGCGTGGTCGCGCCGAGGACGACGGCGGCAAAAGCCGAAAGTCGCTCGGGTTCGGCCAGGAGTCCACACAGGGCGTCGGGCTTCATGAGAACGAAATTAGCGTGGAGGTGGGCTAAGTTTCCGCCATGCCCCGGTACGCTGACGACCTTTCTCTGGCCCACGTGCTCGCGGACACGGCGGACTCGATCTCCATGGCCCGGTTCCGGGCGCTGGACCTGCACGTCCAGGCCAAGCCCGACCTGACGCCGGTGACCGACGCGGATACCGCGGTGGAGAAGGCGCTGCGCGGGACGCTGGGTCGCAGCCGGCCGCGCGACGGGGTGCTCGGCGAGGAGTTCGGCGCGACGAAGGCTCCGGCCGGTCCGGGCCCGCGACAGTGGGTGATCGACCCGATCGACGGGACGAAGAACTTCATCCGCGGCGTACCGATCTGGGCCACGCTCATCGCGCTCATGCAGGGCGACCAGCCGGTGGTCGGGCTGGTGTCGGCGCCCGCGCTCGGCCGGCGGTGGTGGGCGGCGGTGGGTCACGGGGCGTACGCCGGGAAGCACACGACGGCCGCGACCGCGATCAAGGTGTCCGGGGTCAGCCGGATGGCCGACGCGTCGTTCTGCTACTCGGACCTGACCGGCTGGGAAGAGATCGCCCGCCTCGACGCGATGCTCGACATCATGCGCTCGACCTGGCGCAACCGGTCGTACGGCGACTTCTACGGATACATGCTCGTGGCCGAGGGAGCGGTCGACATCATGGTCGAGCCGGAACTGTCGCTGTGGGACGTGGCGGCGCTCGTACCGATCGTGTCCGAGGCCGGCGGCACGTTCACCGACCTGGCCGGGCGGCCCGGACCAGCAGGCGGTAGCGCGGTCGCCACGAACGGCAAGCTGCACGACGAGATCCTCGAGCGACTGGGGAGGTCCGGTTACTGAGAGCGGTTTATCCTGCTCGTGATGTCCAGTGGCTGGTTCTTCCTCGGCGCGATGATCATCGCGTACGGGTTGGCGAACCTTCTCCAATCCATCGCCGCGGCGCGGACGACGGTGCACCACACGTTCGATCCGGGACTGTTGTGGCGACTCGCGTGCCACCGGACATACGTGCTCGGCGTCACCTGCCAGGTGGTCGGGTTCGTGCTCGCCTTCGCCGCGCGGCGGGACCTGCCGCTGTTCCTCGTTCAGGCCAGCGTGGCGGCCGGGCTGGGGGTGACGGCGCTGCTCGGGGTACTCGTCTGCCAATGGAGACTGCCGCGCTCCGAGATCGCCCTGCTCGGCCTGCTGTTCGCGGGTATCGCGGCGCTCGTCGTGGCGGCCCTGCCCGCACCGGCCAGGCACCTCGGTACCGCCGGAGTGGTCGCCCTGGTCATCTCGTTCGGGGTGGTCGGTATATGCGGCTTCTTCGCGGTACGGCTGCACGGCCCACTCGGCTCGGTGGTTCTCGGCGCACTGGCCGGCCTGGCGTTCTCGCTCGCGGCCGTAGCGGCCCGACCGCTGGCGTCGGTGCACTCCGTGGCCGAGTTCTTCGGCGGCCCCCTGCTCTACCTGCTGATCGCGTTCTCCGGCGTGGGACAGCTGCTACTCGGCCTGGCCATGCAGCGCGGTTCGACCACCGCCGCGGTCGCCGCGATGGACGCGGCCGGCGCGGTCCCCGCGGCCGTGATCGGCCTGGCGCTGCTCGGCGACCGCATCCGTCCCGGGCTCGAACCGCTGGCCGCGGTCGGTTTCCTGGTCACGCTGGCGGCCGTGGTCGGCCTGACGAGGTTCGCCGAGCCACAGCACCACCACGAGGTCGCCGGCCGCCACCGCGCCGAAGTAGGCCGCCCAGCCCGCCCCCGCGGCCAACCAGTGCCGCCGTACGCGGCCGCGGCCCGCCCCCGCCGCTAGCCCCCCACGCCCCGTTGATCATGAAGTTAGTTTCGGGTTGGACGGCGTGGCGAGCTGTCAACTTCATGATCAACAGCCGTAGGGCGGCACTGAGCGTAGCCTAGGGTCTTCAAATCGGGCGCTTGCGGTATTACTCTGCCTTCAGAGCCCGATGGGAGCGTTCCCAGACGTACGACCGATCGGCCGCTCACCTGTGTTGGCGGGGTCGCTCCCCCGACCCGGGTAGCCGCCGCTGGGAGCGCCTCGCCGGGTTCTGTGTACGACCGATCACTGTATGTGCGGGTCCGGGATGTTTTATCCGCGCTGCAGGATCCAGCAACGTAGCTAACCGAGACGGTGTCCATAGCGGACGGTCCGGCAATGTGGGAGCGCTCCCGCTGACCCGGAGCAACTGGCGAGGAGCGAGACGATGCCCGCACTGACCAGACGCACGCCAATGCGCGATGCGGCCTCGAGCGTCCCGGCGGCCGCCACCACCACGGCCGATACCGCGGCGCCGGCCGGGCCGCCCGTCGGCAGCAACAACGGGGGCCACCCGCACCGAGCGACCGATCCCGACGCTCGGTTGGGCCTGCAGTTTCCGGATGACTTCGTCTGGGGCGCGGCGACCTCGGCGTACCAGATCGAGGGCGCTGTCGCGGAAGACGGGCGGGGCGAATCCGTCTGGGACACCTTCAGCCACACCGTCGGCAAGATTCGCAACGGTGACACCGGCGATGTGGCCGCCGACCACTACCACCGGCTGGACAGCGACCTCGACCTGATGAAGTGGCTGGGCCTGCACAGCTACCGGTTCTCGATCTCGTGGACCCGGATCGTGCCGGACGGCGCCGGCCAGGTGAACCAACGCGGCATCGACTTCTACCGGCGGGTCGTCGACGGGCTGCACGAGCGCGGCATCGCGCCGATGGCGACGCTGTTCCACTGGGATCTGCCGCAACGCCTGCAGGAAAAGGGCGGCTGGGAGTCGCGGGACACGGCGTACCACTTCGCCGACTACGCCGCGATCGTCTTCGACGCGATCGGCGCCCAGGTGCCCGTGTGGCTCACGATCAACGAGCCGAAGACCGTCGTGCAGAACGGGTACCTCCTCGGCAGCCACGCACCCGGCAAGAAGGACGAGGACGCGGCCTACCTCGTGGCTCATCACCTGCAGCTCGGGCACGGGCTGGCGGTACAGGCACAGCGCGCCAGCGCCGCCCGCGACACCCGGATCGGGCCGGCGTTCAACCTGCACCCGACGTACCCGACCGACGACAGCCTCGCCGCCGCCCGCCACGCCCGCCTGCGGGATGGCTACGAGAACCGTCTCTACCTCGACTCGGTCTTCCGTGGCGAGTACCCGGCCGACGTACTGGACGACCTCGGGCCGCAGAGCTCGATGGTCAAGGCGATCCGCGACGGTGACCTCGCCATCATCTCCGCGCCGGTCGACCTGCTCGCGGTCCAGTACTACTGCCCCTACTACCTCGACGCCCAGGGCGAGACCGTCAACCTGCACCCGACTTCCGAGGCGTTCTGGCAGCAGATCTACCCCGAGGGGATGTACGACATCCTGACCCGGGTCAAGCGCGACTACGGCGACATCCCGCTGTCCGTCACCGAGAACGGCATCCCGGTGGCCGACGCGCTCGGCGACGACGGCGCGGTCGACGACGCCGAGCGGGTGGTGTTCCTGCGGGACCACTTCGGGGCCGCCCATCGCGCGATCGCCGACGGGGTCAACCTGGAGAGCTACCACGTCTGGTCGCTGCTGGACAACTTCGAGTGGCAGCAGGGGTTCGCGGAGCGCTGGGGACTGGTGTACATCGACTACGCGACCCAACAGCGCATCGCGAAGCGCAGCGCTCACTGGTACCGGAACGTGATAGCCACCAACGCGATCTAGACACTCTCCGTCAGCTCGGCGTACGGGCCGTCGCGCCAGCTCGCGTACACCCGTGAGGTGTGCCTGCGGGACTGCAGCGTGACGAGCACGTTCTCATCGTTGAGTTGGTCCCGGTCGACCTCGTACCCCTGGGCCGGCCTGATGGACAGCACCCGCACGTCGCCGTTAGCGCACCAGACGGTGACCTCACCGCCCCGCAGCTTGAACGTACGTCGGTAGCCCGTCCCACCGCGGCCGTCGGGCGCGGCCGTCCACTGGCCCGTCGGGGTCGGGGACGGCGTCGGGCTGGCGGCGGGCGACCGGCTCGGCGATGGGGTGGGCGAAGGGGTCGGGGACGGCGTCGGCGACGGACGCGATGGTGCGGCCTCGCGCAGCTCGGCGGCTGACAGCGGCTGGGTGCGGCTCGGCGCCGCGGTCGCGAGCACGGAGTTGATCCCCAGCCAGGAGGCGCTGACCGTGGCAGTCGTGGCGAGTGTCCACACTAGGAGGTACGCGAGCCGCCGGCGCACAGGTGTCATCTTGCCAAGCACGCTACGGTGCACACCATGGCCGTCGTGCTCCTCGTTGAGGATGATCACGTGGTCCGGGGTGCGCTGGTCCGATCGTTGACCGATCTTGGTCATACTGTTCATGCGGTCGGCACGGCCCTCGACGGCCTGCGGCGGGTGGCGTCGGCGCCGCCCGACGTCATCGTGCTGGATCTCGGACTCCCCGATCTCGACGGTGCGGACGCGCTGCGGATGGTCCGGGGCATGACCGATACGCCGATCATCATCGCTACCGCGCGCAGCGACGAGTCCGAAATCGTTCGGCTGCTCCGCGCCGGAGCCGACGACTACATGGTCAAGCCGTTCAGCGCGGCGCACCTGGATGCCCGCATCGGCTCGGTCCGGCGGCGGGCCGGTCGCGCGGAGGCGGCGAACCGCTCACCGGTCATCGAAGCCGGCCAGTTGCGGGTCGACCTCGACGAACGGCAGGCCTACCTTGGCGGTACGCCCCTCGTACTGACCAGGAAGGAGTTCGACCTATTGGCGTACCTGGCCGCCCGGCCCGGCCGGGTGGTGACCCGCCGGGAACTGCTGGAGGAGGTATGGCGACTGCCCTCGGTCGGCGAGGACCAGACGATCGACGTGCATCTGTACTGGCTGCGTCGAAAGCTGGGCGAGACCGCGGCGAAGCCGACGTACCTGCACACCGTGCGGGGAGTCGGCATCAGGTTCGCGGCACCCGACTGAGGTGGGAGCTGGCCCGGGCCAGCCTCGCCACCATGTCGATCGTGGTGCTCGCGTTCCTCATCCCGCTGGCGCTGGTCGTCCAGCACCTCGCCCGCGAGCGGGCGCTCGCCGACGCCGAACGGCAGACCGCCATCGTCGTGGCCGTGCTGACCGTCACCACCGACCCCGCCGCGGTCGAGCTCGCGGTCGACACGACCGAAGCGCCCCGCGGGCGGATCGCCGTACACGGGCTCGCCGGCGGTCCAGTGGGAATCAACCATGCCCGTCCCGAGGATGTGGCGCTCGCGGCCGGCCAGCGCCGCCCGGTGGTCGCGCCGGCGCCGGGCGGACTGTCCTATCTGGAGCCCGTCGACCTGGGCGCGGACGACACCGTGGTGGTCGAGGTCTTCGTGCCGAACGCCGAGCTGTCCCGCGGCGTGCGAACCGCGTGGTGGACCCTCGGCGTGGTCGCCGGCCTGCTCCTGTTGGCCTCCGCGCTGGTCAACGACCGGCTCGCGGCTAGGGTCGTCGGGTCCGCGCGGGGCCTGGCCAACGCGGCGCGCGCCCTCGGCGACGGGGATCTGGGGGTACGGGCAAACGTCGCCGGCCCGCGCGAACTCGCCGAGGCGGGGCTGGCGTTCAACACGATGGCCGACCGGGTGTCGGCGTCCCTGACCGCCGAGCGGGAGCTGGTCGCCGACCTGTCGCACCGGCTGCGTACGCCGCTGACCGCGCTCCGGCTGGAGGCCGAGGCATTGGAGGCTGAGACACTGGAGGGACGCAGCGCGCCGCGGCTTCGGGAGGCCGTCGACACGCTCGAACGCGAGGTCGACACGTTGATCCGGACCACGCGGGCACCCAGCGCGCTACCGCCCGCCGAGCCCGACAACTGCGACGCCGGCGAGGTGGTCCGGGAGCGTATGGCGTTCTGGGCCGCGGTCGCCGAGGACCAGGGCCGGCCGTACCGGGTGTCCGGCGCGGACCAGCCGGCACCCGTGAGCCTGCCCCGCAGCGAGCTGGCCGCCGCGCTGGACGCGTTGCTGGGCAACGTGTTCCGGTACACCCCGCAGGGCACGAGCTTCGAGGTCGCGGTGACCCGCCGGAAGGGCTATGTCTCGGTACGGGTCGAGGACGCCGGCCCGGGTATCGCCGACCCGCAGAAGGCGCTCCGCCGCGGCAGCAGTGAACGGGGTTCGACCGGTCTCGGCCTGGACATCGTGCGCCGGGCCGCGGTAGCCGGCAACGGCTCGGTGGATATCGGTACCGGTGCCCTCGGCGGGGCGAGCGTGGTCGTCATGTTGACCGACGCCGAGAAGCCGCCCGTGGCCAAGCCCCGGCTCGGCTTCGTCGGCCGGCTCTCGTCCGAGCCCGGCGAGCGCCGCTGGAGCCGCCGCTCCAGACCCCGTTGATCCGCCCCAGACCCCGTTGATCATGAACTTAGTTGGTGCCTCGGCGGCGTGTCGCGTCACCAACTTCATGATCAACCGGGAGGGGGTGGACGCACGGACCGCGCCTTGGGTCTACCGCAGGTCTTTCTTAGTTCTTTGTTAAGTCGTGCTGGCCGGACTGTGGGGCGACTAGCGTCGACCACATCCCTCGCAAGCGAGTCGGTCGCCCAAGCCCCCCGTTCCCACACTTACCGGCGCGGATCGACAGCCAGCCAGGGTGCCGCCGGTCCACAGTGGACGAGTCCACTGTGGACCTGGCATTTCAGGCCGGTGGCGTACCCCAGACGAGCTGGCCGCTGACGAACACGGTGACTCTTGGCGCGTCGGCGAAGGCGGTGTTCGTACCGTAGCTGTAGTCGTTGACCTCGTTGAACGCTTCCCAGGTCGTGACGTTGAACCGCATCTGCAGGTCGGTGAGGCTCGCCCCGGCGGCCAGGCTGCCCGCGGTCGGCGTGAAGCCCACCTCGAGGTAGTGGGTGGCCCCGGTCACCGGGGTGGCCAGAGCCACGACCTGATGGGTCACCGTGCTGCAGCCGATGACGGCGGCGTGGTCGCACCACGTGTTGAAGGTCGTCACCGGTGGTTCCTTCGTGAAGTAATAGCGGATCTTCACGGTGGACAGCGAGACGGCCGTCGTACCGGCGTTGACCAGGCTCAGGCCGGGCTTGATCTGGTTGTCCGTCGGAGACGAGTCGTTGTTCTTGTACCGAGCCCGTAGCGTCGCCGCCGGCTGGTCCGGTGTGCTGAACAGCACGTGGTTGGACTGGCCGGAGGCGACCCCGGCCGTGTCGCGCGCCAGCACGTACAGCTCGTACGACGTCAGTGGCGTCAACCCGGTCAGCCCCAACGACGGCGGGGTGGGTCCGGTGGTCTGGGCCAACAGTGAGTCCGACGATGTGCCGTTGACGCGCCAGACCTCGTACCGGGCGATCGGGAAGTCACCCGGCGTCGACGCGGTCCAGGCGAGCGAGGCCGTGGTCGCGGTGACGGACGAGGCCGTGAGCCCGGCGGGCGCCGACGGCGGGTTCGCCGCGGCCGTCGTGACGTTCCGGTTCGGCGAGGCGGCGCCGGAGACCCCGGTGTTGTCTCGCGCCCGCACGTAGAACGTGTACGGCGTGCTCGGCGTGAGGTTGGTGACCGTCGCGGACAGACCGGTCGACGTAGCGACGACGGTGTCCGGCGTGCCGACGCGGTACACGTCGTACCCGGCAATGGGGTTCGTGCCCGGCGTGGACGCGGTCCAGGACAAGGGCACGGTCGTCGCCGTCACGGTTCCCAGCGTGGGCTGACCCGGCGGGCCGGGTGGCGTCGGCGGCGGCAGGGTCATGACGGTCCGCGTCGGCGAGGCAGGCGAGGTGAGCCCACCGGTGTCGCGCGCCCTCACGTAGAAGGTGTACGAGGTGGACGCGGCGAGTCCGGTCACCGGAGCGGTCAGCACGGACGGGCCTGTCGACGCGACCACGGTGTCCGGCGTGCCGACCCGGTAGACGTCGTACCCGGCGAGCGGGCTCGAGCCCGGCGTCGAGGCGGCCCACGTCAACGTCACCGACGACGAGGTCAGGTTCGACTGGGCCGGCTGGCCCGGCGCCGACGGCGGGGTCTGCGCACCCGGCGGCTGGCCGAAGATCTGCGTCGTTCCATCGTGGAGGGTCATCCGCTGCATCACGGCCGGCGCGTTGGGGTTCGTGGAGATGCCCTGGTACGACCAGTCCTGCGTGAAGTTGTGCGTCGAGCCGGCCGGGAACGAGATACGGAACTGCACCTCGCGGCGCCAAGGGCTCTGCCCCACCGGCGAGATGCGCTGGCCGGCGCAGCTGACCTGCACGTAGTACGTCGTACCGGAGAACTGGGTCGGGCCGGTCGGCGGCGAGCACTGGTTGAACGCCGTCGACAGCCCGACCTGGTTGACCGGCACGCCGGGCTCGATCGTGAAGTAGTACCGGAACATGCCGTTGTCCAGGTGCCGTGCGGGCCACGCCGACTTGTTCCGGACGAAAGCTTTCACCTCGAAGTAAGGCCCGGGCTGGGTACCCTGCTGGTTGATCGCGGCATCGATGAACATCTCCGGCCCGTCCGGGGTCTCGACGGGCGGGAACGACGCCAGCGGCGTACCCCCGTCGTCGAGCCACATGCGCGCGAGGTTGCCGACGTACGGCGCGTTGAAGTCCAGCGCCACCTCGGCCTTCTGGAAGTCGTTGCGGTCCTCGGCGCCGTAGTTGTCGTTCGCCGCGGGCGGCCCACCCACGAGCGCGCCATAGAGCGTGTGCCGGCTCTCCACCGGGTCGTAGAAGAAGTCCGTCCACGAGCCGTGCTCGGTACGGTGGTGCGGCCGCCGCACGTAGGCGCCGCCGTTCTTGCTGAAGCCGACCATGTAGCTCAGGTTCGATGGGTTGTCCCCGAGCGTGTAGTTGGTCTGACGCTTGGCGAACGCGATGAGCCGCGCTGTTCGCGTGGCATCGAGCCGGCCCGAGTCCCCGGCGACGAAGGCCAGGAAGGCAGCGCCCATCGCGTACCGCAGCGAGCCCCAGTTCAGGTAGAAGATCTGCCCGCCAACCGGCGAGTACGTGGCCATCTGCCCGTTGAACCCGTTGACCCGGTCGGTGGTGAAGTCGGCCCAGCGGTTCACGTCGGTGACGTACTCCGTGGCGCCGGTGAGCTTGGCCAGCAACACCTGCGAAGCGATCGCCTTGTCGTCCCAGTCGTATGTCCACTTGTACTTCGGCAGCGAGGTGCCCTGCTCCCGGGGCAGCAGGTCGTAGTACTGCTCGGCCTTGGCCAGGAAACCAGTCGACTCCGTGCCCGTGGTCGCCCGGGACAGCCAGATCGCGCCCCAGACCAGCTCGTCGAGGTACCCGCTGTGCGACTCGTAGATGTTCTGCACCGGCGCGCAGTTCTCGTACTCGAACGTTTGGCTGTACGGAGATTTAGGCGCGGCGTCGGCAAACGCGTAGAGCTGCCGGGCGTGGGTGAGCAGCGTGCTGGCATACGTCGGGTCCGTCGAGGCGAACACCATCGCGCTCGCGGCAAACGCGGCGGCGGTACCGGCCGCGAGGTCCGCACCCGGGCAGGAGTTGTCGATGAACCACGCCTCGCGGGCGTACGTCTGCACCTCGGCAGCGGCCCACAGCGTGTGGTCGGTCGACGGCCGGCCCACGAGCGCGACCAGCCGGTTCGCCGACGGGTGCCCCTTGATGAGCCAGTCCATGCCCCACCGCAGGTTGTTCAGCAGGTGGGTGCGCTGGCCGGTACCGGTGTAGGCGGCGGGCCACTCGAGCAAACCCCAGGCCAGCGTGGCCATCGAGTGCGACATCGGGAACGTCGCCTTGATGTGGTCGCCCGCGTCGTGGAACCCGCCGGCCAGGTCGACGCCGGCACCGGCGATCGTGGCGTCCCGCTCGAACGAGTTGCCTCGCCACGAGACGCGGTTCCACGCCGGCTTGACGCCGGAGACCTCGGCTTCGTAGAACCAGATCGCCTTCTGCAGCGCCTCGCCGTAGTTGAACGGCGGCGGTACCGCCTGCGCGGGCGGCACAGGCCCGACGGCGGGCAGCAGGGCGGCCACAATGACGAGCACCAAGCCCGCGATAACACGGGGCTTCTTCCGGGGCACAGGGTGAGCCATCGCAAGTCTCCCCGTTCCAGCTCTTGGGAGCGCTTCCATCCAGTGCGGGTGAGCGTGACTCGACGACTGGCCTCTGTCAACGGGCGAAGGTCCGCGAATGCGCCCAGCGCCGCTCGACCAGCGCTGAACGGCATCGACGGATGAAACTTTCACGCCCGCTGAAACGCCCTGTTGACAGCGGCGTAACACGTGCCTGACGCTGACGCGTGACCGCGACCACACCACGGCGACGCTGTGCCCTGCGCGAACCCACGGCAGGCCGGAACGCCGATGACGAGGAGAGTCGCCGAATGGCCGATCCGCCCACCCTGGCGCAGGTCGCGGCTGCGGCCGGGGTGTCCCCCGCTACCGCGTCCCGGGTGTTGACCGGATCGGTCCGGGTCAGTACATCCGCCCGCCGCCAGGTCCACGAGGCGATGGCCAACCTCGGCTACGTCCGGCGCCGGGCTCCGCGCAGCAGCCGACCGAGCCGACCACCGACCAGCGCCGTCGCGGCCGTCATCTGCGAGCCGCCGACCAGGCTGTTCAGCGATCCGTTCTTCCCCCGGGTGATCGCCGGTGCCGAGGAGGCGCTCGCCCGGCACGGCGTACCGCTGCTGCTCGTCCCGACCAGCGGCGACACGCTCGCCGCGATCGAGCGGTACCTGATCTCCGGCGCCGTCGACGGGGTCCTCCTGATCAGCGCGCACAGCCGCCATCCCCTGGCGGTGTCGCTGCCCGCGGCCCGGGTGGCGGTGCGCTGCGCGGGCCGCCCCGCCGACGCCGGCCATGCGTCCTATGTGGACGTCGACAACCGGGGCGGTGCCCGGCGCGCCGTCGAGCACCTGCTCCGCCGGGGCTGCCGGGCCATCGCGACGATTGCCGGGCCGCCGGACCTCTCGGCGTCCGCGGACCGTCTCGCCGGCTACCGCGATGCCTTGGAAGAGGCGGGTACGCCGGTACTGCCGGTCGCCTACGGTGACTTCACCCAGGTCTCCGGCGCGCACGCGATGGGCTGGTTGCTGCACCGGGTACCGCAGCTCGACGCGGTGTTCGTGGCGTCGGATCTGATGGCCGTCGGCGCTCTGCACACGTTGCACCGCGCCAATCGCCGGGTACCGGACGACGTCGCCGTGATCGGCTTCGACGACGCCCCGGCCGCCCGGCTCACCCGTCCGGCGCTGACCACCGTCCGGCAGCCGGTCGAGGAACTCGGTGAGCTCGCCGCCGAGCTGCTGCTCGCCGAGATCGCCGGCCACGATGTCAGCCGGGAGAACCCGATCCTGCCCACCGAACTCGTGATCCGCGAAACCGCATGAGTGATCTGGCTACGACAGAGTGGCTGCGGGAGGGCGATCTGCTCGCACACCGGTACCGGCTGCTCGAACGCACCGGCGCCGGTGGCATGTCGGTGATCTGGCGGGCCCGGGACGAGGCGCTCGAACGGATCGTGGCGGTGAAGGTACTCGATGCCGCACTGGCCGCCGACCGTACCCACCGCGACCTCGTCCGCAAGGAGGCCCGTGCCGCGGCCCGGCTCTCCCACCCGGACGCGACCGCGGTGTACGACTACGGCGAGACGTTGGCGCCCGACCGGCGGCTCGTGGCGTACGTCGTGATGCAGCTCGTCGACGGCGAGCCACTCGCGATCCGGCTGGCCAGTGGCCCGCTGCCGTGGCGCGAGGCGGTACGGGTGGCGGTACGCGTGGCCCGCGTGCTCGCCGCCGCACACGCGCGCGGCATCGTCCACCGGGACATCACCCCGGACAACGTGATGCTGACCGCGGACGGCGCGAAGGTACTGGACTTCGGCATCGCGGCGCGCATCGGGGAGCCGGACGACGACGCGACCGGGTGGACGTTCGGCACGCCGCCGTACGTGGCCCCGGAACGCCTCGACGGCACCCCGGCGATGACCCCGACCGACGTGTACTCCCTCGGCGCCCTGCTGTTCGAGATGCTGACCGGGCAGCCGCCGTATCCAGAGACGACCTGGGCCGAGATCGAGACCGCGACGAGGCTCGAGCCGCCGCCAGCGCCGACCGGCGTACCCGGCCTACCCGCCGCCGTCGCGCGGACCTGTCAGCGATGTCTGGCGGCCGCACCGGCAGCCAGGCCGACGGCGGCCGAAGTGGCCGACGACCTCGCCGCGGCACTGGACTCGAGCGAGCCTGGCCGTGGCGGTATCGGGCCGCGCTGGACCGCGGCGGCGGTCGCCTCGACGGTCGCCGCGGCGGCGGTCGCGGTGACCCTCTTCAGCGGGCTGCTCGACGCGCCCGACAGCCGGGTGCTCCGCGAGGCGCCGGTGACGGTTGTCCAGACCACGCCCGGAGCGGACCCGACGTCGAGCCAACCGACGACGGCCGTACCGAGTGCGGTGCCGCCCACGCGCGAGACACCGGCGCCGAACCCGGTCGTGCCCACGCCGGCGCCGTCCACGTCCGAACCGGCGGCACTCGTGCCTCCCGCCGTGACGCCCGCCGAGGCGTTCGCGGCGGCGCACGGCGTCATCGATCGCGGTCTGGCTGCCGGCGAGGTACGCCCCGACGCCGCCCTCGACCTGCACCAGCTCCTGAACAACCTGGCCGTGCAAGCGCAGCTCGATTCCACCACGGACCTGTCCGGGCAAGTAGCCAACGTCCAGCGCAAGGTGGACGACCGGCTGCGCGAGAGGGCCATCTCCGCGAGCGTTGCCCAAGAGCTGACGGCCGCTCTGACGGTTCTCGACACGGCGTTGAGCAGCTGAAAGTTTCAGCTCGGACGGCCCGCCGACACCCCTGCCAACGGCTCTGACCTGGGCACATGTCAACGTCGCTACGAAATCGTTGCAGGCACATTGACAGTCCCGATCAGGGGCGTAGTCTTTGGAGAACTGGGAGCGCTCCCAGTTGCTATACCCGGGTCGGCGGCGAGGCTTGCCCGGACACCGCGCCGCCGACCCGCTTACACCACAGCCAGAGGAGGTGGTCCCCACTCAAACGAGTACGGCCCGGCTCCCGAGCATGCTGTGCCGCGACGAACTGCCCCGAGACGGATGTGGCGGTACAGCGAGCGATGCGTGGTGCGGGGAGGGGACGCCCCTCCCCGCCCTCACCTTACTGGGCGTGCGCATGCCGCACACACGGCCGATCGGCCGATCTCGCTCATGCTGACAGCCGGCCCACCAGATGTGTGTCGAGGAGTACGTGTTGACCGGCTGGCTCGCCCCCGATGCGGGCCACGAGCAGTCGGGCCATCTCCCGTCCCATCGCCTCCACCGGCTGGAAGACTGTCGTCAGCGGCGGATCGGTCTGCCGGGCAAGCGTCGAGTCCTCGAATCCGACCACCGCGACGTCGCCCGGCACCTGCTTTCCGGCGTCGCGCAACGCGCGCAGAGCGCCCACCGCCATCAGATCGGACGCAGCGAAGATCGCGTCGACGTCCGGACGCCGGTCCAGCAACTGAACCGTCGCGCGGACCCCGCTGCGCTCGCTGAAGTCGCCGTACGTCACCAGCGTCTCGTCCCGGGCCACACCCGCGTCCTTCAGCGCATCCCAGTATCCGGCCAGGCGAGCGACTCCAACCCCCATGTCCTGCGGCCCGGCGATGACGCCGATGCGCCGCCGGCCGCTATCCAGCAAATGCGCGACCGCCTGCTGGGCACCACCCTCGTTGTCGACGTCCACATAGGACACACCATCGTCACCGGAGCCACCGGGTCTCACCATGCGGGCCGGCCGCCCACCGAGGACGGT
>Ga0075429_100000307_pt1 | contig 34707 bp, 28 predicted proteins | sample RhiMetdeltSRZDD3_FD_75295 | JGI IMG/M metagenome (GOLD analysis project Ga0075429, IMG submission 75295) | Populus rhizosphere microbial communities from Tennessee, USA - Rhizosphere MetaG P. deltoides SRZDD3 | ecosystem: Host-associated > Plants > Roots > Rhizosphere > Soil | place: USA...
GCCGAATCGGGCGGCCCCGGCTGGACGGTGAAGGACGATCCGCGCCGCACGCCGCTCGGCGCCACATTGCGCCGGTTGTCGCTCGACGAGCTGCCGCAGCTGTGGAACGTGTTCATCGGCGACATGAGCCTGGTCGGGCCGCGTCCGGAGCAGCCGCAGTTCGTCGAGGAGTTCCGCGGCTCGATCCCGCGCTACATGCTGCGTCATCACGTGAAAGCGGGCGTGACGGGCTGGGCGCAGGTGAACGGGCTGCGCGGCGACACGCCGCTGGAGGATCGCATCCGCTACGACCTCTACTACCTCCAGAACTGGTCGCTGTGGTTCGACGTGCGCATCCTGTTCCTGACCGTCGCGCGCGTGTTCAAGGACGCCAGCGCGTACTAGCCCGGACTAGCTCCGGACGAACCGCCGTTCGAGCTCGGCCGTGAGTGCTTCCAGCAGCGGCTCGCGGCAGAAGTCGCGCTGCACGAGTTCGCGCGCCCGCTGCGCGCGCTCGCGCGCTCGCGCCGGGTCGGCGAGCACGCGCTCGATGGCCGCGGCCAGTGCGGCAGCGTCTTCCGGTGCGACCACCTCGGCCACATCGCGCTCGCGCAACAGGTCGCTCGCCCAGCCGCGGCCCGCGTGCACGACCGGCCGCCCGGTCGCGAAGTACTCGAACGTCTTCGCCGGGAACACGATGTCCTGGAGGATGGGCGTGTCCTTCGTGTGGTTCACGAGGATATGGCTCTCGGCGTAGTGTCGCAGGAGTTCGGCTCGATCGGTGACGTAGCCGGACAGCTGGAGGTTCGTGATCCGGGTCTCACGCAGCTTCTGCTCGATGAGCGCTCGTTCGGGCCCGTCGCCCACGAGGACGAAGTCCACGTGCGGCAGCTTCGTGGCGACGTCGACCAGGATGCCGATGCCGTGGTTGTAGCCCATGAGGCCCACGTACGTGACGCGGGCGCGCGCGCCGGGCGGCGGGCCCGCGGCCGCGAGCGGTGCGCACTGTTCCAGCCAGGCGCGCGACACACCGTTCGGCACGGTCAGCATACGGGCGGCGGGCACCCCCTGGTGCTCGAGGACGCCGGCGAGTCCGGCGGTCGCCGCGATCACCAGATCGCTGCGCTTGAGCAGCGCCAGCATCAAACCCTCGAGCGCCTTGAGCATCGCCAGCTGGAGCCCCCGCGTGCGCACGCTCTCCTGCGCATAGCGCCAGGTGAGATCGCGCACGTCCCAGACGAAGCGCGCTCCCTTGAGCCTGGCGGAAAGCCACGCGACGGGTGCCAGGAACATGCTGGGCGTGCTCACCAGGACGATGTCCGCGCGCCCGTGCGCCGAGCGCACGAGTGCCACGCTCATGCCGATCTCGCGCAGCGCTCGCCTGACGAGCGACGCCTCGTGCGGACGGAACGCCGGCCGGCGCGCGACCGTGAAGCCGCGCTCGCGGTCGGCCGTGCGCCAGTCGCTCTCGGCATAGAGCGCGGCATCGGGGTAGCCCGGTTCCAGCGTGGCGACGCGAACACGAAAGCGCTTCGACAGGGATTCGGCCAAAGCACCGGTGCGGTTGGCACCGGCAGCGGTCTCGGGCGGGAACAGTTGGGTGACGAGCAGGAGGTCCATGCGGCTAGCGCGCCCGGGGCAGCCGCGGCGGGCCGACGACGCGGCCGTAGAGCGTGAGTAGTGCGCCGGCCTCGCGCTCCCAGTGGAGCGTGCGGTCCACCGCGGCGCGACCGGACTCGCCGCGCCGGCGGGCCTCGTCGGTGTTGGCGAGCAGGTGCGTGAGCGCCTGGGCGATCGCCAGCTCGTCGAGCGGGTCCACGAACAGCCCCGCGTCCTCGAGCACGGCTTCCCACGCGGGAAAACGCGACGCCACCACCGGCAGCCCCGCCGCCATGTACTCGAACAGCTTGATCGGCAGCGAATCCACGTGATTGGGCACCGGGTGCAGGACCAGCAGGCCGATCCTGGCCTGCGCCAGCGTCGCGGCGACCTGCTCGCGCGAGAGCCAGCCCAGGTGGCGAGTGCGCGCCCAACCTGGCTCGCGCGCCAGTTCCTGTTCGAACCCCGGCGGATCGAACCGGCCTGCCAGCCACAGCTCCGCACCCAGCGACGGAGCGAGCCGGCCCACGGCGCGCACCATCTCGCGCACGCCGCGGATCGAGTTGAGGCCCCCGAGGTAGACGATCGCGGCGCGGCGCGAAGCGTAGGGCTTGCGCTCCACGGCGGGGAACTCGGAGCGCAGCGGGTAGTTGCGAACGAGCACCGTGCGCGTATACGGGAACCGCACCGCGATCCCCGGCGTCACGGTGACGATGCCATCGAAGCAGAAGCACACCGCCCGCTCGACCACATCCACCGCGAACGCGAGCAGCGAGCGCAGGGGCGCGGGCAGGTAGTGCTTGCTCGTGACGTCCTTGGGCAGGTGCTCGTGCGCGTCGTAGATGACGCGGCGGCCCAAGAGCTTGAGCAGCAGCCCGTACGGCAGCAGCTCGGGGTCATGCAGGTGGTACACGTCGGCGCGCAGCGACAGCCCCTTGCGAAACACGCGCCAGGCCGTGCGCGTCGCGCGCTCGAGCCGGCCCCGGGCCGGCGGCACCGCCACGATGTGCACATCGTCGCGCGTCACGTCCGCATCATGAGGGGCGACGAGTGCCACCGCGTACCCCGCCATCGCGAGCGAGCGGCACTCCTTCATGAAGATGCGGGTGTCGAACGCGTCGTGCACGGAGGTCAGGTGCACGACGCGAGGGGGCCGGGGAGCGCTCACGAGAACTCCGCCCCCGTGCGCCTGGCCCACTCCACCAGGTTCATCCAGCGCCAGGCGCGGAAGTCGCGGCGCGCGCGCCGAGCACGGATCGCCTGCCACTCCGCGCGCAGCGCGGCCGGCCGGAGCGCGGGGATGCGCGCCAGGCTCTGGTCGGTGAGCAGTTGGTCCACGCGCGCACCCAGCCGCGGCATCCACTCGTGCTCGGGCGTGGCGAACCCGATCTTGTCTCTCCGGTCGAGGATCGCGTCGGGAACCAGCCCGCGCATCGCACGCCGGAACACGGCCTTGGAGGTGCCATCGGGCGCGATCAGGAACTCCTCGGGCAGGCTCAGCAGGAACGACGCCAGCGAGTGCGTCAGGAACGGCACACGGCTCTCGATCGAATACGCCATCGAGTTGCGGTCCTCGTAACGAAGCAGCATCGGCAGGCTCGAGTGCGTCGTGGCGCGGTGGAGCTGCTCGCGCAGCACCTCGCGCGAGGTGCCGAACGTGTACTTGGCCGGCGCCATCCGCACGCCGCGCTCCGCGAACCAGCGGCCGTCGAGCCACGCGGGTACCAGTTCCTGGCCAACCATGCGCCGAAACGGCGCCTGGACCGCCGGTGGCAGCAGGAACTCGCCCGCCCACAGCAGCAGCGGTCCGCGGCCCGGGCCCGCCGAAGCGCGGCGCGCATACGCGAACGCCTCGGATCCGCGCCCTTGCCGCACCAGTGAGGCGAGCCGTGCCGCGGCGAACGTGTGATATCCGCCCAGGAGCTCGTCGGCGCCCTGACCGTCGAGCATCACCTTGATCCCATGCTCGCGCGCGAGGCGGAACACGCGGTGCTGCGCGTAGATGCTGGTGCTGCCGAAGGGTTCATCCTGGCACGCCAGCAGCGTGTCGAGGTCGCGCAGGAGCTCGTCCGCGTCGGCGCGCGTCTTGTGCACCGTCGCACCCGCGGCCTGTGCGGACAGGTCCACCCAGCGCTCTTCCGAGAGCTGCGCGTCACTGGCGATGTAGCTGAACGTGTGCATCTCGAGCTCGGGCTCGAGCGCACGCATCACCGCGACGATCGCACTGGAGTCGATCCCGCCCGAGAGCGCGGCTCCCACCGGCACGTCGCTTCGCAAGTGCAACCGCACGCTGTCGGTGAACCGCGCACGCAACTCGTCGGCCGCCTGCTCGAACGAGCCTCGCCAGGTGCCTGCCGCCGCCAGCTCCAGGTACGACTTCGGGGCCGAGACGCGCGCGTCGTCCACCCGCACGTGCATCACGTGGCCGGGCGGGCAGGAGCGGATCGAGGCGAACATCGTGCCGTCGCCATGATCGGTGAGCCCGAATCGCAGGTAGTCGTAGACGCGCTGCGCGTCCACGCGCCGGCCGACCTGAGGCAGCGTCAGCAGCGCCTTGGCCTCGGAGGCGAACGCGAACCCGCCCGGCCAAACCGAGTACAGCAGCGGCTTGATCCCGAACGGATCGCGAGCGAGCGTGAGCGTGCGCTCGTGCACGTCGAGGAGCGCGAACGCGAACATGCCCGTCAGTCGCGGCAGCACCGCGACGCCCCAGCGTCGCCACGCCTCGAGCAGCACCTCGGTGTCGGATCGCGAGCGGAATGCCGTGCCCAGCGACTCCAGTTCGGCGCGCAGCTCGAGGTAGTTGTAGATCTCGCCGTTCAAGATCAGGTGATGCCGACCATCGGTGCTGCTCATGGGCTGCCAGCCGGCCTCGGAGAGGTCGAGGATCGAGAGCCGCCGGTGCCAGAGCACGGCCTGTGCATCCGGGCCGATGCACGCGGGGTCGCGACCGGAGCGGAATCCCGCGGGAGCAAGCACGCCGAGTCCCAGGTCGTCGGGCCCGCGGTGCGCGAGCAGCTCACCCCAGCCGCGCAGCGCCGAGATCCCGTCGCCCGGCGGGCCCACGAACCCCGCGATGCCGCACATCAGTTCCGTCCTCGGGTCACCTGCTGGTACAGCTCGCCGAACCGGCGCGCGACCGCGACCGCCGAGAAGCGCGCTTCGAACCCCGAGCGGATCGCGGCGGCGTCATAGCCGCGCGCGCCAGTCGCGAAGCGTTCGAGCGCGGCGGCCAGCGCCGGCACGTCACCCACCGGCGCCAGTTCGCCGTTCGTCTCCTCCACGATGTCCTCGGGTCCGCCACAGCGCGTTCCCAGCACCGGTTTGCCGCACGCGATGGCCTCGGCGAGCACGACGCCGAAGCTCTCGTGCCGGCTCGCCAGCACGAACGCATCGCAGGCTCGCATCTCGTCCCGCACCGCCTCGCGCCCGAGCGCGCCCAACCAGGTCACGCGCGAGCCGACCCCGAGTCGCTCGGCCAGTGCGCGGAACTCCGCCGCGTGCGAACCCGCTCCGCCCACGCGCAGGCGTGCCTCCAGACCGGGACCCAGCCGCGCGAACGCGGCCAGCAGGTCGCCCACGCCCTTGGACGGCGTCAGGCTCGAAACCGACAGGAACGTGAAGCCCGCCGTCGGGGCCGGGGGCCCGGGCAGCGGCGAGAAGAAGTCGCCGTCCACGCCGTTCGGCACGACCACCGCCTCGACGCCGGTGCGCTCGCGGATGTCGCGCGCCAGCGCGCGGCTCACCGCGGTGACGCGGACCGCCTGCCGGAGCGGCTCGCGGACCTCGGGCACGACGTCGTCACCGCGCACCAGGTGGTGGAACGGGAACGGGCCCATGTGCTCGGTGACGAGGAACGGGATGCCGCTCTCCTGCGAGAGCCGCATGGCCACGGTGCCGGCGGGGTAACTCACGTGCGCGTGGATCATGTCCATGCGTCCGCGCTCCGCGGTCGCTCGGGCCAGGTTGTCGCGATTGCTCCGCAGCATGCCGGCCAGATTGCCCTTCGCGAGCCCGTAGCGCCACGTCCACACCGGGGCGAAGTACTCCACCAGGTTCTCGCGCACTTGCCGCCGGGGCGCGCGGCCCCCGCCCGGTGCGGACGGGCGCGCGAGCCACGCGGCCAGCCGACCCGAGGACAGCTCGAGGTCGCCCTGTCCCCACAGGCTCACGCTCACGTGAAGGCCCTGCACGTGGCGCGCCAGCGCTTGTGCCGCCTCGGCGAGGAACACGCCGCCCAACAGGCCGCGCGCCGGATCCGGGTACCAGGAGGGGATGAAGAACAGGTTCACGCCCCGCTCCCCCGCGCGGGCCGCAGGTCGCCCAGGCGCGGCATCAGCTCGCCCGCCGTGGCGCGCTCGCGGCGCAGGAAACCGACCAGCAGCCACGTGCTCGTGACGAGGTACGAGAGGTTCATGGTGACGAGCGCGCCCGTTGCGCCGGCGCCGGGCACCAGCATCGTGAACCCCACCAACGTCACGGCCAGTCCCGCCAGCGCCGCGACCAGGTTGCGCGCGTAGAGCCCGTGACCCGCGTGGTAGGCACTCGCGATCAGGCTCACCCCGAGCACCACCACACCCGGCAGCAGCCGTACCAGCTGACTGCGCACGTCGGCGAAATCACGCCCGAGCAGCGCCATGATGCCGTCCACCGGCACGAGTGCGGCCACAACCGCGGCAGCCAGCATGGCTACCAGCGCCAGCCGCGTGAGCCGCAACACGAACGCGCGCGTGCCGGGGGCGTTCGCCTCGCGCGAGACACGATTGAGCGCCAGCGCGGCCAGGCTGTTGGCTGGGATCCACAGCACCTCCGCCAGCGACACCGCGGTGGAGAACAGGCCCACGGCCGCGAGTCCGGCGTGACGCTCGAGCGCGAAGTAGAGCAGTCGGTAGTTCATGAACTGGACCACGTTCGAAAGCTGCGCCAGCGAGCCGAAGCTCACCAGCTGCCGCAATACTTCGCGAAGCGGCGGCGGCGGCCCGCCGGGTTCGAGCCGGCGGCGGTGCGCGGCGAGGAACGGCAGCGACAGCGCGAACGCCAGCACCGCGGCGGCGCCCCACACGAGGTAGAACTCCCGGGGCGAGCGAAAGCCGCGCGTGAGCGCCAGCGCGCCTGCCAGACCCACGATCGCGAACGGCCGCAGGAACTCGAGCAGCGTCGCCTGCCACACCTCGCGTCCGGCGAGCAGCACGCACGTGTGCACCACCAGCAGCGAGTAGAGCACCGACACCAGGACGACCAGCGGCGTCTCGCGGCCGAGCGAGACGCCGAGTGCCGCCGCACCCAGCGCGATCGCCACCGGCACCGCCACGGCGAACGCGTAGCTCACGAGCAGGAGCTGCCGCAGGTAGCCGCGGCTCGCGTCGCGCGCGGCGAGGTAGACGATGGACGAGCCGCCGGTGAAGCCCACCACCAGCACGACCAGGTTCACGGTGGCGTTGAACAGCGCGATCTCGCCGCGGAACTCCACGCCGAACCAGCGCGCGGTGAGCACCAGCAGCACGAACTGCAGCGCCGCCGCCCCGCCCTTGAGCGCGAGGACGATCGCGCCGTCAGAGGCTGGACGCATGCCGGGCGAACAGGGTGCCGTGAGGGTCGAGCGGCTGGTCCTGGAGCAGGCGGATGCGCGCGAACGGATCCACCAGGAACAGCGTGTAGCCGAGCCCGCGCAGCCAGCCGGCGAGCGTGTCGCCGGTGTAGCCCGCCGCGCCGAACGTCTCCTCGTTGAGCTCCAGCAGCAGCATGGGACGGAAGCGCTCGAGCGTGGCGCGGGCGCCTGCGAGCACCGCACGCTCGGCGCCCTCCACGTCCACCTTGAGCAGGTCGAGCCGTGACAGCCCCTCACGTGCCGCCCAGGCGTCCAGCGTGACCAGCGGGAAGCGCCCCACCGGCACGTCGCGGGTGCCGCTGCGCTGGAACGACGACAGGCCCTCGTTGAGCGAGGCCTGTGTCGCCTTGTCCAGCGACGTGAACATGTCGGCCTCGCCCTCGCGGTCGGAGACACCGGCGCGCACCAGCGTCACGTGCGCGAACCGGTTGAGTGCCACGTTCGCGGCCAGGCGCTCGTGCCACTGCGGCACCGGCTCGAACGAGATCACGCGCCCGTGGCGCGCTCGCCGTGCGGCCACGAGCGTGAGTTCGCCCTGGTTCGCACCCACGTCCACGAACACGCCGTCGGCGGGCAGGAACCGCCGGATCACGCCGGCCTCGGCGTAGGCGTGGATGCCACGCCAGTAGATGAGGCTCCCCATGTAAGCGGCGCGGTCCAAGCGCATGCGCAGGTCGCCCTCGAAGTCGGCGATCTCGGCCCAGCGGTCCTCGCGCCCTTCGTAGACCCGCACGTAGTGCCGCCGCAGCGGCTCCAGCAGCCGGTGCCAGCCGCGAAAGCGCGGTACGTGCCGGGTGATGCGCGCCAGTGCCGCGTCGAGGCTCAAGCGCGCCCCTTCGACTGGCCGCCCCCACCCCACGCTCGCGAGGCCCACGCGAGGCCCACCAGCACGTAGAGGTGGTAGAGCAGCTCCTCGTCGCCGAAGTTCCATTCGAAGATGCCGGCCACGAGGAATCCGGCCAGCGCGGCGGTGACCCCGAGTCGCAACCCCGCTCCCTCCCCCTCGCTGCGGATGCGCGCGGGGAGACCGCGCCCCCATGCCAGCCCGGCCGAAGCGGTGCGCAGGAGCGAGCCGTAGAGCCATGCGAACGCGGCCAGCCCGGCCAGTCCCATCGTGGCCGCGATCTGCACGTAGGTGTTGTGCAGGTGGCCGATCTCCTCGGTGGCAAGCGGCGAACGGTAGGCGGGGTAGACCGCATGCAGGTCCTGCAGCCCCACGCCCGTCAGCGGATCGGCCTGGAACATGCGCCAGCCGGCGCCCCACATGAGCAGCCGCTCGCCGTTGTAGCCGGCCGACGGGTTCACCATGCTGTGCAGCCGGTCGCGCCACTCGCCCTGGGCGCCGAACCACGCCGCCACACCCCCGAGTGCGAGCAGTGCGAGGCCCCACGGCCACACCCCCGCCAGCACCACCAGGCCCGAGACGAACGCGCCCATCCAGGCGCTGCGCGTGAACGTGGTGGCGAGCGAGACGAACGTGAGCAGTGCGACCGCACCCGCTCCCCAGCGCCAGCGTGCCGAGCGCGCGGTGAGTGCCACCGCCATGGCCACGGGCAACTCGAGCAGCAACTGGCCGCCGAACGTCATGTAGTGGTGCGACAGTCCGCGCGCGCGCCACGCATAGCTCGCTCCCTCGGCGACCCACGTGCCGAGCCCCGCCGCCGCCACGAGGCCCGCGGCCGCGAGGTAGACGGCGAGCGAGCGCCGTCCGTCCGCGCGCGAGCCGGCGTGCAGCGCGGCGAGTCCGATGAGCGCGGGCATGAGGCCCTTGGTCACGCGCGGGAAGCTCCCGGCCGGATCGAGCGCGAACGCGCTCACCAGCACCAGGGCCGCGAACCACGCGATCGCGGCGCGATCCACAGGCGTGCGCGGCCACACCGGGCGCGGCGCACGCGCGAAACGCACCAGGGTCAGCGCGCCGCACAGCGCGGTGGCGATCCCCATCGGCGCGATGGGCCCGCTGATCGCGGCCACGAGCAGCAGGAACGCCAGGTACGAGGCCGCGGCCAGCGGCTCGCGCGCCGGCGCCGTCACGCGCGAGCGCGGCGCGCCCGACGGGCCTTCGCTCAGCTCACCGGGCAAGCGGCGTGCCGGACTCCCGGGCTCGCTCACGAGCGGGCCTCGAGTTCGCGGCGGATGCGGGCGAGCAGCTTGCGGTCGGCGTCCGACAGCTCGGCGTGCTCCAGCAAGTCGGGCCGGCGCTCGAGCGTTCGGCGCAGCGACTCCTCGCGACGCGCCTTCGCGATGTTGGCGTGGTGCCCCGAGAGCAGCACGTCAGGGACGGGCCAGCCCTGGAACTCGGCGGGTCGCGTGTAGTAGCCGCAGTCCAGCAGCCCCGAATGGAACGAATCGCTCTCCACCGAGTCGAAACAGCCCACCACGTCCGGCTGCAATCGTGCCACGGCGTCCACGACGCAGAGTGCCGCCGGTTCGCCGCCCGAGAGGACGAAGTCCCCGATCGAGAACTCCTCGTCCACCAGGTGCTCGGCCACGCGCTCGTCCACCCCCTTGTAGCGGCCGCACAGGATCACGAGATGCTCGAGCTTCGCCCACGCCTGGGCCGTGTCCTGGGTGAACTTCTGGCCCTGCGGCGACGTGAGCACGACGCGGGTGCCGTCCGGACGCGCCGGGCGGTCGGCGAGCCCGAGCGAGGCGAGGGCCTCGTGAATGGGCTCGACCTTCATCACCATCCCGGCCCCGCCCCCGAACGGGTAGTCGTCCGTGGTCCGGTGCGGGTCGTGCGTGAAGTCGCGCAGGTTCAGGATCTGGAGTTCCAGCCGGCCCTTCTCACGCGCCACGCGGATCATCCCGTCCGCGAACACGTCCGGGAAGAACTCGGGGAAGATCGTGAGCAGCGTGACTTTCATGGCGTCCTCGCGTGGCGGCACGGGCGAACCCGCACGGGCGGCGCTGCCCGCGCAGCCGGGCAGTATCGCACGCCGTCAGAACTCGTCGAACCCCGCGGGCAAGTCGAGCGTGATCACGCCGGCGGCACGATCGAGCCGCGTGAGGAACGGCGGCTGGCAGGGCAGCAGCCGGGCCTTCTCGCCCTCCAGCTGGAGCAGCGGCTGGCCGGCATTGAAGATCACGTCGGCCACGCGCCCGAGCGGCTGGCCCGCGGGGTCCACCACCTGCATGCCCACCAACTCGAACGCGTACGAGACGCCGGGCCCGGGATCGGGCAGGCGCGAGGCGTCCGCCCACAGGACGCCGTTGGTGAGCGCGGACGCGGCCTCGCGTGAGTGCACGCCCGAGAACTGGACCAGCAGCCGCTGGGCGGCCGGGCGCACGTCCTTCAGGAACAACGCGCGCGTCTCACCGCGCAGGCCTCGCCACTCGAACGCGCCCATCGTGCGCAGGTGCTCGGGGTCGATGGGGCAGCTGTCCAGGTAGAGCTCGCCCGCGATGCCGTGCGGGCGGCCCAGCCGGCCGATCGCAATGCGGTCCGGAGCAGTCAGTCTGCGATCTCCAGGCCCATGCGGCGGTCCACCCGGGCGGCGGCGGCGCCCAGCGCCAGGCGCAGCGAACGAGCGGTGCGTCCCTGCTTGCCGATGACGTGGCCCATGTCGTCGTCGTGGACGCGCAGTTCCAACTCGCCCTCTTCGCCGGCGGTGACGATCTCGACCGCGACCTGCTCGGGATGATCCACGAGGCCCTTCGCCATGTGCACCACCAGGTCGCGCAACTGGAAATCGTGCGCGTCGGGTTCGCTGGGTTCGCGTGCGACGGAGGACTTGGGTGCCCCGATCACCTCGATGTTGGCGGGTGCGGGGGGACGCTCGGCACGGACGATAACCGCCGCCCGCTCCAGAGCAGCAGGATCGTCAACAGGCCCCACAGGAGTAGCGTCGGCTCCGGCCGATTTAGGTGCAGCATACTTAACCCTGCGGCGCAGAGGACGGCCCCACTGGCCCAGATCAGGAGAACGGTTCGGCTCGGACATCGGATCACACTCGCTAGTCGGTGGTTGGTGTGGTCCTTGCCGCCCTGGTGCACCGGGCGACCCTCCCGCAGGCGGGTGACGACCACGAAGATCATGTCGAAGGCTGGGTAGGCAAGGATGAACGGGGCACCGGCTCGGCCCCAGCCTGGCGCGGCTCCCTGCATGGTCATGAGCAGGGAAGCGCCGAGACTATACCCCAAGAACAGACTGCCCGCGTCCCCCAGGAAGATGCGTGCTTTCGGGAAGTTGTGCGGCAGGAACCCGGCGCAGGCTCCGGCCAGCGCGAACTGGGCCGCCGCCACGCCGTAGGCACCCCGATCGAGCGACGTCCAGCCGAAACCGACCAGGGCGATGGCGGAGATCCCCCCCACCATGCCGTTCATGTTGTCGAGGAAGTTCACGGCATTCATCAGCGCGACGAGTGCGACCATCGTGAGCGCTGCCTCGATGCCGATCGGTAGCCCCAGGTCGGGGATCAGTCCGACCACGAGGAACATGCTGGCGGCAGCGGCCTGCCCGAGCGCCTTGATGCCCGGCTGCATGCCGAAGCGGTCGTCCCACAGGCCGACGACCAGGATACCGGCGGCGCCCACGAGCAGGTACGCGGCCTGCCAGTCGGCCGGGGAGTGGGGGATGAACGCCAGCGAGACCGTCCACGCCAGCACCGCCGAGACGAACACGACCGCGCCGCCAAGGACCGGGGTGGCGGAGGTGTGGAGCTTGCGCGCCTCCGGGTGGTCGAGCCAGCCCTGGGCCCACGCGAGCCGGATGCCCAGCGGCATCATCGCCCAGGAGATGAGCGCGGCCACGGCCAGCGCGATGAGGGGGCTGAGAGGCATGCGTGGCGTCGGGCAGGCGAAGCGACGGGTGTGCTGTCGCTAGGCGGCCGACACCTCGATCGGACAGGCGATCCCCACGCGCTCACAGTGGGCGCGAATGGTGATCTCGAGCAAGCGGTCGAGCGTGACCTGCGGACGGTAGCCGGTGTAGCGGCGGATCTTCTGGAGATCCGGCACGCGGCGTCGCATGTCCTCGAACGAGCTCCCATAGACCTGTTCGTACGGCACCAACTCGATCGGCGAATCGCTCTGGCAGATGCGCTTGATGCGCTTCGCCAGCTCCAGCACGGTGATCTCCTCGTCGCTGCCGGCGTTGAACACCTCGCCCTCGGTCTCGCGACTGTCGGCGAGCAGCAGCATCGCGTGCACGACATCGGACACGGCCGAGAAGCACCGCGATTGCTGCCCGTCACCGAACACGAGGATGGGTTCGCCGGTCAGCGCGCGCTGCACCATGTTCGGGATCACCATGCCGTACGCGCTCGACTGGCGCGGCCCACACGTGTTGAAACAACGGACTGTGGTGACGGCGAGCTGGTGCTGCTGGTGGTAGGCGTGCGCCAGGCACTCGTCCACGGCCTTGCCGCAGGCATACGACCAGCGCAGCTTGTGCGTCGGCCCGACCAGCCGGTCGTCGTCTTCCTTGAACGGCACCGAGACGCCCTTGCCGTAGACCTCGCTGCTGGAGGTGAGGATGACGCGGCGCTGGTGCATGTGCGCCGCCTCGAGCACGACCTCGGTCCCGCGGATATTGGTCAAAAGCGAGCGCAGGGGGTTCTCGAGCACGTACTTCACGCCGACCGCGGCCGCCAGATGGAACACGCGGTCGCACTGGGCGACCAGGCCCTGCACGAGGGCCGGTTCCATGACGTTACCTTCGAGGAATCGGAACCGCGGATGTCGAGTGAAGGTGTCCAGGTTCTCGACCCGTCCCGTGGACAGGTCGTCGAGTGCCCAAACCTCATGTCCTCGTCGGAGCAATTCCTCCGCGAGATGGGACCCGATGAAGCCGGCACCTCCCGTGACCAGGATCCTCATGATCTCCCCCGAAAGACGGACAGCCGAGTCATTGGTTCCCCGGAGCGTCCTCTCGTCCCTCATCCTTGAAGCCGGGACTCGGTGCAAGCTCGCAGGTTAAGGGTGCGTCAGGTGCGGCGTCAACCTCGATTGAGAGAGGCTTCGACGCGGCTGCCCACAAACTTGAGGCCCGAAGGGAGCCCGCGGGCCGGACCTCAGGCGCGCTTGCGGCGACCCCAGTTCTCGAGGGCGGTTTCATACAGGGCATCTATACCCCGCATCATGGCGGCGGTGGTGAAGTGATCACGCACCCGCTCGCGGCCGGCCTGCCCCATCCGATCGCGCCGAGCCCGGTCGGCCAGGATGCGGCCGAGCCCCTCGGCCAGTGCCGCCGGGTCCCCCGCGCGCACCACCAGGCCCGTCACCCCGTCCTGGTTCACGAACGACGTCCCGGTGCCGAGCTCGGTGCTCACCACCGGCAGACCGGCCGCCATGTACTCCACCATCGCCAGGCCGAAGGCCTCGGCGGGGCCACTCGAGGGCAGGATCCCGACCCCCGCCGCCGCGAGATGGTCGTGAAGGACCTCATCGCTGACCGAGCCCGCGAAGTGCACCTGGCCGTTCAGCCCCAGCCGCTTGGCCTGCGTGCGCAGGGAGTCCCCCATCGGGCCGTCGCCCACGATCACCAGCCGAGCATCGACCCTGGGCATGGCCTCGAGCAGCACGTCGAGTCCCTTGTAATGCCGCAGGCGGCCGACGAACAGGATGAAGGGGTCGCCGAACCGTTCCCGCAGGGCGTGTGCGCCGGGACGGGAGTCCAGGAGGCTCATCAGCGGGCCGGAATCGATCCCCAGCGGCACGACGCGGAACCGGCTGCGGTACGGCCACACCAGCGAGTCCTGCCGCTCGAGCGCCTGGTTCGAGATGGCGTGCAGCATGTCGGCGCGGCGGAACAGCGCGTGCACGAGCGGGCCGTAAAGTGGCAGCAGCGCACGCTGGCGCGTGAAGTCGCAGTAGTGCGTGATCACCAGCGCTCCGTCCGGCAGCACCCAGCGCCAGCTCACCTCGCCGAGCGGGTTCGGGCTGTGCAGGTGCCAGAGATCGGCGTGCTGCGCCGCAAGCGCGTCGGGGAATCCGGGGCAGAGCGGTGACGACAGGGCCCGCGCCAGCTCCGCCACGCGCACCACGCGAACACCGTCGACGACCTCGGTGCGGCTCGCGTTCTGGCCGCTCGCCGACACCAGCACGGTGACCTCGTGCCCGGCCGCGACCTGCCAGCGCGCCATGCGCTCGATGGTCTGCTCGATGCCCCCGCGCACGGGCGGGTGATAGTCCTTGTAGACGTGCACGATCTTCACGCGGGCACCCCCGCGATCGAGTCGATGAGCAGCTGCTCGACGTGCGACGCGTAGCGCGCGTAGTCGTACTCCGCCGCGCGCACCGGACCGGCCGCACCCATGCCGCGCCGTGCGTCTTCGTCAGCGCACAGTTCGCGGATCGCGCGCGCCCACTCGGGCGCATCCTCGGGCGGCACGAACCTGGCCACGCCCTCGCCGATCTCACGCAGCGGCGGCAGGTCGGAGGCCACGATCGCGGCACCTCGCATGGCGGCCTCGAGCATGGGCAGACCGAAGCCCTCGTAGCGCGAGGGCATGAGCACGAGCGTGGCGTTGCGATAGAGCCACTCGAGAGCTTCGGGCGGCACCTGGCCCAGCGCCTGCACGCCGGGCACGCCGCGTGCGAGTTCGGCGAACGAACCCGGCCCCGGGGAATCCGCACCCGCAACCACCCAGGTCAGCGGGGCTCGCCCCTCGAACTCGCGCCACACCGCGACGAGCGTGTCGAGTCCCTTGTGCGGGCGGTGAGTACCCACGGTGAGTGCAAACGGGCCGTCCGGAGCGCCGGCGGGCCGCACCGGTGGGACTTCCGGTCGCATGACGCCGAGCGGCAGCACGTGCAGTCGCGCATCCGGGATCGCGGTGAGCCGCAGGATCTCGTCGCGGCTGAACCGGCTGCTCGTGAGCACCGCTGCGGCCGTGGCAGCACGGCGCATGGCCCAGCGGTAGGCCACGCGCCGGGTCCACGACATCAGGCGCGGCAGCGCGAGCGGGATCACGTCGTGCAGCGTGAGCACACAGGGCACCGTCGTGCCCTCGGGCTTCAGCCAGAACGGGCTCAGGAACACGTCCACGCCGAGGCTGGACAGCAGCCGGCCCGTCTCGCGCGCGGTCGCAGGCCCCATCGCCGGGATGTCCACGTCGACCCAGCGGGCGCGGGGATGGCGCCGGAGGGGCTCCAGGTCGAAGCGTGTATTGAGCGCCCGCGGGTCCCAGAGCAGCGTCACCGAGCCGAGGTTCTCGCGCTCGAGCAGCGCCGTGGCGAGCGAGCGGGCATGCGTCCCGATCCCCGGGAAGTGGTCGGTCGCGTAGCGCAGGTCGTAGGCGAGTTCCAAACGCGCTCCAACTCCTTCACGGGACTGGGTTCGCACCGAGATCCGTCACGGGGCGGGACGGCCGGCACGAGGCGCGCCGCGGGTCTAACCAGTCTAGTGAACGGCGCCCGCGAGTGTCCATGGCCTTACCCCGACGGCCGCGGGGGCGGGTCCTGCGCTAGCAGTGAAGAGTCTTGAACACCTCATCCCACCGCCCGACGATCCTGGACTCGCTGTACGCCTCACTCACGAACGCAAGGCCCCTTTGGCCGGCCTCTCGGCGCGCCGACTCGTCGCACAGGTAGCGCTCGACAGCCGCCACCCATTCGCCCTCGGTGCGGCAGGTCATCGCCAGCCCTGCCCCCCGCATGGCCCGGTCGTAAGCCGGTGTCGGTGAGGTCAATACGGGAAGCCCCATCCGCCAGAACAGCACCAGCTTGTTCTCCGGCTTGCCGCGCAGGAACGGCGCGTCGAGCGGGATGGGGATCACCGCCAGGTCACACGCCGTGCACACCGCGGAGAGCATGTCCGCGTTCCACTCGTGCAGGAACACGCGGTCCCCCCCGAACAGGTCGTGAACCAGGTCTCGGGTGGGACGCATCCAGTAGGAGGTGGAAATGCGCGGGTACTTCAGGTCGGTGACCAGGTGCAGCGCGAGTCGATGCCGGGCGGCGAGGCTGCGGAACGCCGCGGCGAAATCGCGAAACGTCCGGACGTTCTGCCCCAAGCCTTCCCACACCAGGTGGAACTCGTCGCCACGCGAGTACTCGGTCTTCACGCGGCGTGCGGCCTCGGATTGGAAGTCGAGGATGACGTGCACGTTGGGGCAGAACTCGAGGATGCTCTGGCGCTGCTCCTCGGTCGTGCAGATCACCGCGTCCGCGCGGCGGCAGGTCGCCTCGATCAATCCACGGTAGTCCAGGTGCAGCCGGCGCGTGTGCCGGAGCGTGTACTTGAACAAGCCGCGGAATGCGGCTCGTGCATTCCACCCCGGCTCGGCAAGGTAAGAGTCCACCATGTCGAGCACGAGCTTCGTCGTGCGTGGCAGCCGGCTCCAGACGCTCAGGTCACCCCCCATGCTCGAGACCACCACGTCGTAACGCACCCCGGGCCGTGCGATCTCCCAGGCGAGCTCGCGGCGTGCGGCGTACGACAGGAAGCGGCGCCGGTCGCCCGGGCCGCTCGGGTCGTCGCGTAGCGTGGAGTAGCCGATACGGAGCGCCTGCGGGGGCACCGTCATGGCGAAGGGACGTGCGCTCTCGACCACTCGATGGTCTGCCGCAGCCCGCTCTCGAGGTCGAATCGAGGCGACCAGCCGGTGCCCTCGACCAGCTTCCGGTTGTTCGCGCACACGAACGGCGGGTCGGTGGGGTTGTCGGGCCGTGCGCCGAATCGAACCAGGCCCTCGCGGCCGAGGATCGACTCGATCGTGGCCACCACCTGCCGCACCGTGACCGGGATCCCCGAGCCCACGTTCACGACGCCCGTCAGGTCGCTCAGCGCGATGCCCGCGAGTGCCGCACCCACGTCGGCCACGTGCAGGAAGTCCCTCACCTGCACGCCTCGCGTCACCGCCACGGGTTCCTCGCGCAGCAACTGGCCGATCACGGAGGGGACCAGTCGGCGGCCATCCTCGTAGGGACCGTACAGGTAGAACAGCCGTGCCCATGCGAACTCGACTCCCTGCTGCCGAGCGAGCTGCTCACCCATGAAGCGAGTCGCCAGCTTGGACGCGGCATAGAGGCTCTGCGGCCGGACCGGGCTTGTCTCGGCCAGCGTGCCGTCTCCGAAGTCATACTCGAAGCACGAGCCCACGAACACCGCCCGCCGGCAGCCCTGCTTCGCGAGCGACTCCAACAGACGCAAGCTTCCCGAGACGCAGCGCAGGTTCTCGGGGGAGGCCAGGTACTGCCCGGGGACCGCGTACCACGCCAAGTGCACACAGCCGTCGGTGCCGCGAGCGAGCGAGTCGAGCGCCGTCGCGTCCGCGTCGAACAGGTCCAAGGTGACCCACTCGATGCGGTCGGCCACGTCCGCGACCGCGTCTTTCGCCCGCCCGGCACGAATGGACGCTCGCACTTCGTGCCCCTGGGCCAGGAGCGCACGCGCGACCTGGGAGCCGACGAACCCCGTCGCCCCGGTGACGAGCAGCTTCAAGGCTGGAAGTCCGGGTGGGCCGCATCCTTGGGCGAGAGCGTTACGTCGGCGATCGGCCACGAGATCCCGAACAGCGGGTCATTCCAGCGGATCGCCGCCTCGAGCTCCGGCGAGTAGAACTCGGTCACGAGATAGAGCACTTCGCTGTCGTCCGTGAGCGCCTGGTATCCATGTGCGAAGCCCTCGGGAACGTAGAGCATGCGGCGGTTCTCGCGCGTGAGCTCGACGCCCGCCCACTTCAGGTAGGTCGGGGACCCGGGCCGGATGTCGATGATGGCGTCGAAGATGGCGCCGTTCACGCAGCGCACCAGCTTGGCCTCGGCCCGCGGCGCGCGCTGGTAGTGCATGCCGCGCACGGTGCCCTTGCGGACGTTCTGCGACAGGTTCGCCTGCACCAGCCCGGTCTTGAGTTCGTGCTCCGCGAACTCCTTTGCGCAGAATCCCCGGGCGAAGAACCCGCGCTCGTCGCGGCGGGGCTCGAGGTCTATCACGTATGCCCCGGCGAGCGGAAGCTCGGTGAAGATCACGCCCGAACCACCTTCTTCCAGGTCAGGTCGCCGCGGAGCTCGTCACGGTCGAGCAGGTGCTGGAGCTGCTTGAGGCGCGTGAAGTCCTTGCCGGCGAACTGTTCGTAGGAGAGCTCGTGCGCTCGGAATGCCTGGTGCAGCTGGCGGATGCCCCCGGGCACGTCCCAGCGCGGCTGGAACTCGGGCAACAGCCCACGGATGCGTGCGAAGCTGACGTTGTAGTTGCGGTTGTCGGCGGAGACGCCGTCGGCGAACGTCACGCGGCAGTCGGGCACGATGCCGGCCACGGCTTCGGCGATGGAGCGCACCTGGAAGTTGTCCTCCTCGCGTCCCACGTTGAGCGCGGTATCGTGCAGGCGCTCGCGCGGGGCGCGCAGCGAGGCCGCGAAGGCGCGCGACATGTCCTCCACGTGCACGAGCGGCCGCCAAGCGCGGCCGTCGCTCATCAGCTTGACCTCCCCGGTGGTGACCGCCCATCCGGTGAGGTTGTTGACGACGATGTCGAAGCGCAGCCTCGGCGAAAACCCGTACGCGGTCGCGTTACGCAGGTAGACCGGTGAGAAGCTCGCGTCCGCCAGTCCGCGCAGCGCGGCCTCCGCTCCGACCTTGGAGCGTGCGTACGCGGTCAGCGGCTGGAACGCGGCTTCCTCGGTGAGCGCCTCGCCCTCGCTCTGGCCGTAGATGCTGCAGGACGAGGCGAACAGGAAGCGCTCCACGCCGGCGAGCTTCGAGACCTCGGCGAGCCGGACCGTGGCGTGGAGGTTGATCTCTTCGGTGAGGCGCGGGTTCAACTCCCCGGTCGGGTCGTTCGAGAGGCCCGCCAAGTGCACGACCGCGTCCACGCCCGAGAGGTCCGAAGCTTCGACCTCGCGAATGTCGCGGACGATCTGGCGGGTGATCCCGGTGTCACCCAACTCCCCCAGCACGCAGTCCTCGAAGTAGCCGGTGTCGAGGCCCCAGACCTCGTGCCCGTCGCCTTGGAGCAGCGGCGTCATGACGGTGCCGACGTAGCCCAGGTTGCCCGTGACCAGTACTCGCATGGTGCTCGGCCTCTTCTCCTGTAATGGCGTTCGGGTGCACGTCGTCAGCAGGCACTCTCGAGCGAAGCCGGCGGCTCAGCCACGGGCGCCGCGCGCGAAAGCCGCGCTTCCGCCTGATCGCAGACGAACCGGCTGAACGGGATGGCGCAGGTCCAGCCGGGCGAGACGGCGTTCAGGATGTGCAGCGACCGGTCGTCACCCTCGATGCAGAAGTCCTGGACCAGGGTGCGCGACTTCATGTCCACGAGCTGCGCGCGGATCCCCGGCCGACCCCAGCGAGCATACTGCTCGACGCGAATGCCCTCGGCAAGCCTCGCGGCCTGCGCGACCAGGTACGGACGGTGATACTTCCGCACCTCCTCGAGCGCGAGCCCGCGAAAGTCGAAGCCGGCGCGCATCACCAGCTCGAGGCTCGATCCCAGCACCTGCGCGAACTCCGGCAGTCGGAAGTTCGCGCCCCAACCGTACTGTTCGCGCCACAGGCAGGGGATCGCGGTCGGCCCGATCTTCGCGTGGCCATCGGTCGTGACGGTGAAGTGCACACCAAGGAACGGGTTTCGCAGGTTCGGCACGGGATAGATATTGGTGCGGAACGCGCCCGCGGGCTCGCTGGAATAGAGGTAGAGACCCTTGAACGGCAGGACGCGATAGCGTTCGGAGAACCCGTGGCCCCGGGCGATGGTGTCCGCGTGCAGCCCGGCGGCATTCACGAGGTAGCCGCACTCGAACTCACCGCCGCTCGTGCGCACGAAGCGGCCGCGACGACCGCGGTAGGCACAGCCGAGGACCACGTCCACGCCGAGCCGCCGCGCGTCCTCGGTGAACGCGCGCATCACCTCGGCCGGTTCGACCGTGGCCGTGCTGGGTGAGAACAGGGCCTTGCGAAACGTCTTCACGCGCGGCTCGATCTCGCGCGCGTCACGCTCGCTCACCTCATCCAGGGGCACGCCGTTCGCGCGGCCGCGCTGGAGCAGCTCGGCCAGCCCCGGCAGGTCCGACTCGTCGCGGGCGACGACCAGCTTGCCGCAGCGGTTCACGCGCAGGCCCTTGTCGTCGCAGTACGCCTGCATCAGCGCGTTGCCGGTGCGGGTGAAGCGGGCCTTGAGGCTGTCCGCGCTGTAATAGAAGCCCGCGTGCAGCACGCCGCTGTTCCGCCCGCTCGCGTGGAGCCCCGGGGCGACTTCCTTCTCGAGCAGCCGCACGCTGGCGCGAGGGTGGCGGCGGCGCAGCTCGCAGGCGACGTTCATGCCGATCACCCCGCCGCCGACCACGGCGAAGTCCGTCGCCTTCACGCTACCAGACCTTCCACGGCGGCTTGCCCGATGCCCACAGCTCCTCGAGCACGCGCCGCTCGCGCAGCGTGTCCATCGCCTGCCAGAAGCCTTCGTGGCGGAATGCCATCAGCTCGCCCGCTGCCGCCAGCTTCTCCATGGGGCCGCGTTCCCAAAGCGTGTCGTCACCCTCGATCAGGTCGAACACGCCGGGTTCGAGCACGAAGAAACCGCCGTTGATCCAGCCCTCCCCCGTCTGCGGCTTCTCCTCGAACTTCGTGATGCGGTTGCCGTCGAGGATGAAGCTGCCGAACCGGGACGGCGGGCGCACCGCGGTCACGGTCGCGAGCTTGCCGTGTGCGCGGTGGAACTCGACCAGCTTCCGGATATCGAGGTCGGCGACGCCGTCGCCGTAGGTGAGCAGGAACGTGCCGCTGTCGAGGTGGTGCCGCAGTCGCTTCACACGGCCGCCCGTCTGGGTCGCGGCGCCGGTGTCCACCAGCTGGACCTTCCAGTCCGGCTGATTGCCGCGGTGCACCTGCGCTGCCCCTGAGGAGAGGTCCACCGTGAGGTCGTTGTTGAGCGCGTAGAAGTTCAGGAAGTAGTCCTTCACGAACTCGCCCTTGTAGCCCAGCGCCACCACGAACTCGTTGAAGCCGTGCGCCGAGTAGATGTTGAGGATGTGCCAGAGGATGGGCTTGCCGCCGATCTCGACCATCGGCTTGGGCCGGATGCTCGTCTCCTCCTGGAGCCGGCTCCCCAGCCCTCCCGCCAGGATCGCGACCTTCATGCCGGTGAGCTCCCCCCGGAGCCACGCCGCTGCGACTGGGCTCCTCGTGCGCGGGCCACGGTTCGCGGGGTGTGGTCGGTCGCGCCGCGCCGGTCGCAAGCGATCTCGAGGGAGCGTGTCATGGGCCGCAGATGCTATCCGGGACCACCCGGGGAATGCCAACACGCGTTTGCGCCCCCCCGAGCCGGGGGCTAGCTTGGCCCGCCATGTCTTTCATGCCCATTGCGACGGAACGGGCTCACGCGCCCCCAGCCTGGCTCGCCCCGCTGATCGCCGTCGGCGTCACGGCGCTGGTCGTGCTCCCGGCATGGTTCGGCGTGCTGTCGCTGCCCGCGCTGCTGGTGCTCGGCCCGGCCGCCGTCGTGGCCGTGGGCTGGCTGCTGGTGCGTGTGCCACAGAGCGTCGTGTTCCTGATCCCGGCCTCGCTCGCCGCGCCGATGACGTTCTACACGTACCCCTGGGAGATCGCGCTGTGCGCGCTGCTCCTGCTGCTGCTGATCGAGGGCGTGCGGCGCAGGGCGGACTGGCTCACCCGCTGGTCCCGGCTCGAGTTGGCGCTGGCCCTGTTCACGCTGCTCGGGCTCATGAGCCTGTTCTGGGTGTTCGACGCCCGCACTTACATCATCCATGCCCGCCGGCTGCTGCTCGGCATGGGCACGCTGTGGGCGGCTTCCCGCCTGCCGGCGGTGGCCGGCAAGCGCTGGTTCGAGGCGGGCCTGCTCGGGGCTGCGCTCTCGGTGGCGCTCGCCGGACTGGGCCGCTGGATGACCAGTGGCTTCTCGGCGGAGGAGGCGCTGTTGCGCCGGCCGGAGACCACGAACCTCGGCTGGGGCACCGCCAACTTCCTGGCCACGCTCATGATGCTCGTCTCGCCGGTCGCCCTGGTCATCGCGGTGGAGTCGCGCGGTGCCCGGCGTGTCGCGGCGTGGGCGACCGTGCTCCTGGTGGGCACCCTCCAGCTGCTCATCGCCTCGCGCGCGGCGGCATCGCTGTTCCTGATCGGCATGCTGGTGCAGGTGGCATTCCTGCGACGCGGAGGACGCGGAGGACGCCAGCGAGGCGTCTTCGCCGTCGGCCTCGTCGCTGCGGTGGCGGCTGTCCTGGCCAGCCCGCTCGGCGCTGGATTCCTGCAGCGCTTCACCTCGCTGCGCGAGCTCGGCAGCATCACCATCCGCATCTGGTACTGGCGCGAAGCCTGGCTCCGGGTGGTGGAGCATCTGCCGTTCGGGCTCGGGCTCGGGCAGGGCTACGCGTACGCGGACAAACTCCAGAACATCGACCCGCACAACTACTGGCTCGTGGTCGGCTCCGAGCTCGGTGTGCCGGGCCTGTTGCTGTGGGCCGCCGTGCTGGTGATCACCTGGCGCGCCGTGGGACGGCTCGGCTCGGCGCCCGAGATGCGCGGGCGGGTGTTCGCGCTGCGGCTGGCATTCGTGCTCGCGCAGCTGCACACGCTGGTCGAGCCCACGTTCCAGGGCTCGCAGTACCAGTTCCTGTGGTTCTGGCTGTTCGGTGGCTACCTCGCCTACGGCGCGGCGGAGGACCCCGACGCGGCCAGCGCCAGCTCTCGGCGGTAGATCCCGAACATCCGCTGCGCCCACGCCTCGAACCCGAAGTCGGCCGCCCGTCGCAGCCCGGCCGCGGCCAAGCGCGCGCGCTCATCGGCATCACGCCACACCCGGAGCATGGCGTCGGCGAGCGCGTCCACGTCCTCCGCGGGCACGTGCGGCGAGGCGCCGGCTGCCAGTTCGATCAACGACGCATGGTCGCTGCTCACGCATGGCGTGCCGCACGCCATGGACTCCAGCAGCGGGTAGCCGAAGCCCTCCGAGAGCGACGGGAACGCGGTCACGGTGGCAGCGCCGTAGAGTGCCACCAGGTCCTCGTCGCCGATGCGCTGCAGCCGGCGGATGTCGCTCGCGAACGGTGACGAAGCGAGCCGCTCGAGGATCGACCCCATGCGCCAGCCGTCCGCGCCCACCATCACCAGCGGGCCCGGGAACCCGGCGCGCCGCATGCGCTCCCACGCGTCGACCAGCCGGACCTGGTTCTTGCGCGGCTCGAGCGTGCTCACGTGCAGCACGAACGGTCCGTCGAGCCCGAAGCGGCGGGCGATGTGCGACCGCGCCTCCCCTGCGGCCATCGGCCGGAAATCGGGATCGAGCGGCAGCGGCACGGACAGCACGCGCTCCGGGGACACGCCGAAGTGCCGGACCACCTCCTCGCGCACGTACTCGCAATCAGTGAGCACGAGCGCGGCCGAGCGGCAGGCCACCGGCGCGGTCACCGACAGGAGCGCACTGGTCTTCCGCGTGTGCCACTCGGGGTGGGTGAAGTAGGTGATGTCGTGCACCTGATTGATGAGGCGCGCGTGACGAAAACGCGGTCCGTAGCCCGCCGGCGAGTGGACCACCGCCGGGTGGCCATAGCGCGTGTCGAACTCCCAGCCGAGCCAGCGTCCGGCCATCATGGCCATCGCCAGCTGGCGCCAGGTCCACGACAGCTCCACGAGCTTCTCCCGGGGCCATCGGCGGCGAGCCTCTTCGCGCACGCTGCGCGCGACGACGAAGCGGTGCTCGGGTGCGCCGGGCTGCTCACGGAGTGCGCGGATGAGCAATCTCGCGAAGCGTCCGATGCCGCCGCCGGGCACCAACGACGTGAACGCGTCCACGTGCACGGCAGGCACGGTGGGGTCGGCGGGGACGCGCGTCACGCGCGCTCCGAAGTCACGCGCAGCCGCGTGACGAGGTCGCGCACGTCGCTCGGCGTGAGCGCGCGCGTCATGGACAGCAAGACCACCCCTGCCAGCAGCATCACGGCACCGCCTGCCGCGAGCCCGCCGGCCGCGCGCGCGCGGTCCCACGCTGCCGGGTCGGACCACGGCGCACCGCTCGCCAGCCACGCAAGCACACTCGCGACTAAGGCGGCCGCCATGGGCCGTGCCACGACGCCGGCCAGGAACGACGACAGCGACAGCGCGATCGCGCGATGGAACACGACCAGGAACACCGTCGTGCCCGCAGCACCGGCCACGGCCATGGCGAGCAGCACACCGCCGGCAGCGAACTCGCGCACGAGCCACGGGGCCAGCGCGCACTGCAGCACGACCGAGAACGTGAGGTAGCCGGCCTCCCACCAGGGCCGCCCCATGCCCCGCGCGAGCAGGCAACCCGTGCTGGTGAGCACGTTCACCCCCAGCAGCGCGGCGATGGCGGCCAGTGCGTGCGCCTCGGGAGCATGCCCGGGCCCCAGCCACAGCGTGTAGAACGGACCCGCCAGCGCCACCAGGGCGGCGGAGAGCGGCAGCGCCAGTGCGAGCAGGTAGCGCGAGGCGCGAACGTAGAGTCGCACGAGCCGCTCGCGCTCGCCCGAGGCTTCGAGCCGGGAGGCCGCCGGCAACAGCGGTGGCAGCAGCAGCGTCGGCAACGACCACGCCGAGAAGGCGACGCGATATCCCAACTCGAAATGGCCGACCGACTCCAGCGAGACGAACCGCGCTAGGAACACCTTGGGCAACTGGTAGAGCGCCAGCGCGCCGAGATTGACGACCTGGAGCGCCACGCCGAACCCGCCGAAGCTGCGCCAGGCCTCGGCGAGTGCGCTACCGCCGGCGAGGCCCGCGCCCGGCCACACCGCGCGCAACGAGAGCCAGGACGCGACGAGCGAGACCAGGGCGCCCGCGGCGGCCGCCCACGCGACCCCGGCGAGCCCGTCCCCCCTCCACACGGCCAGCGCCGTGCCCGCCACCTGCACGAACGAGGACCACAGCAGGTTGACGCCGATGCGGTCGAAACGCTGGAAGCCGGCGAGCGCGGCCGAGAATGCCGCCGCGACGAGCTGCAGCAGGAATGCGCCGCCCATCACCCACAGCATGCGCGTCGCCTCGGCTGCCAGGGCTGAGTCCACGTGCGCGAACGCCAGCAGCGGCCCCGGTGCCAACCCCACCACCAGCCACCACAGCGCGCCGAGCGCGGCGCTGCCGGCAACGCCGAGCGAGAGCACGCCGCGCATGGCGGGCTCCTCGCCGGTGGTCCGGTGTGCGGCGACGAAGCGCGTCACCGCGGCCGCGAGCCCGAAGTCGAACACCAGGCTGAAGCCCGCCGCGCTGGAAGCCAGCGACCAGAGTCCGAAGCGCTGCGGCCCCAGACTCTGCACCACGAACGGCGTGACCAGCAGCCACGCGGCGATCGAGGCCAGCCGGCCGAGTGCGTTGGCGGTGACACCACGGACCAGATCACCGCCCAGTCCGTCCTCGGGACGCAGGGCCCCGGGCGGCGTCATGCGATCACGCCCGGGAGCGTTCGTCGCGGTCAGTGGCGGCGGCCCAGCTCGCCGACCCGAGGAACGCGACCAGCCAGGCCGCCAGCGTCAGCAGGCCCTTCCGCGGGCGCGAGTGCCGTTCGGGCGGCACGGCCGGGTCCAGCAGCTGCACGGTCGGCGTGTTCATGGTCTCGCGGATACGCGCCTGTTCGAGCTCGGCCGTGAGCAGCAAGTAGAGCTGCTCGTAGACCTTCTGGTCGCGGATCAGGCGCACGAGGTCGCCCTGCAGCTCGGGGATCGCCCCCAGCCTGCGATCCAGCTGCGCCAGCTCCTCCTTCACCTGCATGACCTGGTCGGTGTCCTCGGCGAGGTATCCGCGCAGCACGCCCAGGCGCACCTGCAGCATGAGCTTGCGCGACATGATGTCCGCCGCGGCTTGCGCATCGGCACTGCCCACGCTCGGCGGCGCGACGGTGCGGTGCTCCTCCTGGTACGCCCGCAGCACCGTCTCGCTCGCGCGCAGCATCGAGTCGGTCTCCGCGAGCCGCGTTTGCAGGAATACACGCGTGCGGTGCGCGGTGGTGTTGCGCTTCTCGACGTTGAACCGGTCGAGGGCGTCCAGGTAGTCGTTCGCGAGCGCGGCGGCGCGGCGCGGGTCCTTGTCGTCCACGCTCACCTTGAGCGTGCCGTCCGGGTTGAGCTTGATGCGCGTGTTGAGCGAGAGCGCCTTGAGCGTCTTCTCGAGGCTCTTCTGTTTGTACACGCGCTGCAGGTCGTGCTTGCGGACCAGTTCCTCCTGCACCGTGCGGCTGTTCAGCACGGCCTTGAACACGTCGGCGGGCGTGAAATAGTCCTGGAGGATCCCGAACGCCGGGAACTTGGACAGCGCCTTCTGCGCCATGGCCATGTTGGAGAGCAGGTCGCTCTCCTCCGGCGGCAGGATCACCGCGGTCGCGGTATACCACTTGGGGATCAGGAACGTGACGCCCAGCGTGAGCAGAGCCGCGGCGAAGGCGGTGCCGGTGATGAACCGCCATTGGCGCCGGACGGAGCGCAGCATGCCGCGCAGGTCCATCGTGGCTGGCGCACTCATCGCAGGCTCCGCACCGCGAGCGCGATGGTGGCGAGCTGCGCCAGCACGAACAGCAGCTGGCCCGAACGCTCCCACCACGAACCCTGCGGCTTGGTCGGGACCCAGATGACGTCACCCGGGCGCAGTTCGACGCTGCGGGCAAGCTGCGTCTGGCTGGAGCCGGCGCGCGTCACCTGCTCGTGGCCCCTCCACGCCGTGGCGGTGAGACCGCCCGCCTGGTCCACGTAGTCGCCGAGGGAGAGCCCCGGCTGGTAGGTCAGCACCCCGGGGTTCACCACCTGGCCGTCGATGCGGAGCGCGTTCACGAGCCGCCGCACCTGCACCAGGTCGCCATCGCGCAGGAGCGGGTCGGGCGGCGGAGTTTCCGAGCTCCGGTCCGAGCGGAGGTTCACGAACACCTCGCCATTCTGGCTCGAGTGCTGGGCTCGGTTCACCTCGAAATCGGAGACCGCCATGTCCTTCTCCAGCATCTTGGCGCGCAGCTCGCGTTCCTTGTCGTCGAGGGGAATGACGTCCGGGCGCAGCCGGATGAGGATGCCCGAAGAGTCGGCCGAGGGCAGCAGTCCGCCCGCCGCGGCGAGGATCGCACTCAGCCGCGTACCCGTCGTGGCCACGGGGTAGCCACCGGGGCGCGCCACGTCGCCCTCGACGTGCACCTCGGCCGAGATCCGGAAGCCGGGCAGCGCACGCACGAGCACGCGGTCGCCCAGGGCGAGCGCCACGTCGCGACGGCCCGCGACGACCTCGTGGACGTCGATCGAGAGGGTCTCGGGCGCGGCTCCTCCCGACCAGTGCAGCCATTGCGCGGCATCGGGTGCGGCGTCGGGGCGCAGGCCGCCGACCAGGCGCAACGCGATCGACAGGCTGTCATCGGCGCGGAACTCGACCACGCCGGGCGCCGGCACGGCGCCCGAGATGAACACGTGCCCCTGGATCCACGGCACGACGATCGCGTCGCCGTCGGTGAGCCATGTGTCGCGCGCGTGATCGCCGGTGCGCAGCACGCGCTCGAGGTCGGCGAGTTCCCGGCTGCCGTCGCGCCGCTGGACCAGGATGTTGCGCGTCGAACCGCCCGGCCGGATCGCGCTGACCTGGAGGATGTCGCTCACACGCGAGCCCCCCATGGCCTCGACCGGGCCGGGCTCCAGCACCGCGCCACTCAGGTAGATGCTGAACCGCCGCGGCCGCGTCAGCTGGACATCCACGCGCACATCACGCGTCACGAGCCGCAACCGGTCGAGGATCGCGGTTCGTGCAGCCGCGAGTGTGCGACCGGAGACGTGCATGGTGCCGATCTCGGACAGGAACAGGTCCCCCGTGGGCCCCACTTCGACGCGATCGGTGCGCGAGACGCGGCCCGTCCACAGCACGACCAATTGATCGCCGGGGCCGAGCAGGTAGGTCGCGGGGTCGATGGGTCCCGCGAGCGCAACTCCCGGCAGCGAGCCGGTCATGTCCGTCTTGCGCCGGCCGCTCGCGTCCCGGGCAAGCGACTGCTGCACGAGATCGTCCAGCGACGGCGAGTCCTCGGCCGCGAGCGCGAAGGGTGCCATGGCGCTGAGCGCGAGCAGCAGTAGTCCCGGCACGAGACGACGCAGCATGGAGCATTCCCCTGGGAGGACTCGGGCGGCCCCCGCCGGCCTGGAACGGTGCGGCTCGGGGATTCGCTGGCGGAAACGGCCCACGAGGCGGGGCGCCAACCCCAACCTTCGGAGCGGGTTGCACGGGCACGCACGTGGAGTGCGAAGCCGCACAGGCTAGGGACGCCTTGCGCCCGCGTCAACTGCGCTCGTTCCGGCGATGGCCGCTCTCGCGAACCGCTGTGGGCCCGGTTCTTGCGTGAGCTTTCGGTGGGGAATCGGCTGCAACACGCCGATGATTGCAGAGCTCATCCGACCGGACCTCCAGCCGTCCGGTTCCACCCACGGAGCCGATACCCCCGATGCCCGAGCTCACGCGCCGCTCCCCGACGCGCACGTTCTGCGCGGTACTGGCGCTCGCCGGCCTTGCGCTATCCCTGGGCGAGCTCGGGACTCCAGCGCTCGAAGCGCAAACCGTGCTCCGGACGGATCTGGGCGGTGGCGCCGCGCAGTTGCCGGGCCTGTGGGCATACGACGCATCGATCGCCGAAGGCGGTGAAGGCGCACGGCACCTCGTGTTCACGTTGAACCTGTCCGAGCCGAGTTCCGACACGGTGAGCGTGGATGTCAGCACGGCGGACAGCACCGCGACGATCGCCGATGGGGATTTCGAAGCCGCGAGCATGCGGCTCACGTTCGCACCCGGATCCGTGGCCGAGTCCTTGAGCGTGACGGTGTTCGGCGACACGAAGTACGAGGCCGATGAGCTGTTGCTCGTGCGGCTGTCGAGTGCAGTGGGAGCGGTGCTTGCGGACAGCGAGGCGATCGGGACGATCCTCGATGACGATCCGCCGGCGATCTCGGTCGCCGACACGTCTATTGGCGAGGGCGACACGGGCACTCGCGTGCTCTCATTCCGCGTGTGCTTGGACTCCGCCGCGAAATCGCCCGTGCGTTTCCGATACTATCTACTCGACGGTACAGCCACCATCGCGGACCGAGATTATCTGGCGGCCTCGCAAAACGTGACCATTGAACCGGGACTGAGTCAGGCGTTGGTCGAAGTCATGGTCCGTGGTGATTCGCTTCTCGAAGCGAATGAACGGTTCACAATCAGGGTCTTCGCGGTGCAGGGTGCCTTGCCCGCCGAACTCACCGCCATCGGCACGATCTGCAACGATGAGCGCACTTCATTCGAGAAGTTCATCCCACCCGTTCCGCGATTCTCCTCAGGCACCCTGACGCCGGCTTGGGGCGACTTTGACGCAGACGGGCGCGTTGATCTGCCACTCTACGCCAACGACGGTGTCCACTTTGCGGAGATGCCAGGCATTCGCAGCCTGTTGGGAAACGGAAACTACCATGGAGCAGCGTGGTGCGACTACGACCGTGATGGTGATCAGGACCTGCTCGTGATGCCGTATGCGAATACCCAGAGCAGTTTCAATTTCACGCACTTGTTCGAGAACACGCCGACCGGCCTCCAAGAGGTAGCACCCTCGCTGGGCATGGACATCGTCGGGTTTGGAGAGACGCCATCGTGGGGCGACTTCAACGCGGATGGCTGGCCGGATCTATTCCTGCCGTTCTATTCGCACGTCTCACCATTCCGAAGCTACTTCTACCTGAACGTCGGCAGTGGACAGTTCCTGGAAGCCGCCGATTCCGCTGGGATCTCAATGCGGAGCATTCCAGCCCAGCTCAAGCCTGAGGGCGTTGGAGTGGCAGATTGGAATGGGGACGGAACGCTCGACGTCTACTGTGCGAGCCATCTGTTCCTGAATGACGGCGACGCGCACTTCACCAACGTCCGCGCACAGGTGGGGCTCCCCGCTGTCTTCGACGAGGGCGCCCAGTTTCTGGACTTCGACGACGATGGCGACCTCGACCTCTACCTACGCACTGGGCAGGGCCCGACGCTGTATCGCAATGACGATGGATTCTTCCATGACGCCACGCCCGTCCTCGGAATCGGCTCGTTGGGATGGTCTTGGGGTGATCGATGGGCCGATCTGGACGGTGATGGCGATCTCGACCTGATTTACTTTCCACCCGGAGAGGTCGTCAGGCTGCAGTTGAACAATGGTGACGGCTCATTCTCGCAGGACACGAGTTTCACCGGAGTACTGGATGGCTCCTTCTTGAGCGCGTTCGCCGACATGGATGAGGACGGTGATCTAGACATCGCCATCGGCGACTGGGACCGCCAGATCGCCCGCAATCGCCTGGAGAGAGTCCCCAACGCGCACGCTTCCTTCCTAAAGGTGCGTGTGGAGGATGAGACCGGCAGGCTCACCGCGTTCGGTGCCAGCGTACGCCTGCGCTCGCTCAACGACCCCAAACATCCCGTGCAGACCCGAATCGTGGACGGCGGCTCCGGCTACCTGGGACAGGATGAGTACACGATCACGTTCGGAGGCGTGGGCAGTGGCTCCTTCGACCTCGAAGTGGCCTACCCGTCCAAACCGGGCAGCCCTCGCGTCGTGGGGCCGGTGACGAATGCCCTCTTGCACGCGATCCGCCCCGGCCTGTCCGGCCCGCAGTTGGTGATCGTCCGGCCGAACGGGCAGGTGGACATCCAGGAAGTCGTGGCGACCGCAGGGGTGGCTCCGCCGCTGCCCATGGCCCTCCCAATGCTGTCGCCGGCCTCACCCAATCCGGCTCGTAGCGCGACTCGGTTCGACCTCACGCTCGCGGCGGACGGTGAAGTCTCGTTGACGATCCTCGACCTCTCGGGCCGGAGGATCCGCACGCTCGTGCGGGGCGGACGCCGTGCGGGTTCCTCGAGCGTGACCTGGGACCTGCGCGATGACTCCGGTCGCAGCGTGCCCGCGGGCCTCTACTTCGCGCGGGTGCAGCGCGGCGAGCAGGGCGCCAGCGTCCGACCGGTGGTCGTGCTGCGCTGAACCGCTCCAGCTCCGAGCCGGATCAGAACGCGCGGATGGCGAGGATGATCGTGGCCATGAGCGTGTGCTCCCTCATGACGCACGCCCTTGGGCCCCCTGGTAGTGCCCGACGATCTCCCGCGGCGCCAGTTCGTTTCCCGACTTGCGACCGTAGAAGAACACACACGATGCCGCATCCACGGAGAAACGTTCCGGTATGACGCGGTCGAGTAAGTTCGCCCAGACTGAGGCCACGCGCACCAGCTTGCCCGCAACTTCCGAGCGGAACATTCCGCGGGCGACATGGTCGAGCGTCCAGGTCAGCTGATTCCCCACGCCCGCCACCACCCCGGAATCCATGCGATCGAATCGCCTGAACAGCCATCGGTGACCGCTTTCGGTGAATCGCGTGAAGTCGAACGGACCCTCGTGAACCTGCTGAAGGAAGGGTGTCTCCGCATACACCAAGCCCTCGGGCCTGAGCACGCGTTCTATCTCAGCCACCACCTGACGCGGGTCGAGGACATGCTCGAGCACGGCCTGCACCCAAACCGCATCCACCGACGCGTCGGGAAGTGGGATGGAATGGCCGTCGGCGAGGAACTGCGTCCAAGGCGAGGCGTACACGTCGAAGGCGACCAGTTCCAGACCGGGTGCTTCGTAGAGCGATCGCGCGCCATTGCCCACGGTGCCTCCGCCCACCACCAGCAGCCGCGAGCCGCGACGCGACGCGAGCCGGGCGGCCAGGTCGGCGGCGTGACGCTCGGCTACATGGTTGTAGGGGCTGAAGAACTTCCGGAGCCAGCCTCTGGCACCCTCGTCGCCCCCGCGAAGGACCGCACTGACGCCGCCGCTTCGCACCAGCTCTTCACGATCCACTATGCTCCGCTCGAAGTCGATCAATGCCGGCTGGTTCCCCACGACGGGGAAGCCGCTGCGCGACAATTCGCAGGAAGCAGCGGAACAGACGAAGTCATGATCGGCGTGAGTGACCGCGGATCGGCAGCGCGGACAGATCAACAGCGTAAGGGCTCGTTCAGCGGGCAGGAGGGGCAAATGCGTGTTCCGCGTGGTCTCGAGGAAGAGAGTGATCGTGCTGCGGGGCCACCGTCATGGCTCGTCCGTGGTGCTCTCGCCTGACGATACGGCGGTGTCCGGAAGAGCTGTATGGATCTCGCCGACCGGGGGATCCTCGGTGATTCGAGACCGTGCTTGTCGCCCGATTTCGAATCACGGCACTCGACTCAGAGAGCTCGAATGGCGAGGATGATGGTGGCCACTTGGGCCGCCACGAGCAGCACCGACTGGAAGTTCTGCCAAGTCTTGGGATCGCCCTTCTCCGGCACCCAGACCAGATCGCCCGGCTCGAGCTTGTCCACGTCGCGCGCGAGCATCGTCTGACCCGTCACCGAGCGCTTCACCGTCACCTTGCTGCGCACGGCGCGCTCACCGTAGCCGCCGGCGAGTCTCACATAGTCCTCCACACTACGACCCACGAAGTAGTGCATCAACCCCGGCTGGCGCACTTCACCTTCGACCCGGATCGAGGCCACGACACGGTCCACGCGCACAATGTCGCCGTTCCGCAACTCGAGGTCGAGATCACCGCCGGGTTTCACCTGGTGCCAGTCCAGACGGTAGTCCTGCCGGCGGGAGGTCGCGCGTGCGCGCAGCGCTTGGTACTCGGATTCGCTCATGTCGCCACGCCCGAGCTGGTTGAGGCGATCTAGCTCAGGGTCGGGCTCACCCGCCGTCCCGCTCGCGCGGAACACGCGAAGCGACGCCAGGTCCGCTTCGGGTAGGAATCCCCCCGCCGTGCGCACCAGGTCCGTGAGCCGGGCAAGACCAGGCATCAGCGGGTAGGAGCCGGGCCGCAACACCTCGCCGAAGATGCTCGCTTGTTCGAGGAAGTGGTAGCGAGGCATGAAGTAGACGAACACGCGGTCCCCGTCTCGCATGGGGGTGTCGAAACGGCCCGCGAGTACGTCCGCGACATTGAAGGACAGCGAGTCCGCGCGGTTGGGCTCAGGGAATCTCACTAACACGGCGCGGTCCGTGGCGTTCAGAGATGGACCGCCGGCGAGCTCGAAGATCGTGCTCAGACTGTCCCCGGCTGTCAGATCGTAGCGCCCGGCGCGTGCCACAGCGCCGTCGATGCTGGCCTCCGCGAGAACACGAGGAAAGAACAACACGTCCCCCTCGCGGAGCAACGGATCCTGCGCGAGGAATCCAGTCAGCCTGAACCGCGTCATGTCCATGAGGATTCGGTTCTCTCCCGCCGCGGCGCGACGTCGGACCTCGACATTGCGCCGGGACGCATTCGGGCCGAAGACGGCTTCCGAGAGAACCTCACTGGCGCGACTTGTGGCTGAGATCTCGAGCGCACCCTGACGGCTTGTCTCGCCGATCAGGTTCACGAGAAACGTGCGAGGGCGCAACAGGCGCAGGTCCACGGACACGCCGCGGTACTCGCTCGAGAGCCTCTTGAGCACCGCCTGGCGCGCTTCGACCAGCGTCATCCCGGTGAGCGGGATCGGGCCCACGCTGGGGACATAGAGCGTGCCCTCGGGCAGGATCATCGTGTCCCACGAGCGCGTCACACCACCGCTCAGGTTCAGCTGCAGCATGTCGCCGGGGCCGACCACGTACTCGGCCGGGTCCACCGGCCGGCTCATGGGCGCGATGACCGGGCCACCGGTCGGAGCCACGACGTTGCGACCCCCGCCGGTCGCGCCCATCAGGTCCACCGCGCCGCCCTGTGCGTACGCGGCCGAGCCCGAGGCGAGGACCAGCCACGCGGCCAGCACGCTCACCGAGCGTGCGTGCTTCACGCCTTCACCTCTCCCAGGACCTTGCGCTGGCCGTACATGCGCTCGTAGTAAGCACGAAACTCGCCGCTCTTGATCGCGCGCCACCACTCGTGGTTCCGCTGGAACCACTCCACCGTCTGGCGGATGCCCTGCTCGAACGGGATCTCCGGCTTCCAGCCCGTGACGCGCGCGAGCTTGCTGGAGTCCACAGCGTAGCGGCGGTCGTGGCCGGGGCGGTCCTCGACGAAGCGCACCAGCGTGCTGGGCTTGCCGAGCAGGCCCAACAGCGTGTCGGTGATGGTGAGCACGTCGAGCTCGTGCTGTGCGCCGATGTTGAACGTCTCGCCGTCGATGCCGGGGAACGTCAGCAGCGTGAGCAGCGCGTCGCAGTGGTCATCCACGTGCAGCCAATCCCGCGTGTTCTTGCCGGTGCCGTAAACCGGCAGCGGCTGGTCCTCGATGGCATTGGTGATGAACAGCGGCACGAGCTTCTCGGGGTACTGACGCGGTCCGTAGTTGTTGGAGCAGCGCGTGACCACCACCGGCAGCCCGTACGTGCACCAGTAGGCGTAGGCCAGGCGGTCGCCGCCGGCCTTGCTGGCGGCGTAGGGCGAGCGCGGGTGGAGCGGCCACTCCTCGGTGGAGTGCCCCTCGAGCACCTCGCCGTAGACCTCGTCCGTGCTCACCTGGATGAAGCGCTTCACGTTCACCCGGCGGGCTTCCTCGGCCAGCACGAACACGCCGTAGACGTCCGTCTGGATGAACTCGCCGGCCTTCTCGATGCTGCGATCCACGTGCGATTCGGCCGCGAAGTTCACCACGTACGCGCAGCCGGACATGGCTTTGGCCACCACCGCCGGGTCGCGGATGTCACCGTG
>Ga0075429_100000309_pt1 | contig 34691 bp, 32 predicted proteins | sample RhiMetdeltSRZDD3_FD_75295 | JGI IMG/M metagenome (GOLD analysis project Ga0075429, IMG submission 75295) | Populus rhizosphere microbial communities from Tennessee, USA - Rhizosphere MetaG P. deltoides SRZDD3 | ecosystem: Host-associated > Plants > Roots > Rhizosphere > Soil | place: USA...
CGCGACGATGATGCCCGCAGGGCCTCGCATGTAGCAGAGTCTGTACTTGTCCTCGTACTGGGCCACCTCGCCGACGAGTTCGGCGCCGTTGGCGCGCAGGCGAGCGACAGTGTCGTCGACGCGTTCGACTGTAAACATGACGCTCCGGAGGCCCAGCGCGTTCGGCGGTGCGATCGCCGGTTCGAGCGCGACCAGTTCTGGATTGCGAAACTTGGTCAGCTCAAGCCGCCCGTGCCCATCCGGGGTCCGCATCATGACGATGTCGACTTGGACACTCTCGAGCCCATTGACGCGGTCCACCCAGGGGCCCTCGACCAGCGTCTGGGCTTCGATCGTCATGCCGAGCGTGGTGAAAAAGGCCATAGCGGCTGCAAGGTCGTCGACGACGACGCTGACGTGGTCCAATCTCTTGATTGTCATCTCCCGAGTGTAGCAAAGGCCGACAGCGTGGTCCAGGCCGACCGTTCTCGCGAGTTGTCCTTCGGTGGACGCCAACCCAGGAATACAGCATGGCCCTGATGGAGCCAGGCGAGGCTGCGGCCTCGTACAAGGCCAGGATTCTCCGCTATCAGGCAGGAGCCGACTTTCTTGCTCTTCAGGCGGCAGCGCCAGCAAAGCTTGCCTTGCTGGTGGCGGGCTTGTCGGCAGAACAGCTGGCGCACCGACCCGGGCCGGCGAAGTGGTCCATTCAAGAGGTGGTCGCACACCTGGCCGACGATGAGCTGGTGGGCGGGTATCGACTACGGATGATCTTGGCTTCTCCCGGGACCGCTATTCAGGCGTTCGATCAGGACGTCTGGGCGCGGACGGGACGGTACGATACGAGGGACGTGAGTTCGTCGCTGGAACTCTTTCGTGTCCTGCGGGAAGCGAACCTCGCCCTCCTCCGTTCACTCAGCGCCGAGGAATGGGACATGTTCGGCGTGCATACAGAGCGTGGCGTCGAGTCCATTCGAGACATCGCGATGTACTTCGCAGGGCACGACATCAATCATTTCCACCAGATCGACGCGATTCGCCAGAGCTGTGCTGCTGCCGATTCGCGGCGGCCGAGCGCCCAATGATTAGCTTCCTTGGCGGCGCCGTTGCGTGCGGCAGCACGACTGGCGCCGGCCGTTGATTAGCTTCCATGGAAGGGGATCGCCAGGATGAGAGAACCCGTCTTCCTGCTTGCCTTGGCAATGGCCGCGGGCACGGTGCTCATGATAGTCAAGACCATCGCGACGGCCTTTCAGCGGGCCGGATCCCGATCCGACCTGGCTCAGCTCAAAGAGCAACTCCAGCTGCACGCGGCTGCTCTGGACGAGGCTGAAAACAGCCTGGCGCATCAGTCGAGTCAAATCGCAGAACTGCAGGAGCGGCTCGACTTTACGGAGCGCCTGCTGGCCCAGGGCCGGGATCGCAGCGCCCTGGGCCCGGGGGAAAACATCCGATGAACGTCATGCAGGCGGCGGCCATACAGGGAGCCTTTCTCCTCAAGGCGTACGAAGGCTGGCTGGCTGATCTCGACGATCGGCACCTGGCCCACGAACCCACGCCGGGCGCCAAGACGGCAGGGTGGCTGCTCGGCCACCTCGTCATCACCGGGGACTTCGCCCGGCGGCTCTGCGGGCTTCCGCCTCGCTCGCCCAAGGAGTGGCGCACGTTGTTTGCGCCGGGGACGACGCCGAGCCGGGACGCCACCACCTACCCACCGATGCGCGAGCTGATCGACACCTTCCGGAGGGTATATGAGGACCTTGTGGCCAATGCGCCGACCGCTTCCGCCGAGGCCCTCGCCGCACCTAACCCGTTCGAGCCGGCACGCCCGGCTTTCCCGACTGCTGGCAGCTTTGCCGCGTATATCATGACCGGACATCTCGGGTATCACCTGGGACAGCTGTCGATGTGGCGTGCCGCGGCGGCGTCCACCGACGAGCGGTTGCGGCCCGCCTAACTCGTTTCTTTCGCCTCATGAGAATCACCAGATCCTCTCTGCGTGATGGCGGAACCCGTCTCAGCGTGCGGAACTCCGGCCTCGAGGTGTGGCTGTATGACGACGCCAATCACGAGACGATTCGAGCCGCCGCCGGCGCGGCGGAGCGGGGCCAGGTTGGGGGCGCTGCCGGCACGGTGTCGATCGACGCCGGCGTCGGAGGCATGCCCGCGAAGTTCCAGGACCTGACGCGCCAGGGACTCGTCGTCGGGTACAGCCTGAGTCAGGATGATGACCTCGAGATCGAGATTCATGTTGGACCTCCTCTGACCGAAGACGAGATGTCCGTCGCGCGGTTTCTGGAGCCGCAAACAGCGTTCTTGCGGCTGCCCTCCGGAAAACTGTGCGTCGAGTCCAACGATGCCAGCCGCATCGGACCGGAGCAGCCCACCGAAACGGGCGGCCAGGCCAGCGTCCCTCCCGGCGACTACCGTGTCACCCTCTACCGCATCGATCACGAAGCGTTGGACCGCGACGGGCTCGAGTGGCGCGGGCCGGAAGAAGTGATCACCCTCTCGCCCGGTGGAACCCCGGCCGATGCCGCCGACTTTCTGCTGCCGTTTCAGGAACGTCGTGACACCGACTGGGTGGGTCGGTACCAGATCGACGGCAAACGGGCCGAGGGGCTCGTCTGGTTCGGCGACCAGTGGGATACCTTCGTGGTGAACCTGGATTCGGCGGCGGTCTCGACACTGTCGCTGGTCCCCGGTTCGTACCTTCGAACTCATGTTCCCACAGTGGGCATCACGCTGATCAGCGGGTTCGCACAGTCCTGGGACGACGCAATGCGCCTCCCGCCGCCGGCGGGGATCGAGCTCACGGAATACGGCTATGCCGCCCTCCAGGAAATGGGCGATTGGAACGGCGCCGAAGCGCTGTTCTGCCGGCGGGAGAAGACCGCAGCCCGTGTGAAGGACAAGCACCACTGTATCTGGATCCCGGCGGTCATCGAGGTGCTGGACGTCAAGCCGGAAGAGGCAAAGGGAAGAGTATTCGCCGCGACCGAGCTCCGCGCCAAGACCTGGTTCGATTCAGATTTTCTGGCAATGGTCCTGTCGGAGCTGATCTCCGAGGCCGCGAAGCTTGACGAGCTTCCGCTGCCGAAGGCGCTGGACATCCTGGACCGCCGGCTTGCGAAGATGGGCCTGGCGCCGCAGGGAGACGTGACCTGGCAGGAGCGAATCAAGCTGCAAAGCGTGGAAACGAGTGCCCGTCTCTATGCTGGACTGCCCGATACGTTTACAGCGATCCTGGCCGGCGACGGGAGCTTCGAGCTGATCTTTCTCTCGGAGCTGGACGAGGGGACCTGGGTCCTCACCGGTCTGGCGGATGAGATGGAGCGACGGATCAAGAGGAAGGGACCGACCGGGTTGCTGGTGCCACACCCCCGGGTCCGGTTCGAGACCAGGGACGAATCGCTCGCGAAGATCCTCGCCGCGCACCAGAAGGCGGTGCGCGCGTCGAAGCGGCATCCGGTCGCCGCGCCGAACACGCTGGACCAATCCGTGGCCGCCTTGGGACGATTCCTGGCGGTGGCGTTCGACTAGCTATCCACCGGGGCCCGCCATGCAGGAAACGCCGCAGCAATACACCGAGAGAATTCTGGGCTATCTCGACGGCAGGAAGCCGCTGGACATCCTGAGCAGCACTCCGCGGGTTATCGCCCGGCTGATCGAGGGAGTTCCGAGGAAGCAGCTGTCCCGGCGCCCTGCTCCGGACACCTGGTCCGTCACGGAAATCGTGGCGCACCTGTCCGATGCCGAGCTGGTCTACGGCGTCCGCATTCGCCTCATGCTCACGGCAAGCGGCTCACCGATCCAGGCCACCGACCAGGACGCCTGGTGCCGGGACTTCGAATATGCCAGGCAGGATCCGGCCCAAGCGCTCGAAGCACTGCGCATCAACCGCGCGGGCCTGGTGCGCCTGCTCAAGCGCCTGCCGGCGGAGAGCTGGAACTGTTACGGCATCCACTCCGAGCGCGGGAAGGAGACGGTCACCCGGGTGGTGGAGATGACGGCAGGCCATGACCTCAATCACCTGAAGCAGATCAGGGAAAGACTATAGTACGCTGCGGAGGATCTCCCGCCTAACGCACCTTGACCGTTTCTCCGATCTGAAGCTCGCCCTTGCGAACGGTCACGGTGACGGACTCCCCTTCCACCGCATTGCCCGGAGTCCACTCGAACCCCACAGCGCCTTCCTCCCCCTCGCTCGGCTTGGCCCCCTCCGGGAGGTTCTTCCGGTAGAATTCTATCACTTCCGCAACCGGGTCCTTGAACTCAAAGAACCACGATTGGCTCTTGAACGTCACCGGTCCCCCCAGCTCCCCATAGTGGTCGCCTCCCATAATGTCTCTGAGCTTGGCCCCGGGATAGACGGGAATCGCGGATGCAAAGGTCGCTCCCTTGATCGGACTCTCGCGATTCGAATCGCCGGGCGTCGTGGAGCCTTTCATTCGGTCCATGACAACCAGGACACCGAGCCCAAGGAGGACAGCCACGAGGCCACGCTGGGTCCATGACACGGGGATCTCCTATGATCGAGGGTGCCGCCGGACATAATCTACGGCAGCCTCAGAGCCTAAGGAATACAGACGGGTCCAGGGCGAGGTGGAGTATCAGAGACCGACCGCCGCCCGGTATCTTTTCATTGGCTGGTTGGGTCGGCGGCCTCCCGCCGGAATGATGGGTCGATTGGGGCGGGGGGCCGCCTTGGGCCCCGCGGCAGAAAGGGCGGTCCCGTTCGGCTCCACCACCTATTGGTGTACAGGCCAGTGCCGACTAAAGCCGTCTATGTCCTCGTTGTTCCGGGCTTCGCGGATCGAGCCCTCTGGACGGACCTCTTCCGCAGTGGCAGGATCCCTCCGGGAGCTGCCTAACCAGCAATTGGAGCGGACAGCCGCGGGCGACAGCTGACAATGCAGGCCGTTAGACCGTTGGGGCGGGTGGGGCGCCTCGGCATACCCGCGCGATGTAACACCCGGCCTCACCATGGCGCAGGTGCAAGTATTCGACCTGTGGATCCGCGAAGAATTCCCCGAGGACCTCCTCTACTTCCATTCCCGGCACGTGACGCGCGGCGGGGATTCGGTTTCCACGCGCCCGCGCCTCGAGCAATAGCGGGAGGGACCGAAGGCCTGGTGGAAAACCTGTGCCGCGGTACTGGCGACACGCCGCGGCGTGGATGAATACGGGTCCGGGCGCGCCTAGTGTCCCGTCGCCCCCGGCAGGGCGGTAGGTGAAGAGAAGTCGCTCCTCGCGACCGACGTTGAACTGTTCCAGGCAGGCGCGACACGGCCCGGTACCACCGGCGAGCTCTCGGACAACGGGATGTCCGTACTCCGGGGCCCGCAGGGTTTCGCGCACTTCCCGGGTGATCCCGTCGGAGAGGCCCAGAATGTGATAGTCTTCCAAGTGTGCCGATCCTCACAAGGTGATTCATCAAAGTTTGCCCCAGCGTTCGGGCGTTGCCACCGAAGATCGAACAAGCAATTCCAGCTCGCTCCAGTAACCGGTTAGCTTTTGCGAGGAGATCACTATGCGGTCGTACCAGGAACCCGCAGTCGAGTTCTTGGCCCTTGCCGCCTCGGGCAAGGTTCGAGAGGCGTATCAGAAACACGTCGGCCCAGGGTTTCGCCATCACAACCCGCTGTTTCCCGGGACCGCAGCTGCCCTGATGGACGCCATGGAACAGAACGCGGTGAAGAACCCCGACAAAGTGTTGGAGATCAAGACCACCCTGCAAGAAGGCGATCGCGTCGCGGTCTTCTCCCACGTGCGGCAGAACCCCGACGAGAAAGGGGCAGCGGTCGTCCATTTGTTCAGGTTCGAGAATGACCGCATCGTGGAGTTATGGGACATTGGGCAGGCTATCCCGGAACAGTCCGTCAATGAGCATGGCATGTTCTAGAGCACACGCTGACAAGGCGCTGCACCAGCGTCTGACCGCATCAAAGGAGCTCCCATGCTCATCCAGGACCTCGGGTTCGCATCTCGCAATTCCCTGTTCCACGGGCGACGAGTCGCACCAGCACTCGTGGTCGCGACGGCGCTCCTGGCCGCCTGCGCCAGGGGCGGGGACAAGCCCGCGGGCACGCCGGCTGACGCCGCCGCCACGGCCGGCGCCGTGCTCGGGCCTGGCGAAGCCTGGCTTCCGGTTCGCGGCGGCCGCATCTGGTACAAGGTGTCCGGGACCGGCAAGGGCACGCCGATGGTGCTGGTGCACGGCGGTCCGGGAGCGGGCAGTTACTACCTCAAGCCCTTCGAGGAGATCGGTGACGACCGGCCCGTAATCCGCTATGACCAGCTCGGCGCGGGGAAGTCGGACCGGCTCACCGACACGACCCTCATGAACATCCCGCGCTTCGTCGAGGAGCTCGACTCCCTGCGACGCGCCCTCAAGATCGACAAGTGGTTCGTCAATGGCCAATCGTGGGGAACGGTGCTCGCCCTGGAGTACTACAAGGCCCATCCTGACCGGGTCGCGGGCATCGTCTTCGGCGGCTCGGTCTTCGACTGGCGTGCCTATGTTCGTGAAGTCGAGGTCTGGACGAAGCAGATGACCGATTCGTCGCAGCGGGCGATCGCCGCCTGGAAGCAGGGAGGCAGCCCCGAGGCCCCGGAATTCAAGGCCGCAACCGAGGAGTTCTATTCGAAGTTCGTGTGGCGTCGGCCGGTGACGGCCGATCTCGACTCGACCATGGCAACGTTCGGCAACGAGCAGTACAACTACATGCAGGGGGCGTTCGAATTCGTGGTGACCGGCACCCTGAAGAACTACGACGCTCGCGGCGACCTTCCCAGAATCACGGTCCCGGTCCTCTCCACGGCCGGCGAGTTCGACGAGGTCGGCCCCAAGACGGTCGAGGCGCACGCCAAGCTCATTCCCGGCGCGAAATTCATCCTCTACAAGGACGCCGCCCATGTGACAACCTGGGATGCGCGCGACGCGAACGTGAAGGACGTGCGCGAGTTCCTGCGGAGCGTGGACAAGTGATCCTGCGCCTCGCTGTTAGAACAGGAGTCAGCTCATGAGTGAGATGAACGCCACCGCCGCAATGTTGATTCGCAAACCTGTCCGGGACGTTTTTGACGCGTTCGTAGAGGTACGCGGGAGACCGTCACGGTGACCGAGTTCATTCCAAATCGGACCATCGGGTTCAGGTGGGCTGGCGGTACTGGGAAATCGGGCAATATGGTGCGTGACACGGCCGCCCTCATCAGCGCGTCGAAGTGATCACCCCGCCGATCGAGCCGATGCTCGCCACACTGGCGGAAGACCTCCCCGCCGGCGGCGACTTCCTCTTCGAGCCCAAGTGGGACGGCTTCCGCGCCATCGTCTATCGGAGTGACGATGACGTCTACATCCAGAGCCGGGAATCCAAGCCGCTGGATCGCTATTTCCCCGAGCTGCACGACGCCCTCCTCGCGGCGCTGCCCAAAGGGTGCGTCGTGGACGGGGAGATCGTCATCGTCGGCGACGACGGCCTCGACTTCGACGCCCTGCAGCAGCGGCTGCACCCCGCGGCTTCCCGCGTGTCCAAGCTCGCGCACGCGACGCCAGCTTCCTTCGTCGCGTTCGATCTCCTTGCCGAAGGCGGCCGCGATATCCGATCCACGCCCCAGCGCGAGCGCCGGAAAAAGCTCGAGCGCCTGATGAAGGGACTGAAGCCTCCGCTCCACCTCACACCGGTGACGGAGGACCGGGCCACGGCCGCGAAGTGGCTCAAGGACTTCGAGGGTGCCGGCCTGGATGGCGTCATGGTCAAGCTGCCCGACGCCCCCTACCAGCCCGGCAAACGCGTCATGATCAAGGTCAAGCACGCCCGCACCGCGGATTGCGTGGTGGCCGGGTTCCGCTGGTACAAGACCGGCAAGGACGCCGTCGGCTCGCTCCTCCTCGGGCTCTACGACGACCACGGGGTGCTGCAACACGTCGGGGTGACTTCTTCGTTCACCATGGTCCGGCGAAAGCAGCTGGTGGAGGAGCTGAAACCGCTCCGCGCCAATGCGCTCGACGACCATCCCTGGCGCGACTGGGCCGGAGCCGAAGCCGCGTCGAGCCGGATGCCGGGCGGGCAGAGCCGCTGGAGCGCGGGAAAGGACTTGTCCTGGGAGCCCCTGCGCATCGAGCGGGTCTGCGAAGTGAAGTACGACCATCTCCAGGGAAACCGGTTTCGCCACGCCGCGGTCTTCCTCCGCTGGCGGCCCGACAAGTCGCCCCGCGCCTGCCGCTACGATCAGCTCGAGGTCACGACGCCGTATGAGCTGCGCAAAGTCTTCTCGTCGGGATCCGGCGGCGTCTGAGGAGACCGTGGCCGGGCAGGGTTTCGGACTCAGCGGCCGCGAGCCGAGTCGCCGTCGCACCGCTACGAGCTGTACCTGGGTTTCTCGTCGGGATCGAGCGGCTCCTGAGCCGGCCGGAGCTTGGCCGGCACGTGCTGCAGGTTGACCCGGATGCGGGTCCAGGTGGAGGAGCGGCCCCGCATCGAATCGACCAGCACGTCCTCCGACTGGAGATGCTGCACCAGCTCCTGGTGCCGCGCCTTCCACCGTTCCAGTCCCGCCAGCGCATCCTCCTTGCGTTTCGCGTGGCCGATGGTGATCAGCGGATGCTTGGCGGCGCGGGCCTTGGAGGGCTGCACCCGGGCGGGCTCGCCGGCCTGCTTGCGGTAGTGCGGCGGCCAGGGGGCATCTCCTAACCCGCTTCGCTCCTGCTCCGCCGACAGCTCGAGCAGCGGCTCCAGCGAGCCGGCCGCGGCATCGATCCCGGCATGCCTGTCGCCCAGCTCCGCGAACCGCGTCGGCATGGTTGCGAGAGTGAACTCTGCCGGATCGCAGGTCGGCACCTCGTCCCACCCGAGCGGCGCCGAGACCCGGGCGTCCGGCATGGGTCGCACTGAGTAGGCGGAGGCGACGGTGCGGTCCTTGGCGTTCTGGTTGTAGTCGACGAAGACACCGTGGCGCTCTTCCTTCCACCACTTGCTGGTCGCCAGCCTGGGCGCGCGCCGCTCCACCTCCCGCGCCAGCGCCAGCGCGGCTCGGCGCACCTGGTCGAAGCTCCAGCGCCGCTCGATCCGCACGATGATATGGATCCCCCGGGAGCCGGAGGTCTTGGGCCAGCCGGTCAGCCCGAGCTCGCCCAGCACGGCCTGGACCACCAGCGCCACCTGGCGCACCTGGTCCCACTCGACACCCGGCACCGGGTCGAGATCCACACGGAGCTCGTCGGGATGATCCAGATCGTCCGCGCGCACCGGATGCGGGTGCAGCTCCAGGCAGGCGAGGTTGGCGAGCCAGACCAGCGCGGCCGGCTCCCGCGGCACCACTTCCTCTGCGCTCCGGCCCGAGGGGAACCTGAGCGACACGATCTCGATCCAGGGCGGACGCGAGGCCGGCGCCCGCTTCTGATAGAAGAATTCTTCCTTGATCCCATTGGGATAGCGGACCAGCACGTTGGGACGGCCACCAGCCCCGCGCAGCGCACCCTCCGCGACCGCGAGGTAATAGCGCGCCAGGTCGAGCTTGGTGTGCCCGGCCTCGGGAAAGAGCACCTTGTTCGGATTGGAGATGGAAACCTCGCGCCCGCCAATCCCGAGCAGCTCGGCGTCGCCGCCGGTTGTCTTTCCTGGGGAGCGGGGCACTATCGCGGGGGCACGGGAATCTCGATGTCCGTCGGCAACATTGACGGAATCTACGTTGGAACCCGGAAAGCGGCGATGCGGCCTCCCCGACAAGGCGGATCCTCTCCTGCTGGTGGGATTCGCTCCCAACGGTTAGCCTTTACCATTCCATCACTTCACACTGCGCATGCCATGCCGCTGCTGTTTTCCTACGGTACCCTGCAGCAAGCCGATGTTCAGCTCTCGACGTTCGGCAGACAGCTTACTGGAGACAGTGATGCGCTCTCCCGGTTCGAGCAATCGTCGGTGAAGATCGGGGATCCCCGGGTGGTCGCCGCAACCGGGATGACACACTATGCCAACGTACGGTTCACCGGCCGGGAGGAGAGCCGGGTCCCGGGCATGGTGTTCGAGATCACGGATGCCGAGCTCGCCAGTGCCGACGAGTACGAAGCGACCGCTTTCTATGAGCGCATCGCCGCCAGGCTCGACTCCGGCAGAGAGGCGTGGGTGTACCTGTTCCGATGACTCCGGCAGACCAGATTCAGCTCCCCGAACGGTTCCAGATCGACCAGGAGATCGGGCGCGGCGGGATGGCCGTCGTGTATCGCGCCCACGATCGCCACCTCGATCGATTCGTGGCGATCAAGGTGCTGTCGCCGACGCTGTCGCACTCGGTCGGCGTGGAACGCTTCCAGCGCGAAATCGCCCTCATGGCCAAGCTGGTGCATCCCGGCATCGTGGCGCTCTTCGATTCCGGCGAGGTCGACGGCCGGCTCTATTACGTGATGCCCTTCGTCGCCGGGGAAAATCTCCGGGTCCGCCTGACGCGGGAGCACCGCATGGCCGCGGGAGACGCGGCGACCTTCGGGGCCGACGTCGCGGAGGCGCTGGCCTACGCCCACGGCGCCGGGATCGTGCATCGCGACGTCAAGCCGGAAAACATCTTTACCGTCGGCGGCCGGGCCGTGCTGGCCGATTTCGGAATTGCCCACATCGCCGGGGAGGATGCCGAGGGGGACGCGAGCCTCACCTCCGCCGGGATGGTGCTGGGCACCGTGGCCTACATGAGTCCGGAGCAGGCCACCGGGGAGGCGGAGATCGACGGCCGCTCCGATATCTACAGTCTGGGTTGCGTCCTGTACGAACTGCTCACCGGGGCTCCGCCCTTCACCGCCGGCACGCCGAGCGGCGTCCTTGCCAAACACATCACCGAGCCGCCGCGTCCGCCGCGGGAGCTGAATGCGGGGCTCTCTCCGTCGCTCAACGACCTCATCATGCGGCTGCTGGCCAAGGACCCGGCCACCCGTCCGGCCTCCGCGGGTGACGTCGCCCGCGCATTGCGAAGCCCGGGAGAAACGGCGCCCCTCGCCCCGTCACCGGCTCCGCCCAGCGACGCCGATCGCCTGGTGGACGAAGGCCTCAAGGCCATCTTCCACAGTGTCGGCGCGGGCCGATCGGCTCGCACCCACCTCGATCAGGCCGAAGTGTATCTCAAGCGGGCGCTGACGATGGACCCGAGCAATGCGCGGGGACTCTGCGCCATGGCGAACTGGCATTATACGATGGGCCGGCTCAGGTTCCTCCCGCCGAAGGCGGCGTTCGAGCGAGGACGCGAGCTGGTCCTCGATGCCCTCGCCGCCGACGACCGCTGCGCGGAAGTGCACAACTCGCTGGCGAAGCTCGCCCTGTACTACGACGACGACTGTCACGCCGCCGCGCGCCATATCGAGCGCGCGGTCGCGCTCGATCCCGAGGATGGGGAAGCGCTGCGTTTTCAGAGCGTGGTATACAAGATTCTCGGCCGCCCCGAGGACGCCGTCCGGATCGCGCAGGCGGCGACCGAGCGGGCTCCCGAAATGGCGCTGGTGTGGAACGGACTGGGGGACGCGCTGCTCGCCAATGGCCGGAACGCGGAGGCGATCGACGCGCTCAAGCGTGCCATCGCACTGCAGCCGGGTTACGGCCCGGCGCTGGAGCGGCTCGAGCTGGCCCACGTCCGGCTGGGCGAGCACGAGCTGGCGCTGGAGTTCCGCGCCGCGCGCCTCAGGCTCGCGGGTCTCCGCGACCGGGCCGAGCTGCTGGAAGCTGACCGGGAAAAATTCGGCGCCGCCGTGGCGGTCCAGCACGACCTTCGGCGCGAGCTCGAGGAGCTGCTGCGGCAGGCCGAGCAGACCGATCCCTTCGCGGAGCCCTACCTCACCCGCACTCCCGCGGACCAGATCGTCGCCGTGTACGCCGCGCTGGGAGAATGGCACAAGGCGATGGACTGGGTGGAGCGGGCTTACGACAATCGTCCAGTCCGGCTTCGTCGCCTGCTCACCGAGCCGCTTTTCGACCGCCGCGGTTTGGCGGTCGATCCGCGCTATGCCAGATTGCTCCGAATGGCTGTGATGGAGGAGCTCATGTAGAGCGTCCCCTTGTCGTCACTCCTCATGGAGGTCTCCGATGCGCACACCCACGCTCGCCTTGCTCGCCCTGGTTTTCACCGCGACCGCAGGGGCTCAATCTCCTGCCGCCGCGATCAAGTGGGGACCCGCTCCTCCCTTCTTTCCCGCCGGGGCTCGCTTCGCCGTGCTCCAGGGCGATCCCGGCCAGACCGGGGTCTACACCGTCCGTCTCGAGATGCCGCCGGGCTACACGATCCGTCCGCATTTTCACCCGACCGACGAGAACGTGACGGTGGTGTCGGGGACCCTGGTTCTCGGCATGGGCGATTCCGTCCGCACCCGCGGCGCGCACGCCCTCACCGCCGGCGGGTTCATCACCGCCAAGGCCCAGGAGCACCACTTTGCCGTTGCGCGCGGCCGGACCGTCGTCCAGGTCCACGGCCAGGGGCCGTTTGCGATTACCTACGTCAACCCGAAGGACGATCCCCGAAATGCAGCGCCGCGTCCGTGAAGGACCTGACGATCATCCTGGACAACCGGCCCGGCGCGCTCGCCGAGCTGGGTGAGGCGCTGGGACGAAGCGGGGTGAGCGTCGAAGGCGGAGGAGCATGGGTCGTGGGCGACCAGGGTGTCGCCCACTTCCTTTTTGCGGACGGCGCCGCCGCCCGCACGGCGCTGGAGACCGCCGGCATCAAGGTCCTGGCGGAGCGGGAGGTCCTGGTTCAGCGGCTGAAACAGGACCTGCCCGGCCAGCTGGGTTTACTCACCCGGCGGATGGCCGAGGCCGGTGTGAATATCGAGGTGTTGTACAGTGACCACGACCATCAGCTGATCCTGGTCGTGGACGACCTGGCCCGCGGGCGCAAGGTGTCCGAGGCGTGGGCCCGCGAGCGTTAGCGCTCCACCGCCGCCACGCGCCGCAGCTCGAGCCCCGACATCCGGGTGATGCCCGGATAAGCAATTCGCGGTCCCTTGATCGCGAGCCAGAGCGACCGGTTGAAGGCGTCTTCCTCCGCGATATCCTCGAAGGTGAAGTCGAGCGTCGAAGCCTCCCGCGCCCCTAACCCGCCCGCGGCCGGGTTCCGCTCCAGGAGCGACTGCGCCGGAGTCAGCGCCACGTAAGGACGGAGATCGGACTGCGCGCTCCAGATTTCCCGGAGCGGCCGCCCGTAATAGTCGAACTGCGACAGTTGCCCCAGGCCGAGGATCTCCTCCATCGTCGCCAGCACGTCGGTGGTGTTGACCCATCGATGCACCGTGCCGGGCCGGTTCCAGGCCGAGATCGTGAGCAGGACCGAGCGGTGCGAATCGACATGGTCGGGCCCGTTCTGGGAGTCGTCTTCCAGCACGAAGACCACGGTGCTTTGCCAGAAGGGCGAACGGGAGAGCGCCTCGATGATGCGGCCCAGCGCCAGGTCGTTGTCGGCCATGTAGGCCTGGGGCGACAGGGCACCGGCGCGGCCGCCCATGGTGTGATCATTGGGGAGCCGGAGGATCTGGAGTCGCGGCATCTCGTTCTTCGCGACGTACTCCCCGAGCGCCCGGAGCCAGACGTCGGTCCGTCGCTGATCGGGAATCCGGAGATTGTAGCCGGGATAGGTCGAGTCGGTGTGGGCATCGAGGAACGGCTTGAGACCGCGATATCCCGGGGGCATCGGGCCGTCCGCATCGGCGTCTTCCGGCACCACGAATTCACCGAAGTTCCGGAAGGTGACGCCCCTGGCCTGCGCCAGATTCCAGAGATACCCGCTGGCCGGCTCGGCGACATCGTCGCCCTCGGGCGGACGGACCCCGCGATTGGTGCCTTCGTAGTCGTAGCTGCGTCCCCGGTCACCATAGTTGGACGGCACCGTCTTCTGGAGATAGTCGGTGGTGTAGGCCGCCATGCTCCAGTTGTGCCCGTCGGGGCTCACCTCGGCGTTCACGAAGAAACGGTCGAAGAGCCCGAAGCGCTCCGCCAGGGCATGGTGGTTGGGACTCACACCAGCGGGAAAGAATACCAGCGAGCTGTCTCCATCGCCCTGGCGCATGTCACCGAAGACCTGGTCGTAGGTCCGGTTCTCCTTGATGATGTAGATGACGTGCCGGAAGGGAGGGTACCGGAACGCGGTGCGCTCCCGATCCCAGTTGTTGGCCCGCGCCACCCGCGCGCTCAGGCTCGCAAGCTGGGCCGCGGTGGCCCGGGCGCCGGTCGCGATCGTGAGTGTGGACCCGATCTGGTCCAGGGTATATCCGCCCGGCTTCCGCTCCCGCCCGGGGCCGGGGCCGCTCTCCGGGTTAGGCCCCGTCCCCCGCCCTTTCGCGTTCACCACCAGCACGGTGTCGCCCGACACCGCCAGCGCCGTGGGGTACCACCCGGTGGGGATCCGGCCGATCAGCCGGTCCTCGGCCGCTCCGCCGGCGATCCCCGCGGTCGACGCCCCCAGCTCGAACACCGCCACGGCGTTGTTATCGGCCTCGGCCACGAAGAGCCGGGAGCCATCCCCCGACAGCGCCAGGGCATTTGGCGTGCTTCCTTCACCGGGGCCCGCAGGGGCGGGATCGAGCAGATCGGTGATGACGCGTCCGGTCCGAGTGTCGACCACGCTCACCCGGTCGGTGCTTCCCGATGCCACAAAAAGACGGGAGCCCGAAGGATTGAGAAGCAGCGCCGAAGGGTGACGGGCGACGCGAATCACCGCTGCAGGCTTGAGCCGGCCCGGCTGGTCTGGCTGGAAGCTCCTGACCTCGTTCCCGCCCCATACGGAGACGTAGACGGTGCCGTTTGGCGAGACGACGACACCGTATGGGTATCGGCCGGCGGGGAAGCGCTGCGTCACGTTGCCGGTCTCCACGTCGATGACCGCGAGCGAGTCGGCGAGGTTCTCGGCGGCGTAGAGGGTACGACCATCGGGCGAAACCGCGAGCCCGGCCGGATAGCGGGTACCGGAACGGCTGGTGTCGGGCTTGACTGCGAGCAGCAGCGAATCGCGCAGCCGAGCCCGGCCGGCGCTCCAGTCGTAGCGGTAAACCAGATCCTGATTGCCGCCCGAGGCATAGAGCGTCCGTCCGTCGGGCGCAAACACCAGCCCGAGGAATCCGGCGGGCTGGAGCAGGGTCTGGAGCACCTGGCCGGTTCTGCGATCGACGACTTGAATGCCCTGGTCCCGCCAGCCGCTGAGAAGCAGCACCACCCGGTCGCCCTCGGGAGCGAGGACCAGACCGAGGGGGAACTGTCCGATGTTGTGGAGGGATCCCTCGGGGTCCAGACGGGTCCCGGTGGGGAGCAGACCGCGCTGGTCCGCGAATGCGTCGCCCTGATCGGTCCGTCCGGGGGCGCCGGAGCGGCAGCCCAGCGCGAGCAGCACGAAGGCGACGACGTGGGCACGGGGGCTTGAGGATGGGAAGGCGGGCATCCCGGATAATACCACGCGGGAATCTTCGCGTATGCCGTCGTCACCGGAGCGTTACACGGTTTGCCCCCGACCATCGCCCCCGGTATTCTCTACCTGATCTCCCCTGTCGAGGCGCGCCTGGAAGCCGTCGATTCATCCTACGGTTCCGACAAGAATGGCCTCGTCTGGGGCTATACCTTCGCAGCTGGGTCTCCGCCGGTTGCGATCGAATCGGAGCAGGTGCCGCCCTGGCTGGAGTCCACCGGCCGGACCAGCCCGGATGCTTTCCTCTGGCTCCATTTCTCCCTCTCCAACGCCGCGTCGGAACGGTGGCTCCGCCAGCACCTGAGTCTCCCCGACGAGTTCTACCAGTCGCTCAGCGAGGAGGCGAGCTCGACGCGGCTGGAGCTGGAGGGGGACACGCTGGTTGCCGCGATTCACGACGCGCTCTTTCATTTCACGCTCGACGCGGAGAGCGTGGCCACGGTCTACCTTTGCATGACGCCCCGTTTTCTCGTCACGGCGCGTCTGCGCCCCGTTCGATCGGTCGACCGCCTGCGGGGTGCGATTCGAGGCGGCCAGGCGTTCCGCTCCCCCGCCGATCTCCTCGCCCAGCTGCTCCGCCATCAAGCGGATGTCCTCATGGACATCGTGCGGACCACCACGACCCAGGTCGACGGGATCGAGGACAAGATCCTCGCCAATCGAATCCCGGCCAGTCGCAGCGATCTGGGCGGGATGCGCCGGACCCTCGTGCGCCTGCAACGCCTCCTGGCGCCGGAGCCGGCAGCCCTCTTCCGGCTGCTCAATCGCTCACCCAATTGGATCGGGGCGGACGATCTCCAGGAGCTGCGCCAAGCCGCCGAGGAATTCGCTGCCGCGATCGCCGACTCCGGCGCGCTCCAGGAGCGGGTCAAACTGCTTCAGGAGGAGCTGGGAGCTCTTCTCGGGGAGCAGGCCGGTCGCACGCTTTACATCCTCACCGTGGTGACCGTTCTCGCGCTTCCCATCAATCTGGCTGCCGGTCTGTTCGGCATGAATGTCGGCGGGGTTCCATTTGCCAATCATAGGCTGGGCTTCTTTCTCGTCGCCGGAGGTCTCGCAGCGTTCACACTGGTGGCCGCGTACCTGGCCCTTGGCAGACGACGGGACTGAAACGGTTCAATGCGATCACCAATAATCTGAACCAACTCTCATGACGAATCCTCCCGCCAGGCACTACCTCGTGATCGAGCACTTTCGCAATCGGGATCCCATCCCGGTCTATCGGCGCTTCCGGGCGGAAGGGCGTCTCGCGCCCGAAGGCCTGGGCTACGTCACGAGCTGGATCACGGAAGACCTGTCGCGATGTTACCAGATCATGGAAACCGCCGATCGCGGGCTCCTCGAGCAGTGGATGGCTCGGTGGTCCGACCTCGTCGATTTCGAAGTCATGCCGGTGCTCTCCTCGGCCGAAGTCCAGCGGCGACTGGCTCCCCAGCTTGAGGTCTGATCCGCCCGGTTCCACCATGAAACCATCCGGGCCTTCCGAGCGTCTGACATGAAGTAGACGCCCTTGGGAGAGCCCGATGACCCGGCAGGCGATGGTTCTGCGTTGCCGTGAAGCACTTAGCTCGATCCGTGCTCGAGTTTCCCGCCGGCTGGTTCTCCGCACCACGCTCGCGCTCACCACGCTCGGTTGCCTTGCGATTGCCGTCGAAGCAGTCGTCCGTGCCCGCCTCGACACTCCGGCGCAACGGGTGCCCACCGCGTTGTACACCCGGCCAGGTCCCTGGCGAGTGGATGGCGAGCGGCGTCCGGCGATCGCGATCGGAACGCTCGACGGCGCGCCGATGGAGCAGCGAATTCCCCTCGACCGGGACCAGCTGCCCAAGCTCCTGATCCAGGCGGTGCTCGCAGTCGAGGATCAGCGGTTCTACCAGCACCATGGTCTCGACGTGCGCCGGATCGGCGGCGCCCTGCTCGCCAACGTGAAGGCCGGCGGCATTGCCCAGGGCGGAAGCACCATCACCCAGCAGCTCGCCAAGAACCTCTATCTCTCCGCCGACCGGACACCGCTGCGCAAGCTCCGCGAGGCGGCCATGGCCGTGGTGCTCGAGCTCCGCTATGACAAGCCGGCGATCCTCGAGGCCTATCTCAACGAGATTTATCTTGGCCAGGACCAGGGGCGCGCAATTCACGGCGTCGGCGCGGCGGCACGCTATTACTTCGGCAAAGACCTGCGGCGGCTCTCACTTCCGGAATCGGCGCTGCTGGCCGGGATGATTCACGCTCCCAATCGTCACGCGCCCACCCGGCACCCGCGCGAGGCCCGGGAGCGCCGGGATCTGGTGCTCCAGCTCATGGCCGAGCAACGGCGTATCACGCGTGCGAATGCGGAGCGCGCCAGTCGCGCGCCGGTCTCCACCCGGTCATGGCCTGCCCGCACGGTGGACGCGCGGCACTTCCGCGACTTCGTCACCGCGACCGCGACCCGCCGTCTCCCTTCCCGCGGCATGGCCGTCTACTCGACGCTCGATGCCATGCTGCAGCGCGCCGCCGAGCGCGCGGTGCGAAGCGGACTCGACCGGCTGCGTGCTCCGGACGCCGAAGCGGCGCTGGTCGCCATCGATCCGCGAACCGGCGAGGTGCTCGCGATGGTCGGCGGGCGCGACTACGGCGCCTCCCAGTTCGATCGCGCGACCGCGGCGCGCCGCCAGCCGGGAAGCGCCTTCAAGCCGGTCGTGGCGCTGGCGGCCCTGGAGCGACGGGAGGGAGAGGATCCCGCCTTCACACTGGCGTCGCTTGTTGATGACGAGCCGCTTCGAGTCGCGACGCCCGCCGGTCCCTGGCAGCCGACCAATTACGACCGGAGGTTCCGCGGCCGCGTCACCGTGCGCGAGGCGATGGAGCAGTCGCTCAATGTTCCCTTCGCCCGCATCGGACTCGCCGTCGGCCCGGAGAGGATCGTGGCCACGGCACGGCGCCTCGGCATCACCAGCCCGCTGGCCGCGGTGCCGAGCCTGGCGCTGGGAAGCTCCGAAGTCACCCTGATCGAGCTGGTGCGCGCCTACGGTGTGCTCGCCGCCGGAGGCGAGCTCGCGAGCGCCCGCACCATTATCGGCACCGGAAAATTCGGCGAATCGGTCGAGCGCGACGCCGCACCCGACGCTGCCCGGGTGATCGATCCGGCGGTCGCGTACCTGGTGACGTCGACGCTCGAAGGCGTCGTCGCCCGCGGCACCGGCCGCGCGCTGAACTCAACCGGACGGTTCGAAGGAATCGCCGGCAAGACGGGGACTTCGAACGACTGGCGGGACGCCTGGTTCGTCGCCTATTCGCCGTCCCTGGTGGTGGGCGTCTGGGTCGGCTTCGATGATGGCCGGAGCCTCCGGATGACCGGCGCCTCCGCGGCCCTTCCGATCGTGGGGCGCTTCCTGGTCGAGGCCACATCGGAAGAATCACCGGAGTCGTTCCCGGTGCCCGACGGGATCACCGAGAGCCCTGTCGCGCTCGCGGAGGGTGGCTGGCCGGCGGAGTGCGGCTCGCGCGAGATCTTCCTGGCAGGGACCGAACCCCGGGGCATCGAATGCCTGCCGTTCGAGATTCCCGACTGGGGCGAGGCTCGCGACTGGGGGCGTGCCCTCAAGCGCGGCGCAGTGCGATTCCTCGAAGAATTGATCGCCCAGCAGCTCGAGCAGCGGCGGTCCCGCCGGTAGGGAGCGGGGCTCGCGTCACTAGGGCGCGGGCCTCGCTGCAGGCTACATTTTCCCGATGACCAATAAGCATCATGTCTTCCGCGACCTCCACCGGTCCGGCTGCTTCGTCATCCCCAATCCCTGGGACGTGGGCAGCGCCCGGATGCTGGCCCAGCTCGGCTTCAAGGCGCTCGCGACCACGAGCTCCGGGTTTGCCTGGACTTTGGGACGGCCCGACAATCACGTGACCCTGGAGGAGACGCTGGCCCACCTGCGGCACATCGCCGAGGCAGTGGACATTCCCGTCAATGCCGACTTCGAGGGCGGCTTCGCCACCGACCCCGAGCAGGTCGCCGCGAATGTGGCGGCCGCCACCGCCACCGGTGTCGCCGGCCTGTCGATCGAAGATTCCACCGGCGATGCCGCCAATCCGCTCCACCCCTTCGAGCTTTCCGTCGAGCGGGTCCGCGCGGCGCGCCGGGCGATCGATGCCAGCGGGACCGGTGTGCTCCTGACCGGCCGCTCCGAAGGATTCATCGTCGGGCGGCCCGATCTGCCCGAAACGATCCGCCGCCTCACCGCCTACGCGGAGGCGGGAGCCGAATGTCTCTATGCGCCCGGCATCAGGAGCAGCGAGGACATCACGGCCGTGGTCCGGGCGGTGTCCCCGAAGCCGGTCAACGTCCTGGTCGGGAGTGACTTTGCCACCGTGAGCGAGCTGGCCGGAATGGGCGTCCGCCGGATCAGTGTCGGCGGCGCGCTGGCCCGCGCCGCCTGGACCGGATTCCGGGCGGCAGCCATGGAGATTGCCGGGCAGGGCACTTTTACCGGGTTGGCCCGCAGCATCCCGTTCGACGAGATTAACGAAGGATTTGCCCTGGGATCATCATGAGAAAGCTCGTCCTCCTTCTCGTCTGCCTCGCTTCCGCTTGCGGTGCTGCGGCCACCGGCGACGACGAATCCGCGCGCTGGGAGCGGCAAGCCGGGAGCATCACCATCATCCGGGACGACTGGGGAATTCCCCACATCTACGGGAAGACCGATGCCGATGCCGTGTTCGGGATGATCTACGCGCAGGCCGAAGACGACTTCAACCGGGTGGAAACCAACTACCTCAACGCGATGGGACGCCTGGCCGAGGCCGAAGGCGAGGGCGCGATCTACCGGGATCTCCGCATGAAGCTCTTCATCGATCCCGACAGCATGCAGGCCATGTACGCGACCAGTCCGGAATGGCTCAAGACGCTCATGAGCGCCTGGGCCGACGGGCTCAACTACTACCTGGCCACCCATCCCCAGGTGACTCCCCGGGTGATCCGGCGCTTCGAGCCCTGGATGGCGCTCAGCTTCAGCGAAGGCAGTATCGGCGGCGACATCGAATCGATCTCGCTCAGGGATCTCGAGGCCTTTTACGGAAAGCAGCACCATGAGGGCCGGCCGTCCGCCGACAGCGCCAAACCGGCGGAGCCGGGCGGCTCGAACGGCTTCGCGATTGCGCCCTCGAATACCGCGTCGAAGCACGCGCTGCTGCTGATCAATCCCCATACCTCGTTCTTCTTCCGCGCCGAGCTCCAGATGTCAAGCGAGGAAGGACTCAACACCTATGGCGCCGTGACCTGGGGCCAGTTCTTCGTCTATCAGGGATTCAACGAGCGGGCCGGCTGGATGCATACGTCCAGCGGGGTCGACAACATCGACGAATATCTCGAGACCATCGCCGGGACGGATTCCGCCCTCTCCTATCGCTACGGCGCCGAGCAGCGCCCGATCCGCTCCACCCGGATCACCATCCCCTTCAGGTCGGATACCGGGATGAGCAGCCGGGTGTTCACCGTGTACCGAACCCATCACGGGCCGGTCGTGCGGGAGCAAGGCGGCAAATGGGTGAGCGTCAGGCTCATGCAGGAGCCGGTGAAGGCGCTGAGCCAGTCATACTCGCGGACCAAGGCGAAGAACTACCGGGAGTTTCGCGAGACGATGGAGCTGCACACCAATTCTTCCAACAACACGATCTTTGCGGACGCCGAGGGCAATATTGCCTACTTCCACGCCAACTTCGTGCCCCGGCGCGACACCAGTTTCGACTGGACCAAGCCGGTGGAAGGAGACGATCCCCGCACCGAGTGGACCGGGATTCACTCGGTCGACGAGACCCCGCTGGTGCTGAATCCGGCGAGCGGGTGGCTCTACAACACCAACAACTCGCCCTGGTCGGCGGCGGGCGCGGGCAGTCCCAAGAAGGCGGGTTATCCGGCCTACGTGGAGACCGGCGGCGAGAATGCCCGGGGGCTCCATGCCATCCGGGTCCTCGAGAACAAGAAGGACTTCACCCTCGCGTCGCTGATCGCTGCCGCGTACGACAGCTATCTCACCGCGTTCGAGCCGCTCATCCCGGCGCTGCTCGCCGCCTATGACCGGACTCCGGCGGGAAATCCCCTCAAGGCCAAAGTGGCCGAGCAGGTCCGGATGCTCAGGGAGTGGGATCTCCGGTGGTCGGAAACGTCGGTGCCCACCACCCTCGCGATCGCCTGGGGCGACGAGATCGGGCGCAAGATCGGCAGCAGCGCGCGGAAGGCGGGGATCACCGCGGACGAGTACATCGCAACGCGCACCTCGGCGTCGGAGCGGCTGCAGGCGCTCGCGACGGCGTCCGATATGCTCGAGAGGGATTTCGGCAGCTGGAAAACGCCCTGGGGCGACATCAATCGCTTCCAGCGGCTGACCGGAAGCATCGTGCAGCCGTTCAACGACTCGATGCCCAGTATTCCTGTCGGCTTCACTTCGGCCCGCTGGGGGTCGCTCGCGTCCTTCGGCGCGCGGAACTACAAGAACACCAAGAAGCTCTACGGCACCAGCGGGAACAGCTTCGTGGCGGTGGTGGAATTCGGCGACAGTGTGCGGGCCAGGGCGGTGACCGCGGGTGGAGAGAGCGGCGATCCCTCCTCACCGCATTTCAACGACCAGGCGGTCCGCTACAGCAAGGGCGATCTTCGCGAGGTGTACTTCTATCGTCCCCAGCTCACCGGCCACACCGAGCGGGAGTACCGGCCGGGGAGCCGGGCCCCATGAGCCCGGTGAGAGCGTCGCCGCCGCGGGTGGCAGCTGCGCTGCTCGCAGCCGCCATCGCCGGGTGCGGCAGCGCGGGCCCGCCCGTCCTCACGCCGGCAGCCCAGGCCAGGGCCGACGGCGGCCGGCCGCCGTACACCCGGGCCGACGTGGACTTCATGTCGGGGATGATCGGCCATCACGCGCAAGCGGTCGTGATGGCCGGCTGGGCGCCCAGCCACGGTGCCGGTGCGTCGCTGCGCGCCCTCGCCGAGCGCATCGTCGTGGGTCAGCGCGACGAGATCGCGCTCATGCAGACCTGGCTCCGGGATCGGAACGAGACGGTTCCCGACGGAGGCCCGTCGCACCATCTCATGCCCGGAATGCTGACGGCCGAGCAGCTGGCCCGGCTGGACCAGGCAAGGGGGCCGGAGTTCGACCGGCTGTTTCTTGCCTTCATGATCCAGCATCACCAGGGCGCGATCACCATGGTGGAGCAGCTCTTCGGCGCGAACGGCGCCGCCCAGGATGAGACCGTCTTTAAATTCGCTTCCGACGTCCACGTCGATCAGATTACCGAAATCGAGTTCATGAGCAAGATGCTCGCGGCACTCGCCAACCCTGAAAAGAGCCCGTGATGAACCGCACTCCTGCTTCCCTGCTCGCGATCGCTCTGCTGTCCGTCCCGGCCTGCGCCACGTCCTCCTCCCCGGCCGGCGCGACCCCGCAGCCGGCGCCCGACCTGTCCACCACCGCGCCAAACCCCGATCCCCGGGTCGGACTCCGCGCCGGTTGGATGAACCCTGGAGAGGCGGCTTGGAATCTCCGGGTGGTCTCGAAGACGCCACCCTCGGAGAAATTCTACAATCCCAGCACCCCCGGCGATCGCCGGCTCACCAACTCCGACCTCGCCTTCACCGGGAAGTTCGCTATCCAGGGCAATTACAGCGGGGTTCAGGTCTGGGACATCTCGAATCCGAGCAAGCCCACACTCCGCATCGCCTATGTCTGTCCCGGCTCCCAAAGCGACGTCTCGGTATACAAGAATCTGCTGTTTGTGTCGGGCGAGTCCACCAGCGGCCGGCTCGATTGCGGCCTGCAGGGGGTGGCTGACTCGGTCAGCCACGACCGGCTGCGCGGGATCCGGATCTTCGAGATCAGCGACATCGAGAATCCCAAGTATCTGACCAACGTCCAGACCTGCCGCGGCTCGCACACCCACACGGTGGTGTCTGATCCGAAGGACCCGGCCAACGTCTACGTCTACATCTCGGGCTCGGCTCCGGTGCGCTCGCCCAGCGAGCTTCCCGGCTGCTCCGGCGCACCGCTGGACCAGGATCCCAACAGCGCGCTCTTCCGGATCGAAGTCATCAAGGTGCCTCTCGCCGCGCCGGAGCAGGCGCGGATCGTGAGCTCACCGCGGATTTTCCAGGGCCTGACCGCGCCGCCGAGACATGCCGAGCCCTTCGATTCGGCCCGGGCGGCCCGGATCGCCGCGGCGGCGGCGGCCAATCCCGGTGCGGCTGTCCGGGTTACCGACGGAACCGTCGCGCGAGCGGCCGATACCACCCGTCCGGCTCGACGCGGCGGACCCACCCAGTGTCACGACATCACCGCGTATCCCGCCATCGGTCTGGCGGGGGGCGCCTGCGGCGGGTACGGACTCCTCCTCGACATCAGCGATGTGGCCAACCCGAAGCGGATCGCTGCCGTGGCCGACTCCAACTTCTCGTTCTGGCACTCGGCCACGTTCAGCAACGACGGCTCCAAGATCCTCTTTACCGACGAGTGGGGCGGTGGCAGCGCACCCCGGTGCCGCGCGACGGACAAGTACGAATGGGGAGCGAACGCGATCTTCACGCTCATCGACAACAAGATGACGTTCAAGAGCTACTACAAGCTGCCGGCGGCGCAGACGTCGTTCGAGAATTGCGTGGCGCACAACGGCTCACTGATCCCGATCCCCGGGCGCGAGGTCATGGTCCAGGGATGGTATCAGGGCGGCATCTCGGTGTTCGATTGGACCGATCCGTCGCACCCGAAGGAGATCGCCTATCATGACCGCGGCCCGATGGATTCGACCAAGCTGGTCAGCGCCGGCTCCTGGTCGGTCTACTGGTACAACGGATTCATCGTCAGCTCGGAGATCGCCCGGGGGCTCGACATCTTCGAGCTGCTGCCCAGCGGATTCATCTCCCGGAACGAGATCGACGCGGCGAAAACGGTGCATTTCGACTACCTGAATGCCCAGGAACAGCCCAAGCTCGTCTGGCCGCCGAGCTTTGCGCTGGCGCGCGCCTATCTCGATCAGCTCGCCCGCTCGAACGGCCTGGCGCCGGCACGGGTGTCGGCGGTGCGAAGCGAGCTGGCCCGCGCCGAAAAACTCTCGGGCAATGCCCGGCGGGAGGCGCTGACCGGGCTCGCCGACCAGCTCGGCAGTGACGCCCAGGGAAGCTCCGACCAGAACAAGGTTCGCATGCTGGCGGCGGCGGCCCGGGACCTGGCCGCAACCCCGCGCTGACGGAGCACTACGGCGAGCCCAGCACGAATTGATTGTCGTCGGGATCGGCGAAGATGGCGGACGTCCCCCAGTCCGCCTTCTTCGGCTCCTGGACGAACTTCACGCCTCGCTCCGCCAGCTGCCTGCAGGTCTCCATGACATCATCGGCCACGAACGAAATCCCGCTGAAGGTGCCGATCCGGTTTTCCTGCCCCGGAGGGGTAAACAGCGCGATGCCGCTGCCCGAGCGGCCGATCCCAAGCTCGATCCAGCGCTGATGGTCGTCGAACGGCTGGTCGGTAATCACTCGGAACCCGAGCTGGGCGGTGTAGAACTCCAGGGCCCGTTGCTGATCCCTGACCGGGACACCCACGAACTTGATCGCCTTGATCACGCGTCCTCCTCGATGAAAGCTCCGAACGTTGCTGCGGTGTGATCGCAATACTGGAACGCGCGGCTGGCGGCGCAAGGCGGGCAGGCGTTACTATGGCATCCCGTGCCATAGCCAGGAGGGGCGATGTCGAAGCTGGAGATCGACGACTACGTGATTGACACGCTGATGCCGGATCTGGTGGGACACGACCGCCAGCCGTCGGCCTTTCTCGTCTACCTGTCACTCTACCGGCATACCCACGGCGCCGGGCGGCCGACGGCGCAGCTGAGCCTGATGGACCTGGCCACGGGGACCGGATTGTCGAAGCGCGCCGTCCAGGAAGCGCTGCGCTGGCTCTCCAAGCGGCGTCTGCTCTCGCTCACGCGGGAGAGCATCACGGCGGTGCCGGTCTATGCCGTCAAGCGCCCATGGGTGCGGTGAAGCAGCTGACCAGGTCCACCCTAGCGCTGGGGGCCCGGGCGCTCAGCGCGACCGATCCTGATCTCGCCGCAATCGTGCGTCGCCATGGCGTCCCCCCGTTCTGGGGCCGCCGACCCGGATTCCAGACCCTGATCCGGATCATCCTCGAGCAGCAGGTGTCTCTGGCGGCGGCGCGCACGATGTACCGGCGCCTGGCGCATCATGCCGGCGCGGTCAGCCCCGAATCGCTCCTCCGCCTGGGGGTCCCCGGCCTGCGGGCGCTCGGATTCACGGGACAGAAGGCGGCGTACTGCGTCCACCTCGCCGAGGCGATCCACGCCGGACGGCTCGACCTGACCGCGGTCGCGGGGGCCGAGGTCGAGGCGGGCCGCCGGATGCTGCTTCAGATGCGCGGGTTAGGACCCTGGAGCGTCGATATTTATTTTCTCATGGCCCTGCGGCGCCCCGACGTCTGGCCCCACGGGGACCTGGCGCTCGCCGACGCGGTCCACCGGGTCAAGCGGCTCCGGCGGCGCCCGGACCACAACGCCCTGACGCTCCTGGCGCGGCAGTGGGCGCCCTGGCGCTCGGTCGCGGCGCGGATTCTCTGGCAGGACTACCTGTCTCGGAAGGCGCGGTGAGAGTACCGGCGGGATCGATTCTCCTCGGCGCGGCGACCATCGCAGGCCTGGCGCTGGTCGCCGTTCGGCTTCGCCCGAAGCGGGCCGGGGAAACCATCGCCATCCCCGAGCCGGCGCCCTCGGTCCGCGCCGCCCGCCCGGATTCCGAAGCGACCGCGCTCGTCATTCCGGTCCAGGGCGTTACCCGCGACCGGCTCCGCGACACCTACTCCCACGCGCGCGGTCTGGGCCGCCGTCATGATGCGATCGACATCGAAGCGCCGCGGGGCACCCCGGTGCTCTCGGTCGCGGCATCGCTCGTGGTGAAGCTCTTCCAGAGCGACCGCGGTGGGACCACCCTCTACGCGCTGGCACCCGATCAGCGGACCATCTACTACTACGCCCACCTGGATCGCTATGCCGACGGGATCTCCGAGGGGCTCCGGCTGCGCGCCGGACAAATCATCGGATACGTGGGAGATACCGGCAACGCCCAGCCGGGAGATTATCACCTGCATTTCGAGATTTCGACGACCGCGGATCCGAAGAAGTACTGGGGTGGTACGCCGGTGAACCCCTATCCCCTGCTGCGAAGGGACACCCTATGACGGTCGTGGCGAGCGGACCGGGGACAGAAGACGCGTCAGCTCGTCCAGCTCGACCGGCTTCGTCAGATGGTGATCGAACCCCGCCTCCGCGGTCCGGCGGCGATCCTCGTCCTGTCCCCAGCCGGTGACCGCGATCAGGAGCACGCCGCTTCCCAGATCTTTCCGAATCCGCCGGGCCACCTCGTATCCGTTGAGTCCGGGAAGGCCCAGGTCGAGGATGGCGACCTCGGGCCGGAAGACCACCGCCGCTCCCACGGCCTCCAATCCGTCATGCGCGGTGCGCACGTTGCCTCCGGCGTGGCGCAGCAGTATCGCGAGGCTCTCCGCGGCGTCCTGATTGTCATCCACGACCAGAACCCGGAGCGCCCCGATGAGTTCGGCGCGTCCTCCGGGCACCGCCGCGCTCTCCTCACGCCCCGGCCCTGCTCGCCGCAGGGCGGCGGGCAACCGGACCATGAATTCGCTGCCACGGCCGGGACCCTCGCTGTGAGCGCGCACCGTGCCGCCGTGCATCTCCACCAGGAGCTGCGCCAGGGTCAGACCGATGCCGAGCCCGCCCTGCGACCGCTCGATGGAGCGGTCGACTTGCATGAACATGTCGAAGATGCGCGGCAGCACCTCGGGCGAGATGCCCACGCCATTATCGATTACCCGGATCACCACCTCGGCGCCCTCGAGCTCCGCCGTCAGTGCGATCCGGCCTCCCTGCTCGGTGTATTTCGCCGCGTTGTTCAGCAGGTTGAGCAGCACCTGGGCCATCCGGGTCGGGTCGGCATCGAGGTAGATCGGCTCCGGAGGAATCGAAATCGAAAGCTCGTGGCCCCATTTCTTGAGGAGGGGCCGGCTCCCTTCGACCGCGCTGCTGATCAGCGCGGAGAGCTCCAGCCGTTCCCGCCGGAGCTCGACCTTGCCTTTGGTGATCCGCGAGACGTCCAGCAGATCATCCACCAGACGAGTCATCTGGAGTACTTGCCGGTCGATGACCTCCCGGGCCCACTGGAGCTCGGGTATCGGCGGACCCTTGGCGCGGAGAATCTGCGCGGCGTTGCGGATCGGGGCGAGCGGATTGCGGAGCTCATGGGCGAGGATCGCCAGGAATTCGTCCTTGCGGGTGTCGGCCTCCTGAAGCGCCCGAAGCAGGCTGGCGTTCTCGATGGCGATCGCGGCGCGGTGCGCGAGATCCTCCGCCACGGCGAGGTCGGTGCCGTCGTAAACCCGCCCCGATTCCGCCGTCACGAAGCTCAGCACCGCGCGCATGTTCGGGATCACAATCGGCGTGCAGATGTAGGACCTGAGCCCGAGCCGCCGCATGAGCTGCAGGTGCTCGGCGTCGGTCGCCTCCTCCGCGAGCATGGCGTCGGGAAGCACGGGGCTCCAGTCGGACCTGCCCGTCTCCAGGACCCTGGTGATCCCGCGCGAATCGGTCAGACAGGGCGGGTGGTGGCGAAAGAGCTCGCGGGCGAGCTCGAGCCTGGCGGGATCGGCATGCTGCACTGCCAGGCGGCGGATCGTTCCGTCGGATTCCTGCACGTCGAAGGCGCACCAGTCGGCAAACGCGGGCACCGACAGTTCGACGAGCCGTTGCATCGTGGTTTCGAAATCCGTCAGCTCGGCCAGTGCGGCGCTGGCGTCGGCCAGGAAGCGGGTCATCGCTTCGCTGCGGCGGATGGCGAGCTCGGTGCGGCGGCGCGCGGTGATGTCCCGCAGAATCTTGGACGCACCTACGACCCGGCCCGCGGCGTCGAGAACCGGCGAGACGCTCAGCGACACCTCCAGGCGCTCACCCTGCTTCGAGAGCCGGACGGTTTCGTGCTCCTCGATCCGCTCACCCCGCCGGAGCCGCGCGATGATCGTTTCCTCTTCCCCAAGCCGGTCCGTCGGAATCAGCATGGTGATCGGCCGGCCCACCGCTTCCGCGGCGGAATATCCGAACAGCCGCTCGGCTTCGGGGTTCCAGGAAACGATCCGGCCGTCGAGGGTCTTGCTGATGATCGCGTCGTGGGACGACTCGACGATCGCAGCCAGGCGGCCCTGGGCCTCTTCGGCCTGCGTGCTGAAGGTGATATCCTGGACAAAACACCGTGCCTGGATGAATTCGCCGTTCTCTCGAATTCCGTTGGAGTTGATCATGACGTGCTTGATGGAGCCGTCCCGGCAGCGCATCCGGGCCTCGCAGTCGCGAAGCTCCTCGCCGGCGACGAGCCGCCGCATGATGTCGTCGATCACCGGGGGGTCGACGTGGAACTCGGCGATGTTGTGCCCGAGGAACTCCTCCTTCGCGTACCCCAGCATCGTGAGCTCGGATCGGTTGGCCTGCAGGATGGTGCCGTCGGCCCCGACCAGGTGCAGCCCCACGGCGGCGTCTTCGAAAAACTCGGTCAGCTCGCGGGTCTTTCGCTCCAGCTCTTCCCGGGTGCGAACCAGCTCCTCCTCGGCGCGCCGCCGGGCCAGCAGGATGCTCTGGGCGGTCTGCAGCGTGACGGTGCGCAGCAGGCTGTCCTCGTCGTCCTGGTGTTCCATCATCCGGCCCCGAGGACGTCCAAGGCGAGCGCGGTCCCAAGCACTCGCGCCCGGATCTTGAGCGCGAGAGGCCTCGGGATGCTGCCGATGGGCTTGGTGGGCAGGATCATGGAATAATTGAGCCTGGGCTATATCGCGTCCGACAGGGAAGTGAAGGTGAAATCCCGCACCAGAAGCGGCGGCACCACCACCGGCGCACCCGCATTTCCGCTCTCGCTCGCCGACACCCGGACCGGTTTCCCCATCCCCAGGATGTTGTTGAGCATGACCACCGGCGATTCATTGAACCGGAAGTTCTTGACCGGGCGAACGATCTTCCCTTTCTCGATCAGGAACGTGCCGTCGCGAGTGAGCCCGGTGTACAGGATGCTCCTCGGGTCCACGCCGCGAATGTACCAGAACCGCGTCACCAGCACACCGCGCTCGCAGGCCGCGATCAGGGACTCGATCGTTTCATTCCCACCCGTCATCTTGAGCCCGCCGCCCGAGCCGGTGGGCTCCTTGCCCTGCCGGCCGGCCCAGTAGCGATCGTAATTCAGGTTCCGGACCACTCCGTTCTCGATCCAGGTCACCCGCCGGGTCGGCAGCCCCTCGCCGGTGAACGGCGTGCCGTAGGTCTCGGGATCGAACGGGTCGCTCACGATGGTCACCCGCTCGTCCACCACCTTGTCGCCCAGCTTGTTGGCGCCGCCCGGTTTGGAGAAAAAGCTCCGGCCTTCGTCGGCGCTCCGGGCATTCATGGCGCCGGTCAGGAGCTGGAGCAGGTTGCCGACGGCGGTGGGCTCGAGCACTACGGTATAGCGCCCGGGCTCGATGGCGACGGCCCCTACCGATCTCCGGGCCTTGTCGACGGCGCGGGCGCCGAGCGCCGCGGGATCGAGGGCGGAAAACGCATTCGACGCGCCCCCGGCCCAGCCGGACCCGGCGCCATCGGGCGTCCGCACCGTGGTGGTGAGCACCACGTCGGTGTCGCGGTCGTAGGCAAAGAGGCCTTTGCTGTTCCCCACCGCGGATGCCGTGGCGCGGGTTTCCAGATAACCGGTGCTCACCAGCCCGGCGGTGCGCGCCGGCCCGGTGATACTGGTCACTGCGGCGGCACGAAGCGCCGGATCGAGCCGCGCCGTGCTCTCGCTCCACCCTTTCCCCTCCTGGTATTGCTGCGGCGCGAGCTCCGGCACCAGCTCGGGATCGTCGGGGCTGAGCCGGGCCAGCCGCTCCGACATCTCCACCACCGCCTTGATGCCGGCCTCGTCCAGACGGTTAGTGGCGGCCTGGCCGACCTTTTTCCCGACGACGCTGCGAACCACCACGCTGGTGTTGCTGTTGTCGCCCGCGGTCGAGATCTGATTCTCCGCGAAGCGGGTGTTGCCCCGAGCCCCGCTGCTGAGGCTGACCCGCGCTTCGGTGGCGGTGCTCTTGTCCAGCACCCGCCGGACCAGTGCCTCGGCATCCGCGCGTGACAGCGACGTCGCGCCCTGTTCCTGCGCCGAGCGGCTCATGCCGACCTCCCGGTGTTGATCACATTGATCTGACGGTGCCGGGTCGGCACGCACCCGTGGCTCACGGCGTTCGATTGCGATGGCTGGCCTTTGGCATCGCCGAAGGCACCACCGAGGAAATAGCTCCGCGGCCCGCCCACCATGTCGAGGGCACCCCAGAACTCCGGCGTGCGCATCTGATAGGCGACATCCTTGAGCATGCCGACGATCTTCCCGCCCCGGATCTCGTAATAGAGCTGGCCGCCGAACTGGGCGTTGTAGCGCTGCTGATCGATGGAAAAGGAGCCGTCGCCCACGATGGCGATGCCCCGGTCGGTGGCGGAGATCAGGTCGTCCCAGACCAGGTCCCGCTCGCCGGGGAGCAGCGAGACGTTGGGCATCCGCTGAAACTGCACATCGGCCCACGACTGCGCGTAGGAACAGCCATGCGAGCGGGTCGGCTTGCCGCTCTTCTTGTAGTACCAGTCGAGCCAGAGCGCCTGTTCCCGGGTGGTCTGGTAATCCATGAAAATCCCGTTCTTGACGATGTCGAACGATTCAGGCTGGACCCCATCGTCATCCCACCCGCAGGCCGCCAGCGATCCCGGCTGCGAACGGTCCCCGCGAATGTTCATGAGCGGTGATCCGAACTTGAGGCTGCCCAGCACCTGTTCGGGGGGAAACACGAAGCTGGTGCCGGCGTAGTTGGCCTCGTATCCCATCGCGCGGTCGAGCTCGGTCGGGTGCGCCACCGATTCGTGGATGGTGAGCCAGAGGTGGCTGGGATGCAGGATCAAATCGTACCGCCCGGCGTCCACCGGCTTGGCACCGAGCTTGGCCGTGGCTTCTTCGGCCCAGCGAGGGGCGTTCTCCACCAGCTTTGCCTCGGTCACGTGCTCGTACCCGCGGCCCATCGGGGCAATGTCGTTGCTCTGCCGGGACTGAAAATCACCGGAGGCTACCGCGGTCACCGTCAGGCTCGGCTGGGTGCGGAAGATGGTCTGGGCGACGAGCGCGCCCTCGGTGTTGGCGTAGGACTTCTCTTCCTTGAGGAAGAACATGCTGGAATTGACGAAGCGCGCCTGGGGATTCTTCATGGCGGCTTCGTTGGCGGCAAGCAGGAGCGCCACCTTCTCCTCGATCGGGACCGTGAACGGGTCGACCTTGGCATCGCTCCGCCAGGTACCTCGCTGGTTCCCGGGGGCCGGCGCGAGCGTCACCGGTTTGCGCCCCGGAGTCCGGCTTGCCCTGGCCTGCGCCACGGCCTGCCGGGCCACCCGCACCACGCCGTCGGCGGTGAGCGCGCTGGTCGCGGCAAAGCCCCACGATCCCTGTACCAGAACCCGCACCCCGATCCCCAGCGTCTCGTTGTCCGAGAGGCCGCCCACGCGCCGCTCGCGGGTGTTGATCGTCTGGGTGCGGTTGAGACTCACCCGGGCGTCGGCATAGTCGGCGCCCGCGGACTTGGCGGCGTCGAGGGCACGCTGGAGCAGTTCGGTAAAGGCCGGATCGCCCTGCGGAGCGGGATGCAGGAGACCGGCGGCGCGTTCCGCCGCCGCAGCCTCTCCGGTCGCGGCGAGTACCATGCCCGCCGCGGCGGCGGCGGATGAGCGCTTCAGGAATTCCCGGCGGCTGGTGGACACGACGCGCCTCGGTTTCAGGGTGTGGGCCTCAAAAAAGTAATCCGGAGAAGCCGGTTCCGTGATCTTCCGCATCCAGGGGATTAGTTTGCGGTGGGTCCGAACGGAGTCCTGGACGATGTCGCGCGCGGTTGTCGCTGGTCTCCTGTCTGTCGCTGCCTGTTTCGGTGGCACGGAAACCAGCCCCGTTGGCGAGATTCCACCGCCGCCGCCCCCGCCGTCCATCTCGGTCTCCATGGGGCCCGAAGATGCCACGATCGCGGTGGGCGCCTCGCTCCAGTATCAGGCGGTGTCGACCAGCACGGTGGCCGGATGGGAATGGTCCCTGAGCAATACCGCGCGCGCCTCGATCACGCCCGGCGGACTGGTCGTCGCGTTGCAGCCCGGGGCCGTCAGGGTTCAGGCCTGCGCGACGAATGCCCCGAGCGTCTGCGGAGTCGCCGATCTCACCATCGAGGCGGCGCCACCGGGCGGGGCCCCCGCGGTCGCGGTCCTGCCGGCCACGACCCACATCGCGGTCGGACAGAGTGTAGAGTTCACGGCGCTGGCGGTGAACTTTGCCGAGCCGTTCTGGGCCTGGAGCTCAATGGACGAGCTGACGGCGACGATCTCCCCGACGGGTATCCTGACCGGGCGGCGCCCGGGGCTCGCGGTGGTTGCGGCATGCGCCCCAGCGGCGCCACGATACTGCGGAACGGCAAGCGTGCAGGTGCAGTAGCATCCTACTCCATTGGAGGAATGACGGTGACGAAACTCGAGAAGGAATTGAAGCGGGAAATTGCCATCGGCGACGAAGCATACGTACTGACGATTTCGCCGACCGGTCTCAAGCTGGTCAAGAAGGGATTCCGGAAAGGGCAGGAGCTCGCCTGGAAGGACCTGGTCGGTGGCGAGGCCGCCCTGGCGACGGCGCTCAACGCATCCCTCGATCAGGCCAGTACCTGACCCGCGCGTTTGTGTCCTTCAGCCCCGTCGCGTCGTCAACAGGATTGACACCGACGCGACGGGAACGGAATGGATCTCAAGCCGGCTAACCTCAAGCGCTACGGCAACGTCGCTCGTCTGCTGTACAAATACGGGGGCTCCGCCCCCGCGACGCATGACCTGGCAACACCGGATGATTCCCGGGTATCTGCCGATCCGGAGGATGCGGCGCGCGGGGAAGAACTGGCGAAGGATCTCGAAGCCCTCGGTCCCACGTTCATCAAGCTCGGCCAGCTCCTTTCCAGTCGCGGCGCCCTGATCCCGGTGGCGTACGCCGATGCCCTGGAGCGCCTCCAGGATTCGGTGGAGCCGTTCCCCTACGAGGACGTGGAGCGGATCGTCACCGAGGAGCTGGGCGTCCGCATCTCCAAGGGATTCGAGTCGTTCGAGAGAGAGCCGGTGGCCAGCGCCTCGCTGGGCCAGGTGCACCGGGCCCGTTTGCGCGACGGCCGCGAGGTGGTGGTCAAGGTCCAGCGGCCCAACATCCGGCAGCGGATCACCGAGGACCTCGAGGCCTTCGACGAAATCGCCAAGGTGCTGGAAAAGCACACCGACCTTGGCGAGCGAATGGACCTGCGCGCCGTGCTCGAGGAATTCCGGAAAACCATTTTCGAGGAGCTGGATTACCGGAAGGAGGCGAGCAATCTGGAGCGGCTGGGGCAGAACCTCGCCTCCTACCAGCACCTGGTCGTGCCGCAGCCGGTGGCCGATTACACCACCGCTCGCGTTCTCACCATGGATTACATCCCGGGCGAAAAGGTCACCCGGGTAAGTCCGCTCACCCTCCTGGAGGTCGATGCCGACGCCCTGATCGAGGACCTGTTCCGGGCCTACCTGCAGCAGATTCTGATCGACGGCTTCTTCCACGCCGATCCCCATCCGGGCAACGTCTTCCTCACCAGCGACAACCGGATCGCGCTCCTCGACCTGGGGATGGTCGCCCGGCTCTCTCCACGGCTCCAGGACACCCTGTTGCAGATGGTGCTCGCCATCGGTGACGGCCGGGGCGAGGAGACCGCCGATCACGCGCTGGCGATGGCGGAGCGCCGGAACGATATCAACGAGAAAGAGTTTCGCTCCCGAGTGGCCGCCATGGTGGCGGAGTATGCCGGTAAGGGGCTTGCCTCCCTGCCGATCGGCAAGGTCTTCCTCGATATCGTGCGGGTCTCGGCGGGCGCGGGAGTGCGGATGCCCCCGGAGACCGCCATGATCGGCAAGACCCTCTATAATCTCGAAGCCGTCGCCCAGGCACTCGCGCCCGACTTCGACCCGACCGAATCCATTCGCCGGAATTCGGCGCGGCTCCTGCGGCAGCGGATGCTCAAGGGTCTCTCCCCCGGAAATCTCTTTACCAGCGCGCTCGAGCTGCGCGACTTTGCCGACCGGCTTCCCGGCCGTCTCAACCTCATTCTCGATGCCGCCGCCTCCAACCGGCTTGGCCTTCGCATCGATACCGGCATCGACGC
>Ga0075429_100000314_pt1 | contig 34616 bp, 38 predicted proteins | sample RhiMetdeltSRZDD3_FD_75295 | JGI IMG/M metagenome (GOLD analysis project Ga0075429, IMG submission 75295) | Populus rhizosphere microbial communities from Tennessee, USA - Rhizosphere MetaG P. deltoides SRZDD3 | ecosystem: Host-associated > Plants > Roots > Rhizosphere > Soil | place: USA...
GATCGGGATGCTTCAGCGTGGCGATTTTGAGAGCGTTCTCGGGCGTGATCGCAATCGCCCAGACCGTGCCTCTTCGGTACTGGTTAGTCCACTTCAGGACCTTGGCCGCCGCCTTCATAAGCTGTAGCAGCTCACCCGCCTTGATCTCAGGCTCTTTCGGTTTGCTCGGTTGCTTGGGCGGCCGAGCTGCGATCTCCCTTGCCTTGTCGAGAAACTTGGTCCAGCCTCGCTCCTCGAGGATTGCCTCCGCTTCCGGATTGCCGCCTGCTAGTGCTTCCTTGACCAGGTGACTCTTGTATTTGGCATCGTGCCCTGGTCGAAACTTCCCGCCTTTGGTGGTTTCACCGCATCCGCATATGCACTGTGGTTGATCTGCCATGCTCACATCCTAGCACACGTGTCAAGTCGTTTCCCAGGCTTGCGTGCGCCGTTGTATGCGTAGTCATGCCAGGACGCATAGAACGGTTGGACAGTTGCTAGACATTGAGGGTGGTACCCTGGTGGGTACTCCGAGAGGGTTTCTACGGGGTAGCTGACTCGCTCACCGCAGTAGCACACCAGCTCAAAGGTTGTCAACATCGATCCACCCGAACGCCAGGCCGGCGATCACGATCACGCACACGACCAGAACGATCAGCAGACCCGCTTCACGCCACATCAGCCGGAATCTCTGCGTCGACCACCGGGTGTTCCCCCGTGTAGCGCTTGATGAGCTTCTGATCGTGCGGACGGTCAACAAACCAATACCGCAGGCTCAATCGTCGACGGACAGCACGCCACCCCCGCAGGAAACCGACGAACGAGTCAGGAAGTTCGTTGAACCCCTTAATGGTCATCTCCTGGGTGAAATGCCAACACTTGACGCAGACCGTGGTTGCATTCGGAAGCACCACGTGGTGGACCGCATCGCCCATCTCTTTGTGGCACAGCGGGCAATGAGTCGGGATATTGATGGCAATGCTCATGACTTGGATCCCCTCCGGCGACCTCGAGTGGGTCGACCTCGCTTGCGATGCTTGGTAGCCGTCTTGCCGGTGTATACCCTACACCCAGGCCCTTCGCACCGATTGCCTTTCTGGCACTTTGCGTGGAAATCCGCAGCGTGGTAGTCGTTGTACGGATTCCCCGCCATCGGGCCTGGCACTACACCCGCCCCCGGAGAGTAGCGATCTCGGCTTGCGCCTGCGCAATCACCCGCTCCTGGTCCTGCTCACGAACCTTCATAGGGCTGAAATCGCCGAACTGATAGCGGATCAGCTGCTGTTCCCGTCGCCGTAGAGCTGCGAGCTGACGACGGTGACGACCGTGCCGGACACCGTAGCGCTCTCGAGCTGCCTCGTTGGGTCCGCTCGTCTCGTGTCGACGAGAAAACCACCCCTTCGGCTTAGTGGGCGCCTTGCCTTGGCCACCCATATGCCCGGTCATTCGTCCTCCTCCTCCGCCAACACGGCGACCACGTAATTGTGCAGCCGTTCGGCTCCTCGTCGGATATCTTGAACTGCCTGGATCGGATTCCGGGTCATCCCGGCCACCAACCCTTCGTGAATGCTGCGCAAGGTGGGCGCCAGGATGTCGTCCACTTCCTCGTTGCTATATGCCATAGATTGCGACCTCATCAGCGTGGCCCGGAGCCGCCTCACTCCGGGAACGCTGGGAGACCACACTCACCCGATCTCGAGCTTGTTGCTGTCTCGAGGGAAGGTGTAGTCCTTCGGTTGGGTGTTCTTGCCGATGACCCGAACCGTGACCTCGGCGTCAGTCTCGCTGACGATGTGGCCTTCCTTCCACCAGCGGCCGACCTTGACCTTGGCGGGATGGAACCCGGCGACCTCGGTCGGCTGCAGGGTCTCGGGGTCGAGTTCGCCCCGATCCCCGGCGAAGACCTCTCGTGGATCGGTTGACTCGGGATCCTCGTCGGGCTTGTTGACGTCCTTGACCTTAGGCGCCTTCGGCTTGGCAGCGGTCATGAAGTGACCCCAGCCCCGTTCCTTGGCGAGCGCCACCGGGTCCTTGGTGACCAGCGAGCCGCCGTCATCGAAGGTGAAGCCCTCGCCCGCACGGAACGCCTTCAGCAGGGCGGACTTGAACTTGGCGTCGTGGCCCGGCTTGAAGGTCCGCCGCTTCGGGATCGTCAAGCCGCACGAGCGGTGGATCTTCAGCTCGCTGCCTTCGTCATCCGTGGTGACCTCGACGACGGAGTAGCACTTGCACTGGTTGAAAACTGGAGTGTCGGTCATGGCTGACTTCCTTTCGTTGTCCTCCATGACCATTATATCATGTCCGTGACTTGGTGTCAAGTCCCCATTCCTAAGATCTTCATCCGTCCAGGCCAGACCGAGCGCCTCCTCGAGCGTGCCGGCGAAACCCACCGTTTCGACAGGTATAGTCCGATGAACTACCTTCCATCGACCATGCTCCGAGGAGGAGACAGCCGATACAAGGTAGTTCCCGGACCTGTAGAGCCAGCGGCTTACTTTCTCGAACTCTTCTGCCATCAGCCTGCCTTGGCGGTCTCGATGACCCGACGGAAACCGACTTGCTCGGTCAGGTCGTGGGTGTGGATGCAGGTACCGCACAGCCAACCAGCGTCGCTGGCGTCGATCCACCGGCCCTGGCCGACGGCCTCGGGGCAGCTCCAATGGCTGTGGCTGACGCTAGCCTCGTCGGTGACCACACCGATCAGGCTGTCGGCGTGGCGAGTCTCGACGAAGCGCCCGCGGTGTCGGCTACGGACGGGGACGCTGGCGACGATCTCCATCGGCAGGAAATGGCCCCAACCCTTCTCGACCATCGTGACCACGGCGAATTCACGGACCCACCAGCGGGAATCCCGGGCCTGGCTCAACAGACGACCCTTGAGCCGACCGTCGTGACCAGGACGAAACCGTCGGGCGACTCGCTCGCCGCAGCCGCATTCGCACTGCTTGACTTGCTGGGTCCCGGTCTCTTGCATGTTTCCATCGTAACACGTCCTTGTCTCGGAGTCAAGGTTTAAACCCCCTCCGAGCTGCAAGCTGGAACCCTGTGATCGCTAAATCGGTGTCCTCGGTCTTGGCCTTCAACAACTCTACGAGTTCGGCGTCCACCGTATTCTTCGTAACCAAGTCAATAGCCAGTGTCGGGCGATCCTGACCAAACCGTCGAACACGCCTGCGAGCCTGACTATTAACAAAAGGACGGGGGCTTCTCTCAACAAATATGCAACAATCGGCCCTGGTAAGTGTAACACCCTCAGATAGTGTACCAACGGTCCCCACCAGAACATCGTATTTGCCTTCCTTAAAACCTCGGATCGTGGCCTGACGATCGTTCATCGAATACGCTGAAGACACCACCCCGACCGAGCGTTTCATCGAGACCAGGAGACGTCCCAAGGCCTCGGCTGTGTTCTTGTAGGCGCAGAACATGATGGTAGGATGAGTGCGCTCCGCCATCAACTCCCGGACCACATCGAGCTTACACGAGCCGGTCTCATCCAGATCGAGGGTCGACAACCCGGTCGAACACTGCAGCAGCTTCTGGTATTTGCCGCCGTCGTTCCAAGACACCACCTCCGTGCCCGTCTCCTGAAGGACAGCGAACCAGTCTTCCTCGAGCCGCCGGTATACCGACATTTGCTTAGGCACCATGTCCAGCTCGATGGTCTGGCTAGTCATCGGAGGCAGGTCCGGCAGTACCTCGTCAAACGTACGCCTTAGCCAGCGGTCGGCTAGGCCCCACTCCTGCGCTGCCTGCTCCCAGGTAAATCCCCGCTGCAACCCGGTAATCTTCGTGCCGCCCCATGGCGGTTTCCAGGTACGGAAGTACTCGTAGACCCAGTTCCAGTAGTTGGTGAATCGCTTGTCCCCGGGGTGGATCAAGCGCAGGAACATGAAGATCTCGTGCGCCCAGTTAGGAAGTGGCGTCCCAGTTGCTAAATAGATCCGGTCGCTCTTAAGCTTGGTCGAAACTACCTTGGTCCAAACAGTGCCTCGAGCCTTCAGGTAGTGGGCCTCGTCGCAGATGATCGTATCCCACCGACGAGCCAGATCCTCCCGTGGAGCCGCCACGACGTTGTAGATCGGGTTGCCGGTCTTGGATACCTCACCGGTAGGGACCCGCTTACACACACTAGAATAGGACCCCCAGGTGATCTCAGCGTCGGGATGCCACAGCTCGATCTCTTCGTCCCACACGTCCGAAAGAGCGGCCGGCGATAGGACTAGGGTTCGACCTTGGGCGGCCAACAGAAGCTGATTGGTCTTACCAACACCTGGCTCATCAGCCAGCACTGCTCGTCCTGCGTCTAGCAGGAATCGGCTACCGGCAGCCTGGTATGGTCGTTGTACGGGCACGAGATCACGAAGCGACTGGTTCGACCGACCTAGAGAAGATATTCTTCTGCAACCATTGGCCCGACGCATGAGCGCTGCGCTCGATCGCACTCAGCCAATCGAGGATCTCGTCGCAACTCAAATCATAGGCTCGGATAGTAGCAATAACGGTAGACAGCCCTGGTTTTCGCTCACCGTTGCGAAGCCGGGATGCCATGGTGAAGTGCAGTCCAACGGAGTCTGCAAAGTCGGAGTTGGTTATCGTGGTCATTTGCTAAGTACCAGTGTACTATAGCGTTTGCCTCTCGGTCAAGAGGCTACTGCTGGTAACCCTTGGTTCAGGCGCCATGCGCCTTCCCAGGTTTCCCACCACCGCCAGGCATGTTCCTCGATTGTGAACTGTGCCGCCATCGCCCTCGCAGCTTCCGAATGTTCCGTACGGAAGGCATCATTTACCAGCAGTCGGCGGACCACAGAAGTCCAAGCTCGACTCTTGTTCGGGACCACAAACCCACCGCCAAGCTCCTGCAAACTGCGATACTCCGAGGTGTTGGAAGCTACGAATGGGACGCCTACCGCTGCGTACTCGAGCGGCTTAAGCCATGATTTGGACCGGTTAAAGGCAGTGTCCGCCAGGGGAGCTGCACCTACCGCCAAGGTGGCGACGTGGTCCATCCAGTCATCGAACTCGACCGTACCGGGACCTTCGGGGTCACGATCCAAACCCAAGGCTCGGCCTGTGCCGTCGGGAGGTCCAATGATCCGGAAGGGAAAGCCTTCCTTCTGGAGGATGCTAGCGGTAACGCCGAGGAGAGGGAGGTCATCAGGGTGCGACTGCAAAGCGCCTGCCCAACCCCAGTGCGGCTCGAGGTCATCCGGCCGTTCGATCTTCAAGAATCGTTCGGGGACACAGTTCCGTAGGATTCGGGCGTTGTTATATTTGCTGTAGCGTTCCATCAGCTGCGGTGTCGACACTGTTACCAAGGTCGCAAGCTTACAGGCCTCGGTGGCGATCCGCCAGTTGTTGCTTGGTGACCACTTCGGGTGCAGCATCCGGAAAGCAGCGTTCGAGGGATGAATGCAGGTGAGGTCGTCGTCCATGTCGACCACCACCGCCTTACCACGCCCACGCAACAGTCGGATGAGGTCGTACGCCAGGATGTTGGTGGGTCGCTGGAACACGAAGACATCGACATCATCGGTCTGGTCAGTGATGGTAGCGATCCGGCCACTGAGAATCACGCCACCGATGCCTGACGCTTCGCCTGGTAGGATGACCTCGCTGTCGTATCCCTGGTCGGTGAGCGCCTGGCCAGGCCAGATCATCCGGTAATGCCCACAGCCCCATTTATCTGCTGGGTAGACCTTTACTCTCATGCGCCTAGCTCCGGTAGGATGCCTTTATCGAAAACAGTCAGGGTGCGTCGGTGATCAGCGCCGCCCAGCAGCTGAATGTCCATGCCGTTGACCACCTCAGTTACTTGAACCTGTAGATCGTAGTCATCGGTCGTGGCTGGCACGTAGTAAACTGTGCTGTCGATGACCTGCTGTGCCGTGCCGACGACACCAGGACTTAGCTGCCATATCCGATCCCAGTTCGAACCATTCACGTTTAGGCGGACCTCCCATCGTGCGCCCGCCACTACACTAGCTGTGTTGACCAGAGCGTGTGTGTGGATGCCATATGTGTGGCTGCCAACTAACGGCACATCGAGCAGCTGCATATCTGTGATGTTAGACACAGTGCGTAGCGAATCATCCACCTCGAGGATTTGTTGGCGGATCGGCCCCTGCGGCTCGATCACCCCGACGATCAACGCCTGGTGGGGTGGTGCAAAAAATACAGTGACTCGAGAACCAGCGTTCAACGCAATACCGCTGGTAACATCGTGGCACGGGATGCTGAAAGCATCGCCGTCCATAACCACATCGTGGATACTGGGCGCCGATAGCGGAGTTACAATAGTGCCATGACGAACGAGCGGCTGCACCATCGAGGCTAGTGCCCTCTGAACCGCCACCTCCGCAGCGGTTTCAATAAGACTAACCAGGCTCGAATCGACTACACTCACGGCGAGAACACCTCGCCTGGCTCAGCTTCATAGGTGCGTCGCACGTTGTGCTGCATGGGCATGCCGTCCCGACAGGCCATAGACCACGACAATTCGAGGTATCGGGTACCCTCGTAGTCAATCACGTTGTAGGTGTCGTGGCGGGGATCGGGTGGGCCGGAGAATTGAACGGTTTCGTAGGGGAATTGCCAGCTACGGGCGAGCGCTCGAGCTGCCAGAGCGGCATCATCATTCGTATCGATCCCCTGCATCTGCTCGACGTGCGCACGAACGTAGCCTCGGTTTGCGGCCGAGTGAGGCGCTGAATCCGGTATGTCGTAGACTCCGTAGACTGAAGCTTGAGTCGCACCGTTGTTGACGACCACGAAACGATTGGGCAAGTCGAGTAAGTTGGTGGTCTTGGTGGTCAATCCGAGGTAGGTGCGACCACCCATCGGGTAATCGATCACCACGTCCTCGGCAGCCGTCTCCGGGTTGGGCATCAAGTGCAACTGGGCTACGCCTGCGTTATCGAAATAAAGTTCGTGGTAGCCGATCATCGCTGCTAGCTCGTTGACGATGCGAAGGCGGCTAGTGCCAGCGGGCCAAGCGATCGCTTCCTGCGATGACGAGATAACGGCACCAGAACTATCAACCACGAATTGAATCGGCAGTTCACTCAGCAGCTCGATAATGGCGTCGGTGATTCGTTTACCGGGACTATAGGCGATTGTCCGGTCAGTCTGCTGGTCAACGATTAAGGATTGGTCGACGAGGTTCAGCGCAGGGACTGACAGAACGGTATCATCCATCGAGCTGAGGATAACCGCCGTAACCTCGGAGAACAGGAAAACGCCCTGGGGCTTCTCAGTACCATCGTGAAACAGCATGGTCAACCCGAGACGATCCTGAATAACATCGATGTCGTTGATGACGTCGGGGGTCAGCTGCAGTCCGGTGAGAGTCCGTTTGGTGGCTTTCGACGTATCAACCGACAGCTGCGGGGGTTGATCCCGGTTTACCTGGAGAGACGCCTGAATGACCTGGCGGCTCTGGTCGAGTAGATCAAAGCGCCAGGATGCCGCACGTTGCGACACCGCCAACATGTCCAGCAGGACATCAGACACCAATCGTCTCCGGCGAGATAACTGGAGTGGCTAGCTCCGTCACAACCACATCCACTAACCAAATATCGCCCAGGTCGGGATCGTGGAGACTGGTAAAGCTGGGCATGCTTATGGTGGCATAGAATCGATTCCCGCAGTTATCACGAACCACGAGGAAACCGACGTGAGCGTGGCAGATTTCGTGAATACCTTCGATCACGTCGAGGCAGGGCGTTTCTGGCGTACACAATGCAGCCACCAGCAATCGACGCTGGAACCGGAAACCTAGCCGCTCGAGCGGCCGGAAAGAGATATGTTTGTCCCTACCATACACCGCCTGGATGATGTGCGAGTCGGCGTCGAGGTTGGTCCAGTCCTTACTGATCGGCAACTGGGACCCGTAGGCCTCGGGGAAAGCCACGTTGAAGCTCGGATCATCCGGTGCCGTAATGATCATATCAGCGCCTACCGGCGAGGCAGTGGTACGACACACCTCTTCCACGAAATCGGAAAGCGAGCCGTCAACTCTCGCCTGCCGGATCCGGTAGCACACCTCGCTGTCATAAACATGGCTGTAATCATCCCAACAGAAAGGCACAGTACCGCTAGCTGGCACTCCCGTAACCGGCGATCCCGTAGGCGCTATGATCGCAACGGTAGCCCAGTCTGCAGCCATCTGCGCAGATTCCATGCGCTGGATCTCATAATAGCCGAACTTGTCCTGGGTCAACGTAGTGGGCGACCAGCACAGTCGGTTATACGGGATCCCCGTGACCGCACATTCGGGTCTCGTAAACGGCGGACATGGGTCGCACACCCCACCAGTCACCGACTGGGTGAGTACGGTAACCGAAGCACCGGTAATCGCCGGTGGCTGCGACAGTATCGACACCTGGAGGTCGCTAAGCCGTGCGGCAGTGTCCTCGAGGGGGAGGAATGGGTTGGTAGGGGCTATGAATGCGTGGCCTGTTGCTGCTCCCGCCGCCGTCTGATCACCGGTACCGGTGACATACACCTCAGCGACCAGGGCGCCGATACGCCACACATTGTTGGTCTTGCCCGGTTCACCGTAGTCCGCCGCTAGGGTGAAGCGTGCCCGGACCCCCGCCGCCTCGTTAATATCGATACCGACACCAAACGGGACCGTGACCTCGTGATAGGGATCACCATAACGGTCGTTGCCCACTAGTGGCGCCGCCAACACCATCGCTTCGGTGATACGGAAGGGTCCGGCGATCAGAGTATCCGCATTGTTGACCAGATCGAGGTCAACATATTTCCGGTCGGATGGTGCTGTGGGGGAGGTCAGCACGGCCATATTCACTCGAGCTTTGCCGTATACCGTACTGCCGGCAGGCACAGCTAACTGCTGGCGTGGTCGCTTGGCGCTGCCGCCATCGGATTTTTGAGGGAGTGTGCCGCTGTTACTGCCGGAATAGGGTTGGGTATCCACCACCTGGGCACCAGCACTCAGCATCCGCAACGCTGGTAGGCCGTCCAACTGCGTACCTAAGGATCGGTGGACGTCCTTCTCCCACAGAACCATATCGTGCAGATCCCAGTCCAAGTAGGTGTAATGCTGGAATCCAGTTCCCGGGTTTTTGTCCCGGAGCGAACGCCAATCGAACGACCCCGAACCGCCATAGTCGTCCGAGCTGCCGGGACAACGCACAAGCACAATATACTCTTGACCCGCTATAACCGTAGCAGGCGAGCCAGTGGCGTTTGGTTGGAACATCGTACCCGAAACCCACTGGTAGGTTCCGGGCGGTTCGATGATCGCCACTCCTGCTCGACCCTCGGGGATCGAATCGACGTGGATCCGCATAAGATCCATGATGTTGCTTTGGGTATTGAGTGCTCGAAGCTGGAGTCGCCGGTTACCGATGCTGCTAGCAAACTGACGAACAGCCTGAGGGGTCCACAGCCGGAACGGCGTTGTCCCGTGCTCAATAAACGCCTCGGCCATGTGCCAGTTCGAGTATCCCGCCGGGAATAACCTCACCCACGAATATGCGCCGTCCTGATCGATGCGTCGCACATTCATGCTCTTTAGACCGTTATACTCAATAGCGACGCTTAGAACATGCCGATCGAGGGGGAAGGCACTCGCCCCTGGCATGTGAACCGTAACCTGTGACGGCGTAGCTCCCGAGTTAAACAGGAACTTCCCATCATCAGCAACTGCCAGCTCGTCACCAGTTACCGCACCACCGCCCTCGTCGACCACGTTCGAGGAGGCAGTGATTGTCGAGGTATAGCTGGTAACTGAATGCCCAGCACCTGGGTCGAACCCGCTTGCCGGATATAGCTCGACCAGGAACGGCTTGCGGTGGCCACCCCAATAGGAGGCTGACAGAACGGGGTTGTTGGTCGACGCACCCGAATACAACGCCACCTGGTCAACGGGACCGGTCCGTTGGGGTTTGAACCGCAAGGCCCGCATGGTGAGACCGGTCTGGATGATATTAGTCGCAACCCCGACGCCCAGGAACTCGACACCGACGACATCCGGCAGGTTCGGATTCCAGTTTGATCTCGGCATCAGGTCGTCCCAACTGCGAACTGAATCTTCTTACGTGCCAAGGCCACCTGGATGGCGTCCGACAACCGATCGGCAGTGGCGGTCGCTTCCTCTTGGGAGATCGGCCCATTCACGTTGACGTTCAACTCCTGGATGACTACGCCCGAACCTGAGAAGGTCGATCCCCCCAGCGTAGCATGGCCAATGTTATCGGTGCTAGGGGTGGCCTGACCGATCAGCTGGTCGAGCAACCCGGATTCCTGTGCGAGAGCTGCCGCCCGTGCCGGCTCGTTAAGTGGGATAACGACCTCGGGGGCGTGAAGCGCTGCGAGCTGATCTTTATCGATGATACCGCCGTGCTGAAGACTGCCCAGGACATCTCCAACTACGCCCACGCCCGGAATGTTCTTCAACTTACTAATCAGGTCGCCCGCTTTGTCGATCGCACTCTTAATGACGTCAATGATGCTCTTGATGACGTTCCGGGCAGTACGAACTGCGCTGGTAACGCCATCCCATGCTGCCTCGAAGGTGGAGATTATCGGCGAAGCCGTCGCCTTGATAAAGTTGATAACGGGCTGAATGGCCTTATCTTTGACCGCCAGAACCGCGGACTTAACTACGTCAACTGCAGCTTTGAAGGCATTCCATGCCGCCGTCCCAACACCGACTGCAGCTTTGAATGTACTCTGCAGGAATCTGCCGATCGGAACCAGTACGTTTTGCCATAGGAAGGTTGCCACCGTGGTCACCGCTACCACCGCAACCTTAAACACTGTCTGCAGAACGCTAGCCACCGTCCGGATGACGGGAGTCAGCACTGTCGCAATGAAGGATGCCAACGGGACCAGGACCGCGTTCCACAGTACCTTGAGGATCTCGATTGCCGACGCTACGGCGATGATCAGCGGGCCGATCATAATAGCAATCCACACCTTCAGTGCTACTATGAACACCTGAGTGAGGAAGTTAACTATCGGCTCGAGGACCGTATGCCAGATCGTGAGGAATACGTTGGCTACCGCCTGGACAGCTGGCACTATCACCTGCGTAAACAGCGTCCCGAGAGCAATAAAAGGCGTAATGAACGCTGCGGCGATGAACAGACCGAGAGGTACTAAGATGTCTTGCCACAGAGACCGGAACAAATCAGCAGCGAGCGACAGCGTAGGCTGGATGTTGGTCGAGATGATAGTCGCCAGCTTGGCCAAGCCAGTCGCCAAAATCGCAACCGCTTTGGCCAGCGCTACCAGAACCGGCGCACCGATTTCCGAAAGCAGTAGCGCAGCCAGCTTGATAAGCGGAACCAGCAACGGAACCACCGCCACCAGCAGCTCCGCCAAGGCAATGGCGATCTGACCCAATGCCTCAGCCAGCTCGGGTAGAGCAGGCGCCAAGGCCTCGAGCACCTTCTGCAGCCCGTCTACGAGCGCCTTACCGACCTCTTTCAGGGCGGGCCGCAATACCTCGAGGACTTGAAGTAACGCGCCACCGAGGATCTCCGCCACCTGAGCCAGGATGGGACCCAAAGTCTTAGCGGCATCGACGAGTAGGTCGCCCAGCAAACTTGCGATGTCGGTCAGCACAGGAGCTAACGATTGAGCAACCTCACCGACCACCCGCAGGATATCCGCAAACGCAGGGCCTAGGGCATCGAGTAGAGCCGACCCAACCTCAACCATGACGTTGATCAGGGGAGTCAGCGCTCGGACCAACAGATCCAGCGCCGCAATGATTGGCGGTAGCACAGCGCCAAGAGCATCGCCCAACAGAGTAATGACCGGGGCAGCTGCTTCACCCAGCGCAGAAAACAGCGGCATCAAGCTCTTCAACGCCGGTTTCAGCGAAACGAAGGCGTCGACCAGCGCACCAGCAATGGGAGTGAGACCCTCCGCCACTCCCTGTAGTGCCGTCCCGAAGGCAGGTCCCAGCTCGCCAACGATCCCACCCAGAATCGTAATGAGGTTGGTCGTGATTCCTGACAGCGCAGGAGCTATGGTGCCTAAAGCACCCTGGATCGCCGGGACCGCTAGTCCAAGCTGCTCTTTGATGGTCGGAACCAGGGGCTGAAAGGCCTCAGTCAACGAAAGCGAGACCGTATCTTTGAAGGTACTAAACAAACCGGTCAGCGTTTGAGACTGCTTGGCCATCGCACCGGCCGCACCCGGAAACTCTTGCATCCCCTTGACCAGAGCAGCGATGCCTTCCTTCGCTGGCACAGCGCCCTTTTGCAACTGCTCCTGTAGAGCCTGGGTGGTGATCCCCAAACCATCTGCCATGGCCTGGAAGACAGGGAACCCAGGCACCGCTTCAGCAATCTGCAGCAGTTCCTCGGAAGAGATCTTACCTTTGCTGGACATCTGGGATAGTGCACGCACCACCCGATCGATGGCCTCGGGCGGTTGGCCCAGAACGGAGGTTAGGTCACCGATGGTGGTGAGTAACGGCAGGACATCCTTTTGCGTGAAGCCTGCGGCTTGACCCATCGCCAAAATCTGGCGGGCGTTATTGGCTAATCCCTGGAACTCGAACGGGGTGGTCGCAGCAAATTTCTGCAGATCCTTGATGAAGGCACCAGCTGCTTCGGCAGAACCTAGCAGCGACTCGAACCCGATCTGGGTTTGTTCCAAGTTAGCGGCCGACTTGAGACCGAAGCCGACTATAGCCGCACCACCAATAGCCAGCGACGCTGCAAACAGCTTTGCCCCAGTGGCCAACGAACTAAACAGGGTACGAGTCCGACCGAATGACCGCTCGACCGACGAACTAGCAGCTGCCGCCGATGCTTCGACCGAAGCAAACGCATCCACGCCACCAATGCCACGCAATGCCTGGTCTGACTGACGTTGCGCTTCCTGGAACGAATTCTGGATCGATTCTCCGGCGGCCTCAGCTTCCGCCACCACGGGAGAGAAGGAACTGATACCGCCTATCTCTCGCAGTGCTGCATCGGATTGACGCTGGGCCTCCTGGAACGAGTTTTGGATGTCCTCGCCCGTGGATTCCGCCTCGGACTCGACGAGCGCAAACAGCTCCGGTCCGCCGATATCCCGAAGGATCGAGTCGACCTGGCGCTGAGCCTCGTTGAATGAATCTTGGATGTCCTCTCCAGCAGATTCGGCCTGAGTTTCCAGCGGCTTGAACAAGCCCGCCTTACCGATGTTCTGCAATGCCTCTCGGGCGTCTCGAGCCGCTTCCTCGAAAGCAGCCTGGATCTCCTCGCCACTGGCCTCAGCCGCTTTAGCCGTCTTGCCCTCGAGGGTAGAAAGGAATGAACCAACTTGTTTATCGGCTTTGGAGGTGTCTAGCTCGACCTCCACGAAAGCGGTGGCGATGGGTCCGCCAGCTGGCGACGACAGCGACATCAGCCGACCTGTCCTATGGCGTAACCCATCGCACGAGCCGCTTCGAGGTTATCCCTGGTGATCGCTTCCTCACTCGGCCACCACGAAGGCATGCGTTTACCCGACTTATCGAGAGTCTTAGGTTCAGCCGATCGGCTCGCATCCGCAAGCATTTGGTCGAACTTCTCCCGTTCCTCTTTGTCGAGATGCTGGACCTTCAAGAAATAGATGAGATTGAGGAAGCGGCTATAGGGCAGAACCTCCGGGTCTATTCCCCGGTCGACGCAGTAGCCGTCGAACTCCGCTTGGAACCGCCTCGCCCATTGGTGGAGGACGATGGCGGTCCCGTAGGGTGGGGCTTACTGTATTCCTCGATCAGGAACCGAATAACCCCCTGCGACTGCCAACGTTCGATCGATTTGGGTCCTGCCAGGCGCAAACGGCTTGCGTACAGCTCAGCCGATTCAGGCGACAACACCAGATCGAGGAAGTTAGCTAGCCGGACGTTATAGGTATGCTGGGCCTTGGCCAGCTTGGTGAGATCCTCAGCAGTCGCCGTATCCGGATCCTTGTCGAGCAGATCACCGAACTCGGTCAGGTCCATCAGGTCATCGATCAGACCAGCGCCGACATTGGGATACGCATGGAACACGTCGCCATCGAGGGTGAACTTGATTAGCGTCGGTTCCTTGATTACCGGCTTACTAAAGTCACGCACTATTGCATCTCCTGTTCTAGGGCAGGCCGTAGGTATGGCCTCGCCCTCATGAACCGGGTGCCTCGCTCGACGAATCCTGCGTATTTGACATTACTGCCGATCGTCACCACCAGTCGCCTACCCCGCCGGAAGGGGGACGACGTCTGGATGGACGCACGCAGCCTGCCAGTATCAACTGGACACTGCCGTTTAGCTCGAGTCTGCACGTTGATGCCTGTAACCATCAACCGAGCACCAAGAGGACTCACTGTTCCTCCTGGCGGACGCAGGAACCGCTCGAGAGCGCTAGTGTGCACTTTCACAGTCATTCGCACTCCCAACAGGTCGGGATCCCAACCAAGACCGTGAGATTGGTTCCCACACATCCGCCTTCGGGGCCAACCGATGCGTGATCACCGAGACCCCAAGTATAGCCATCGCCCAGGATTGGAGAAACCGTATCGATATCCCGAAGACAACACGCCACCCCCGCCCGGACTGCGGCCATATCCGACATTACTGTGAAAGCAGTATCGTCAAGCTGATCACAGGTGGGAGGATGGTGTCTATCGCCCGTCGGCATGCAGCGGAACACTACCACGTTGAAAGTGACCACGTCCCATGGCACGGCGCAGTTAACAGGCACGCCGAGATCCGGAACAGGGAACTTACGGGATGGGTAGGATCGTGCGACATTGACCGTGAGCTGACCCTCTCCCTCGCAGCAGTTAGCGGCTTCAGGCTCAATGCCTGGCACCAAACATCGACGAGCTGGGCACCCAGCTTCCGTCAACTGGAGTTTAGCACAGGCGCAGTCGAGTAGCAAGCCCCCGACCCGGTAGATCTTGGTGAAGTCCATGCTTCACCCCTGAAGCCTTGCTGGCATGTGGTCGGGCGAATAGGCTCGTGCCCGGTCCTGGATGGCCCGTGGGTTCATCTGCCTGATGAAGAGATCGGCCAAGAAAACCCCGGTCAGGTTATCCACTAGAACATCCTCAGCCCGGATCCGCTCCATGGTCACACCTTGACGGACCACCTTCTGCACCTCGAAGGAAAGCCCACATTCCATCCCGCTGCAGGCCTTAGCAATCTCGAGAGCCAGCGCTCCGACGCCCATCTTGCCGGATTCGGGCACTGGCGCACCGATGGAAGTCTCGATGATCCACGAACCGGGACCGCCCGTTACCGTGAAATCCTGACACAGGGGCCATTCGTGGCCACCCATCCGGACCAGGCGCTGACCATCGTAAACCAGATAGTCGACGTTGGGAAGCAGAGCAACTCCGTCGACTGTTACTGAGGTAATTTCGTTGATCGTCTCAGACAGCAATACTTCAGATACTGCTGAGCACGAGCAGTTGTCTCCGCATTGGCCGCAGGCGAGGTTAAGCCAGATCCCGTTTACGAGGGAAGGGTACGGCCAACCCCAATAGCTGCCTCGGGTCAGGACACCGTCCGACCAGATGGTATCCTGGGGCCATTGGGTATTGCAGTCCTTACGGCAGGGCCGAATCTTGACAGCGCAGTTACCGAACCGTCGACCTGTTGCTGACCATAGGATCTCTGAAGCAGCCATGACCGCTGATCCGGTGACCGCAGGGTTCACCCCTGCGAGATCACCGCACCAGATGTAAGGCCATGGCTGACACAGATCCGAATACATCAGGCCAAGGCCGCAGCACCGCAGCCCGTGAGTGCCGGCAACGGCAGAGGTGCCAGGTTGAACCCGTAGTGCGCTAGTGGTGGCACCGACGAGATCCAGTCAGGCGATGCCCCTGGACCTGTTCCCCAGCCGGTATTGGCTGCAGCGGTCTTAGCAGACAGCTGCCACTCGAGCGTGCCGTCCTCGATGGTGAAGTCATTGAACCTCCCCGCAAAGAGGTTGGGCCAAGCCCAGTAGGCCCGCAGAGGGTTGGCACCGACGCAGGCCGTCCCTGCTACCGCCTGCCAAACCTCCAGGCTGAACCGCTGCTCCACGCTGCCCTCGAGAACCCAGAAACCGGTACCAGTCACTGGCGCACCGGTCGTAATGACCAGCGCTCCCGTGATCAAGTTCACGACATCCGGATCGATGGCACAGAACTGAATGGTGAGGTTCGATCGGCGGAACTGGTCGGGACCAACCTCGTTCACGCAGAAGGCGCCTTGGGCGTTGCGCAGCGAGTAGTCGGTACCATCCTCGTACTCCTGCGAGACCTCGACCTGCACGAAGCCGTCGGTGACCACCAGACCACCAGCACCCGTGACCGGCAGACCACACGAGTCGAGCCGAATGATCCGCATGCGGGTACCACGGATCGGGGCAGCGCACAAAGTAGGTTGTGCCATGTTCCCTCCTAAGTTCCGAGCGTACCCGTTGTAACGCCCGTGATACTGATCGGTATTGCGAAATGACAGCAATCCCAGCCGATGACGTAAGTGCGTTCAGCGACCAGAATCACATCGTTCTTGCTGCGGCTCAAAACATCAGCCGGTCGAGCCGCCGGGACTTCGATCCCTGACCTTCGGATGGTCACGGCACCAGTCCCGTAAATCCAGCGCAGACCCGCACCAGGGCTTCCGGTTGGTGCGACGGGACTGGATCCCGGGTAACCGGCACCAGCCGCAATCAGGTGACCCGACGGACTCCGGAGCTTGGCGCCGTCCTTAGTGACCAAGTTCCACGCCGTCATGTGCGTAAGCACACTACGGGGAACGTGCAGGACGCCCTCGTTGCCGTAGCAAGACGACAGGGCTTCCTCGAGCAACGCCACGCCTTCGACGACGTCCACAGCACCTGAGACCAGCACTGTTGCTGCGGTCTGCTCGATGGTGCCATCAGAGCCGGTAATGGGGGTGCTGGCTGCCAGATGGGGAGTTGTGCCAGCCGCACCGGTCCAGAACTCGCCCTCGACCGTCCGAGCCTCGCCGGAGGTCAGGGCTGCGATTGCTCGACGCTCCGCCTCCCCAATATACCCGATGGGACTACAAACCGGCATCGAGTAAACGGTGAACGGGTTGCTGCCTCGAAGACCCATCGTCTCGGTGGGCATTTTGTCCGCAGGTGGTGCCGGACAGTCCATTGTGGTGATATTGGCCTGAGTGCAAGTATCCGGCTCGAACCGTACACCAAGCTGCCAATGACTATCAGAATCCTCGATCGGTTGAGCGACCGACATCAAGCCGTATGGCAGGAGTGTACGGACAGGCGACGCAACAAGCTTTCTCGCTGCTGTCAGAACCACTGTCCGTACACCTCCTTTCCGTTAGGTTCGAGTGCTATCAGACCAACGTGCAGCTGGTCTGGTCGGCAGCACCCGTCCGGCCATTCACGCAGAACGGAACCGTGACGTTGCGGGAGTCGTGACCGATCTTGGCGACGAGCTTGCATTCCTCAGTCCAAGCGGCCGTGTGATCGTTCTTGGCGTTGAGGGTGCTGTCTCGTACCACACCGAGTTCCAGATCGAGACCGTTGCCGACCACGAAGGTACCAGCAGCCATGATCAGGAAGCTGACGGTCGCCGGCCATGCGGTCGCCGGGGTGGTGAAGCCCGGAGTCCCTGAGGCGCCGACCTGCCAGTCGGTAACGAACTGGACTCGCACATCTCGGACGTCGAAGTAGTTGCCGATCTGGGCATCGGAGATCGCCAGGAAGTTCTCGACGCCACTGCGTCGAGCGAGATCCGAGCGGATGGCGTTCCGTGCCCAACGGGGCAGAACCACTTCGAGCACGTCGTTGTCGCACATGCGATACCGTTCACGGTAGTCCGCAACCTGCAGGTCGATGGCACCCAGCAAGCTCGTGGTGATCGGGTTGCCAGTAGCGCCGATCGAAACCGCAGTGGACTGCGACACGATGTCGGCGATGATCCGCTGGTTGATGACGTGCCGGTGCGCCGCCATCACGAGCCGCAAATAGTTGCGGATGACCTCGGGATAGGCCGACTCGGTCAGGTTGCCTGCAGTGATACACAGACCGTGGCAGTCGAGCCGCTCCTCCGAGAAGGTCGGGCAGGGGACTCGAACGCAGGGCTTGGTGCCAGCACCAGTCGCAGCCGAGATGTCGTCGGTCTCGGTCCAGAGCCAGATGTCGTCGAGCGCATCAGCGATCGAAGGCGACACCGGGAACCGGATACCGCCACGCTCGATGCCGACCGTGGGGACGTCCAGGATGCCGTCATCGCAGACGATGTTGAAGAAGTCGTAGATGATGGACGATGGGGCACACCACCCGCCCGCAGCGACGAGGTTCGCCGGATCGGCTGCCCGTCGCATGATGTCCCAGATCTTCTCAGGAGCTGCCTCCCGATCGAGGACGATGTCGAATTCCTTGCGGATGGTGGCGACGGTCGCCGGACCGCTCGGGTTGCCTAGCGCCTTGGCCCGGCGATGGACGGCCTCGGTAAGCTTGTCGAGGTCGTCGAGCGGACGGCCAGCCGAGAAGCTCGGCACGTCCGGTGCGACCAGGACCATGGCGCTGGATCGTGCGCCAAGCTCGGGATCCGGGGCACGCCTACGCACCTCGGAGAGCGGAACGTTCAGCCGAGGTCGCCGGATGACCAGGGGTGCGGTGGGGGCCGACGCTGTGACCGCAGGTGCGGGGGTCGTCGGAGTGATCACCGCATCGGGGGTGACGACCTCTTCGGTCTCGGTACCAGCGGTGACCGTCTCGGCAGCGGCCGTTTCGGTCGTAGCGGCTTCCTCGGTCTCTTCCTCGGTCTCGCCCGCCAATTCGGCGGCGAGAGCTTCGGCTCGTGCGTCCAGCTCCTGGCGTTCGGCTGCACGCCGCTTGACCTCAGCACGCACACGCTGCACAGCGAGCTTGATGGTCTCAAGCTCAGCGATGTTGTCAGCGTTGAGCTGCTGGGTGCCCGTGCGGATAGCATCGAAGGTGGCGAGAAGCTCACCCTCCATCGACTCCAGCTCAGGATCGGGCGTCTCGGTGAGATCCTGAGGGATCTCAACGCTATCTTCGGCTTCCTCTTCGGCCTGGTGCTCTTCGAAATAGAAGATCCACGACCGACTCGTCAGGCCCTTCATGCGGTAGTGACCTCCGTCGGGGTGTGAGAACTAAAACCACGACTGGAGGGTTCACACCGCTCCGCTTAGCGCATGAGCCTTGAGCTGCACGCCCGGAGTCGCTACTCCGTAAGCCTACCTATGGAAAAGCCTGGCAGTAGTATAGCACAGCGCCGCCTCGATCGTCAAGCACTTGACAAAAAGGCAAGGATGTGTTAAAATTAATATATGAGGAACACCGAGACCGCCCGAAAGATCGCCAACGAGACCCTGACCGCCGACGGTTGGACTTACAACGCAGAGACGGCCGAGTACACCCACACCGACGGTCGCCGTGGCCGCCTGGCCTTCATCCCCGCAGACGCCACCTCCGCTGTCGACGCCCGCAACTTCGAAGTCGGTCGGGTCGAGCTGCACCAGCCGGGTCGCCGCCCCACCATCGAAGACCTCCGGAACCGGGTCAACACCGCTCCGGCACCCATCGTCGTCGTCGAGTTCTGAAGGATGATCACCGACCGCAATTGGTCGATCGGGGAGACCTACGTCGACCAAGCAGGTAACACCTGGAAGGTCACCCGACTCGAGACCCTCCCTATCGGCACCATTCCCTGGGTGATCTGCATCGAACGAGCGAAGGGGCGGGGATAACCCCGCCCCTTCAGTTTTACCTGACGGGCCTAGGAACAGGCGCAGGTGCCGGTTCGTTGGGCGCCAGCCAAACCCCCGCAGCGACAAACGCTGCGATAGCCACGTTCAACCACAGCGACCCTGCCATCTTCTGACCATTGGCCAGATACCCGGCCAGCAGCCCCAAACCACCGAGAGCGGCTGCTGTGATCGATTTGCTGTAGCTCCACAGGGGCAGCCCCAGGTTGGCAGTGATGTACACCTGGAACGCTGTGAAGCCTGCAATCGCCACCTGAACCCACTCGGGGTTGGTGATCTTGTCGTCGGTCCATGCGGCGGCGATAGCCATCACAACTGCGCCGACCACGGCGACGACACCTTTCATGTATGCACTCACGCAGGCACCTCCTTGGTGCTTCGCTTCCACGGCTTACCTGCAGTACTGTCGAGTGGCGAATCCCCAACCGAATAATGACAACGCCACGTCCGCTCCGGCACGTGGACAAACTTAGCTCCGATATCCAGCAGACGGAGCCAGCCGCCCCAGTCCTCGCAATCCTCCCGTGGCCACTCCTTTGACCCGGGAGTTGGAAAGCCGCCGGAGCGCTCTAGAGCCGCCCGCCGTACGACCGCTGTAATCGGGATGAATGCATGCCGACGCATGTGCCGTGCTTGCTCGGGTCCGAACGGGACCCCTAGCGGGTGAACCAACTGACCGTTGTGCATGACTGCTAGAGCGTCAGGTCGTTCGGGTGTGGCCTCGGGCCAGCCAACCAGCTCGAACCACGAGTACACTACATCGGCGTTCGTAGCCTTCGCTGCGCTCATGCATCGAGCGAGATGCTGCGGTAGGAACTCATCATCATCATCGAGGAAAGCAACATAGTCGGTTGAGGCATTCCGCCAGGATTTGTTGCGAGTAGGCCCGGCACCATCTCCGTCCTCATCCACTATAACATGGATCTGGTCGGGGAATCGGGTCTGCTGGTTGACCGATGCTAACGCCCGATCGAGTAGCGCTTTACGAGGCGGAATCGTAGGAATGCAAACCGCTACGGTAAGCGGCTTGCGAGCCTTGGCCTGTCCCATTCCACTCTCCAGCGTAGTTGCCTAGAATCACACCCGTGCCTCGAAACCAGGGTATGCTGTGCCTGTTCGAGCTGATGCCGAGTCACCTCCGGGTATTGGACTATTGCATCTGGTAGTGCGAACGCAAGCCCATGCACTATGCTACGCCGACTGCCACCATCGCAATCGATGAACACAGTTACCATCGCTCCGGCCGCCCTGAGGTGTTCTTGCTGTCGTGATGCCAGAACCACGTCACCTCATCAACATGACGGAACCGAGCACCCAGCGCATCGAGTTGCATCCAGAACGCCCAGTCCTCGCCCGAGTTGTCAGCATTCGGGATCGGCTCCGGGAACGCACACTGCTGCGCTAGCTCATTGCGCACCAGCGTAGTCATTGGGAACGTGAACGGACTGGCGGAGTCCCATTGCCGGCCTCGGTTCATCGGTACCGGGTCGGTACCGCCCACTACCTGGAACCACGGCCAAACTACATCAGCTTCGAACTCCAAAGCGGTGTCCAGTAGCGTCGACAGGTGGTGGCCCATCAGCTCGTCGTCATCGTCGAGAAACGCCACCCACTCCGTGGTAGCTGCCTTCAGCGCTCGAGTACGGGTCGGCCCAGCACCCAATTTGCAATGATCCACGGCAATGGAATACGCATCGGGTTGACATACCTGGGCTGTTGCTGAATGGACAGCTCGAGCCAGCAGCTGACCACGCACGGGGATCGAAGGAATCACCAGTGTGATTTCGTCAGCCACCAGCCGCTTCCTTTCGTAACTCTGCGGCGATAGCTTGCGCATGGTCTGCACATCGACGTTGCAGAAGACCGTCCAACCGATCCATAGTCATCGTTATGATTTCGACCATCTCAGGTTCAGAAATCGGATGGGTCTCCGTAACCCTCGCCTCATCGCCCTCGCCGACCACCAGCCCCTGCATCCTGGTTACCTGCACATGGTGAATCCGTACGCCGTTATCCTGGATGATCGTGACAATCTCAGCGAAGTCAATCACTATCAATGCTCCTGCGCCCAGATCAAGCCGTCCTGACCGGCTGCTTCATTAACCCACGGGGTCTGGCTTATCGTGGTGGAAGTATAGTGCACGGCTCCCACGCCCTGCAATACTCCCACCAAATGCCCGGCTGCATTCATCTTCCAGATGAGATCGTCGTCACCGTACCAGATCCGGTAACGGGGGTCGACGTCCTGCCACATCGAGACCCGGACCATAAAGCACCATTGCAGGAAGCTCCTGCGATTACCGATCTGATGACTGACCGCCGTGACCTGACCCGGGGCTACACCAAAATGAGTCTCACCCACGCTCATAGCGCCGAACTGAGGGTTGGCGTCCAGGGCGTCCGCCAGCGCTCGAGCTGTGCCAGGGTAGATCTCAATGTCGTCATTGCACAGGACTAGGTAGTCAGCTTCAGCTGTTTTAGCTGCCTTAGCGGCTCGATTCCATTCTTCGTAGATGGAAAGACCCGGTAAATGCTGCATACCCCACATTAGCCTGGGGTCGATATCCAACTCGAAAAGCTGCTCCGAATTGACGTATACCCTAACATCAACATCGTCATCGATCAAGCGCTCGATCAGCGCCGACAACCATGGCGATTTACCGATACTTGGAATACAAGCGTGAATCACGCTCATAGCACAATGGGTGCCGGGATCGGCAGAATCCAGGCGCCATCAAAGTCCGGATGGTTGCGCATGATGGTTGGAGCGTAGTTCCAAGCCAACAGGAGCACCGTACGAGCATCCAAGTGCTTGGTGGACGGAGGGGCGATCCGAATCCCAGTACCCGGGATGAAACGACCCTGCTTGGCTCGGGTGGTGTCGATTACATGATCGATCAACGTGTAGTCCAGTCCGGCAAAGGTGAGCAGGGTGGTCGCCTTTGCGGGTGCACCGTAGCCGATGATCGGCAACTCAGCTTCATTGATCGTCTCCATTAGCCGATCAACGATCCGATCCACCCGACCCTGGAACCCCCGATAAGCCTCGATACCACCTAGCCAGTGTTCGGAGTCTGAAAACCACCGATCAGTGCGATGACCCCTTATGTCCATCGTTGGAGCCTTACTGCGCCGCAGCTCGACCCGCAGTGAACCGCCCTGCCTGCTAGTCAGTTCCGCTTCGGACACCCATAGGCCCCAGCGTTCGATGGCGTGCCTGAGGCTGGTCATCGAGAAAAAGTTGCGATGTTCGTGGTACACCAGATCGAAGGCGTTATTGACCAACAGATCGGGCAGATATTGAACCTCGATGTAGGCGACGCCGTCCTCCGACAACAAATGTTGTACTCCATCGAGGGTATCGGCAACATCCTCCACGTGCGCCAGTACATGGTTAGCGATCACCACCCCCGCTGGGCCATGCTCGTCCCGGATCTGTTCAGCGATCGAACGGCTGAATGGCTCTTGTAGGACTCGACCGACTCGCTGCATGGCGACCTGAACTGGCCCGCCTGCAGGGTCCACTCCGAGGGTGGCGCACCCGGCCTCCTCGAAGTGCCGAAGCATGTCGCCGTCGTTGCACCCGATCTCGACCGTCAACCGCTTCGCTAAGTCGAGGTGCCGCTGCAAGATGTCCCTTGCATATTCGGCATGGTAGTCCGACAGCGGAGCTGAGGCTGACGAGTAAAACGAATAGCCGGTCCCGAACAGGATGTTGTGGTCTACCACCTCAAGCAGCTGAACCAGCCAACAGCCGGTACATACGACAAGCTGCAGTGGATAGTAAGCGACAGTCTCGTCAGCGGTTGCTGTGTAGGCATCAGCGATCGGTGTGTGGCCGAGATCGAGAAACATCTCCAGATCATCATAGCCACACGCACTACAGACCCGTCGCTTCATAGAACTTCGCCTCCGTGAAGCGGATGGCGCAGATCCCGACCACACCTGCGGCAAAACCCATCCGATACGTTTTTTCCTAAATACTCACCCGGATGTGGCTGATAACGGGTCCCATCAGGATCCACTACCACATCGTTCACGAGCGGGTCTACCGGGCCAATCCAGGATCGAACTGCGTACTGCCAAAGCTGGGTCGGATCCGCCACTGGCCACCCGCCCTCGAGTTGGTTGATCGTCATGGCGTGCACCACTGGCCACCCGGCATCCCTGATGATCTTGGCGACTGCTGGACCAGTGGTTTCCCACATATGCTCGTCGCCTGACCATCGGCCGGCTCCGTGTCGTAGCGTATCGAGCGAATGGTAGGTGAAATCGAAGGTCCCGTCCTTGACCATCTGCTCAGCGACTGCGATATCCGGCCCGACAGCCACAAACACACAGCCATCGGTATGTGCGCAAACTATCAAACCCGAAGCCAAGCGTTCGCACTCATACGGCGTCAAATGCTCGAACAAATGACCAGCATAGATGTGGGTTACCTGACCCGCCCATTCTTCCGGGATCCCCTTCCGCAGATCACGACGCTGGTCGATCCGGTGGGGAGTCTCGTTGTCGACATTCACCCAACCGTCGACGTATCGGTCCCCACACCCCAAGTTGAGCTTCACAGGCCCCACTTCTCCCGGAACATCTGGTCAGCCTGCACCCAGGCTTGCTCGGATTCTGGCGTCTTGAACCCAGCCACAGTGTGGTGGTGCGTATCGAGGTCAATGACTACGACCTTGAAGCCTTGCGAACCTGCTTCTAGGCCGATGTCATCATACCCGTGGAAGCCTGTATAGCGTTCATCGAATCGGAGTTTATCGACCGCCCTAGGCGAGAACACCATGAAGCTGCCTTCGATCGATTTCACCTGACCAGCCCGAACGCCGAAGTCGATCAACCCAGTGTCGATCATCTGGTGGCCGACCGGATTAGCACTCCACCAGGCCAAGCCGTTCCGGGCCTCTCCGCCCGCCACCCCGACCAAACCGACATCGGGGTCATCCAAAGCGTACAGAATCTTCGCCTCAGCATCCGGGTCAGTGACCTCGAGGTCGTCGTGTAGCAGAACCACAGCATCGTACGGCTCGCCCACGTAATTGTTAAGTATGTAGTTGTACGAACGGGTCAGCGAGATCGACCCTGTCACCTCAACGCAGGGGCGATCTCCAACGAAAGGCCGCACCCAGGCGGCCACCTTCGCTTCAGAACTAACGCAACAACCAAAAGCCAGCATGACAGCCAGTCTAGCACACTGTTTGGGGAGCAAGCCAGGACTTGACTCGGAGGCAAAAATGTGATTTAATGGAGGTATGGCAGCCCCCAAGATCGTCGATCCCGTCAAGACCATCGAACGATGCTTCGAACGAAAGCAGGAGGCACTGAAGATGGCCGAACATTACGAAACTATTAACCTGCCCTATTGTGCCAAGCTAGCTCGCCGTCGGGCAGCTGCTTTGCAATCCACCATCACTCGGGTCAGCCGCCAGTATCTCGGCGCTAAGTAGAGGTTGTCAGTGTCCCGTTCACCTGCCGCTTGTAGGTTGCCGCATCGATATACTCGGTGAAAGTACGGTTGTCCTCCGGATTCGGAGCAAGAACCGTATACGAAGGCCTCGAGGTCTTCGCCACGCCCTGCACACCCTGGGCCGCAGCCGCAGCAGCTTCTGCTCGTTGACGTGCCCTCTCAGCACAACTACCGCAAGCCATCAATCCTCCTGATTAGTCCGCAGGCGACGCACCCGAATGGTGCCGTCCGGCAAGGTCTCTGCGTTCATATGACGGTACTTCTCCCGCCGAGCATCAGTCGGAATACCCGCAGCGACCAACGACGCCACCGACTCCGCAGCGAGCGTAGCCCGAGGCTTCGGGATCGGGAAACCCGGGACGTTCACCGCCAACACCGCCACCAGTCGAAGCTGACCGCCGATTCGGCGCCAGTCGCCCGACAAGGATGCAGCTCGCAGCTCCCGGAGTTTGAGGTCGGTGACCCCTGGCCGCAGGGCACCTGCGACCCAGATACCCCATCGGTCTTCGCCGACAGCGACGTCGACAACCGCAGTACCCGTGTCGTCGTAATGCTCGGCTGCCGGCACCGCACCCAGGCGCAGGGGAGCGTGGCCGGTCCCCATCGTGATCGTACCGATCCCGATCATGTCGCCTTCAGCGGTTTCAAGCTCCCGCTTCTGGAAGTAGGGGTAGTCACGCTCACGGGGCGGGGTAATGCACCGATCCGGGAAGGTCGTATGGCAGGTGGTCCATAGGGCAAGGTGACCGAACACCCGACCATCCTTCTGAACAGTCCAGGGTGTGGGCGCATGAAGCGTAGGATTCTGAAACCATTCCTTCGGCGGATACATAGGCCCACCTGCAGCCACTAGCGTCCCAGTCAGATCAGCGAGCGGAGGAGGAGTCCGTCCTGCATCCCGTAGATGAGCAGCAAGGTGGTTGTAGACCCCTTGGCGATCGGCCGCCGGAATGGTAGTCCCGCCTCGGCCACCGTTCAGCACGCCAATCCCGTTCGAGCATGCGATGAGGTTGGCGGCTCCTGGGTTGCCCTGAGCATCGACCTCGTGATGAATGAACTTGAGGTCGGATTTGCGGATCTCACCATCCTCGGCCGCCCCGTTGGCCATCCAGGCGTAAGCACCTCGAGCGGCATCGATCGACATCGGAGTGGGAAGCCGCTTCTCGGCAGCTCCAGAATCCCAGGTGCTGTCGGAGGTGTCGGTATGGTGGGAGCCGACCGCCGCAAACACGTGTTCCAGTGACAGCGCTAGCTCCTGGTCGTCGATCAGGCGCAGGCGTGCCTCAACGAAGGCCGGCAATGCAACCAAGGTGGCCCCACGGATACGGCCTCGATGGAACACAGTCTTCTCGGGCGGAGGACCGAACAGCATGATGATGCCTTCGTTCTCGTCCTCGGTGACTCGTTCGTCGGCACTGTCGTCGGGGTACACCAGCTCGACATCTGGCTCTTTGACCGAGTCGACGTCAACTGACACACCACCGGCCAGATTGTGCTCCATCTTGCGAGCGACATCTGCGCCGTCGGGATCGCCCAGATCAAGAACACCCCAACCGTGGATCTCGGATCCCTGACGCTCGATGCGGTCGATCCGGCCGACCACAACTGAGTGACCATGCTGCGGTTCGGACTCCCGCTGCCACATCAAGGGCAAGGGTGGTGTAGGCCACTCGAGCGAGTTGTGGGCGAACTCACGGCCATCGCCGGTCTCGACCCCTTCGACCGCCAGCACGCCTGTCCAACCCTGGAAGGGTCCTGCCATCTCCGGGACTTCGGTATCGACAGCCATGTCCTCGTCGGGCATGCAGGTACCGTCGGGCATCTTGTGGTGCCCAGGCGGGCAGGGCTTGCCTTTGTTTTCTTTCAGGCGGCGATCGGGGCGAGTACCGGGGTTGGGTTTCGCCATCGTAACCGGATCGTTGGTGGAGTTGGTGGTGGTGACGCTCACTAGTTCCTCCGCTAGCTCGGCCAACTCGTGATCTGCTTCTGAGGCATAGAGCGCTGCAAGTTGGTCTTCAGCAGCAGCTCGGGTAGGGTGGCATCCCTCCACCTCGCCGTCGGCCTCTTTGACAACCGCATAGGGTCGGGATGCCGGACAGTCAGCATGATTTTCTGCGATTCGCCAGGGCATTATTCACCTCCGAGCGTGAAGTCATGCACTTCGCTGCCGAAGGCGACTCGCACTCTGTCGAACTCGATAGGGCCTACCAGCTCTAGGGCCTCAGGGATCAGAGCTGTCGGATCCGTGGCGTAGGCGAGACATACGTGCGGAGACCAGGGTTGATGCTGCTCGGGCATCTGCCACGCCTTAGCTGTATCCTGATTCGAATCGACGTTATCAGGAGCGTTGATCACACCTTGATGGACTTCATCCCGGATATCCCGCAACCCATTACCGCCCACATTCAGGACTACGCACGGATCCTCGCCGTTCGGATTCCATACTGCGGCGCCGAATGCGTTAGCCAACAATGGACCAGGCAGCTGTTCAGATCGAAAGCCCACCTCAGCTAGAATCGCCTGCTGCAACTCTTCAGGAATGTCGTCGACTGGCCCCAAGAACCACAGCGTGAGGTGTGACTCCTCGGCCGGTTCACCACCTCCGATAGTAGGCGGATCTCTGGGCACCAAGGCGATCATGCCCGAGGTGTGCTCTTCCTCCTGGAAGGTCTCGAACCCGGCAGCCACCAACCGAGCCTTCGGCTCCATGTTCCATACCAACGTGCACCGGCAGTTAATGACCTCGTCAGGTGGTCCCGTAGGATCGCCCGGAAAAGCAAGAGTCGCCCCTCCGACCTCGAACCGATCAACCAGCGGTACCTGTTGGCCATTAGCTTCTCGATGACTAAATCGAGTACGAGCATCGTTAGTAGACAGCCATTCCTTCTCAGCGGGACCTTCCTCACCTAGCGACTGCATCTGCGCCAAGGCACCCGCATTCGAAGCCGACACCACCTCCGTCCGAGCGATAGTGCGTGCACGGACGTTACTCGATGCGATCTCACCTCGGACCCGCTTTGACAGTTCCGGAATCGACTCGCCCTCGGCCATGCCGGCGACCAACTGAGCACGGGTTTTCTGCCACAGGTCGGTTCCGATCCCTCGTAGCCGGTTCTCGGCTTGGGAGACATAAAGCTCAGCCGCAGCGTGGCGTGCGTCGACGAGCACTGGCACTTTAGCGACCAGATCTTCGATGGCGTCGTGAGCGCCTTCGACCACGGTTCGACCCAGTTCCGGGAGAATCAGGTCCCGCAGTTCGGATTGCCAAGCGGCATCGATCGCTGCCAGATCATCGACCGACACATACGGCTCTGCAGGTTGTGGTGCCGCTGCCACCATGTTGATGGCGAACGCACCCCGGGCGTTACGGACCTGATAGGTAGTCGGTTCAACCACCAACCCAAGATTCTTGGTACCTGACCGGATAGCTCGACGCAAAGCCTGGGCGACCAGTCGCTCAAATCTGTCGGCTCGACTCTCCAGCCGATGCAACCGCTGCCGTTTGGTAGTCATGCTGCAATCCTGAGGAGTCGGGCCAGGCTCGGGCGTTCGTATTCTAGACCCCGCTCCAGCAAAGTGCAACAGTAGGACTGCAGGCGTTCGATGGTTAGAGCGGGATCGAGCTGCAGCTCAAGCAGCACAGGCGGGAGTCGATCCCACGCCCCCTCGAGCAAGCGGTCCGCATTCTCTACGCCTTCGAAGCAAACATGCGGATAGGAACCGCAGTCCTGCAGCGCCTCTGCGCCTCGGTGGGCACTGCGGATCCGGTTACCGGCTCGCTCGAGCGCACGATGAACGTAGCTTTCCAAAACCAATACTGTGGCGAACTCGGGGGGAGGCTGCTCCCGAGTGTCGGGCATAACACGCTCGTCGTCGGTTTCTTCGCCCTCCGGAGGCTGCGAACCGTTGCCGTTCGGGCTGATCGCCGGCACCACAGGCTGTGGCGGTTCAGGCAGTTTGATTCCGAGACCCTCAGCACCAGTTGCGGCATTCAGCGGCTGCTTAACCATCTGCTTAAAGGCCCACGCCTCGAGGTCCTCGTCGCTCGGTCTGTCCGCCTCCGAAAGACCGGTCTCCCGCCGAAGAGCCTCACCACTCAACTCACCCTTATCCCACAGAGCGATGGCGTCGTCCGATTTGTCGGGCTTGCTGCTCAGCTCCGAAGTATCTGCCCAGATAACGAACTGCTCGACCTCTTCGTCAGCCATACCCTGGGCTTTGAGTACGGGATGAAGGAAACCGGTGGTCAGAGCCGACGTGATCAGCTCCAACAGAGGCTCGGCATGCACCTTGACCGCCGATTCCTCGATCTGCCAAGCACCCCAATGGTTGAGATCACCCATGCCGGTTAGTACTTCGGCCGGCACATCGAGAGTGATCGCACACTGACGGAGCGCTGACTCTCGCATATCCAGGATCTTATCCGACAGTTCGGTTTCGAAACTCAGATGCCGGAACGCCTCGGCGAACTCAGCCGGGATCTCGATAGGGATAGGCACCACCGCTGCCGCCGTACCAGGCTGTTTCACAGCCGTCATCATGACTTCCATGATTTCGGTTATGAAGGGGTGTGGGGCGTCCGGTTCGTTAGGTGCGTTAGGGAACGAGGCTTCCTGTGGGATGATTAGAAGACCCGCACCCGCCAGCCTCGAAACCAGAGTGGCGTCGATGTATTGACGAATCCGCCGCAGTTCTCGGAGGTCACCCAGAGCGGCTCGAGCGGGGGAGTCCGGCTCCCAGTAGTAACGCTCATGAGGACGCCACACCTTGACAATGATGGTCTCGGGATCCAGGTCTTTCCATTTGCCGTCAGCCTCGAGCAGCTGGTACACCGCTTGGCGGGTTGGGGTCTCGGGAGACTTCATCTTCAACACGTCGGCCGAATACATCCGCCAGGTCTGTGTGTCTTTACCGGTCCCAACTAGGTAACCGATCCCAGGGATGGTGAGATCGACGACGCTGGATCGCAACATCTGCGACTGTCCGTTAACGCCACCGGCAAGGCTCTCGACTGCCTCAGCGGGAGGACCACCATCTAGCGGTTCAGGTTCATCGCCGTTGGGGGAGAGGGAAGCTGCTTGCAGTCTCGCTCGGGAGATGAGGTTGGCCAGCCAGTTAGTGGCGTAGCGAAGTGGGCCAGTTTCGTCGTAGAACTGCCAGGCTTCATCCTGCCAAGCTTTGTGCTGATGGGCAGGGTCCTGACTGCGTTGACCGGTGAGGATCTGAGTTGCAGCGACGAGTGCGTTAGGAGCTGCCATGTTACCCCGATTTGGCCTTCATCTCAAGTCGCTGCAAGAGTTCTTTGTTGATTGCGATGTTGGCTAGCATGGCTAGCCAGCCCGACACAGCTGCCACGGCCAACCACACCACTACCGGTAAAGGAACGTCACTAAAGGCTGCCGCCCCGCCTACCACGACTGCGCTAGCATAAGCCGATACGCACCACCCGCACATCACGAGGTAGCCTTGCCAGGATTGCTGACTCCAGCGTCGATACACCGCCGCCCGAAGCTGTTCAGCCGGCGGGAAATCGCTCTGTGTGACCACATAAGTGATATAGAACGCAGCTAGCCCCAGGCCCAGGATCCAGCCGATCATACCGGCCTGCCGGCAATGAGACTCTGCATCATCTTACGTTCTGCAGCCCTAGCTGCCTCTTCCTCAGGGTCAGACTCGACAGCTGGCTTTGTAGGTCCAGCCCACCCGATGTCGTGTATCTTGTCTTCATAGCCAGTGGTGGTCAGCACCTTAGCAGATGCCGGCATCTTCACCTCCACGCTGTCGCCCTCCCAAAAGGCCATGAGCAAGGCGTCGGCACGGTCAGGGCTTTGGCCCAACCGTTGGGTGATCTGCTCTTTCGGCTCTATGCGGATTTTACCATGGCTGTCAACAATCGTGTACTGAGCTTCGGTCAGCTCAGCCATAACATCGTCGTCGACATCCTCCAGATCCCACGCTTTGAGCCTAGAAAGCTCTCTACCGACCTCCCAATGCAGCTCCGCTCGACGGTTCTGGAATCGTTTCTTATTCTTGCGGGTGGGCGACTCCGAAGCATTGAATCCCACCACCTCGGCTCCGTGGACCGTATCGCCTGTACGGTTATGCTTCCGTGACTTCTCTTTCAGGACGCCGGCAACGCCCCACCCGATACCGATGACGTCGACCACCACCCGCTCGATGCCCCAGTCCTCGAGAGTAAGCGCGATCTTGCCGCACAACTCCATCGGGTCAGAGTCATCCCACACCTTTTCCCGGCCGACTCGGTAACCAACCCGCTCACGCAGAACGGTACGGTCACCGCCGCCGCCAATATCAAGCCCCGCTATTCTAGCACCGTCGGCCGGTAGCTGTAAATAGCGGCATCCGACCGCCCAAGACCACGGGACCACTCCCGACTCCGAGTCGGTGGGGAACAGACCCAGCACTTTAGAGGTGTACAGTGCTGATTTCTTACCCCAACGCTTAGCTCGACTCTTGACCCATTTCTCGGAGATCAACGATTTCTTAGCCTTCGGGGTAACCTGCTCGCCGGTAGCGTTTGGCGTATGCTCCCACCCGATGTGGATCACTTCCCAACCCGAATCGGGACGACACACCTTCTCGAACTCGGAGTGGGGGTCGTCTGGGTTGCCGATCGCCAGGGTACGAGAGCTATCGTTTGAGGTAAGCGACGAGGCTGCGTCCCATAGGGTCTTGGGGATGCCACATGCCTCGTCGAGAACCACCAGCACGAACTCGGCGTGGATACCCTGGAAGCCGGTAGGGTCGTGTTCTGATGGCTTGCGGCCGTACGCCACCAGCTCTCCGGCCATATACCATTCAGTTAGGTTGGTGCGTCCAGGCAGCCCTGCTGCTTTGTGGATGCGACCGATTTCACGCCACAGGATCGCCTTCACCTGTGGGCCGGTGGGCGCAGTGGTGACTACGAACGCTGTACCGGGCGGATGGACGTCCAGCCACCAGCAACAGGTAACCGCAGCATTAAAGCTCTTGCCCGTGTTGTGGCAGGAATGCACTGCGGTCTCAGGGTTATCCCGAACCGACTCGATGACCTCTATTTGCTTGGACCACAGCTCGATGTTTGCACGTTCCCTAGCCCACGCCACCGGCTCCATGAGGTAGCGTTCCTGCTCAGGGAAGGCGTAATCAGCCGCTAAGGCCCAGACACTCATGCGGCGGGAAGTTCCGCCAGGTGTTGGCGTACAATCATGGGAGCCATGTGCTGCTGCTCGGGAGTGAGCTTAAGGTCATCGAGAATGGCTCGGATAGCGATCCCCAGGACCTGCGCTTGGGCCTCGATGATGCGGACCTGTCGGTCAGCGATGCCGGCAGCGACCAGTACCTTGGCGACGTCCATCTGATGCTTACGCTCAGCGAGCAGGACGCTCTGCCAGTCGGGCCACATTGCAGCATTTACGTCGGTCTGCTCCTCGAGATAGTTGACCATGGCGTAAGATCTGGCCAGTTCCTCGAGCATGACCCGCTCGGGGGTCACGTCGTCGGGGTTGATGCCTCGAGCCTCGCACAACTTACGCGCCTCATCTCGGATCTGCTCACGGGCACCGGCACGCTGGTGGGCAGGCGTGTTCCCGTAGTGGCGTTTGCAGCGACCATATCCGGGGTGGGTGGTCCCGTAGCCTGCCGGGTTACGGCAGGGGGTGCCGTCCGATTTATTGGCCCCGCATCGAGGACGGACTGCTACGAGGTTAGCGAGATCGGAGGTGGAACCTTCCATCCCGTCAGTATAGCACGAAGCCCGCCCTCGTGAAAAGAGCGGGCCTTGTGGGGCGACTATTTCAATCGTTGAACAGCCGCAGCGCAGCGTCAAGGTTGGGATTCACCGGCCGCAAGACCCAGTATTGGGTATCGCCCTCAGCATCCCGAACCTCATCGATGACCACGAACACCTCTTCATTGCCCGTACGACCCGAGACCAAGGTCAAACCTTCGTCGCAGGCATCGTCGTAAACCCGACCGAAGCCATGAGTGCTCGATATCTCGCCAACGTATTCCCGGGTCTGGGGGTCCCACGTGAGCTGACGGGTGCTGACTGGTGCTGGCTTTAGCGTCTTCGTCATATTTTCATTGTAACACGACCTTGACTCCGTGTCAAGTGCCTGGGCACAGATCGACTCCCTCGGGGGAACCACCCTAACCGAGAGAGCCGATCGGTAATGCAACCGTCATGTATTGCTGCGGGCAAACCCTGTGACCCTGAAAACCCGCAACAGCAGCCCGTCCACTATTTGCAGCTCCTGTCCCCTCGCTCGGGGCCAGCAGGAGAGCGGGGTATACACGGACCTTTCCCTACCACATCTCACGTCAGCAGGTCGGCTACCGCCTGGAACACCTGATCCGAGTAGCCAGCGACCTGCACGTTCGTCTGGGCGCCGACCTTGCCCCACGTCGACTTCGGCGCATAGCCGCCGATGTTGAACGTGATCAGCTGCGGCACGTGCGAGATGTCGACATTGGTGCGTGAGTAGTAGCCCGTACCACTGTCATGCTGCTGGTCGTCCGTGAACATCACCGCCCGGTCGTGGCGGCTCGGGTCGAAGTTGTCCCGGATTGCTGTGTGACCGTAGGTCGCATGACCCACTGAACCGACCAGCCCGCAGATGTACTCAGTCGCACCCAACACCGACTTGGCACGCCACTCGTCCGCTCGGAGCCGGCGGTTGGAGTTGCCATAGATCACGATGTCCGAATCGGGCGACTGCTTGGCGACCGAGACCGCCTGCAGCGCTGCGACCTCGATGCTGGAGATCTTCGAGCGCTCCGACACCGGCTGACGCATCGAGCTGGAGGTGTCGATCACGAACAGCGATCGAGGCAGGCTCGGCACATTGCCGGACGCATGCTCGAGGGTCTTGCCCAGCGCACGCTTCCAATTGTCGGACTCGGCGAACCGGTAGGCCGTCAGCACCTGGTAGGGGAAGACCCGGCTCGCAAGCACGTCCTCAGGCGAGGTGATCTTGTCGATCACACGATCGACCCACTGCTCAGGCAAGCCAGCCTTGTCGAAGTTGCGCAGGTTGCGGATCAACGCCATGACCTGCATGTTCGGGATGGCGAACTGCCAGGCTTCGGCGTCCATGCCCCCGGGCAGCCAGCTCGAGAGCTGCTCCCAGGTGAGACCCGACGCAGTGAGGAAGTTCATGCCCCAAGTGCGCAGCGCCTGTCGACGATCACTTTCGGGGATGTCGTTCAGAACCCGCCGGTTCAGGTGAGCCGGGAGCGCATCTCGATCGAACCGGAAGTGACCGGGGTCAACCGTCCGCTGCTCGTTCTCGGCGTTCGAATCGATCGCCCACGCCTCATTGCCGCGGTGACGGACGTCGAGCAGGTACCGGTACAGGGTCGCCTGTTCGCCGGTCTCGGGCTTGATGTGGCACAGCTCGAGCACGTCGCCCATGCGGACGGCACGGTCCTTGCTGTCCCACTTCA
>Ga0075429_100000315_pt1 | contig 34594 bp, 30 predicted proteins | sample RhiMetdeltSRZDD3_FD_75295 | JGI IMG/M metagenome (GOLD analysis project Ga0075429, IMG submission 75295) | Populus rhizosphere microbial communities from Tennessee, USA - Rhizosphere MetaG P. deltoides SRZDD3 | ecosystem: Host-associated > Plants > Roots > Rhizosphere > Soil | place: USA...
GGCGATCACCTTCGGCACCTTGTAGTTCGCGATCTTTTCCTGAAGGAACCGCCTTATGTCTTCGGCGTGGAGAGACGAACCCGGCTCGGTCTGCACGGCGGCGGCGAGGGCTTCACCGAACTCCTCATCGGGAATGCCGAACACCGCGCAGTCGCGCACGCCGGGCATCAAGGTGAGCACGGCCTCGATCTCGGCGGGGTAGATGTTCACGCCGCCGGAGATCACCATGTCGGCGGCCCGGTCGCAGACATAGAGGTAGCCGTCGTCGTCGACGAAGCCCATGTCGCCGAGGGAAAGCAGACCGTCGCGCTCGATCGTGCGGCGTGCCTCGGCATTGTTGTTGTACGTGAAGTCCGGATAGGCCGGCTGACGCGCATAGATGAGCCCGACCTGGCCGCGAGGAAGCTCGCGGCCGCTTTCGTCGAGGATGCGGAGCCTCGCCTCTCCGACCGGCCGTCCGGCTGCGCCGGGCTTGCGCAGCGCCTCCTCGGAGCTGATCGAGGTGACGTAGCCGAGCTCGCTCGCGGCGTAGCTCTCGTTGAACACCGGCCCCCACCAGTCGATCATCGCGCGCTTCACTTCGGCGGGGCAGGGCGAGCCGGTCGAGGCGACGAAGCGCATCGACGAGAGGTCGTAGCGGCGTTTCACCGCCTCGGGCAGGCGGAGCAGCCGCACGTACATGGTCGGCACGAGGTAGGCGTGCGTCAGGCGATGGCGCTCGATCAGAGAGAGCGCGCGCTCGGCGTCGAAGCGCTCTTCCAGCACCAGGAGCTCGCCGTGGAGGGCGGCCTGCACCGCGTAGCTCGACGGCGCGCTGTGATAGAGCGGGGCTGGATGCAGCGCGCGCATCCCGGGCTCGATGCCGAGCACCTGCCGCATTCCTTGCTGGAGCTGCGCCAGCTGCTCGGGCGTCTGCGGCAGGCGGCGCACGCCCTTGGCGCGTCCGGTGGTGCCCGAGGTGTACGGCATCAGCGTGCCGGGACGGCGTTCCTCTACTTCCCACGGAACCTGTCCGTCCAGGAACCGCTTCCAATCATCCACCACTGGCAAGTCCGGCGGGATCCCGGCCCCGGCTTGCGCGCGCAGTGCGTCATCGGTGACCAGCACTTTCGCGCCGCTGTCGCGGAGAATCCAGCCGGCTTCGTCGGCCTTGTAGTGCCAGTTGATCGGGCACCAGTAGGCGCCCAGCAGCCGCGCAGCGAGCTGCGCTTCGAGGAACGCAGGGCTGTTATGCAGCAGGATGCACACCACGTCGCCCTGCCGCACGCCGAGGCGCTCGAGACCGCTCGCGCCACGCCGCACGGCCTCTTCCATCGCTTCGGCCGCGATGACGGTTTCCCGGAAGAGGACCTGGGCGGTCATTTTTGCCGCGGGTGCCGCAGTGCCGCGTCCGGCGCACGGTATTTCCCCGAGCGAATGTCGCGCACCCTTTGCGCCAGGCTTTTTGCCGCATTCTCCACTTCCGCAAAGATATCGGGAGCGGCGTCGAGCGCCTCGTGGCTGGTGGCGTAGGGCTCGTAGTAGCCGATCAGCGTATCGAAGGCGGCCGAGTCGCCGGCCTGGCTCATGCCGATGTCGGTCAGCCACTGCGTGAGGCTGCGCCGCAGATCCTCGTGGCCCTGCGAATCGCCGTGCGCGACCACCGCGAAGGCGCGGCCCGCAAGGTGGCGCGGATACGGCCAGCCCGCGAGCTCGAGCGCCTTCGCCTTCTCGGGGTCCTTGCCGCGCGTGGTGGTGGGATCGGGGTTGCCGCCATCGGCGCACACCAGGCGGTCGATCATGAGCTTGAGGCTCGCCGGGGCCTGGTACCAATGGACCGGGCACACGATCAGCACGCCGTGCGCCGCCACCCAGCGCGGATAGAGCTCGGCCATCCAGTCGTTGGTCTGCCCCATGGCGTGATTTGGATAGCAGCTGCACGGCCAGTGGCACAGCGCCATCGAGGTCGAGACGCAGGCCTTGCAGGGGTGGATCACTTTCCACGGCTCGTCGGCGAGGTGCGAGAGCTCGAGCACGTCGGTTTCGAAGCCCGGGTGGGATTCGATCGTCTTGCGCGCATGATCGGCGAGGCGCCAGGTCTTGGAGACTTCGCCCGGGCAGGTGTGCTCGCTCCGCGTCGATGCGCTAACGACCAGGATTCGAGAAGGAGATTTTGAATCCTGGTGTCTCGTCTGGGCTTGGTGGATTGTCGAGCGGGTCTCGAGCCACTCGATGGGCAAGGCAAAAGAGGGGTCGGCGAAACCGGCGCCGGCCGGGCGGCTGCGCGGAGACTTGCGGTACTGGATGTAGCCGTCCCAGGCGCGCTCGAATACCTTCTCGAGCTCGGCCTTCACGTCGTCGAACGCGGGGTCGCAGAAGCGCTCGTAGAAGCGCGCGCGAAACTGCTCGCGCGTGAGCGGCACGTATTTCCGCAGCTTCCTTACCTGCATGCAGGGTCCTGTCTGTAGAAGAGTCTGAGCTGCTCGTACACCTCGGGATAGCGCCGCCGCGTCTCGGCCGGATCCTCGAAAAAGGCTTCGCTGATCACGGCGAAGAATTCCGAAGGATGCTCGGCGCCATAGGGGTCGAGCCAGGTGTCACGGCCGCGCTCCACGGCGTCGCAGAAGCCTTGGTAGGCCTCCTCGAAGGCTTGCGTCCAGGCTCGACGGTCCATGCCGGGATGCAATGGCGGCAGGCCGTCGGCGACGCCGTCCAGCATGTCGAGCTTGTGCGCGAACTCGTGGATCACCACGTTGATGTGCGGATCATTCGCGGCGGCGTCCCAGGAGATCACCACCGGCCCGCCCGGCATGGCCTCGCCGGCGAGCTCGTCGTCCCACTCGTGCACCACGCCGTCCTCGTCCACCTCCGTGCGCCGCACGCGGAAGTCGCCCGGGTAGACGACGATGCCGGTCCAGCCCGCATACCAGTCGAGGCCGAGTTCGAGGATCGGCAGGCAGGCCTGCGCCGCGATCGCCACGCGCATCTCGTCGGTCACTTCGACGCCGTGGGCGCCCGCGAACTCTTTCTCCGCGAGGAACAGGAGCACGAGATCTTTCAGTTTCTGGCTTTGCGGCAGGAAGGGCAGCGCTCGCGTGGCGCGCCGCCAAAGCGCAGCGTCGATCGAGTGCTTCTCCAGCACCCGCCTGCGCCGCCAGTCGGTGATCCAGCCCATGAAACCGTAAAATACCGCGAGCGGTAGCTGAAGCGTCATCCGGGTCGCCGAGGGGTGCCGCATGCTCGTGGGGGTTTCGCCAATTTCGTTTCGCCAGGACATCCGCTTCGCGTGCACGGCGGCGGGATTGCGCCTCGCCTACGCCGTCTCGGGACAGGGTTATCCTCTAGTTCGCGCCGCGACCTGGTCGTCGAGCGTAGAGCAGGACTGGCGCACTTCCATATTCGGGGCGTTGCTGCGCGCGCTTGCCGCGCATTGCAGGCTGTACCGTTACGATCCCCGCGGCTACGGCCTGTCCGAAGGCGGCGGCGCCGAGATTTCCCTCGATACGCTGGTCGCCGACCTCGAGGCGGTGGTCGACGACGCCAAGCTCGAGCGGTTCGCGCTGTGGGGATCCACCTCGGCCAGCTCGCCCACCGCAATCGCCTACGCGGTGCGCCATCCTGAGCGAGTGAGCCATCTGGTTCTTTCCGCCCCCATCGCGCGCGGAATGCTGCGGCGCCCCAACCCCAAACCCGATGAGAAAGAGCGATTCCTCGCGTTCCTGAAACTCGTCGAGCACGGTTGGGGCGAGGACAACCCCGCGTTTCGGCAGGTCCTCAATGCACAGATGTTCCCGGGAGCGACGCCCGCTCAGCTCGCCGAACTGAACGATCTATACCGCGTGTGCGCGGCGCCGAGCCATGCCGCCCGCATGGTGACGGCGACCGGCGAGATGGACGTCTCGCCGCTGCTCGCGCGCGTCGCCTGCCCCACGCTGCTGCTGCACTGCAGGCGCGCGCTACTCATCCCCATCGAGGAGGTGCGGCTCGTCGCGTCGTCGATTCCCGGCGCGCGCTTCCTGCCCCTGGACACCAATAACTATCATCCGCTGGAGGGCGAGCCGGCATTCGCGAGAATGATGGAAGAGATTCTTGCGTTCCTGCCGCGCGAGCGGCACGCGCTCGCCGGGCTGACGCGCCGCGAGCGCGAGGTGCTCGAGCTGCTGGCGCGCGGGCTGGAGAACGACGACATTGCCGCGCAGCTCGAGATATCCGAGAAAACGGTGCGCAACACCGTGTCGCACGTCTTCGACAAGCTCGGCGTGCGCACCCGCGCCCAGGCGGTGGTAGCGGCTCGCAAAGCCGGGCTAGGAGACTAGAAGCGACCAACCCGGGACGCGGGTCCCGTTTTCCGGCTCCCGTCACCCCCGGCTGCTTTCGACCCGGGACGCCCGGCTCATGACGCGAACGCCTCTTTCGGCCACTCTGCGTGCCGAGGAGGAAGCAATGAAATTATTCGTCATCGTGCTCGCCGCCGCCCTGGGCGCCGGCCCAGCCGCGGCGGCAGACTACCCGACCCGGCCAGTCCGCCTCATCGTGCCGTTTCCCCCGGGGGCGACGGCGGATTCCGTAGGACGCATCCTCGCGAACGGTCTCGCCGCGCCGCTTGGCCAGCCGGTGGTCGTCGACAATAAACCGGGTGCCGACGGGGCGATCGCGGCAGACCTCGCCGCGCGTTCTTCGCCCGACGGCCACACGCTGCTGCTTGGCGGCAATACGCTGATGCTTGGCGTACCGGTTCTGCGGAAGCACCCGCCTTTCGACCCGCTTAGGGATTTCACCGCCATCGCGCGAGTCGTACGGTTCGCCTTCTTCCTCGTAGTGCACCCGGGCGTTCCGGCGAGGACCGTGCAAGAACTCGTCGACTACGCGCGCGTCAACCCGGGCAAGCTCAACTATGCGACCGGCAACGTCAACGGCGTCCTGGGGGCGGCGCAGCTGATGTCGCTCACCGCGACGAACATGGTGCACGTTCCATACAAGGGCGAGCCGCTCGCGGTACCCGACCTGCTCGACGGCCGCGTGCACTTGATGTTTGCGACCGGTGGCGTCGCGGCGCCGCTCGTGAAGGACGGCAAGGTTCGCGCGCTCGCCACGTTACTCCCGCACCGGAGCGCCTTGCTTCCAGGGGTGCCGACGGTCGCCGAGGCGGGCGTGCCGCGGCTTTCAGTCGTGATCTGGGCTGGGTTATTCGGGCCCGCAAACATGTCCGCAGAGACGCTCGATCGGATTTCACGGGAAACCAACGCGCTGCTCAAGCGAGCCGACGTAGAGGAGCAATTGCACAAGCTCGGCGTGGAGCCGAGCGGCACGATGCCGGCGGAGTTCGCCGCGTTCCTGAAGCAGCAGCTCGCGGATTGGGGAAGGGCGGCGCGCGACGCCGGATTGCAAGCCGAGTAGTGCCCGGTGCGCGAACGGGTCGAGACGGTCATCGTCGGCAGCGGCCAGGCCGGGCTGGCGATGAGTTACCACCTTGGCCGGCTCGGACGCGAGCATCTCGTGCTCGAGCGCGGCCGCATCGCCGAGCGGTGGCGCAGCGAGCGCTGGGATTCGCTCGTCTTCCAGTCGCCGAGCTGGATCATGCGGCTGCCGGGATATCGCTATGAAGGCGCGACACCGGATGCCTTCATGCCTCGCGACGGCGTGGTGCGCTTCATCGAAGACTACGCGAGGCTGATCTCGCCGCCCATCCGCTGCGGCATCCGAGTGACGTCGCTCGAGCGAGCCGAGTCGGGCCGCCTGCTCGTGGAAACGGAGGTTTTCACCGTCGAGGCTGACAACGTCGTGGTCGCGACCGGCCCGTTTCAGTCACCTGCCGTGCCGTCTTTCTGCACCGAGCTTGGACGCAGCCTGTACCAGGTGACCGCCAACCGCTACCGCAATCCCGGCGAGTTGCCGTCTGGCGCCGTGCTCGTGGTCGGCTGCGGAGGCTCGGGCTATCAGATTGCCGAGGAGCTTGTCCAAGCCGGCCGGCGCGTCTACCTGTCCGTCGGAGGCCATCAGCGCGTTCCGCGCCGATATCGCGGCCGCGACTTCGCCTGGTGGCACGAGACGACGGGAGCCTCCGACAGGGTCGTCGAAGGTGCGGCGGCGCGGGCCCGCGCACCACTTCTCACGGGGACCGAAGGCGGTCACGACGCGAATCCGCGCGAGCTTGCCTCCCGGGGCGCATTCCTGCTTGGGCGCCTGCAGGATATCTGCGGCGGCCGGCTGCGCTTCGTCAACGAGCTCGAGAAGAGCCTCGCACGCGGCGACGACGCCTACGATATCTTCACCCGGGCCGTCGATGAATATATCGAGAAGCACGGCCTGACTGTGGCGGCGCCGCCTGAGCGGGACCGCCGGCACGCCGCTGTTCCAAACATTGCGGAGCTCGATGCGCGCCACGCCGGCATCACGTCGGTGATTTGGGCGCTCGGCTACCGCTACGATTTTGGATGGATCCGGTGTCCTGTGCTCGACCCCGAAGGCAGGCCGGTTCATCGGCGCGGCGTAAGCGAAGTGCCCGGCGTGCTTTTTCTCGGGCTGCACCGGCTCCACAAGCTGAAATCGGCATTTCTTTGGGGAGTCGGCGACGATGCGGCTTATCTCGCCGAGCACATCGTGCATCGCGCTAGCCGGACGATGACAAGGGGCGAGCCCATGAGACCGTAAAATACCGCATGGTCACGGTCGTCCAGCTGCATCCGGCTAACGCTTCCGCTGCGCTCGGTCCGCTCGCCGAGGGGCTGGCTCCGGCCGAGCGCGAGCTCGTGGCCCGGGCGCTCGAGTTCGCCGAGCCGCTCTACGCGGGCGAGCTGCTCTCGACCGGCGAGCCGGTCTGGCCGCACGCGCTCGGCATCGCGGCCAGCCTCGCCGAAATCGGCCTCGATGCGCCGGGACGCGCGGCAGGCATCCTGTTCGCCGCGCCCAAGCGCCTCGGGGTGACCGACCGGCTGCGAGAAGCTTTCGGCCCGGAAGTCGCCGGGCTCGCCGAGGGCGTCGAGCGGCTCTACCAGCTCCGGGTCGCCACCCGCTCTAACCCGGTCGAGCAGAACGAGGTGCTGCGCAAGATGGTCCTCGGGATGGTCGAGGACGTGCGCGTGGTGCTGATCCGCCTGGCGAGCCGCACCCAGACGCTGCGCTGGTTCGCGAAGAACCCTTCGCCCGAGCGGAACGACTACGCGAAGGAAACGCTCGACATCTACTCGCCGCTCGCCAATCGGCTTGGCGTGTTCCAGCTCAAGTGGGAGCTCGAGGACCTTTCGTTCCGCTACCTCGAGCCCGAGCTCTACAAGCGCATCGCGCAGATGCTCGACGAGCGCCGCGTCGAACGCCAGCAGTACATCGCCGACGCCATCGCGACCCTCGCGCGCGAGCTCGAAGCGGCGGGCGTCAAGGGCGAGATCAACGGCCGGCCCAAGCACATCTATTCCATCTGGAACAAGATGCGCAACAAGGGCCTCGACTTCTCGCAGGTCTACGACGTGCGCGCGCTGCGCGTGATCGTTCCCGAGGTCAAGGACTGCTATACCGCGCTCGGCGTGGTGCACAACCTGTGGCAGCCGATCCCCAAGGAGTTCGACGACTACATCTCGCGTCCGAAGGGCAACCTGTACCAGTCGTTGCACACGGCGGTCGTCGGTCCGGCAGGGAAGACGCTGGAAGTGCAGATCCGTACCGAGGACATGCACAGGCATGCGGAGTACGGCGTGGCCGCGCATTGGCAGTACAAGGAGAAAACCAAGGCCTCGAAGCAGTTCGAGCAGAAGATCGCGTGGCTGCGCGAGCTGCTCGCGTGGCGCGACGAGGTGGCCGACTGGTCCAAGGCACGCGACACGCGCCTCGACGACACGGTCTATGTCCTCACCCCGCAGGGCAAGGTGATCGACCTCCCGGCCGGAGCGACGCCGGTCGACTTCGCCTACGCGCTGCACACCGACCTCGGGCACCGCTGCCGCGGCGCCAAGGTCGACGGCCATATCGTGCCGCTCGACACGCCGCTCGCGAGCGGGCAGCGCTTGGAGATCGCCACCGCAAAAACCGGCGGCCCGTCGCGCGACTGGCTGAACGCCGAGCGCGGCTTCGTGAAGAGCCCGCGTGCGCGCCAGAAGATCCGCCAGTGGTTCAATGCGCAGGCGATCCAGGAAAGCGTCGCGGCGGGCCGGGCGCAGGTCGAGAAGGAGCTGCGCCGCGAGCGCGCGGTCAACGCGAACCTCGACCAGCTCGCCTCGAAGCTCGGCTTCAAGCAGCCCGACGACCTGTTCGCCGCGGTGGCGCGCGACGAGGTCAATCTGCGGCAGCTTCATTCCGCCCTGCACGGGGATGCAAGACCCGCGGAGCAGGTTGAGCTTCCCAAACGGAAGAAATCTGCAGCCGCCAAGGGCGGCGTGCTCGTGGTGGGGATGGACAGCCTGCTCACGCAGCTCGCCCGCTGCTGCAAGCCGGTGCCGCCCGACCCGGTGCGCGGCTTCGTGACGCGGGGCAAGGGCGTGTCGGTGCACCGCGAAGACTGCCCGGCGCTGAAGCGCCTGGCCGAGGCCCAGCCGGAGCGGCTGATCGACGCAAGTTGGGGCAAAGGCGGGGGCCTCGGCGAAGCAGCCTATGCCGTCGAGATCGGGGTCACGGCGACCGACCGGCGCGGCCTGCTGCGCGACATCGGCGATGCGCTCGCGCGCGAGAAGATCAACGTCACGGCCGTGCGCACGCAGAGCCGCGACGACCTCGCCTTCATGCGCTTCAGCTTCGAGGTCGCCAACATGGCGCAGTTGAAGCGCGCGCTGGCGCAGGTGCGCCAGGTCAAGGGCGTGATCCGAGCCGCGCGCGCCTAGGTGGTCGGGGAACTCCTCAGCAACCCCTGGATCCAGGGGGGACTCGGGCCGCTGCTGGCCGGAATCGCCGCGGCGCTCGTCTTCTATCCGTTGCGCGTGAGCGGCCTCGCCGCGGCGTTCGGCTTCTTTGCCGGGGTCTACCTCACCGGCCAGCTCGAGCTCGAGAAGAAGCTGTTCCTGCTCGCGGCCGCGGCGGCACTGCTCGGGGCGGTGGTGGATCTCGCCTTCAGGCCGACTCGAAAGGCCGGCCTGGTGCTCGGCCTGGGCTTCGGCATCGCCGCCTGCTGGATCTTCATCTCGCTCATCGGGCGCATGCCGGCCGAGCGGATCGCGCTCTATGCCATGGGCCTCGGGCTGCTGGTCGCCGCCGGCGTCGCGTTCTCGATGCTCTCCTACGATGAGCCGCCGCGGGCCGCCGCGGCGGGAATGGGGCTCGGGCTCGCCACCGGCGCGGTCGCGTTCCTCGGCGGCGCCGAGACGCTCGCGTTGTGGAGCTTCGGCCTCGCCGCAGGCGCGGCCGGATTCCTGGTCGTCGCCATCGTCCTCGCCAGGGGTATCGTCGCGGGCGCGTCCTTGACCCTCTCGATCGGAGTGATCGGCGCTGCGCTCGCGGCGTTAATCACGCTGCAGCGCGGTCTCCGCTGGTATGAAGCCGCGCTGCTCGCGCTCGTGCCGCTCGCGGTGCGCCTGCCGGTCCCCCAGCGCAGCGCCATCGCGCAGGCATTCGTCGCGCTGGTCTACGCATTGGCGGTGGGCGGTGCCGCGTGCGCGCTGGTCTGGTTCCGGTAGGGATGGCCTGACAGGTCGTCCCCGCGAAAGCGGGGACGACTGTTCCGCGCCTGGTCAGAATTTCCCTAACCGATCAGGACAAAGATCCAGATCACGCCGGCGTTGACGAGCGAGAGTCCCACCGCGGCGCTGGCGATGTCCTTGGCACGGCCGATGAGCGGGTGATGCTCGAGCGAGATCCGGTCGAGGGTCGCCTCGAGCGCCGAATTGAGCAGCTCGACGATCAGGACGAGCAGCAGGCTGCCGACGAGCAGCGCGCGCTCCACCGCCGTCTTCCCGACGAAAAAAGCAAATGGCACCAGCAAAGCGAAGGCGACCACTTCCATGCGGAAAGGAATCTCGTGGCGCCACGCCGCCGCGAGGCCCTGCAGCGCCACGCGCAGCGCGATGAACGGCCGCAGCAGAAGCGGCTTCGACTTGTAACGGCTTGCCTGCACTTGATCCAGGCGGTCAACTCGGAATGGCGAGGGTGTAGACAAGTTCTTCCTGCGCCGAACGGCGGCGGCCGCGCCGCGGCTTCAGCAGCTCGTAGCTGCCGTCGGGCCGCATCTCCCAGGCGTGGCAGTTGTCGTCGAGGTAGGGCTGCAGGCCTTCGCGGATCACGCGCCGCTTGAGGGCGGGGTCGAGCACCGGGAAGCACAGCTCGATGCGGCGGAAGAAGTTGCGGTCCATCCAGTCGGCGCTCGCCAGGAACACGTCCTCGGCGCCGCCGTTGCGGAAATAGAACACGCGCGAGTGCTCGAGGAAGCGGCCGACGATCGAGCGCACGCGGATGTTCTCCGACAGGCCCTCGATGCCGGGCTTGAGCGCGCACACGCCGCGCACCACGAGGTCGATCTTCACGCCGGCCTGCGAGGCGAGGTAGAGCTCCTCGATGATCTGCGGCTCGAGCAGCGCGTTCATCTTGGCGATGATGCGCCCTTCCTGGCCTTCGGCCGCCAGCTTGGCCTCGTTGCGGATGGCGCCGACGATGCGCTTGTGCAGCGTGAAGGGCGACTGCCACACGTGCTTCATCTTGCTCGCGCGTCCGAGCCCGGTGAGCTGCTTGAACACCTCGTTGACGTCGGCGCACAGCTCTTCGTTCGAGGTCATCAGCCCGAAATCGGTGTACAGCCTGGCGGTGCGCGGATGGTAGTTGCCGGTGGCGAGGTGCACGTAGCGGCGCAGCGCCTTTCCTTCCGCGTTCTCCTCGCGGCGCACCACCAGCGCCATCTTGGCGTGCGTCTTGTGGCCGACCACGCCGTAGATCACGTGCGCGCCGACTTCCTCGAGCCGCGCCGCCCAGTTGAGGTTCGCCTCCTCGTCGAAGCGCGCCATGAGCTCCACCACCACGGTCACTTCCTTGCCCTTGCGCGCGGCGTCGACCAGGATTTCCATCAGCTCCGAGTCGGTGCCGGTGCGGTAGACGGTCTGCTTGATGGCGATCACGTTCGGGTCGTTCGCGGTGGTGCGGATGAACTCGATCACCGGCAGGAACGACTGGAACGGATGGTGCAGCAGGACGTCGTTCTTCTTCAGCGTCTCGAAGAGGTCGCCGTGGCCCATTGCGCCCGGCATGCCGGGCTGGAACGGCGGGTACTTGAGCGCGGGCTTCTCGACCTGGTCGGGCACCTCACGCAGCCGGTAGAGGTTCACCGGGCCCTCGACCCGGTAGAGGTCGGCCTCGTGCAGCGAGAACTGCTGCAGCAGGAAGTCCACCATGTGCTGCGAGCAGTTGTCCGCGACCTCGAGGCGCACCGCGTCGCCGAAGTGCCGGTGCAGGAGCTCGCCCTTCAAGGCGGTGTGCAGGTTCTTGATCTCCTCCTCGTCGACGAAGAGGTCCGAGTTGCGCGTGACCCGGAACTGGTAGCAGCCCTTGACGTTCATCCCGGCGAACAGCTCGCCCATGTGGGCGTGCAGGATCGACGAAAGAAAGACGAACGCGTATTCCGCGCCGGCGATCGCCTGCGGCAGGCGGATCACGCGGGGCAGCGCACGCGGCGCCTGCACGATCGCGGCGCCCGAGCTCCTGCCGAAGGCGTCGCGCCCCTCGAGCTCGCAGGCGAAGTTCAGGCTCTTGTTGAACACGCGCGGGAACGGATGCGCCGGGTCGAGGCCGATCGGCGTCAGCACCGGAAGCAGCTCGCGGAAGAAGTAGTCGCGGATCCACTGGCGCTGCGCCGGGCTCCATTCCTCGCGCCGCGGGAACACGATGCCTTCCTTGGCGAGCGCGGGCAGCACCACCTCGTTCAGGAGGCGATACTGGTCGGCGACGATCGCGTGCGCCTCCTGGCTCACGTCGGCGAACACCTCGCCCGGCCCGCGGCCGTCGGGGCCGGGCTCGGGCAGGCCGAGCTTGATCTGCTCCTTGAGCCCGGCGACGCGGATCTCGAAGAACTCGTCCAGGTTGGACGACACGATGGTGATGAAGCGCATCCGCTCGAGCAGCGGCACCGAATCGTCGGCGGCCTGCGCCAGCACGCGCCGCTGGAACGCGAGGATGCCGAGCTCGCGGTTGAGGAACTGGGTCGGCGGCGGGATTCTGCGGTTCATGGATGCCGCCTCGGGCGAAGCGGTAAGCCCATTTTACCGTCCGGTGACAGCGGCCGGATGACAGAGTTGTTGCGGGCTCGTTTGTCACGTCCGATCAAGGGTGGTACGGTCGGACCATGGCACGCCCCGACACGCTCGCCGCGGTCGACCTCGGCTCGAACAGCTTCCACCTGGAGATCGGCCGCGTGGTCGAGCGCCAGATCTATCCGCTCGACGCGGTGCGCGAGGTGGTGCGCCTGGGCGGCGGCCTCACCGCCGACAAGCGCATCGACCGCGCCACCCAGGCGCGCGCGCTCGAGTCCCTGGCCAAGCTCGCCGAGCGGCTGCGCGGCTTTCCGCGCCAGGCGGTGCGCGCAGTCGGCACGAACGCGCTGCGCGTGGCAAAGAACTCGCCGCAGTTCCTGCGCGAGGCGCGCCAGGTGCTCGGGTTCCCGATCGAGGTGATCTCGGGACGGGAGGAGGCGCGCCTCATCTACCTCGGCGTGGCGCACGCCATGCCGGCGGCCGTCGGGTCGAAGATCGAGCGCCGCCTGGTGGTGGACGTCGGCGGAGGCTCGACCGAATTCATCGTCGGCACCGGGCTCGAGCCGCAGCTCACCGAATCGCTCTACATGGGCTGCGTGAGCTACAGCCTGAAGTACTTCCCCGACGGCAGGATCGACAAGGCGGGCATGCGCGCGGCCGAGCTCGCTGCCCGGCAGGAGCTCGCCGGCATCGTGCGCGCCTATCGCGCGGCCGGCTGGGACGAGGCGGTGGCGTCTTCGGGCACCGCGCGCTCGATCGAGAACATCCTGCGCGAGAATGGCTTCGCCGAAGACGGCCTGACGCGCGCCGGCCTGGAAAAATTGCGCTCGCTCCTGTTGAAGAGCGAGAAAGCGGATCCCGACCGCATCGCGGGGCTGCGGCCCAACCGCGCACCGGTGCTGCCGGGCGGCGTCGCGATCCTCGGCGCGGCCTTCGACGAGCTCGGGCTCGAGACGATGAAGGTGTCGGCCGCGGCGTTGCGCCACGGGGTCCTCTACGACCTGCTCGGCCGGGTCCAGCACCGCGACATGCGCGAGGCGACGGTGGCGCAATTCATGCGGCGCTACCACGTCGACGCGGCGCAGGCCGAGCGGGTGAAGCAGCTTGCCCTCACGGTCTACGACGCGCTGACCCCGGGCTCGGAGCGCGAGGACGATGCCGACCGCCTGATGCTCGAGTGGGCCGCGCGGCTGGCGGAGATCGGGCTGTCGATCGCGCACGCCCAATACCACAAGCATTCCGCGTACGTGCTCTCGAACGCGGACATGCCGGGGTTCTCGCGCATGGAGCAGGCGCGCCTTGCGCGCATCGTGCTCGCGCACCGCGGCAAGCTGCGCAAGATGCAGGACGCGGGGCTCGACGGGTCGGACTGGAAGCTGGTGTTCGCGCTGCGGACCGCCTCGCTCATCCTGCGCAGCCGCAGCGACGCGAACCTCCCTTTCCTGCGCGTCGCGGCCGACGCCGGCGGCTTCGCCATCGATCTGCCGCAGTCCTGGCTCGACGAGAGCCCGCTATCGGCGGCCGCGCTCGAAGCCGAATCCGATCACTGGAAGACCGTCGGCATGAAGCTTCAGGTTTCCGGTCTTTCCGACAAGAAGGTGTCCGTTCTGAAGTTGAGCCGGTGATTCTTCGGCTTGACTACAGCAGGTCAGGTGATACGACCGCCCGGACGACGATCTTGGCGCCATCCTCGCGCGCCCGGTCGCTGATCCACCAGAGCCCGCCCTTCTTGATGCTGACCTCGGTCTGCTCGCCCGACACCAGGAACGCGGCTGCGTGGCCGAGGTCGGGCTGGTGTCCAACCAGCACCACGGTGCCTTTCTGGTCCGGCCAGCCTGCCGCCTTGATGATCGCCGACACCGGCGCCCCCGGCGCTATGTCCTTGACCGTCTTGACCGGGACGCCGAGCGCCTCGGCAGTCTGCTGTGCGCGCACCGCGGGACTGGATATCAGGGAGAACTTCGACGGCAGCCGCTGGAGCAGCCATTCCGCGACGCGCGCCGCCTGCTTCTCGCCCTTGGGCGTCAGCTCGCGCGCGAGGTCGTTGTCGCCCTCTTCGGCTTCGGCGTGGCGCCAGAGGATCAGGTCCATGGGGGCGGGGAGTTTACGTTAGAATTGTGACGGGTTTCCGACACCCAGAAGACACAGAGACACAGAAGTCAGTAGGCGCGTAGCTCAGCTGGTTAGAGCACTACCTTGACATGGTAGGGGTCGTTGGTTCGAGTCCAATCGCGCCTACCAATACAACAAGCTGGCACAAACAAGCTGGCGATGGCCCATCGCCGGCAAGGGGAGGACGTGGATCACACGAAAAGCTGGAGCGGGCTCCTGCTCGCGGGCATGCTCGCCGCGGCGCCACTTGCTGCGGCGGCCGCGGACGAGATCTTCCTCAGGCTGGAAGGGGTCAAGGGCGAGAGCGTCGACGCACGGCACATGGCCGAGATCGAGCTCCTCTCGTACACCCAGACGATGACCGGCCCGAACGCTCGTGGCACGACGAGCGTCGGAGCGGGCGCCGGAAAGACGACGTGCGGGCCGGTGACGGTCATGAAGTACGTCGACCAGGCGAGTCCCGACCTGATCCTGTACGCGATGAACGGACGGCCTGCCGCCCGGGCCATCATCACCTTCCGCAAATCGGGACAAAACAGCTTCGAGTACTACAGAGTGACGCTGGAGAACGTGGTCGTCACCGAGGTCGAGCAGAGCAATAGCAGGTTGAATTTCCCCAGTCCCGCCCCGCCGAGGGCCATCGAGAAAGTGTCGCTCATGAGCCAGCGGCTCCGCTTTGAGTACTACGGCCAGCAGCCGGACGGGAGGGTTGGCGCGGCACCCAAGGCCGGATGGGACTGCGCCGCGAACGCGAAGCTATAGCGGTTGCAGGTCGTCTCGCTGGGTGTGTGCGCGCCGATCACTGACTCCAAGATGCTAAGCTCGGGCGCATGAAGCCCCGGGCGTGGGTCTTTCTCGCATGTCTCTTCTCGGCGACCCTCGCCTGGGCGCAGTTCCCTTCACGGCCGGTGACGATCATCGTGCCGATCCCGCCGGGCGGGGCGCCCGACATCGCGGCGCGCGTCCTCGCCGACAAGCTCGGCCAGACGCTCGGCCAGCCGGTGGTGGTGGAGAACCGCGCCGGCGCGAACGGCAACATCGCGAACGAGCTGGTCGCGAAGGCGCAGCCCGATGGCTACACGCTGGGCCTGCTCGCCGACAGCCAGATCGCGATCAATCCGCACCTCTACAAGATGCCGATCGACACGCTGCGCGAGCTCGCGCCGGTGTCGCCGGTGGCCGTGAACCAGTTCGTGCTCACGGTCCACCCCTCGCTGCCGGTGAAGACGTTCCCGGAATTCATCGAGTACGCGCGCAAGGCGAACCCGCCGCTTCCCTACGCCTCCGGCGGCAACGGCAGCCAGCACCATCTCACGATGGAGATGCTGAAGCAGCGCGCCGGGATCAATCTCCTGCACGTGCCCTACAAGGGCGGGGCGCCGGCGGCGGCCGCCACTGTGGCGGGCGACACGGTCGCGATGTGGTCGGGCAGCTCCAACGCGCCGCAGATCAAGGCCGGGCGGCTGCGCCCGCTCGCCGTCTCGGGCGCGAAGCGCTCGCCGCAGTACCCGGACCTGCCGACGATCTCGGAGTTCTACCCGGGCTTCGAGAACTCCATCTGGCTCGGCCTCTTCGGGCCGGCCGGTATCCCGGAGCCGGCGCTCAACCGGCTCAGGACGGAAGTGCGCCGGGCGCTCGAATCGCCCGACGTCAAGGAGAAGCTCAATGCCGCCGGCGGCCTCGACCCGTACATCGCCAACCCGGACGAGTTCGCCGCGCTGATCCGCCGCGACTACGCGAAGTACGCGAAGGTCGTGAAGGACATCGGCATCAAGGTCGACTAGGGATTCCTAAACCGGGTCCCCGCCTTCGCGGGGACGACGTCCAGTCAAATCTTGTAGCTCTCGCGCGTTTCCGGGGCAAAAAGCTCGTCCACGCCGAGCTTGCGCTCGGTAATGCCCTGCTCGTGCGCGTACTGCACGAACGCCTCGAGCGTCGGCCGGTTCGGCTCGACGCCGTAGGGCCAGAAGTCCTCGCCGGCGAGCTCGCGCCAGCGCCGCGCACGCTCGGCGACCCAGGGCATCGGCACGTGGGAAAGACCGATCTCAACCAGGCGCTGCATGCTTTCGCGCTTGGCCGCTTCGAAGGCCTTGAAGAGGTTCATCGCGATCCAGCGGTCGCGCTCATAGGCGTCGCGCCGCAGCACGACGACGTGCATGATCGGATAGATGCGGGTCTTGCGGAAGTAGGCTTCCTCCAGCTCCGGGTAGTTCTGGAACAGCCGCCGGCCTCCCGGATCGCGCGCCGAGATCACCGCGTCGAGCTCGCCGCTTGCGAGCATTCCGGCGAGGCTCTTCTCCGGGACGGCGGTGATGCGCAGGCCTTCGGGCAGGTGAAGCTTGACCTTCTCGACCCGCCCCGGCTGATGCACGCCGGCCTGGACCCACCGGATGCGCGCGAGGTCGACGCCGTACTCGTGCTGAAGAAGGCCCCGTACGTAGATGCCCGCGGTCTGCGCCCATTCGGGAATTCCCACCTTCCGGCCTTCCAGATCTCGGGGTTCCTTGATGCCTGATTTTTCTCCGAGGTAGATCGCGGAATGGCGGAAGACCCGCGAGGGAAACACCGGGATCGGCATGATCTCGGGCGCCGGCCGCGCCATCAGCGAGACGGTCTTGCCGAACGACATCTCCGAGGCGTGCCATTCCTGGAACTTGGTGAAGCGGAAGAAGATCTCCTCGATCGGCAGCTCGAGGACCGAGAGCTCGATGCCCTGCGGCGCGAGGCCGCGCACGTGATCGTACGGATGGATGGCGAGGGTCAAAGGTAGATTCATCGGTGCTCGAAAGGAGGGATTTTTGCCATGCTACTATGAGGGCTCTCGTGCCTGATGCCTAACATCCGTCTCCCCGACGGCTCGCAGAAATCCTTTTCCGGGCCCGTAACCGCCGCCGAGGTCGCCAGCTCGATCGGCGCCGGGCTCGCGCGCGCAGCGCTCGCGGCGAAGGTGAACGGCAGGCTGGTCGACCTCTCGCACTGCATCGACTCCGACGCCGACCTCGCGATCGTCACCGAGCGCGATCCGGAAGGCGTGGACATCCTGCGCCACTCCACCGCGCACCTGCTTGCGCAAGCGGTGAAGGAGCTCTTCCCCGACGCCCAGGTCACCATCGGCCCGGTGATCGAGAACGGGTTCTACTACGACTTCTCGTACAAGCGTCCCTTTACGCCGGAAGACCTTTCCCAGATCGAAAAACGGATGACGGAGATCGCGAAGAAAGATCTTCCCGTTTCCCGTCGCGAGATGTCGCGCGATTCGGCGGTCAAGCTGTTCACCGACCTGGGAGAGAATTACAAGGCGGAGATCATCGCCTCGATCCCCGGGAAGGAGACGATCTCGCTCTACGGCCAGGGCGACTGGATCGACCTCTGCCGCGGGCCGCACGTCCCGTCCACCGGCAAGCTGAAGGTGTTCAAGCTGATGCGCGTGGCGGGCGCCTACTGGCGCGGCGATTCGAAGAACGAGATGCTCCAGCGCATCTACGGCACGGCGTGGGGGAAGAAGGAAGACCAGGACGCGTACCTCAAGATGCTCGAGGAGGCCGAGAAGCGCGACCACCGGCGCCTCGGCACGCAGCTCGACCTGTTCCACATGCAGGAGGAGGCGCCGGGCCTGGTGTTCTGGCATCCGAAGGGCTGGGTGATCTGGCAGGCCGTGGAGCAGTACATGCGCGGGGTGTACCGCGAAAACGGCTATCGCGAGGTGCGCGGCCCGCAGATCATCGACCGCAGCCTCTGGGAGAAGACCGGCCACTGGGAGAACTTCAAGGAGAACATGTTCACCACTTCATCGGAGAACCGCGACTACGCGATCAAGCCGATGAATTGCCCCGGCCACATCCTGATCTACAACAAGGGCGTGCGGAGCTACCGGGACCTGCCGCTGCGCTACGGCGAATTCGGCTCGTGCCACCGCAACGAGCCCTCCGGGTCGCTGCACGGCTTGATGAGGGTGAGAGGCTTTGTACAGGACGACGGCCACATCTTCTGCACCGAAGACCAGATCCTTCCCGAGTGCGTCGCCTTCACCGCGCTGCTGCAGAAGGTCTACCGCGACTTCGGCTTCGCGGACATCACCTACAAGGTCGCGACGCGCCCGGCCAAGCGCATCGGCTCCGACGAGATCTGGGACAAGGCCGAACAGGCGCTGCAGGAGGCGATGCGCCGCTCGGGCGTGAATTTCGTCCTCAACAAGGGCGACGGCGCGTTCTACGGCCCGAAGATCGAATACCACCTCAAGGACAGCATCGGCCGCTCATGGCAGTGCGGCACCATGCAGGTGGACTTCAGCATGCCGGGGCGCCTCGGAGCCGAGTACGTCGCCGAGGACAACACCCGGCGCACCCCGGTGATGCTGCACCGGGCGATCGTGGGCTCGATGGAACGCTTCATCGGCATCCTGATCGAGCATCACGCCGGCGCCTTTCCGGTGTGGCTCGCGCCGGAGCAGGTGGTCGTGATGAGCATCACCGAACGGCACGCCGGCTATGCCCAAACTGTCAAGGAAAACCTGACGAAACAGGGCTTTAGGGTGTCCGCGGATTTGCGAAACGAGAAGATCTCCTATAAGATCCGCGAACATAGCCTGCAGAAACTGCCCTACCAGCTGGTGGTCGGGGACAAGGAAATGCAGGCCGGAACGGTGGCCGTGCGTACGCGCAGCGGCGAAGACCTCGGGGCGATGAGCCTGGACGATTTCGCCGCGCGCCTCCGGAGTGAGGCTCAAGCGCGCTAGCACGGCCAATTTTTTCAACGTACTGAGGAGTTTTTCACCCATCGCACTCGACAGTAGGTCGCAACGCATCAACCGGGAAATCACCGCCCCGGAGGTGCGCCTGGTAGCGGAGAACGGTGACCAGCTCGGCATCAAGACGGTTCACGAGGCGCTGCGGCTGGCCGAAGAAGCCAACGTGGACCTGGTGGAGATCGCGCCGCTCGCGAACCCGCCGGTCTGCAAGCTGATGGACTACGGCAAGTTCCGCTATCGCGAGCAGAAGAAGGCCCACGAAGCCAAGCTCAAGCAGAAGCAGATCCAGGTCAAGGAAATCAAGTTCCGGCCCGGCACCGACGAGGGCGACTACAAGATCAAGCTTGGCAAGCTGATGGAGTTCCTCGAGGAAGGCGACAAGGCGAAGGTGACGCTGCGCTTCCGCGGACGCGAGATGGCGCACAAGGAGTTCGGCGAGCGCCTGCTGCAGCGGGTGCAGAAGGACCTCGAGGCCGTGGGCCTGGTCGAGCAGTTCCCGCGGCTGGAGGGAAGGCAGATGGTGATGGTGCTCGCGCCCAAGAAGAAGGGCGCGCCGCCCGGAAAACCGGAAAAGGTAGCGAAGCCCGACGCACCAAAACCAGTAGCGCCGAAGGTTGCAGCAAAGCCCGCTCGAGCATAGCGGGACACAAGTGATGGCCGCGGCTTTTTGAAGTATCCCCGCACAGGCGGGGATCGCCCGGCGTCATACGAAAAGAGAGGTAGGGAAGGTCATGCCCAAGATGAAGTCCAAGCGCGGCGCCGCCAAGCGGTTCAAGGTCCGCGGCAGCGGCTCGATCAAGCGCGCCGGCGCCTACAAGCGCCACATCCTCACCAAGAAGACCACCAAGCGGAAGCGCCACATGCGGCGCCGGACCGGAGTGGACCACACCAACGTGGCGGCGGTTCGTTCCATGCTGCCGTACTCGTCGTAAGGAGCGCGCCATGCCAAGAGTCAAGCGAGGCGTAGCGGCGCGCGCGCGCCACAAGAAGGTCCTCAAGCAGGCGAAAGGCTTCCGCGGCCGCAGGAAGAACGTCTACCGCATCGCCAAGCAGGCGGTGATGAAGGCGGGGCAGTACGCCTACCGCGACCGCCGCCAGAAGAAGCGCCAGTTCCGCGCCCTGTGGATCGCCCGCATCAACGCGGCGGTGCGCGAGCTCGGGATGTCCTACAGCGTGTTCATGGCCGGGCTCAAGCGGGCGAACATCGACATCGACCGCAAGGTGCTCGCCGACCTGGCGGTCGCCGACAAGGCGGCCTTCGCCAAGATCGCAGGCCAGGTCAAAGCCAGCCTCGCGCACTAGTTTTGTCCGATCTCGAAGGCATCGTCTCGCGCGCGCTCGCCGCGTTCAGCGCGGCGGGCGATGCCGCGTCCCTCGAGAACGCGAAGGCGCGCTTCAGGGGTGAATTGGCGGCGTTCCAGACGACGCTGAAGTCGCTGCCCCAGGAAGAAAAGCGGACTGCGGGCGCGGCATTCAACGGCGCAAAGCAGCGGATCGAGCAGGCGCTTGAAGCGCGACGCGGCGAGCTCGCCGACCGCAAGCTCGCCGAGCGCCTCTCGGAGCAGTCGCTCGACGTCACGCTGCCCGCCCGCGGCGCGGGGCGCGGCGGCGTGCATCCCATCATCCGCACCTGGCAGCGCATCGAGGAGATCTGGCGCTCGATCGGCTTCGAGGTCGCCGACGGGCCGGAAATCGAGAACGACTGGTACAACTTCACCGCGCTCAACAGCCCGGAGAACCATCCGTCGCGCTCGATGCAGGACACGTTTTATGTGGATCTCAAGGACGGCGAGGGACGGCCGCTGGTTCTGCGCACGCACACGAGCCCGATGCAGATGCGTTACGCGAAGATGCACAAGCCGCCGATCAAGGTCATCGCGCCGGGACGTACCTACCGCGTCGACGCCGATGCGACGCACTCGCCGATGTTCCACCAGGTCGAGGGCCTGTGGATCGACGAGAACATCAGCTTCGCGGACCTCAAGGGTGTCTACACCGAGTTCCTGCGGCGCTTCTTCGAAAACGACGAGCTCGAGCTGCGCTTTCGGCCGTCGTTCTTCCCGTTCACCGAGCCGTCCGCCGAGATCGACATGAAGTTCAAAGGCGGGTGGCTGGAGATCTCCGGCTCGGGACAGGTGCACCCGCAGGTGGTGCGCAACTTCGGCCTCGATCCCGAGACCTACATCGGCTTTGCCTTCGGCTCGGGACTCGAGCGCCTCACCATGCTGCGTTATGGCATCGACGACGTGCGCCTCTTCTATGACGGCGACCTGCGTTTTCTCGAGCAGTTCTCATGAACGTTCCTGAGAGCTGGTTGCGGAGTTTCTGCAACCCGCCGATCTCGGGCCGCGAGCTCGCGGATCGCCTCACCATGGCCGGTATCGAGGTCGAGGCCTACGAGCCGTACGGCCCGCAGTTCAGCGGCGTGGTGGTGGGCGAGATCCTTTCCGTGGAGAAGCACCCGAACGCGGAGAAGCTCACGATCTGCAAGGTCCACGATGGCGCCAGCTCTTTGCAGATTGTTTGCGGGGCCGCCAACGTGCGTGCGGGAATGAAAGCGCCCCTCGCAAAGGTGGGTGCGAGCCTTCCGGGAATGGAGATTAGGGCGGCGGCGCTCCGCGGCGTGCAAAGCCATGGCATGCTCGCCTCGGCGCGCGAACTCGGTCTGTCCAATGACCATTCGGGCCTGCTCGAGCTGCCAAAAGAGTCGAAGCCCGGCACGGACGTGCGCGCGGTGCTTGGGCTCGAAGACAGGGTGATGACGCTCAAGCTCACGCCCAATCGCGCCGACTGCCTATCGATTCTGGGTGTGGCCCGCGAAGTATCCGCTCTGACTGGTACCCGCCTCGAAACACCCAAGATTGACCAGATTCCAGCCAAGACAGGCGTAAAGCACCCGGTGCGCATTTCGGCGCCCGAAGGCTGCGGCCGCTTCGCCGGGCGCGTGATCCGGAGTGTCAACGCCAAGGCGCCGACGCCGCGGTGGATGAAAGAGCGCCTCGAGCGCGCGGGCCAGCGCAGCATCTCGGCGCTGGTGGACGTCACCAACTACGTGATGCTGGAGCTCGGCCGCCCGCTGCACGTCTACGACCTCGACAAGCTGAAGGGTCCGATCGACGTGCGCTGGGGGCGCAAGAACGAGAAGGTGCTGCTCCTGAACGAGCAGACCGTCGGGGTAGACGAGTCGGTGCTGTGCATCACGGACGAGTCGGGTGTGATCGGGCTGGGCGGCATCATGGGCGGGGAGAGCACCAAGGCCGACGAGGCAACGCGCCACATCTTCTTGGAATCGGCGTTCTTCTATCCGGCCGCGATCGCAGGGCGCGCCCGCCGCTACAACTTCGCGAGCGACGCCTCGCACCGCTTCGAGCGCGGCGTCGATTTTCAGAACAACGTCGACGGAATCGAGCGCGCCACGCGCCTGATCCTGGACCTCTGCGGCGGCGAGGCGGGGCCGACCGAGGACCTGGTAGCGCGCCTGCCGCAGCGAAAGCCGGTGGCGATGCGCATCGCGCGCGCTCACAAGGTGATCGGCGTGGCGGTCCCGCCGGAAGAGATGGCCCAGGTTTTTTCCAGGTTGCAGCTGCCCTTCAAGAAGGACCAGGAAAGCTTCACGGTGTCGCCGCCGAGCTTCCGCTTCGATCTCGAGATCGAGGAGGACCTGATCGAGGAGGTGGCGCGCATCTACGGCTTCGAGCGCATCGCAGCGCACCCGCCGCGCGCGCCGGCCACGATGCTGCCCGCGCCGGAGCGGCTACGCTCGCAGCACGCGCTGCGGGAGCGGCTGGCGGCCGCCGGCTACCGCGAAGTCATCAACTTCAGCTTCGTCGAGCCGGCGTGGGAGGCCGATTTTTCGGGCGAGACGAACCCGATCCGCCTGCTCAATCCCATCGTGAGCCAGCAATCGGTGATGCGCACCTCGCTCATTGGATCCCTGATTTCCAACGTCCGGCACAACCACGCGCACAAGGTGCCCCGCATTCGCATCTTCGAAATCGGCCGCGTTTTCTTACGCGATCCCGCCGCCCCCGATGGACCGCTGTCGGTGCAAGGTGTGCGCCAGCCCTGGCGCATCGCCGCGGCGGCATACGGCTCAGCACTGGCGCAGCAGTGGGAAGGCGCCGAGCGCATGGTCGACTTCTTCGACGTGAAGGCCGACCTCGAGGCGCTCGCGGCGCCGCTCGAGCCCCGGTTCGAGCCCGCGGTGCATGCGGCGCTGCATCCGGGGCGCTCGGCCAAAGTGCTGATGGACGGAAGGACGGTGGGCTGGATCGGCGAGCTCCACCCGAAGTGGCTGACCAAGTACGAGCTGCCTCAGCCGGCGATCCTCTTTGAAGTGGAAGCAGAAGCGTTGACGCAGCTTCCGCTGCCACGACCCGAGGTGCCTTCGCGGTTCCCCATTGTGGTGCGCGACATCGCCATGGAGTTCGACGCCGAGACTTCCGTCCAGGCTGTCCTGGACGCAATTCACACCGGCAAGCCGCCGATCGTGCGCTCGGTGCGCCTGTTCAGCCTGTACCGCGGCCCGGGCCTCCCTGCGGGGACAAAATCCCTTGCTTTTCGGGTAGTTATGCAAGATACTGCACGGACCCTCACGGATGCGGAGGCCGACGCTGCCCGCGATGCGCTGGTAGCGCTCCTCGGCCAGAGATTCTCCGCTAGATTAAGAACTTAGGGACCAGGGGAGCTGCTTCATGACGTTGACGAAGGCCGAGCTGGCCGATCTGCTGTTCGAGAAGGTCGGGCTGAACAAGCGCGAGGCCAAAGACATGGTCGAAGCGTTCTTCGAGGAGATCCGCGGGGCGCTCGAGCGCGGCGAAAGCGTCAAGCTTTCCGGCTTCGGCAATTTCCAGCTGCGCGACAAGCCCCAGCGTCCAGGCCGCAATCCCAAGACCGGCGAGGAGATTCCGATCAGCGCCCGCCGTGTCGTCACCTTCCACGCCAGCCAGAAGCTGAAGGCCATGGTGGAGAAAGCACGGCATGGAGCAAAGCCGCAGGAAAGCTGAGCTTCCGCCGATCCCCGCAAAGCGCTACTTCACCATCGGTGAGGTGAGCGAGCTCTGCGGGGTGAAGCCGCACGTGCTTCGCTACTGGGAGCAGGAATTCACCCAGCTGAAGCCCGTGAAGCGCCGCGGCAACCGCCGTTACTACCAGCACCACGAGGTGCTGCTCATCCGCCGCATCCGCGAGCTCCTGTACGAGGAGGGCTTCACCATCAGCGGCGCGCGCAACCGCCTCGACAACTCGAGCCCGCACGAGGAGAAGCCCGAGCCCCCCGTCCGGGCCGGCCGCCCGGAGGGCGGCGCAGGCGGCGTCGACATCGGCGCCATCAAGCGCGAGCTTCGCGCCGTCCTCGACCAGCTCCAGAGGTAAAATTCCACCCTTCGGGGCGTAGCGCAGCCTGGTAGCGTACCTGCATGGGGTGCAGGTGGTCGCGAGTTCAAATCTCGCCGCCCCGACCAATTTTCTCGTGGTCTACCCGAGCAAGCGCGGCACCGTGCTCGTAACTGGTAGGCCGCTCTCGCGCGTCAGCGCCCGCGCCTGAACCACTTCGTGATGATCGCCTTGGTTCCCGAGGTGACCGGCATGCCCTGGTGCATGGTGTGCGGATTCGGTTGACCGTCGGGCTGCATGTTGTTCCAGATCACCGCCTGGCCGAGCCTCGGCTTGAAGGCGAGCCCGGCGTCGACGAAGCGCGTCTCGCCGCCGGCCTCCGGCTCGTTGAGATACACCATGAAGGTCCAGCTGCGCTGGCCCCAAGTCGCGGTCGAGAATCGCTCGAGCTCGTAGGTCTCGAAGTAATCGGTGTGCGCCTTGAATTCCTGGCCCACCTCGTAGTGCTGCCCTTGAGTGGCCTCGGCGTACGCGGGATTCGCACCCAGCGCCGCGCAGATCTTGCGATTGAGCTCCTGCACGACCGGATAGCGTTCATCAAGGTCGCAGGTCCGGCTGGTGCGGAAGCCCGCTTCCGGGGTGCCGCCGGGCGAGGAAATCGTGGACGGCCGCAGGCCTGCCTTGATCAGCTCCACCAGGGCCGCGCAGGTGCGCGAGTCGAGGAAGCTCTCGACCGTGTAGAGCTCGAGAAGGGGCGCGCCATGGCGCTGCAGTCCCGGAAGCAGCGCCGCCTTCGGCGCGGTGCTCGGCGCCGCCGTGGTGTTCGCGGCTGGACCCAGCTCGCGCCCGATCGTGAAGAGATCAAACCCCTCCTTGACCAGGATGCGAGAAAGCTCGTCCTTGGCGCAGCCGCGCCCGATGTTGTGCCGGATCCAGGCTCGCCACTCGTCGTTCACTTGCCTCTTCGCCATGGCGAAATGGTAACAGCGCGTACCGGCTTCGCAGGTGAACGGGTTCTCGATCCGCCGCTCGATCAGCTTGACGAAATCCTGAGCTCGACCAGCTTCGCCTTCACCGACTTGCCGGAAACGCGCAGCTCGGCCAGGGCAACCGGGAGCCTGAACCTTCGCGGCCCACAGCTCCCCGGATTGACGTAGAGCACGCCGCCGCGCTCTTCGATGCGTGGCTGGTGAGAATGTCCGGATACCACGACCTGGAATCCTGCCGCCGCGGGATCGAGGTCGAGCTCGGCCAGGTCGTGCAGGACGTGGATCGAGACTTCGCCCACCCGAAGCGCTTCGGTTTCGGCGATCGCACGCGCCCAGCCGTCCCGGTCGTTGTTGCCGCGCACCGCGGTCACGGGAGCGAGCGCGCGCAGCGTCTCGAGAATGTACGGGTCGCCGATGTCGCCGGCGTGGACGATGAAGTCGCTGCCGCGCAGGAACTCGAGCGCCTCCGGCCGCAGCAGGCCGTGGGTATCGGAAAGAAGCCCGATGCGCCTTCCTGTTTTCAGTCCTCGCCCCAGCGCCAGCGCGGCGGCTCGCCCTTGAGCCAGCAGATCGCGATCAGCAGCGCGGTCAGTGCGACGATGCAGCCGAAGAACGCGCCCGGCTTGTCGTTCGGCGGAAATACGAAAAAGGCTGCGGCGGACAGGGCGGCGAACGCGGCGAGCACGACCCATCCCTGCCAGGAGGAAGGCAACCCCCAGCCCCAGCCGTAGCGCTTCGCGGGGAACCAGTAGGGCGCTCGAGCCGAAATGGCTAGGCCTTTCCGCCGTCGAGCTCGCGCAGGACCGCGGCGAGGCGCTCGGCTTCCGCGGCGAAGCGCGCCATGAGGAGCGCGAGCATCACGGCGGCGTCCTGCACCGCGCGAAGCTCGGCGCGGGCGCGCTCGACGGCGTCGTCGCCTGAGGTCGGCATCGCGCGGAGTTTACCGCGCGCCCGATCGCCTAATCCCAGGAGAAGCGGTACAGAAGGCCGACGCCGCTCGAGGTCCCGGTCTCGGCCCGCAGCGCAAGCCGCTGCGTGAGCGAGAAATCGAGCTTCACCAGCTGCGACGCGGTGGCGCCCAGTCCCTGCTCGTAGCTGACGTAGACACGGTCGGAGAGGCGCTTGCCCACAGCCACGACGCGGTCGGTGGCCTCGCCGCTACCTCGGAGCGAGATTTCGTCGAGGCCGAAGGTGCGCGCGACACGCCGGTCGAGCGGCACGCCTTCGTTGTTCGCGAGCAGCGCGCCCGCGGCGGCCTGCAGGATGCCGAGGTCGCCCTTCGTCGCCTCGCCCGGCCCCCGGCCGAGCACCAGCCACGACAGCTTCTCGCCCTCCGGGACCTGAGGGTTCGAAACGAGCTGGAGCCGCGGCGAGCGCGCGTTGCCCGAGACCTGCACGCCGACCTCGACCTGCTGCTTGCGGCGCCAGGCCGTGATCTGCAGCGACGGGTTGTCGAGCGGTCCGTCGAAGATGATGACGCCGGGGTCGACCTGAAGGGACTGGCCGTACGCGTAGAACGTGGCGTTCAGGGTCTCGATGCGGCCATAGGCACGGAGCTGCCCCTCTTTGGTCGTCTCGACCTGGAGCTTGCCCCGGATCTTGCCCTCGAGGCCGAAGCCCCGCACCTGCAGGTCGTCGCCCAGGTCGAGCTGCAGATCGAGCGCCACCGGAACCGTGGCGGGCTCGCGCGGCGCGGGAGGCTTGTCGCCGACGATCACCACGTCCTCGCCGAGCGTCGGCATGCGGCCCCGGTCGAGCTCGAAGTAGCCGCGGTCGGCGCGCAGCGCTCCGCTGAGCGAGAGGCGCTTCTCGACGATCTGGGCCTCGCCGCTCCCGGACGCCACCAGGCGCATGTCGGGGCGTTGCAGCAGCGCAAACTTTTCGGCGCGCCATGAAAGGTGCGCGCTGCCCGCCGCGAGCCGCAGGGGGAGCGTGCCGGTGGCGGTGAGCTTGCCTTCTCCGCCCTGGATGGAGAATTGCTCCACCCGGAGCACGTCCTTCTCGAGGGCTGCGCGCAGCTCTCCCCCTTTCAGGTATACGCCCAGGGGCGGCGCATCGAGGCCGAGCCCGTCGCCGCGGAGGGTCCCGGTGAGAATCGGCTCGCCGAGCGTGCCTGCGCCCTTCAGGTCGGCGGCGAGGCGGCCTGCGATGTGCTGGTCCGTAAGCAGCGGCTCGACCGTTGCGCGCAGATCCACGTCCCTCAACTGCGCGACAAAGGCGATCGCCGAGCGCGGCGTGATGCCGAAGCGCGGCGCGCCGGGCTCCGGCGTGATGTCGCCCTTGAGCGTCGCGTTGCCGTAGCGCGAAGCCACCTCCGCGCTGGCATTGATTCGCCCGTCGGTGAAGCGCGCGTCGACCAGCGCCTTCTCGAGCCCGAGCGCAAGCTTGCCGCCTTCCCCTTGCGCGAGGCTCAGGTCGCCGGCGGTGCGGCGCACGCTCGCGCTTCCGCTGAGCTGCGGGCTCGAGGCGATGTTCCATTTCCCATCGAGGGTGACGCTCGAGCGCAGGTTTTCCGCGAGGCCCGCCAGCGTGATCAGCCATTGCGTCGGAAGCGCATGGAATTCGCCGCTCGAGACGATCTTCTCGCCCGACCAGGCGAGCTCGGCGACGGTGACGCGCCCGCCGGCGAACGTCGCATCGAGCCGGCCGAGCTCGACCCGACCCTTGGCGGCTTGCAGCCGTACCGGCGCCGTGAGCTCCAGAGGATAGGGGCCCGAATTACGCAGCGTCTGCACTTCGCCCGACCATCCGGCCTCTCCGCGCCAGCCGCCGCGTACCCGCGCCTGCAGATCCAGGCCATCGCCCTTCGCGGAGAGCTCGGCGGCGTGCTTGGACAGGTTACCGCTCGCCTTGGCGCGCGCGCTCTTGATCTCCATGCCGGTCGGGAGGACGAGGTCGCTTGCCTCGACCGTGAATGCTGCCTGAGGCTCCTCGAAGGTTCCGCTGAGTGTGCCGTTCGCGCGCAGCGCTCCGCTGAAGTCGCCGAGGAAATAGTCGATGCTCGGCACCTCCAGAGCCCAGCCGAGCGCGTCGCCGGGGCGACCGAAATCGCCGCGCGCGGTCAGCCGCGCACCTCCGAGGCTCGCCTGCGCGACGATCCGCTGGGCGCGCGAGCCGGAAACGCGCGCGGCGCCCTGGCTCGCGAGCGCCTCGCCTTCGAGGGTGCTGTCGCGCACGACCCAGCGCGCGTCGACCGCGGGCCGGGCGCCGAGCGTCCCCGTGCCCTCGAAGCTTCCGTTGATATCGCCGCCGGGATACTGGCCGAATTTCGCCGGGTCGAAATGCTCGAGATTGAGCTTCGCCTCGAAGCGCATCGGCTCCGAGAGGCGCAGCCGCCCGCTGCCCGTCGCCGCGCCGCCCTGCGCTTCGGCGCGCACGCTGCGCACCTGGACGAGCTCGCCGTCGCGAACGATGTCCGCGGTGATGCGCATGTCGTCCTGCGAAAGCGTGCCCTGCAGCGTCTGCTTCGCGCCGGCCGCGAGCTTGACTGGTCCAGAGAGCTTGGTGGCGTTGAGGGTGGAGCGCAAAGAGCGCAGATCCAGATCGGCGACCTGGACGTCGAGCTCGGCGCCGCCGCGGCCGAGCGCGCCCTTGCCGGCGAGCGCTCCACCCGGGCTCAGGGCGACCCTGAGGTCCTGCAGCACGGCCGATTCGAAGTCCTTGGCGGCGAAGCGCGTATCGAGGCTGCTGAGCGGGATGCGCTGCTTGTCCAGCGGCCCGGGGTTGCCGTTGCGCGCCGAGAGGCTCCCCGCCAGGGCGTAGTGGGAGCTTGCCTTGCCGGAGAGCTTCACGCTGAGCGCGGTGCCGGGCCAATCGCGGTTCAGCCTGGAGAGGTCGACCGGCCCGGCCTGGGCGTCGAGCTCGGCGAGCGGCCGCGGCGCGAAAGCCGTGACCACCGCGCGCACTTTCGCGGGCACTTCGGCGATGCGGCCGTCGAACGCCACGTCCAGGCGCCGCACGGTTCCACCCAGCTTGATCCGCGCGCTCACCGGATAATCTTCGTAGCGCAGCGCGAAGCCGACCGTGGCCGACACGGCGCCGGTCTGCACGAGCGCGGCGTCGCGCAGCTCGAAGCGCTCGAGCACGAGGCGCTGCGCCCCGAGCTCGACGGAAATGCGCTCGATGTCGGCGCGGTCTACGCGCAGGCCGATGGGTATCTGCGGCGGGGCGGGCGGCTTGCCGTCGGACGGGCCGGGGGTGAGCGCGACATCGAGCGACTTTGCGCGCAGCGCGCGCAAGCCCGCGCGCGCGCCGAGAAAGGACAGGAGCTCAAGCCGGAGCATGCCGTCGCGCAGCTCGACGCGCGTGGTTTCGTCCTGGAACCGGATCGACGCGAACTCGATGTCGCGCGCCAGAGCGCCGCGCACGCCCTCGAGCCTGAGCTTGCCCCGCAGCGCCTCTTCGGCGAGCGCTGCGGCCCATCGCAGGCCCGAATCGGTGTAGAGGAGCCAGCCCGCCGCGGCGAGGACCACGCAGGCCAGCAGCGCGAGCGCTACGAGCAGCCACTTCATCAGAAGGTGAATCCTACGGAGAAATGCAGGCGCCACGACGCGACCGCCTGACCGTAGGCGAGGTCTATCCGGATCGGTCCGATCGGCGTGCGCACACGCGGGCCCGCGCCGTAGCCGACCTTGGCCTTGAACAGCGTGTTGTCGTCCCACGCGTCCCCGGCGTCGACGAACACGCCGACGCCCCAGCTGTCACCGATCCACTGCGTATACTCGCTGCTCAGCACGAGCAGGCGGCGCGCGGGCAGAACCGCCTCGCCCTGGTGCACGCCGAGGCTCAGGTAATCGTAGCCGCGCACGGTCGTGTCGCCCCCGGTGCGGAAGAGGAAGCTGCTCGGAATCTCGTCGCGGCTGGAGGAGAGCACCCGTCCCGCCTGTCCCCGCAACAGCAGGTCGCCATCGCGCCTGACGGGATAGAAGACGGATCCGCTGACGATCCCGCGCACGAACGGCCGCGTGGCGAGCGCATCGGGCGCGCCGCCGACCTCGAACATGGCGAGGTAGCCGCGGCGCGGCGAGATGAAGTCGTCGGTGCGACGGAAGGTGCGGCGGTAGCCGAAGTAGACCGCGTGCCGGTCCGTGAACGGACCGCCGCTCACGCTCTCCTCCTCCCAGTTCGCCGAGAAGATCACCGCGCTCGGGGGCGTCTCCGCCCCCCAGTTGCGCGAGACGCCGACCACCGCTTCCTTCGTGCGCACGTTCTGGATATCGGTTTCGCGGTATGGCCGCAGCAGGTAGCTGTTCCAATAGCCGCCCGGCCGCGGCGGCGAATCGAAGTTGAACTCGAGGGTCTTCGTCGTGTCGTCCACCCGCAGCGTGCTGCGGAAGCGCCACTCCGAGTCGAACAGCGCCTGGTTGGTGTAGTTGAACAACACGCCGAAGCCGGTATCGGTGGCGTAGTTCACCCCCGCCTCGACGTGGTGCTTGGAGGCTTCTATGACGACTACACGCACGAGGGCGTTGTCCGGGCCTTCGTTGCGGTCCACGTCGGCCTGCACGCTGACGAAGTAGCCGCTTTCGAGCAGGAGGCGCTGGTAGATCACGAGCTTGTCGCGGTCATAGTCGTCGCCGGGATGCACCGGGCTCAGGTTCTGCACCAGCGCGTCGGAATAGCGCCGCGTGCCGCTCACCCGGATCTCGCCGAAGCGGTAGGGCGGACCGCTCTCGAGCTCCACGACGAGCGACGCCCGCCGCGCCTCGCGGTCGATGCGCGCCTCGCTGTTGGCGATCCGCGCGGCGGCGTAGCGGAAGGCGGACATCTCGCGCAGCGCGCGGCGCTTCGCCGCGTCCCACTCGGCCTGGCGGAAGGGCTGGCCGCGGCGCAGCGGCCAGGTGTCGCGCACGCGCTTGAAGATCGCCGCCGACTGCGGGTCCTGGACGGCCGGCCCGCTGAAGCGCAGGTCGATCTCGCCGACCTCGGTCCTCGCCCCGGGCTCGAGCGTGAGGCGCACGATCCAGGGCTGCTCGCCTTCCTCGATCGCGAGGTCGACGCGCGCCGAGAAGTAGCCTTCGGTGGCCGCGAGCTCGCGCGCCTCGCGCACGCCTTCGTCGGCGAGGCGGCGCAGCTGCTCGGGGGTCATCTGCGGATCGTTCTGCCAGCGCTCGAGGTTGAGCCCCTTGGACAGGACTTCGGCCATGTCCTTGGGAGCGGCGATCTCGACCCTGTATTTCAGGCCGGTCTGCGCCAGGGCGGCGCTCGAGATGAGAAACAGGATCGCCGCGAGAATGCGCATCGGGGGTGCGATAGCATGCCATGCAGCGAGTTGTAGAATCGCGCGCATGAAAATCCTGGTTTCCAACGACGACGGCTACTTCGCGCCGGGCATCACGCTGCTCGCCGAAGCCCTGGGCCGGTTGGGGGAGGTCACGGTTTTCGCGCCGGAGCGCGACCGTTCCGGCTCGTCCAACTCGCTCACGCTGGACCGCCCTCTCACGGTCCGGCGCGCGCCGAACGGTTTCTTCTCGGTCAACGGGACGCCGACCGACTGCGTGCACATCGCGGTGACCGGAGTACTCGACTTCACGCCCGACCTCGTCGTCTCGGGCATCAACCTGGGCGCCAACATGGGCGACGACACGATCTACTCCGGCACCGTGGCGGCGGCGGCGGAGGGTTTCCTGCTCGGCATTCCGGCGCTGGCGGTCTCGCTGACCAGCAAGGCCGGCGAGCACTTCGAGAGTGCCGTCGGCATCGCGCTCGAGCTGGTGGAGCGGCTGCGGCGCGATCCGCCGCGCCAGCCGATCCTCTACAACGTCAACGTTCCGGACGTCCCGCCGGCCCGGCTCGCCGGCGTCGAGATCACCCGCCTGGGCAAGCGCCACAAGGCCGAGCCCGTCATCAAGCTGCAGACGCCGCGCGGCGAGACGGCGTACTGGATCGGGCCTGCCGGCGGCGCCCAGGACGCGGGCCCCGGCACCGACTTCCACGCGGTCGAGAATCGCAGGGTCTCGGTCACACCGCTGCGCCTGGACCTCACTCACCAGGCGCAACTCGCCGAGGCGCGGGAGTGGCTCGCGAAATAGCGAAATGAGGGATCTGCGCGGGATCGGCATGACCTCGGAGCGCACGCGCGCGCGCATGGTGCAAAGGCTGCGCGAGCAGGGGATTCGGGACGAGCGCGTGCTCGGCGCCATGGCCCGGGTTCCGCGGCACCTGTTCGTCGAGGAGGCGCTCGCCAGCCGGGCCTACGAGGACACGGCGCTGCCGATCGGCTTCTCGCAGACCATCTCCCAGCCCTTCGTGGTCGCGCGGATGATCGAGCTGGTCCTCCGGAACGGGGAAGCGGGGAAGGTGCTCGAGGTCGGGACGGGCTGCGGCTACCAGGCCGCGGTGCTGGCCGAGATCTTCCCGGAGGCGTATTCGGTGGAGCGGATCAAGGCGCTGCACGAGCGTGCGCGCGCCAACCTGCTGGCGCTGCGGCTGAAAAACCTGCGGCTGGTGCACGGCGACGGCCATGCCGGGCTCGAAAGCGCGGCGCCGTTCCAGGCGATCGTCGTCGCCGCGGCCAGCCGCGAGGCGCCCCGGGCGCTGTTACGCCAGCTCGCGCTCGGTGGCAGAATGGTATTGCCGCTGCACGAAGGGACGGGACAGAGACTGATGCTGTACGAGCGTGGCAGGCAAGGCTTCGTCGAGTCGGAGCTCGATCCGGTGCGGTTCGTACCGCTGGAAATGGGGAAAGCTTGAAGACTGTTCACTGGGGGGTTCTAGCCGCAGCCGCAGCGCTCGCCGCGGGCTGCGCGACCCAGCACAAGCCCGCGCCAGTGGTCGACGGCCGTGCGCCGCGACCTGCCGCGGCGAGGGCGGTTTCCGCACCGCTGACGTCCGCACCGGCGACGCCCAAATCAACCACCGATTACTACGCCGTAAAACGCGGCGACACGCTCTACAGCATTGCCCAGGAGCACGGCGTCGAACCGGGCGAGCTCGCGCAATGGAACGGGCTCGACGATCCCACGCGGCTGCGGGTGGGCCAGGCGCTGCGGGTCCGGCCGCCGCTCGCGCTCGCCGCCCCGCCGGTTGCGGTGGAGTCCGGCACGGCGCAGGTCGGCTCCGCGCGCATCCTCGGCCGGGTCGAGTCGCGGCCGCTCGATACGCTGCCGCCGCTGCCGCCGCGCGCGCCGGCGAAGCCCGAGCTCGCCCGTATGGAGCTGCCCTCCCGGGTGGAGCTCGAGAAGAGCGCGGCGCCGAGCGGCGGCGGCCAGTTCATCTGGCCGGTGAAAGGCAAGGTGCTCGCCGAATTCGCCGAGCCGCGCCGCAAGGGCATCGACATCGACGGCAGACCGGGCGACCCGATCGTCGCCGCCGCGCCCGGGCACGTCACCTACATCGGCAGCGGCATCCCGGGCATGGGCAAGCTGGTGGTGCTCAAGCACGACAACGGCTTCATCACGGTGTACGCGCACAACCGCAACATCCTGGTGAAGGAAAAGCAGGCGGTGGCGCGCGGCCAGAAGATCGCCGAGCTCGGCAGCACGGATTCCGAGCGCCCGAAGCTTCACTTCCAGATCCGCAAGGGCGCGGCGGCCGTGGATCCTCTGTTGTATCTCCCTAAGTAAACCCCTAGTTCGTCGTCTTGTTTTGCTTGAGAGCCTGAGCGAGGTCGTGCACCGCTGAGGCGTAGAACGCGCTGCGGTTATAGCGCGTGAGCACCCAGAAATTGTGCAGGCCGATCCGGTAGTCGCTCGGCTTGTCCGGCGTCTCGAGCTCGACCAGGACGGCGCGCACGCCTTCAGGCATACCCTCGAACTCGACCCCCGCGGCGCGCAGGTCGGCCTGGGCGTGCTTCGGGTCGACCGAGCCGTCGGCGAGGGGGCGCCACCCCTCGCCGTCGACCTTCGCTCCAAGCAGCACTTCGCCGCCAGGCTGCCAACCGTGCTCCTTCAGGAAGTTCGCCACGCTGCCGATGGCGTCGGCCGGGCTCCGCCGCAGGTCGATCGCGCCGTTGCCGTCGAAGTCGACCGCGTAGCGGCGGGTGCTGCTCGGCATGAACTGGGGGATGCCGATGGCTCCGGCGTAAGAGCCGCGCATCGCGAACGCATCCTTGCCCTGTTCGCGCGCGAGCAGCAGGTACTGCTCGAGCTCGCCCTTGAAGTACTGCGCCCGCGGCCCGTAGTCGAAGGCGAGCGTGGTGAGCGCGTCGACCACGCGCCAGCGGCCGGTATTGCGGCCGTAGAACGTCTCTACGCCGAGGATGGCGACGATGTACTGCGCCGGCACGCCGTAGCTGGTCTGCGCGCGCTCCAGCGCGCGGCGGTGCTTCCTCCAGAACTCGA
>Ga0075429_100000317_pt1 | contig 34568 bp, 39 predicted proteins | sample RhiMetdeltSRZDD3_FD_75295 | JGI IMG/M metagenome (GOLD analysis project Ga0075429, IMG submission 75295) | Populus rhizosphere microbial communities from Tennessee, USA - Rhizosphere MetaG P. deltoides SRZDD3 | ecosystem: Host-associated > Plants > Roots > Rhizosphere > Soil | place: USA...
CACGAGGACCAGCGCCGCGAGCTTCCAGCTCGTCACGAACAGCATCGCCGCGGCGCCGGCCATCATGAGCGCGTTGCGCAGGAACATCGACAGGCCGTAGCCGATCACCTGCTGCAGCAGCGTCGCATCGTTGGTGAGGCGCGAGATCACCTCGCCGGTGCGCGTAGCCTCGAAGAACGCGGGCTCGAGGCCGAGGATGTGGCCGAACACCGCGCGGCGCAGATCGGTCACGACGCGCTCGCCCAGGCTCATCATCAGGTAGAAGCGCAGCCACGTGGCGAGCGCCAGGACCGCCGCGATGCCGAGCACTCCGGCGAGCGCCTGGTCGAGCGCCTTGGGCTCGCCGCCGGCGAAGCCGCCGTCGATGACGTGCTTGACGCCCTGGCCGAGGGCGAGCCAGCACGCGGCGGCGACCACCAGCGCCGCGAGCGCGAGCGCCACGCGCGCCCGGTAAGGAAGCAGGAAGCGCGCGACCCGGCGCAGCGCGCTAGAGCGGGTCAACCAGCACCTCGAGCACGGCGCACCAAGCCGCCGAGAGATTTTCCAGGCTGTAGCCGCCGCCGCCGAACGCCATCAGCCGGCCGCGCGAATGGCGCTCGGCGAGCGCGACGAGGCGGCGCGCGGCATGCGCATGCGCGGCCGCGGTCAGGCGAAGGTCGGCGAGCGGGTCGCCGGCGAGCCCGTCGGCGCCGCACTGCAGGATCACGAACTCGGGCCGCGCCTCGTCGATGAACCGCTCGGCCTTGTCCCAGGCGCGCAGGAACTCGCGATCGCCCGAGCCCGGGGCCAGCGGGAGGTTGAGCTTGGTTCCCTCGGCCGCGCCGCTGCCGGTCTCGTGAACGCTGCCGGTGCCCGGATAGAGGAACTGGCCGTCTTCGTGAATGTCGACGCCGACGACGTCGGGGTCGCCCTCGAACTCGTAGTAGACGCCATCGCCGTGATGCACGTCGATGTCGACGTACGCGACGCGGCGCACGCCGTGCTCGGCGCGAAGCGCCTCGATCAGGACACCGGGGTCGTTGAACACGCAGAAGCCGGCGGCGCCTCCGCGGCGCGCGTGATGCAGGCCGCCGATCGGCTGAAAAGTGCGCCGGGCCTCGCCCGCCATGATGCGGCGCGCGCCCTCGAGCGCAGCTCCGACCACGTGCGCGGCGATCTCGTAGCAGCCCGGGAAGGCCGGCGTGTCGCCATAGTCAAGGTACCCGCTGCCCTGACGCGAGGCAGCGATGACGCGGTCGACGTAATCCACGTCATGAAAACGCAGGATGGCTTCTCTTGGCGCTGCAGGAGACTCGGCCAGCGTCACCTTGCGGTCGAGGCCGCGCGAGCGAGCTTGTCGCCAGAAGGCGCCCTGCCGGTCTACCGACAGCGGATGGCCTTCGGCAAAGCCGTAGCGCCCGAGCTCGGGACTAAGGAAGAGGTGCGTCGACACGCTCGACCTGCACGCGGCAGTCGTAGAACGTGGCGCCGCCGCCGAGGTCGCTGGTGCGCTGCGAAGTAACGTTGTTGGCGTTGCCGCCGTCGCGCGCGTATTTCTTCCACCACACCGAGGGCGCGACCACCACGCCGCGGCGCGGCTTGCCGTTCACGCGCGCCTTGAGCGTGTAGCCGCCGCGGTCGTTGAACACGCGCACCCGGTCGCCGTCGCGAATGCCGCGCGCCGCCGCGTCCTCGGGATGCAGGTCCAGGTGCGGCTCGCGCTCGAACTCGCGAAAGCGCGCCAGGTTGGCGAACGACGAGTTGAGGAAGTGGCGCGCGGGCGGCGAGATGAAGGCGAGCGGGAAGCGCCCCGCCAGAGCCTCATCGGCCACCTCGGCCGGCGGATTGTAGAAAGGCAGCGGGTCGACGCCCTGCTTCTCGAGCGCCGCGCTGTAGAACTCGCACTTGCCCGAGGGCGTGGGGAAGCCGCCCTGAGCGAACGGGGCGAAGCGCTCGGGCTTCGACAGGCGCTGCCAACCGCGCCGCTTGAGCTCGTTCCAGTCAAAGTCTGAACCGAGCGCGGTGCGGCAGATGTCCTCGTCGGAATCGCGGAAGCACGGCTCGGCGAAGCCCATGCGCGCGGCGAGCCGGCGGAACACTTCGGAATTGGGCAGCGCCTCGCCCACCGGCGCGATGGCCGGATTGTTGCCGAGCACGTACAGGTGCCCGTAAGACTTGTGCACGTCGTAGTGCTCGAGCTGCGTAGTCGCGGGAAGCACGATGTCGGCGTAATCCGCGGTGTCGGTCTGGAAGTGGTCCATCACCACGGTGAACAGATCCTCGCGGGCGAATCCCGCGATGACCTGGTCGGAGTCCGGGCAAACCGCGACCGGGTTGTTGTTGTAGACCACGATCGCGCGCACCGGCGGCTCGGCCGAGGTGAGCGCGTCGCCGAGCTTCGACTGGTTGATGACGCGCGGACGCCTCCCGGCGAGGAGGTCGGGCCGCTCCAGCGCGGCGTGGTCGAAGCGATAGAAATCGGCGGTGGTGAGCACGATGCCCCCGGCGGCTTCGCGCCAGGCGCCGACCAGCGCGGGAAGGCAGGCGATGGTGCGCGCGGCGATGCCCCCGCCGGCGTGACGCTGCATGCCGTAGTTGAGACGGATCGCTGCCGGCCTGGTGCGGCCGTAGTCGCGTGCGAGCTGCACTACTTCGGCGACGCTCAGGCCGCAGGCGCGCGCGGCCCACTCCGGGGAATAGCGCTCGAGCACCCGCGTGCGCAGCGCCTCGTAGCCGACGGTGTACTTCGCGACATAGTCATGGTCGATCAAGTCCTCGGCAATCAGCACGTGCATCATGCCGAGCGCGAGCGCGCCGTCGGTTCCCGGCAGCAGCGCCAGGTGCTGGCTGCACTTCTCCGCCGACAGGCTGCGGTAGGGATCGATCGCCACCACCCTGGCCCCGCGGCGCTTCGCTTCCTGCACGCGCGACCACAGGTGCAGGTTCGACACCACCGGGTTTGCGCCCCAGAGCAGGATGAGCTGCGCCTCGTCGAAGCGCTCGGGGTCCATGCCGACCGAGCCGCCGAGGGTCGCGCGCAGGCCGAACTTGCCCGCCGTGGAGCACAGCGTCCGCTCGAGCAGCGTCGCGCCGAGGCGATGGAAGAAGCGCCGGTCCATCGAGCTGTACTGGACCATGCCCATGGTGCCGGCGTAGCTGCAGGGCAGGATGGTCTCGGGATTCTCGGCCGCAAGGCTCTTCAGCCGCGCCGCGATCTCGTCGAGCGCCGCGTCCCACGAGATTCTCTCGAATTTCCCCTGTCCCTTCTTTCCGATCCGTCGCATCGGATGGAGCAGGCGGTCGGGCGCGTAAGTGCGCTCGAGATAGTGCGCGACCTTGGTGCACAGCGTGCCGTCGGTGAACGGCATCGACGGATCGCCCTGGATCTTCCTCGCGACGCCGTCCTCGACGGTCACGAGCATGGCGCAGGTATCGGGACAATCGTGGGGGCAGGCGACCTTGACGACTTCGGCGCTCATGCCGGGATTTTACGCTCCAGGACTTCGTCCAGCGCCTCGATCCAGTGACGCACCGGCACCGGCGCCGCAGACTGCAAATGCGTCAAGCACCCGATGTTCGCCGTGACGATCTGCTCCGGCCGGCCTTCGCTGAGCGCGGCGAGCTTGCGGCTGCGCAACTCGCCGGCGATCGCCGGCTGCAGCAGCGCGTATGTGCCCGCCGAGCCGCAGCACAGGTGGGCGTCGCGCACCGCCGTCAGCTCGAATCCGGCGCGCTCCAGGCGCGACTCCACCGCGCCGCGGACCTGCTGGCCATGCTGCAGCGTGCAGGGAGAATGGAAGGCGATCCGGCCCGCCGCGATGCCCCCGGGCAGCGCGTCGATCGGAATCACCTCGGCGAGGTCCTTGGTGAGCGCCGCGATCCGCTCGGCCCTGTCGCGATAGGCAGGATCGTGGGCAAGCAGGTGGCCGTATTCCTTGACCGTTGCGCCGCAGCCGCTCGCGGTCATCACGATTGCCTCCACCTCGCCGCGTTCGACCATGGGCCACCACGCGTCGATCAAGGCGCGCATGTCGTCGCGCCCCTCCTCCTGGTAGTTCAGGTGGAAGCGCAGGGCTCCACAGCAACCCGCCCGGGGCGCCTCGACGAGCGAGATGCCGAGGCGATCGAGCACCCGCGCCGCGGCGGCGTTGATCGACGGCGCGAGGCCCGGCTGCACGCATCCCCCCAGCACGAGCATCTTGCGCGCATGCCGCGGCGCCGGCCAATCGCCAGGGGGCTCCACCCTTCCCGGAACCTTTGCCTTCACGGCGCCGGGCAGCAACGGCCGCGCCAAGCGCCCCACTCCGGTGAGCGCCTTGAAAAGTCGCGGCCGGATCAATACCGAGGCCAGCAGGCGCCGCACCAGCCGGTCGAAGCCGCGGCGCGGTACGCGCGCCTCGACGAGGCCGCGCCCGATGTCGACCAGCCTGCCGTAGCGCACCCCGGACGGGCACGTGGTCTCGCAGGCGCGGCAGGTGAGGCAGCGGTCGAGATGGAGCTGGGTCTTCGCGCTGACCGGTGCGCCTTCGAGCGCCCGCTTGATGAGGTAGATGCGCCCGCGCGGACTGTCGAGGTCGTCGCCGAGCACCTGATAGCTCGGGCAGGTCGCGGTGCAAAACCCGCAATGCACGCACTTGCGCAGGATGGCCTCGGCCTCCCGGCCTTCGGGCGTGTCGCGGATGAAGTCGGCGAGCCGGGTCTGCATGTGCCCTATACTTTTTGCATGAAGCTCGTGATCTGGCTGCTCGCCGCCGCTGCGATCGGGGTGCTCGTGTACGGCCTCGTGAAGTGGCGCCGGCGAAGCGAGGAGCTGCGCCGCGCTTCCGAGGAGAGGAGCGCGGCGCTGATGGCGGAAGTGATGGCGGCGGCCAAGTCGCGCCCTGCGCCGGCCCCGGCCCCGGCCGAGGCCGATCCCGTCCGGGCGGCCGACTTTGCTCGGGCCGCCGAGCTCGCCCGGGCCGCGGAACACGCGAAAACCGCGGACCTTCCGAAAACCGCGGACCTTCCCAGGACGGCGGACCTCACCAAGCAGCGGCTGCTTTTCGACGCCGCCGCGAAGGCCGCCGAGGCGGGCGAACCGGTGCTGGCGATCCAGCTGTACGCGCGGCTCCTCGCCCGGTATCCCGACAGCGCGTTCGCCTCGCAGGCGCGCGCGGCGGTCGAGATGCAGAAGAAGAACCTGACCAAGGCCTAGACCTCGGCGTACATGCGGCCGGGGTTGAGGATGCCGGCCGGATCGAAAGCCGCCTTCAGCCGGCGGTGCAGGGCCATGGCCACCGGGTCGAGCGCCGTGAACACGTCCTCGCGCTTCTCGTGCGAGCGAAAGCGCGTGGCGTGCCCGCCGGCCTGCGCCGCGATCTCGCGCGCGTCCTGGACGCGGAGCCAGCGCAGCGCTCCGCTCCATTCGATCAGCGTGCCGCCGGGCGCGCCGAGCGGCGGACAGACCGAAGGAACCGCGAGCCGCCACAGCGGCGCCGAACCGCCGAAGAACGCGTGCCGATGCTCGCGTACGTCGTGCCAGAGCTGCTGCGCCTGGATCCGCGTGCCGCCGATCTTCTCGGCGGCGGCGCGCACCGCGGGCTCCGCGCCGGACAGGCGCACGCACAAGCGGCCGGCGTGCCACGCCGTGCCCGAGATCGGCAGCGGCTGGCCGGCCCAGGCATTCATGCTCTCGAGCGCCTCGGCCTCGCTGCACTCGAGCTCGAGCGAGAGCTCGCACGCCGCCAGCGGCAGGACCTTGAGCGAGGCCTCGGCGATGAGTCCCAGCGTCCCGAGCGAGCCGGCGGCCAGGCGCGAGACGTCGTAGCCCGCGACGTTCTTCATCACCTGACCGCCGAACGCCATCGCACGGCCCTGCCCGTCGACCAGCTTCACGCCGAGGACAAAGTCGCGCAGCGCGCCGGCGCTTGCGCGCCGCGGTCCCGACAGCCCCGCGGCGACGCAACCGCCCAGCGTGGCTTCGGGACCGAAATGCGGCGGCTCAAAGGGCAGGCACTGCCCGTTCTCCCTGAGAACATTTTCCAGTTGCGTGAGCGACGTTCCGCATCTCGCCGTCACCACGAGCTCGGTGGGCTCGTAGCTCACGATCCCGGCGTAGCCGCGCGTGTCGAGAAGCTCGCCGCGCGGCTCGTTGCCGTAGAAGTCCTTGCTGCCGCCGCCGCGCAGCCGCAGCGGCGCGCCGCGCGCCGCGGCATCCCGGATCCGATCCTGAAGCTCGGCGAGGCTCAAAAGCGCGGCAGCTCGGGGTGCGGCAGCCTGCCGCCGCGCACGTGCATACGCCCGAATTCCGCGCAGCGCGCGAGCGTGGGAACGGCCTTTCCGGGATTGAGCAGCATCGCCGGATCGAACGCACGCTTGACCGCGAGGAACAGCTCCAGCTCGTCGGGCCGGAACTGGACGCACATCTGATTGATCTTCTCCACGCCCACGCCGTGCTCGCCGGTGATGGTGCCGCCGACCTCCACGCATTTCTCCAGCACCTCGCCGGCGAAGAGCTCGGTGCGATGCAGCTCCTCGGCGTCGTTGGCGTCGAACAGGATCAACGGATGCAGGTTGCCGTCGCCGGCGTGGAACACGTTGGGACAGCGCAGGCCGTATTTCTTCTCCATCGCGCCGATGAACCTGAGCACCTCTCCCAGGCGCTTGCGCGGAATGGTGCCGTCCATGCAGTAGTAGTCGGGCGAGATGCGGCCGACGGCGGGAAACGCGCTCTTGCGCCCCGACCAGAAGCGCAGGCGCTCGGCCTCGTCGCGCGACACGCTCATGCGGGTCGCGCCGGCGCGCGCGAGCACCTCGCGCACGCGCGCGATCTCGTGCTCGACCTCCTCGGGCGTGCCGTCGGATTCGCACAGCAGGATGGCGGCGGCGTCGAGGTCGTAGCCGGCGCCCACGAACTGCTCGACCGCGTGGGTCGCCGGACGATCCATCATTTCGAGTCCCGCCGGAATGATGCCGGCGGCGATGACGTCGGCCACCGCCTGGCCGGCTTTCTCCACGTCGTCGAAGGAGGCCATCACGACCTTCGCGCACTGCGGCTTGGGCAGGAGCTTCACCGTAACCTCGGTGACCACGACCAGCATGCCCTCCGAGCCTATGGCGAGCGCGAGCAGGTCGTAGCCGGGAGCGTCGGGCGCGTGCGAGCCGAGCTCGACCGGTTCGCCCGCCGCGGTGAAGCCGCGCAGCCGGAGCACGTTGTGCACCGTGAGCCCGTATTTCAGACAATGCACGCCGCCCGAGTTCTCGGCCACGTTGCCGCCGATGGTGCACGCGATCTGGCTCGAAGGGTCCGGCGCATAGTAGAGGCCGAAGGGCGCGGCCGCTTCCGAGATCGCGGCATTGCGCACTCCGGGCTGCACCACCGCGGTCCTCGCGCGCGCGTCGACGCGCAGCACGCGCATGAACTTGGCCATGGAAAGGAGCACCCCGTCGCCCGGCGGCAGCGCGCCGCCCGAAAGGCCGGTGCCCGCGCCGCGCGGCACCACCGGAACCTGCATGGCGGAGCAGGTCTCGAGGATGCGCCGCACCTGCTCGTCGGTCTCCGGCAGCGCCACCACCATCGGCAGTTGGCGATAGGCGGTGAGCCCGTCGCATTCATAAGGCCGGGTGTCCTCTTCCTCCCACAGCACCGCGCGCGCAGGCAGAAACGCGCGCAGCGCATGCGCGACCTGAGCCTGGCGTTCTAGAGATAGGGCTTCGCCCACTTCAGCCCCTCGAGGGTCCCACCGGCCGGATTGTATTCGCAGCCGATCCACCCCGCGTAGCCGAGATTGTCGACATGCCTGAAGAGGAAATTGAAGTTGATCTCGCCGCTTCCCGGCTCGTGGCGCCCCGGCACGTCCGCGATCTGCAGGTGGCCGATGCGCGGCAGCAGGCGCTCGATGGTCGCGGCGAGATTGCCTTCCATGATCTGCATGTGGAAGAGGTCGTACTGCAGCAGCGCGTTGCCGGCGCCGACTTGGTCCAGCACCAGCGCCGCCTGCGCGCTCGAGCTCAGGAAGCAGTTCGCCACGGTGCGCTCGCTCAGGGGCTCGATCAGAAGCCGCATGCCTTCCGCGTCCAGGCGCTTCGCCGCCTGCCTGAGGTTCGCCACGTAGGTGGCGTGCAGCGCGGCGCGCTCGGCGCCGGCGGGGACCACGCCGGCCATCAGGTGGAGGCTCTTGCAGCGCGCCGCGCGCGCATACTCGATTGCGCGCTCGAGGTCGTCGCGGAAGCGTTGCTCGCGGCCGGGAAGGCAGGCGGTGCCGCGCTCGTTCCTCTGCGCGTCGCCCTGCGGCATGTTGTGCAGCACCACCTCGACGCCGGCCTCGCGCGCCGCGCGCGCCACCTCGGCCGGGGCGAAGTCGTACGGATACTGGTATTCGACCGCACGGAATCCCGCCTTGCGCGCGGCGGCAAAGCGCTCGAGAAATCCAAGCTCGGTGAAGAGCGTCGAGACGTTGGCGGCGAACCGGGGCATCGGGTTAGCATAGCGCCAAAAATGGCGGACGCTTGGTGGATCTGGCTTGCGGCGCTGTTCGCCGTGAGCTTCGTGATCGGCGTGGTCGCGGTCGTCGCGGGCGTCGGCGGCGGCGTCCTTTTCGTCCCCATCGTCAGCGGCTTCTTCCCGTTCCACCTCGACTTCGTGCGCGGCGTGGGACTGGTCTTCGCGCTGGCCGGAACGCTCGCGGCGGGACCCAGCCTGCTGCGCAACCGCCTTGCCAGCCTGCGCCTCGCGGTGCCGCTCGCGCTGTCGGGCTCCATTGCCTCGTTCGCCGGCGCGCTGGCCGGCCTCGCGCTGCCCACCGAGGTGGTCCAGACCGCGCTCGGCGCCACGGTGCTCGCGATCGCGATCGTGGTCTGGCGCACCGGCGACGCTGCCGCCGGAACCGGCGAAGCCGATGCGCTCGGCACGATCCTGCGCCTGCGCGGCCGCTACGAGGATCCGGCCGAGGGCGCCGTGGTCGACTGGCGCACCCGGCGCACGCTGACCGGATTCGTGGCCTTCGCCGGCATCGGTTTTCTCGGCGGCGTCTTCGGCCTAGGCGCCGGATTCGCCAACGTTCCGGTGCTGAACTTCGTGATGGCGGCGCCGCTCAAGGTCGCGGTGGGCACGAGCGGCCTCATCATCTCGATCGTGAACAGTTCCGCGGCGTGGGTCTACATCCACCGCGGTGCGCTGCTGCCGGCGCTTGCGGTTCCGGCGATCCTCGGCGTCATGCTCGGCTCGCGGCTGGGAGCCCGCCTGCTCGCCCGCACGCCCGCGCCCGTGGTCCGCCGCGTCGTGATCGCGGTGCTCCTCCTCGCCGGCGCCCGGGCCCTCGGGCGCGGCACGGGTCTGTGGCCGTGAGTCGCGAGCAGGTCGTCCAGGAACTCTATGCGCGCTGGCTCGGCGCGGCGACGGGGGTCGCGTTCGCCGCAGCCCTCGTTGCGTTCGTCCTGTACGCTTGGGGCGTCCTGCCGTCGTTCGTGCCGCTCGACGCGCTGCCGACGCTCTGGCAGCTGCCGGTCGGCGAGTACCTCGCGCGGACCGGCGCGCCCGTGGGCTGGGGCTGGCTGCGGCTCCTCCCCTACGCCGACTACGTCAGCCTCGGCTGCGTCGCGCTGATCGCCAGCGTCACGGCGGTCTGCTACCTCGCGGTCCTGCCGATGCTCGTCAAGCTCGAAGAGCGGGTGCAGGCTGCGCTGGTCGCCGCCCAGGTGATCGTGCTTCTCGTCGCCGCCTCGGGAGCCTTGGCGGCCGGTCATTGACGCGTGCTAGACTTTTCCGGCCGCAAGAACCCATAAACAACAGGGAGAAAACCATGGGTGCCATCTTCCAATCGCTCGGTCGCACGGTCACCGCCGGCGTCGTCGTGCTGATCGTCCTGCTGATCATCCTCGTTGCCGCCGGGGCCAAGGTCGCGGTCGGCGACCACGGCTGGTGGCTGTTCGCGATGCGCTGGCTGCACGTCACGGCCGGCGTGATGTGGATCGGGCTGCTGTGGTACTTCAACTTCGTCCAGACGCCGTCGATGCCCAAGATTCCGGACGACCAGAAGCCTGCGATCAGCAAGGTCATCGCGCCGGCGGCGCTGTTCTGGTTCCGATGGGCGGCGATGGCGACGATCGTCCTCGGCCTGATCCTCGCGCTGATGAACGGCTACCTGGTTCAGGCGCTCACGCTGCAGAAGCCGTTTACTTCGATCGGGCTGGGCGCGTGGCTCGGCACGATCATGTGGTTCAACGTCTGGTTCGTCATCTGGCCGAACCAGAAGAAGGCGCTCGGCATCGTGCAGGTACCGCCCGACCAGAAGACGAAGGCGGCGAAAACCGCCGGCATGGCTTCGCGCATCAACACGATGCTGTCGATTCCGATGCTCTACTTCATGGTGGCGCAGAGCCACGGCGGCGTGGCCTTCTAGCTAGCAGGCCGGCCGGGTAGGTATCCTATTTGGCGCCGGGGATGCCGCCCAAGCGGCTTCCCGGCTTCACTCCCCGCGCGGCAAACCAGCCGCGATTCATCTCGAGGGCGTAGCGCACCGGCTGCGCCGCGCAATGCGAAGCCTCCGTCTGGGGCTCCATGTCCTCGACGTTGACGATCGCGCCGCGATCGTCGATGAAGGCGACCGAGAGCGGGATCAGGGTGTTCTTCATCCACATGCAGTGCACCGCGGCTTCGTCGAAGATGAACAGCATGCCCGCGTTCTGAGCCATGCTTTTTCGGTACATCAGGCCCTGGGCGCGGGTCCCCGGGTCGGACACGACCTCGGCGCGAATGAGGTGCATTCCGGCATTGAGCTGCGCCACCGGATGCTGCTGGGCCAGGACCGGTGCCGCGGCGAGCGCAGCGAAAGCGATAACGGAGCGCATCAATAGAAAAGGCAGGGGAGCCCCTGCCTTTCCCTGATTTTCTCTGAAGCGGGTTACTTCTTGTCCTCGGCCTTCTTGGTGCTCTTCGAGGACTTCTTGGTGGAGCTCTTCTTGGTCGACTTCTTGGTGTCCTTCTTGTCCATCTGGCCGGCCTTGGCCTTGTCGTCCTTCTTCTCCTGCGCGATCGCGGTCACGCTCGCGGCGGCGAAGACGGCCGCAACCAGCATCGAAATGAACTGCTTCATTCTCATCCCCTTCTCTAGAGTGGTTTGGGAAAAACCGGCAATGACCGGTCCACCGCATGTAACGCGGCTCGATGCCGCCGGTTGACGAGGACCTGACGGGAGAGGGCTTGACGCAGCGCAAAATTATTCCAAATCAAGAACCTAGCTCAGTCAAAGGCGAGTATAATCGCCCCCCTTTCCAGAGCCCCGACGCCCCTTTCCAACAGAAATCCACGCGCAGGAGAACCCATGGCGTACAAGCACATCAAGGTCCCCTCGAGCGGAGAGAAGATCCGGGTGAACAAGGACTTCTCGCTCGCGGTACCCGACACCCCCATCGTCCCCTACATCGAGGGCGACGGCACCGGGGTCGATATCACTCCCGTGATGTTGAAAGTGGTGGACGCGGCCGTCAAGAAAGCCTACGGCGGAAAGCGAAAGATCGTCTGGATGGAGATGTTCGCCGGGGAGAAGTCGACCAAGGTGTACGGCGAGAACGTCTGGCTGCCCGACGAGACCCTCGAAGCCTCGAAGGAGTTCGTGGTCTCGATCAAGGGGCCGCTCACGACCCCGGTGGGCGGGGGGATCCGCTCCATCAACGTCGCGCTGCGCCAGGAGCTGGACCTTTACGTCTGCCTGCGACCGGTCCGCTGGTTCAACGGCGTCCCCTCGCCGCTGAAGAAACCGCAGGACGTCGACATGGTGATCTTCCGTGAGAACTCGGAGGACATCTATGCCGGTATCGAGTGGCCCGCGAATTCTCCGGAAGCGAAGAAGGTCATCGACTTCCTGATGAAGGAAATGAAGGTCAAGAAGATCCGCTTCCCGGCTTCCTCGGCCATCGGCATCAAGCCGGTCTCGATCGAGGGCTCCGAGCGGCTCATTCGCCGGGCCTACCAGTACGCGATCGACAACAAGAGAAAGTCGGTCACCCTGGTGCACAAGGGCAACATCCAGAAATTCACCGAGGGCGGCTTTCGCGACTGGGGCTACCAGCTCGCGGTCAGGGAATTCGGCGCCGAGGCGCTCGACGGCGGCCCGTGGCACAGCTTCAAGAACCCCAAGGGCGGCCCGGACATCGTCGTGAAGGACGTCATCACCGACGCGATGCTGCAGCAGGTCCTGCTGCGCCCCGCCGAGTACGACGTGCTCGCGACCACCAACCTGAACGGTGACTACATTTCCGACGGGCTCGCGGCGGAGGTCGGCGGCATCGGGATCGCGCCGGGCGCGAACCTGAGCGATACCGTCGCCATGTTCGAAGCCACCCACGGAACTGCTCCGAAATATGCCGGCAAGGACTATGTGAACCCCGGCTCGGAGATCCTCTCGGCCGAGATGATGCTGCGTCACATGGGCTGGGTGGAGGCCGCCGACGCGATCATCCGATCCATGGAGAAGGCGATCCAGGACAAGATCGTCACCTACGACTTCGCCCGTCAGATGCAGGGCGCGAAGCAGGTGTCGTGCTCCGGCTTCGGTCAGGCCATGATCGAGCGGATGTGAGTAGCAGGGGGAACCGAGGTTGCCCCCGCCCCCCTTCCGAGGAATCAGAAAAGCGAAGGCCGCCCAAGGGCGGCCTTCTTGTTGTTATTTAGCCCGTCTCTGCTGCGTCAGACCTTCTGGATGTTGGAGGCCTGCTTCCCCTTGGGCCCCTGCACCACGTCGAAGCTCACTTTCTGGCCTTCCTTCAGTGTCTTGAATCCCGACATGTTGATGGCCGAAAAATGAGCGAACAGATCCTCGCTACCGTCGTCCGGAGTGATGAACCCGTAGCCTTTCGCGTCGTTGAACCACTTCACCGTGCCTGTTGCCATACGCTCTCCCTAGTCCGTCGTCGTTATTGATGAGCTACCGGGCGTTCGACCCGAGCCATGCCTGGAACTCCACGACCCCGCCGGCCTAGATGGCAAACAGACAGCCTGAATCCAAACACAGCCCGCCTTTTACGCGCCCGGCAAGGGCGCGTCAAGGGATCCCCTAGGGGAGTGTGGCGCGAGCGCCAAGCCCTGTCGCGAATGCGCCAAGGTCGTGAAAAAACACCGTAATTCGGCCATTAGGCCGGTTGGGCTGCATTGATTCGACCCCCCACAAAGATTACGATAGACCGCAGTATGGCGAGTGGACGAGCCGGAAAGCGCAGTGGAAACGCCGGGGGGAACGGGCAAGCGCGGGAATTGTCCGATTCTGAGGGGCCCGAGGGCGCGTAGTGTGGCCGCATGGCGCAGCAAAAGGACGACACCATACTGGAGGCCCAGCGGAGCAAGCTGAAGCCTCCGCCGATGTTCAAAGTCATGCTGCTGAACGACGACTACACCCCGATGGAGTTTGTAGTGGTGGTGCTGCAGAAGTTCTTCGGCATGAGCCGGGAGCGCGCCACCCAGGTGATGCTGAAGGTGCATCGCGAAGGCATTGGGGTCTGCGGGGTATATCCTCGCGACGTTGCTTCCACTAAGGTGCAGCAAGTCGCGGCATACTCCCGGAAGCATCAGCATCCGTTGCAGTGCGTGATGGAAGAGACTTAGCCAGGACGGTGGAGGAAAGGTGTTAACGGCAGGCAGGAGGAAAGGCAGCAAATGATTGCCCAGGAGCTTGAAGTCAGCCTCCACATGGCGTTCGTCGAGGCGCGCCAGAAGCGCCACGAGTTCATCACGGTCGAACACCTGCTGCTTGCGCTGCTCGACAACCCCACCGCGGCCGAAGTGCTGCGCGCGTGCGGCGCCAACATGGACGAGCTGCGCAAGAACCTCACGCAGCACATCGCCGAGCAGACGCCGCGCATCGCCGCCGACCGCGAGGTCGACACGCAGCCGACGCTCGGCTTCCAGCGGGTCATCCAGCGCGCCATCCTGCACGTGCAGTCCTCGGGGAAGAAGGAAGTCACCGGGGCCAACGTGCTGGTGGCGATCTTCGGCGAAAAGGATTCGCACGCGGTCTACTTCCTGCAGCAGCAGGGAATCGCGCGCCTCGATGTGGTCAACTACATCTCGCACGGCATCACCAAGACGCCGCAGGCGCACCAGGGCAAGAACGACCAGGAGTCCGAGCAGGAAAGCCAGGCCGAGACCTCGAACAGCCCGCTCGACAATTACACCCAGAACCTGAACGCGCTCGCGCTGGCCGGCAAGATCGATCCGCTGATCGGCCGCGACAAGGAGCTCGAACGGGTGGTGCAGACGCTCTGCCGCCGGCGCAAGAACAATCCGCTGCTGGTCGGCGAAGCCGGCGTGGGCAAGACCGCCATCGCCGAGGGGCTGGCGCGGCGCATCGTCGAGGGCAACGTGCCCGACCTGCTCGCGAAGTGCACGGTCTACGCGCTCGACATGGGCGCGCTCCTCGCCGGCACGAAATACCGCGGCGATTTCGAGCAGCGCCTGAAGGCGGTGCTCAAGCAGCTGGTTGATAACCCGAACGCGATCCTCTTCATCGACGAGATCCACACCGTGATCGGCGCCGGGGCGGCCTCGGGCGGGACGCTGGATGCGTCCAACCTGCTGAAACCGGTGCTTTCCACCGGCCAGCTGAAATGCATCGGCGCCACCACCTACAACGAGTACCGGGGCGTGTTCGAGAAGGACCACGCGCTGTCGCGGCGCTTCCAGAAGATCGACGTGGTCGAGCCCTCCGTGGACGAGACGGTCGAGATCCTGAAGGGGCTGAAGACCCGCTTCGAGGCGCACCACAGCGTGAAGTACACGGCCAACGCGCTCACCACGGCGGCCGAGCTTTCCGCGCGCTACATCAACGACCGGCACCTTCCCGACAAGGCGATCGACGTGATCGACGAGGCCGGCGCGGCGCAGCGCATCGCGCCCAAGGCAAAGCAGAAGCGCATCATCGGCAAGGCCGAGATCGAGGAGATCATCGCCAAGATCGCGCGCATCCCGCCGCGGAGCGTGTCGACCGACGATCGCAGTGCCCTGGCAAATCTGGATCGAGATCTGAAGGCGGTCGTCTTCGGCCAGGATCAGGCCATCGACGCCCTCGCCTCCGCCATCAAGATGGCGCGCTCGGGGCTCGGCAACCCGCAGAAGCCGATCGGCAACTTCCTGTTCTCCGGTCCCACCGGCGTGGGCAAGACCGAGGTCGCGCGCCAGCTCGCCTACTGCATGGGCATCGAGCTCATCCGCTTCGACATGTCGGAGTACATGGAGCGCCACGCCGTCAGCCGCCTAATCGGCGCGCCACCCGGATACGTCGGCTTCGAGCAGGGCGGGCTCCTCACCGAGGCGATCACCAAGAAGCCCTATTCGGTCCTGCTGCTGGACGAGATCGAGAAGGCGCACCCCGACATCTTCAACATCCTGCTGCAGGTGATGGATCACGGCACGCTCACGGACAATAACGGCCGCAAGGCCGATTTCCGCAACGTGGTGGTCGTGATGACCACCAACGCCGGCGCCGAGTCGCTCGCCAAGAACACGATGGGCTTCACGCTCAACAAGCAGACCGGCGACGAGATGGAGGCGATCAAGCGCATGTTCACGCCGGAGTTCCGCAACCGGCTCGACGCCATCATCTCGTTCCGCGCGCTCGACCACGACATCATCATGCGCGTGGTGGACAAGTTCCTGATGCAGCTCGAGGAGCAGCTCCAGGAGAAGAAGGTCGAGGCGCAGTTCACCCAGGCGCTGAAGGAGCACCTCGCCAAGAAGGGCTTCGACCCGCTGATGGGCGCGCGGCCGATGGCGCGCCTGATCCAGGACACGATCCGGCGCGCGCTTGCGGACGAGCTGCTGTTCGGCAAGCTGCAGCACGGCGGCAAGGTGACCATCGACGTCGGCGACGCCGAGAAGATCGTGCTCAAGTTCGAGGAAGAGCCCGCGGCCGCGGTCACCACCACGCAGTAGCCGCAGCGCCGTCTTCAAGGCAAGGCCGCTCGCGTCTCAAGATGCGGCGGCCTTTGCTTTTTTCGGGACCCGGCGTTACTTTCTCCCACCCACCGGGAGGACCGATGACACGAGTAACGGCGGTTGCTGCCCTGATGTGGTGCTTCCTTTCGGCCGCGTCGGCACAGGACGCGCAGCGCCTGGCGGCGCCGTGCGCCATCTGCCACGGCACCGAAGGACGCGTCGCGACCAAGGAAGTGGTGCCCCTCGCCGGCCTGCCGCGCGACTACATCGTCTCGCAGATGCGCGCACTGCGCGATGGCCAGCGCCAGGCGACCGTGATGCACCAGATCGCCAAGGGCTACACCGACGCGCAGATCGACGCGCTCGCCGCGTGGTTCTCCACGCAGAAGAGGTAGGCCATGAGAAGACGCGATTTCCTCGGGTTTGCGGCCGCCGGTCCGCTCGTTGGCCTGGCCGGGTGCGCGGCTAACGCACCGTCGAAGGCGCGCGTAGTCGTGGTGGGCGGCGGCTTCGGCGGCGCGACCGCCGCGAAGTACATCCGGATGTGGGATCCGTCGATCGACGTCGTGCTCGTCGAGCGCGATCCGAGCTTCATCTCGTGCCCGATTTCGAACCTGGTCCTCGCCGGCTTTACGGCAATGGAGGACATCACGCGCAATATCGACGGCCTCGAGCGCCATGGCGTCAGGGTGGTGCGCGACGACGTCACCGCCATCGACGCGGCGAAGAAATCCGTGCGGCTCGCGCGCGGCGGCGAGATCGCCTACGAGCGCCTGGTCGTTTCGCCCGGTATCGACTTCACGTTCGGCGATGTCCAGGGCCTCGAGCAGGCGATGCAGTCGGGGCGCGTGCTGCATGCCTGGAAAGCCGGTCCCCAGACCGTGGCGCTGCGACGCCAGCTCACCGAGATGCATGACGGCGGCGTCTACGTGCTTTCGATCCCCCTCGCTCCCTACCGTTGCCCGCCCGGGCCGTACGAGCGCGTGAGCATGGTGGCGGCCTACTTCAAGCAGGCGAAGCCGCGCTCGAAGGTGCTGGTGCTCGATGCCAATCCGGACGTGACCTCCAAGGGTCCGCTCTTCAAGCGCGCCTGGTCGGACCTCTACCCGGGAATCATCGAGTACCGCGGCAACTCGCGCGCCGTGGGGGTGGACGGCAATTCGATGACGGTGCGGCTCGAGGTCGAGGACGTGAAGGGCGACGTGCTGAACGTCGTGCCGCCGCACCGCGCGGCCGACGTCGCGGCAAAGGCGGGCCTGATCACGACCAACAACCGCTGGTGCGACGTGGACTGGCGCACCATGGAATCGAAGGCGGTGAAAGGCGTGCACGTCCTTGGCGACGCCACGCTCTCCGCGCCGGCGATGCCGAAGTCGGCGAGCATGGCGAACAACCACGCCAAGATCGCCGCCGGGGCGATCGTCGATCTGCTGAACGCGCGCGAGCCCCAGCCGCTGAAAATCCTCAATACCTGCTACAGCTTCGTCTCGCAGAAGGAAGCGATCAGGGTGTCTTCAGTACATGAATGGGACCCGGGACAGGGAACGCTAGTCGCAGTTAAAGGCTCGGGTGGCGTTTCGGCCGCCCGCAGCGAGGCCGAAGGCAACTACGCGTGGAGCTGGGCCCGCACCATCTGGGCCGATTCGCTGTCTTGAACAGGAAAGGGGTCTAGTTCCTCCCCCTATCCCTGCCCCGTTGAGCCGAAGCCGCCTGCGCCGCGCGCACTGGCGGCGAAGTCCTCGACCACCTCGAACTCGACCTGCGCGACCGGGATCACGACCAGCTGCGCGATCCTGTCCATGGGCTGCACCGTGAAGGGCTCGCGACCGCGGTTCCATACCGACACCATGAGCGGCCCCTGGTAGTCGGAGTCGATGAGGCCGACCAGATTGCCGAGCACGATGCCGCTCTTCGCACCAAGCCCCGAGCGCGGCAGGATGATCGCCGCATAGCCTGGGTCACCGACGTGGATGGCGATGCCGGAAGATACCAGCCGGCTGTCACCCGGCTGAAGCGTAAGGGGGGCGTCGATGCACGCGCGCAGGTCGAGACCGGCGGCTCCGGCTGTGGCGTAGTGCGGCAGCATGCCGCGGATCCTCTCGTCGAGGATCTTGACCTCGAGCTTCCTCATTTGCGCGCGGGGACGCCTTGCCGCGCGGCTTCTGGCGCGGCGGACCCTATCTTGCTAGCGACGTGCTCGATCAGGCGCCGCGCGAGGTCCAGCTTCGGACCGCGGCCCAGCGGATGCTCGCCTTTCGCGTCGTACAGCGTGATCGCGTTGTCGTCGCGCCCCATCGTTTCCGGCGCGAGGTTCGCGGCAATCAGCGGCAGCTTCTTCCTGGCCAGCTTGGCTTTCGCGTTCTCCGCCAGGTCCTGGCTCTCGGCGGCGAAGCCGACGCAGAACGGCGGTTTCGGCAGCGCCGCCACCCAGGCGAGGATGTCGGGGTTCTCCTCGAGCTCGAGGCGGGGCGCGCCGTTGCCCTTCTTGATCTTCTGCGCCGAGGGATTCTTGACGCGGTAGTCGGCGACCGCCGCCACCGAAATGAAGATGTCCGCGCTCTTCGCGTCCTTCTTCACCGCCTCGAACATCTCCTGCGCGGTGCGCACGTCGACGCGGGCCACGCCCGCCGGCGTGGGCAGCGGCACCGGCCCGCTGATCAATGTGACCTCGGCGCCCGCCTCCTGAGCCGCGCGCGCGACCGCGTAGCCCATCTTCCCCGAGCTCGTGTTGGTGATGACGCGGACCGGATCGATCGGTTCCTCGGTGGGACCCGCGGTGACGACGACACGCCTACCGGCGAGGCGCTTGGGCTGAAAAAAAAACTGCACGTCGGCGAGGATGTCGGCCGGCTCGGTCATGCGGCCCATGCCCATCTCGCCGCACGCCTGGCCGCCGGACGCGGGCCCGACGATCTGCACGCCGTCGGCGCGCAGCGCCTCGGCGTTGCGCTGGGTGGCCGCGTTCTGCCACATCTCCACGTTCATCGCCGGCGCCACCATCAGCGGGCAGCGCCGGGCAACGCACAGCGTCGAGAGAAGGTCGTCGCACAGCCCGTGCGCGAGCTTGGCCATGAAGTCGGCGGACGCCGGCGCCACGAGGATCAGCTCGCGATCGCGCGACAGCTCGATATGCCCCATCGCATCGTTGACCCGCGCGTCCCAAAGATCGGTCCATACCGGCTGCCCGGAGAGCGCCTGCATCGTCGGAGTGCCGACGAAGCGGGTAGCAGCCTCGGTCATGGCCACGCGCACGTCGGCGCCCGCCTTCACCAGCAGGCGCACGAGCTCGGCGGCCTTGTAGGCCGCGATGCCGCCGGTGATGCCCAGCAATACTCGTCTTCCCGTCAACGCCATCGCGACGCACCCGTTTTAGGGGGAGAAGATTCTAAGGGAAAGCGGGGGGCATGGCGATTTCCGACTGGCCGGTGGAAGAGCGTCCGCGCGAGCGCCTGCTTGCCCTCGGCGCGGCGGCTCTGAGCGACGCCGAGCTGCTCGCCGTCCTCTTGCGCAGCGGGGTGCGGGGAAAGAGCGCGGTCGATCTGGGTCGCGATCTGCTGCGGCAATTCGGAAGCATCACGCGGCTCCTCGAGGAAGGCCCGGCGCGCGCCGAGCTGAAGGGATTGGGCCAGGCAAAAAGGGCGCAGTTCGCCGCGGCGATCGAGCTCGCGCGCCGCTCGACCCGGGAGGAGCTGAAGGCCGGCAGCGCGCTCACTTCGCCAGGCGCCGTGCGGGACTACCTCCGGCTCGCGATCGGCGCGCGGCCGCACGAGGTGTTCGTGTGCATCTGGCTCGACGCGCAGCACCGCGTGATCAGATTCGAGGAGCCGTTCCAGGGGACCCTGACCCAGACCAGCGTTTATCCCAGGGAAATCGTCAAGGCTGCGCTCGCCTGCAACGCGGCGGCAGTGATTTTCGCCCACAATCATCCGTCAGGCGTCGCTCAGCCGAGCCAGGCCGACGAGCTGCTGACCGCCAACCTGAAGGAGGCGCTCGCGCTGATCGAAGTGAGGGTACTCGACCATTTCATCATCGCCGGCAACCAGGCCGTTTCCTTCGCCGAGCGCGGATTGTTGTAGTAAAATCCGCGCCTTTCGCGCATTTCCGGAGTTCGCAATGTCCCGCGTCTGCCAAGTCACCGGCAAAAAGCCGATGAAGGGCCACTACGTGTCGCACGCCAATAACAAGACGATCCGCACGTTCGAGCCCAACCTTCACTACCGCCGCTTCTGGGTCGAGAGCCAGAACCGCTGGGTGCGCCTGCGGGTTTCCACCGCCGGGCTGCGCCGCATCGACAAGCTCGGCGTCGAAGCGGTGCTCGCCGAAATCAAGGCCAGGAACAAGGGTAAATAGCCATGCGCGAAAAGATCAAGCTCGAGTCGTCAGCCGGCACCGGCCATTTCTACACCACCACCAAGAACAAGCGCACCACGCCCGACAAGCTGGAGATCAAGAAGTACGATCCCAGGGCGCGTAAGCACGTCATCTACAAAGAGACCAAGCTGAAATAAGAAGGGCCCGCGGATGCGGGCCTTTTGCTTTGGGATGGTCGGGTCAGCGGAAGGTGTATTGCGCGCCGAGCGTGAGCGTGTCCACGTCGTCCTTCGTTCCCGGAAATCTCACGTGGTAGCGGTCCCAGTCGCCGCGAATCGCCCACTGCGGCGTCAGGCCGATCTGCGCCCCGACGCCGTAGCGCGGGCCCCAGCCGGATTCCTTGCCCGTCTGCACTAGCGCGGGGGAGCCTGCGGTGACCTCCATCTGGCTATAGTTGACGCCGGCCTTGGCGAACACGGAAGAGTTCCTGCCGATCGGGAAGCCGAGCATCAGGGGAATATCGAGTCCGCGGCCTTTGGTTTCGCCGCCGCCGCGGTCGAACGTGCCATAGTCCAGCAGCCCGATCTCGAGGCCGAAGGCGTTATTGAACCTGCCGCCGGCGAAGATCCGGAACGAGGTGTCCTTGTCGTCGCAGCTTCCGCCGGGCGGACAGCTGAGCTGCAGCTTGGATTGGCCTACGCTCGCTCCCGCGTGACCCCAGAAGCCGCTCTGGTACGGCATGCGCCAGGTATCGGTCGTGGTCGGCGAGGTGGTCGACTGCGCCGACACAATGCCCGAGGTCGCGAGGCCGAGCGCGGCGGCTGCGGCTGCGGTGAAGGTACGGTAGTGCATGGGAAGCTCCTTTGGATTAGGCAAGTGCCGGCTCATGCCATGCAAAGGATCTGCCAGACGGCCTGTATGCCTACGGCGACGTTTTGTGGTCCGATCGAGGACAGGCGCCGCCGCGCGGCAGGCTTCGAATGCTCTAAGCGTTCAAAAACAAACGGCGCCCGTGGATCAGGGCGCCGTCGCTGTAGCGAAGAAAATTACGCGGGCAGGTTCCTTGCCGACCTCAGGCGTAGGAGCGAAGGCGGGCCGAAAAGTCCACGAGCGGCGCCACCCCGCTCGCCTCGGCCCGATGGCACCAGTCCTGGAGCTGCCGCAGCAGTTGCTCTTTGGAAGCATGCGAGCGCTCCCAAAGCGCGGCCAGCTCGTCGCGCATGGCAATCACCGTGGCGAGCGCACGCGAATTCTTCAGGGCCTCGGCTAGCCGCGCGCTCTCCGCGCCGGCGGCCGCCTGGCCGCGGAGCAAGGCGCGCTTGAGCGGGCGCAGCACCTCGGCGTCGCGCGGCGACCAGCGCTTGAGCCGCTGCATTTCCTCGGCGTACGTGCGACGCACCGACTTGGCGTAGCGCGAGAGCACGTCGTAGCGGTTGGCGATGATGGCGTGCAGCGTGTCGAAGTCGGCTGCCGGCTTGGGCGGCGCGAAGCGCGGCTGCGGCGCGAGCTTCTTGACCGTGGCGAGGCCGAAGGTCTCCAGCACCCGGATGTACAGCCAGCCGATATCGAGCTCGTACCACTTCGACGAGAGCTTCGCCGAGGAAGCGAACGCGTGATGGTTGTTGTGCAGCTCTTCGCCGCCGATCAGGATGCCCCAGGGCACGATGTTCGTGCTCGCGTCGGCGACGTCGTAGCTGCGGTAGCCGAAGAAGTGGCCGACCCCGTTGATCACTCCCGCGGCCCAGAACGGAATCCAGGCGATTTGCGTGAGCCAGACGAGCGCACCAGGCACAACGCCGAACGCCAGAAGGTCGGTGAGCAGCATGACGACCACGCCGACCACGGCGTAGCGCGAGTAGACGTTGCGCTCCATCCAATCGTCCGGCGTGCCGTGCCCGTAACGCTCGAGCGTCTCCTTGTTGTAGGACTCCTTGACGTACAGGAATACGCCGAGCCAGAGCACGCGGTTGATGCCGTAAATCTGCGGGCTGTGCGGATCCTCCGCGGTCTCGCATTTGGCGTGGTGCTTGCGATGGATCGCGGCCCACTCCTTGGTGACCATGCCGGTGGTGAGCCACAGCCAGAAGCGGAAGAAGTGCGAGACCACCGGGTGCAGCTCGAGCGCCCGGTGCGCCTGGCAGCGGTGCAGATAGATCGTGACGGCGGCAATGGTGACGTGCGTAAGGCCGAGCGCGGCGGCTACGTAACCCCACCACGGAAGATCAAAGAAACCGTTCATAATCATTTAGTTATATAACGTCCTAGGCCATGGTCAAGCGGCGCGGGCCATTCTACGCGAAGCCCGGTGGCCGCGTCGTAACTTTTGTTAAGCCGCCCGTCAGAAAAGGGAGCTTTTGAGACCCCGCCCGCGTGCAATTGTTCCTTAGCCTGCGCGCCGCTCGAAAGCCGCTGCGAAAAATCCGTCGGTCCCATGCACGTGGGGCCAAAGGCGCAGGCGCGCGCCCGCCTGCAGCGGCAGCCGCTGCTCGGCGAGCAGCGCGTCGCACGACAAGGACGCGAATTCCGGGCTCGAGGCGGCGAACTCGTCGGCGATGGCCTCGTTCTCGGCTTTCAGGATGCTGCAGGTCGCGTAGACCAGCCGGCCGCCGGACTTCACGAGACGGGAAGCGGCACGCAGGATGGCGCGCTGCTTTTGCACCAGCTCCGTGACTGCCTGCTGCGCGTGGCGCCACTTGAGGTCGGGATTGCGGCGCAGCGTGCCGAACCCGCTGCAGGGCGCATCGACGAGAACGCGGTCGAGCTTGCCCGCCAGGCGTTTTGCCCGCGCGTCGCTGTCGCCCGAGAGGGCGATGACATGGATGCTGGTGACGCCGGCGCGAGCGGCGCGCGGGCGAAGCGCGGCCAGCCGTCGGGCCGAGATGTCCATCGCGTACACGCGACCGGTACCCCGCATCAGCATGGCGGTGGCGAGCGCCTTGCCGCCGGCGCCGGCGCAATAATCGCCCACCATTTCGCCGCGGCGCGCGCCGAGCACCCAGGCGAGGACCTGGCTGCCTTCGTCCTGCACTTCGACCAGGCCGTCGCGAAAAAGCGCATGGCGGTTGATCGCCGGCTTGCCCGCGACGCGCAGGCCGGCCGGCGAATAGGGAGTGGGCTGCGCGTCGACGCCATCGGCCGCCAGGCGCGCGCGCGCGTCCTCGCGGCTGATCCGGGCAAGATTGACCCGCAAGTCGAGCGGCGCCGGGTTCAGCATCGCCGGGGCGATGCGCTCCACCTCGGCCGCGCCGTAATCGGCGACCAGCATGTCCCAGAGCCAGTCCGGCAGGTCGGCGCGCACTGCGGCCGGTACGCCTGCGAAGGAGAACGCGCGGACTTGCTCGGCGAGCCGCGGCTCGACCAGCCCCTCGAGCGAGCGCGCCGACAGGCCGAGCACCTTGATCGCGGCGGCAGCGACGAGCGCCTCCGGCGCGGACGAGCCCACCGCCGCAGCCAGAGAGCGACGCCTGCGCAGCACCGCGAATGCCGCGTCCGCGACGAAGCCGCGCTCCTGCTGGCCCAGCTCGGGGTGAGCACGGAAATAGCGCGACAGGGTCTCGTCGGCAGGTTGCGCGAACTCGAGCAGCTGCGACAGCGCCGCCGCGGCATGACGCAGCGTACCGCGGCCGAGCCTCACGGCGTGGCGATCTTGGTCGCCACCTGCTCGTAGCGCGTGCCGTCTTTCTCGGTCACCAGAACTCTCACCGGCAGATAGCCGAGCTCCCGCGCGAGCCAGACTTCGGAGCGCTCGTCGCCGCTGCCGCGGAAGAAGCGCACCGCGTCGAACTCCCCGATCGGAACCTTGACCCGCTCGCTGCCGCCGTTCGTGTAGACGTGATGCGACTGTCCACGCCCGTCGAACAGATCGAACACCACCTCGCGCCGCTGCGGCGCAAAGGCAAGGTCGAGCAGGAAGGCGAGGCGATCGTGCGCGTTCGGCGGCAGCGGCTCGGTGCGTGGTTCGCCCTTGTATTGCAGCGTGACGGTGTTCGCCTTCCAGTCGAAGCTCGCGCGCGCGGTATTGCGGCCGGTGCGCTCGTCGGTGAATTCGACCGGCTTCAGACCTTCGGGCGTAACCATGCCGCGGCTCGTGCGCCGGGTGGTGCCGCGCAGCGCGAGGATTCCTCGCCCCTTGGTGGTCTCGGTGATCTGGTAGTTGCGGCCGTCGTGCTCGAGCGCGTAGGTCACCTCGGCAAGCGTGATGCCGTTGCGGCTCGTTTCATAGGTCATCTCTGCCTGCCGCGGCGGCGCACCCCATGCCGCGGCGGCGAAGCACGCAAGCGCCCAGGCGAGGGCCTTAATCGGGAGCGAAGACCGCTTGCTCATGACTTCCCTTAACGCGGACCGCCCCCGAGTTGATGACAAGCTCGCCGTCGAGGAACCAGCGCGCAGCCCGCGGGTAGATGACGTGTTCCTGCCGCAGGACGCGCGCCGCCAGGCTCGCCGGCGTGTCGTCGGCGCGCACCCGAACCGCGGCCTGAATCACGATCGGCCCGTGGTCGACCTCGGCGCCGACGAAGTGAACGGTGCAGCCGTGCAGCTTGACGCCGGCGGCCAGCGCGCGCGCGTGCGTGTCGAGGCCCGGAAACGCCGGCAGCAGCGAGGGATGGATGTTGAGCATGCGACCCTCGTAGCGAGCGACAAAACCCGGCGTCAAGATCCGCATGAAGCCGGCGAGCACCACGAGGCGGGGCGCCAAGCGCTCGATTTCGCCGCCCAGCGCCGATTCGAACGCCTCGCGGTTGGCGAAGGCGCGATGCTCGACCACCCGAGTGGCGACGCCCCGGGCCGCGGCCAGCTCGAGGCCCCTGGCGTCGGCGCGGTTCGCGATGACGCCGCTCACGGGCAGGCCGGCCTCGAGCAGCGCCTGCAGGTTGCTGCCGCGCCCGGAAATCAGCGCGACGATCAATTTTCGCGCCGGCCGATCATCGCTTCCGGCCGCACCCAGCGATCGAAGTCCTGCGCGCTGACGTAGCCCAGGCCGAGCGCCGCCTCGCGCAGCGTGCTGCCGTCGTGGTGCGCCTTCTTGGCGATCTCGGCGGCGCGGTCGTAGCCGATGTGCGGCGAGAGCGCCGTAACCAGCATGAGGGAGCGCTCGACCAGCTCGCGGATGCGGCCCTCGTCGGCCTCGATCCCGCGCGCGCAATGCTCCTCGAAGGAGCGGCAGCCGTCCGCGAGCATGCGCGAGCTCTGCAGGAAGGCATGGATGATCAGCGGCTTGAACACGTTCAGCTCGAAGTGCCCGGAGGCGCCGCCGAAATTCACCGCCACGTCGTTGCCCATCACCTGCGCGCTCACCATGGTGAGCGCCTCGACCTGCGTGGGGTTCACCTTTCCCGGCATGATCGAGCTGCCGGGCTCGTTCTCCGGGATGCGCAGCTCGCCGAGCCCCGAGCGCGGCCCGGAAGCGGCGAGGCGGATGTCGCTCCCGATCTTGAAGAGCGCGGCGGCGAGCGTCTTCAACGCGCCGTGCGCGAATACCAGCGCCTCGTGGCCGGCCAGCGCGGCAAACTTGTTGGCCGCGGGCGTGAACGGGCGCCCGAGCTCCGCGGCCAGGATCGAGCATACCCGGGGCGCGAAGTCGGGATGCGTGTTGAGGCCGGTCCCGACCGCGGTCCCGCCGATGGCCAGCTCGCACAGCCCCGCACGCACGCTCTGGATCGCGCCGGCGGCATGCTCGAGCTGCGCGACGTAGCCCGAGAACTCCTGTCCCAGCGTGAGCGGGGTGGCGTCCTGCAAGTGCGTGCGGCCGATCTTGACGATCGCCTCGAATGCCGCGCTCTTCTCGCGCAGGGTCTGCCGCAGCCGCGCGGCCGCGGCGAGCAGGTCGTCGAGCGCCAGCGCCGCGGCGATGTGCATCGCGGTCGGAAACACATCGTTCGACGACTGGCCGAGGTTGACGTCGTCGTTGGGATGGACCAGGCGCTTCGCGCCGCGCTCGCCGCCGAGGAGCTCGGAAGCGCGGTTGGCGAGCACCTCGTTGACGTTCATGTTGCTCTGCGTGCCCGACCCGGTCTGCCACACCGAGAGCGGGAATTCCTCGTCGTGCTTTGCCGCGAGGACCTCGTCGGCCGCGCCCCGGATGGCTTCGGCTTTCTTCCTGTCCAGCAAACCCAGCTCCGCGTTGACGGCCGCGGCGGCTTGCTTGACGCGTACCAAGGCGTAAATCACGGCAAGCGGCATGCGCTCGCTCGAGATGCGGAAGAAGCGCAGGCTGCGCTCGGTCTGCGCGCCCCACAGGCGAGCGGCCGGCACCTCGATGGCGCCGAAGCTGTCCTTCTCGATGCGGGTGCCGCCCATCGCGGCCGCTATGTTACTTCTTCAGCAGGCTGCGCAGCATCCACGCGTTCTTTTCGTGAACCTGCAGGCGCTGCGTCAGGAGGTCGAGCGTCGGCTGGTCGTTGGCCTCGTCGGCCACGCTCAGCGCCTCTCGCGCGGTGCGCACCACCGCTTCCTGGCCTTCGATCAGCAGCTTCACCATCTCCTCGGCGCGCGGCACGCCCTCGGTCTCCTTGATGCGCGCGAGGCGTGCGTATTCGCGGTACGTGCCGGGGGCGTACTCGCCCAGCGAACGGATGCGCTCCGCGATGGGGTCGATGGCGTTCCACGTCTCGGTGTACTGGTCCATGAACATCTGGTGCAGCGTCTGGAACATCGGCCCCTCGACGTTCCAGTGGAAGCTGTGCGTCTTCAGGTACAGCACGTAGGTGTCGGCGAGCAGCCTGGACAGGCCCTGCACGATCGCGCCGCGCTGCTCGGCGGGGATGCCGGTATTGATTTCCATAATGGCCTCGTCGGTGTCGATAGCCTCAGTCTAGGAAGGCCCCGCGCGCTCGTCCATTGAATTCTGAGAATGAGACCGATAGGCCGGGACTTTCCTACTTCTCGGGAAGGTCGAACACCAGCACCTCGGCGCCGCGGCCGCGCTCGACCACGATCGGACCCGAGTCGGTTTTCAGCGCGTCGCCGGCGCGCAGCCCGTGCCCGTTGACGCTCACCTCGCCGCGCGCGACGTGCACGTAGCCCTTGCGGCCCGGCGCCAGCGGCTGCTCGGCGCGCTCGGCGCCGTCGAACAGGCCCGCGTAGACGCGCGCATCCTGATGGATCGTGACCGAGCCCTCGGCGCCGTCGCGCGATGCGATCAGCCGCAGCCGGCCGCGCTTCTGGTCGGCGCCGAAGCGCTTCTGCTCATACGAGGGCTCGATGCCGGCGACTTCGGGCTCGATCCAGATCTGCAGAAAATGCGTCACGCCCGATTTTTCGTTGTTGAACTCGCTGTGCCGCACGCCGCGACCCGCGCTCATCCTCTGCACGTCCCCCGGGACGATGGTCGAGCCGTTGCCCATGGAGTCCTCGTGGCCGAGCGAGCCCTCCAGGACGTAGCTCAGGATCTCCATGTCGCGGTGGCCGTGGGTGCCGAAGCCCGAGCCCGGCTGCACGCGGTCCTCGTTGATCACGCGCAGCGCGCTGTAGCCCATGTGCCGCGGGTCGTAGTAGTCGGCGAAGGAGAAGCTGTGGTACGAGTCGAGCCAGCCGTGGTTGGCGTGGCCGCGCTCGGCGGCGCGCCGCAACTCGATCACGAGGCCGGCTGCGACTGCTGCGCGGCGAGCTCCTGGTGCACCTTCGCCATGTCGAGCGCCTTGGCCTGCGAGATGATCTGCTCGAGCGCGCTGCCGGGAAGCGCGCCGGCCTGCTGGAACAGAATGATCTTGTCGCGAAACACCATGAGCGTCGGAATGGAGCGGATGCCGAAGCTGCCGGCAAGCTCCTGCTGTTCGTCGGTATTGATCTTGCCGAACACCACGTCGGGGTGCGCCTCCGAAGCTTTCTCGTAGACCGGGGCGAAACCGCGGCAAGGGCCGCACCACGGCGCCCAGAAATCGATGATCACCATCGCGTTTTCATTGACGGTCTTTTCAAAGTTCTCTTTGGTGAGATCGACGGTGGGCACGGCGGCTTGCCTTTCGCGGAAAGGGGGCAGTGTACTCTAGACAACCATGTACGTAGGCCGGTTCGCACCTTCGCCGAGCGGGGCGCTGCACTTCGGCTCGCTGGCGGCTGCCGCGGCGAGCTGGCTCGACGCGCGCGCTGCGCGCGGCCGCTGGCTGCTGCGCATCGAGGACCTCGATGCGCCGCGCGCGCAGCCGGGCGCCGCCGACGACATCTTGCGTGGTCTCGAGCGCTTCGGATTCACCTGGGATGGACCAGTCCTTTATCAAAGCCTGCGCGGCGCGCGCTACGAGGCGGCGCTGGAGAAGCTGCAAGCGAGCACGTATTGGTGCGGTTGCACGCGCCGCGAGATCGCGGATTCAGCGCTCGGCCTGGCGGCGGACGGCGCGCAGATCTATCCGCGCACCTGTCGCAGCGGCCTGCCGGCCGGCAGGGCGGCGCGCGCGCTGCGCCTCGACGTGGGCCGGCACACGGTATCGTTCGTGGACCGCGTCCAGGGACCGCGCGAACAGGACCTCGCGCGCGAAGTCGGAGATTTCGTGCTGTATCGCGCGGACGGACAGGTTGCCTATCAGCTCGCCGTGGTGGTGGACGACGCCGAGCAGGGCGTCACCGACGTGGTGCGCGGCGCCGACCTGATCGACTCGACCGGCCGCCAGATCCACCTGCAGCGCCTGCTGGGCTATCCGCAGCCGCGCTACCTCCACGTCCCGGTCGCGGTCAACGCGAGCGGCGAGAAGCTCTCGAAGCAGACCGGCGCACCGGCGCTCGACCCTTCGCGCCGCGACGAGCTGCTGGCCCGGGTGCTGGCGTTTCTGGGCCAGCGCGCCACTGCCGACCTCGACGAGGCCGTCGCCGACTGGGACCCCGGCCGGATCCCTCGCACGCGCATCAAGCCGGTCGACGTCGTATGACGGTGGTGAGGGCGCCCAGCACGCAGACGAGCGCGGCGACCTCGGGCCAGCGCGGCCGCTCGCCGAGGAACACCACGCCGCTCAGCACGCCGATCACCGGGATGATCAGCATGGCGACCGAGAACACGCCGACCGGCACCGAGGTGGCGAGCTTGATCCACGCCCAGTGCGCGAAGGCGAAGGAGACGAAGACGTTGTAGGCCACGCCAAGCGCCGGCGCCAAGCTCACCTCGCGGAGCACCCGCACGTCCTCGAGGAGCGCCGTGCCGACGAAAATCGGCACGCCGCCTAGCAGCATCATCCAGGCCGTGTACGCCCCGAGCGGCATTCGCACGGGCAGGCGCTTCTGCAGCACCGTGCCGAGCGCCCACGTCAGCGCGGCGCCGAGCACCATGAGCGAGCCCGCCGGCGCAGCGCCCAGGCCGAGCAGGCTTTCGCCCATCAGCAGCGCGAGCGCGACCGTCCCGAGCGCAAGACCGCCGAGACGCCGCGGCGTAATGCGCTCGCCCAACACCCATACCGAGAGCGGAATCGCCCAGATCGGCATGGTGTAGGCGAGAACCGATGCGCGTCCGGACGGTATGAGCGCCACGCCGAAGGCGATGAGCATGTTCCAGCAGGTGATGTTCAGGAACGCGAGAAGCGAAAGCCGGCCCCAGTGCCCTTTGGGTACGGCGAGCGGCTGGCCCCCCACGCGCAGCGCCGCGAACAGCACCGCCGAACCCAGGCCCAGGCAGAGGCTCCGAAAGGTCCAGGGCGGCACCTCGCTCAGCGCCACCTTCATCGCGGTCCAGTTGAAGCCCCACGCGAAAGTGAGCGCCGCCAGCACCCACCACAGGTGCCGTGGCAGATGATCCGGCTCGCCGCTCAACGTCGCACGCGCAGCGGCATCGCTTTCATCCCGCGCAATACCATCGAATCGATCCATTCCAGCCGCGGTGCCGCGAGCTCGATTGTCCTCCAGCGCTCGAGCAGCGCCGGCAGGGCAATCTGGCCTTCCAGCCGGGCCAGCGGGAAGCCGAGACAGATGTGCGCGCCGAAGCCGAAAGTGAGATGCGGCACGCCACGGCGCTGCAGGTCGAGGCGATCCGCGGCTTCGTATGCGCGCGGATCGCGGTTGGCTGCATTCATGAGAAGGAACACGCGCTCGCCCCGAGCGAACGCCTTGCCGTGCAGGGTCTGGGGTTGCTGCACGATGCGAACCTGCGCGCCGATGGGGCCGTCGTAGCGCAGGAGCTCCTCGATCGCGGAGGCGGCGAGGTCGGGCCGCTCGCGCAGCAGGGCGAGCTGGTCCGGAAAGGCGAGCAGGGCGCGCAGCCCGTTCGCGATGTGATGGGTGGTCGTCTCGTGCCCGGCGAAGAGCAACAGCACGCAGGTGGCAACCAGCTCGTCGTCGCTCAGCCGCTCGCCCTGGTCTTCGACCTGGACGAGCTCGGTCAGCAGGTCGCGCGCGGGACGCGCGCGGCGCATCGTGACGAGATCACGGAACAGGCCCGCCATCTCCGCGGTGGCAGCCTCCGCGCGCGCGTACTTGTCACGCGCATCGCGGGCGCTGCCGATGAAGAGCGCCATTTCGTCCGACAAGCGCTTCACGCGCGGCAGCTCCCCCCTCGGGACGCCGAGCATATGCATGATCACCAGCGCCGGCAGCGGTCCGGCGAACTCGGCGATCAGGTCGAATTCGTCGCGTTCCTGGAGCGCATCGAGGAGCCATCGGCTGATCGTTTCGACCTCTCCGCGCAGGGCATGGATCGAGCGCGCGTTGAACACCTTGGCGGCAAGGCGGCGCAGGCGGGTATGCTCCGGCGGGTCGCGAAAGACCATCCACAGCGTGAGGTAGCGCATCAGTTGCGCGACCTGCGCGGCTTCCGCGCTGGGGAGCGCGGCGAAGAAGGGGCGCAGCCGGTCCGAGGACATGCCGGCGGTGTCCAGACACACGTGCCTGACGTCGTCGTAGCGGGTGAGGACCCAGGCCTTGAGCGGGGGACTCCAATGAGCGGGGTCCTCGTCCCGCAGCCGGTTGTACAGCGGGAAGGGGTCGGCGACCACGGCGGGATCGTTCGGCCGGTATTCGAGTGGCACGGTCCGCAGGATAGCCCGGCCGACGTAAGGAAGCCCTAACTTATGCCCTGTCGTTGATTGTGCGACACAACAACCGACTCATTGGTTACCGGCCAAACCCCTTGACTTTCGACATCATGGGCCTACAATGCCGATTGTTGCATTGCACAAATAGCTCACCAGCCCGTCCAACAGCGAAAGCACAGGAGCCCGACAAATGTACGTAACCCCCGAACAAATCCAAGCGGCCAGCAAAGCGAACGTCGAGGCGTTCCTGGCCGTGGCCAACACCCAGTTCGCCGCTCTCGAGAAGCTCGCGAACATCCAGGCGAGCGCGATGAAGAGCGCGTTCGAAGACTCGATCGCCAACACCCGCGCGCTGCTCGGCGCGAAGGACCTGCAGGAGTTCGTGAGCCTGCAGAACTCGTTTGCCCAGCCGACGATCGAGAAGGCCCTCGCCTACTCCAAGAGCGTGTATGAAGTGGCGACCGGCGCCAACGCCGAGCTCTCCAAGGTTGCCGAGCGCCGGGTCGCGGAGTGGAACGAGAACTTCGTGAGCCTGCTCGACAAGGTGTCGAAGAATGCCCCGGCCGGATCCGACGTGGCCGTCGCCGCGGTGAAGTCGATGCTCGCAGCCGCGAACTCGGCGTACGACAACTTCACCAAGGTGGCGAAGCAGGCGACCGAAATCGCCGAAGCCAACGTCGCCGCCGCCACCGAGACCGCCCGCGGCCTCGCCAAGACCAAGAAAGCCGCCTAAGCAGTCGCAGTCACAGGCATCGCCAAGCCCGCCTCAGGCGGGCTTTGTTTTTTCAGCGGCCGAAAAAGGAAAGCCGGCCTCCCGGACCGCTCGTCGCAGCGCCTCGGCGGCTTCCTTCACCTGCGCCGGATCGCCGCGTACGCCGAGCTCGACGTGCCGCCGGCTGCCGTCCTCGCCCATCGAGGGCAGGCTGAACACCTTGACGCCGGCGTAGGCCGCCCCGACGGCCTCCATCGCTGCGATGAGCTGGCTCTCGCCGGCGTCGAACACCAGGATCGACTCCTCGGTCCAGCGGTCGCGGTCGAACAGCTGCCGGTACCGGTTGTCCAGCACCCACTCCACCATCGGCCGCGCCATCTGCGGAAACCCGGGCACGAAGTGATGCTCGCCGTACGAGAAGCCCGGGATGCGGTTCACCGGGTTCGGAATGATGCCCGACCCCTCGGGGAACTCGCCCATTCGCAGCCGCGCCGGCGTGGTCTCGGCGCCGAAGCGTCCCCGGATCTCGCGCTCGGCTTCCGGATGCAGGACCAGCCCGACCCCGGCGGCCGCGGCGACGCACTGGCGCGTGTGGTCGTCGGGCGTCGCCCCGATGCCGCCGAAGCTGAACACCGCCTCTCCGGCGTCGAGGCTGCGGCGAAATGCCGCGGCCAGCCGTTCGGGCTCGTCGCCCAGGTACTGGGCCCACGCGAGACGGAGCCCCCGCCGGGCGAGGGCTTCGATCAGGAAGGAAAAATGCTTGTCCTGGCGCTTGCCGACCAGGATTTCGTCACCAATGACATAGGCGCCGAACAATCAGGCAGCCTTCTTGGCCCATTCCTGCAGCTCCTCGAGGCCGCCGACGTGCCTGCCGTTGACGAACACCTGCGGCACGGTACCCCGGCCGGTGATCGCGCCGACGACCCGCGAGCGGTCGCTGTGGTCGAGCTTCACCTCCGAGTAGGCGTAGCCCAGGCTCTTCAGCAGCGCCTTGGCCTTGGCGCAGAATCCGCATCCCTCGCGCGTGAGGATCGCCACCTGGTCGGGCTTCTTGGCCTTGGGATTGATGTAATTCAGCATTGTATCGGCGTCGGACACCTCGAACGGATCGCCCGGCTTCTCGGGCTCGATGAACATCTTCTCGATGACGCCGTCCTTCACCAGCATGGAATAGCGCCATGAGCGCTTGCCGAAGCCGAGCTCGCTCTTGTCGACGAGCAAGCCCATCTTGCCGGTGAACTCGCCGTTGCCGTCCGGAATCATCGTGATGCTGCCGCACTCCTGCGTGCGGGCCCATTCGTTCATGACGAACGCGTCGTTCACCGAGATGCACGCGATGCGGTCGACGCCGTTGGCGAAAAATGCGGGCGCGAGCTCGTTATACCGCGGCACGTGGGTGGAAGAGCAGGTCGGGGTGAACGCGCCCGGCAGCGAAAACACCACTACCGTCTGGTCCTTGAACAGCTCATCGCTGGTGAGCGTCTTCCATTCGCCGCCTTCGGTGCGCGTACGGAAGCTCGCCTGCGGAATCCTTTGTCCTTCACGATTCTCGAACACTGTCAGCTCCGATCAAAATGGTTCAAACGGGATTCAAATAGTGGAGCGACACAGTGTACGCAGCGGAGTTTCCGCGGCCCAATCTTTTGTTCGCATGAGCGTCATAGGGCCGCTCAATCGCGCAGCTCCTGGAGCGCGCCCAACAGGTAGCGGATGAACGCGAGCCCGAACAGCACCGGCCCGATGAAGCCGACGAATGGCACGTAGGCGAGCAGCGCGAACAGCAGCCCGAGCGTGAGCAGCGCGCCGCGCCGCTCGCGGAAAAGGCGCGCCATCTCCGCGGCTTCGGCGTGCTCGGCGAGCGCGTCGTAGCGCAGCAGCTTCTGGTTCCCCCAGGCGAAGATGGCGAGCGGAATCAGCGGCCACAATGGCGGCAGGAGCCAGAGCGGCAGGCTGACCAGGAAGAGCAATGCCATGCCGCCGAGCGCCGCAACGCCGTTCCACACGCTGCCCGCGACGCTGCCGCCGCGCCTGCGCTCGAGCGCAGGAAACGAGCGGCTCGCCACGTGGTCCACCATCTTCTGCATGCCGAAAGCGCCGAGGATAAAAAGCGCGGTCAGATAGACGAGCGGCACGAGCAGCAGCACAAGCACCACGTAGGCGGCGACCGAGGCGGCACCGCCGAGCTCGAGGTGCAGGAAGCCTGCCGCGGGCGCGAGCCAGCGCTGGAACAGCGCCGCCAGCGCCGCGGCGAGCCGCTCCCAGAACGCGGCGGCGACGGCGCCCCAGAATACGAGCGACACCAGCATCGGCCAGACCATGAGCCAGAGCATGCGCGGATGCAGCAGGTTGGCGAAGCCGTACAGCAGCGCGCCGGCTACGTTCATCGGCGCAGAGTCTCCCACAGTTTCGACAGGCGCTTGACCGACACCGGCACCGGCGTCTTCAGCTCCTGCGCGAAAAGCGAGACCCGCAGCTCCTCGAGCAGCCAGCGGTACTGGGCGAAGCCCGCGTTCTCTCCGCCTTGCCGCGCGCGGGCGGCGGACTCCCTGCGATACGGCTGCTCCAGGCTCGCCACTTCCGCGGCGAGACGCGCGTCGCGCGCCGGATCGGCGCGCGCCTTGTCCAGGCGCAGCGAAGCTGCCTTGAGGTAGCGCGGCAGGTGCTGCAGGCGCTCCCACGGCGTGCGGGCGAGCCAGCCGTTCTCGAGCAGGCG
>Ga0075429_100000319_pt1 | contig 34540 bp, 25 predicted proteins | sample RhiMetdeltSRZDD3_FD_75295 | JGI IMG/M metagenome (GOLD analysis project Ga0075429, IMG submission 75295) | Populus rhizosphere microbial communities from Tennessee, USA - Rhizosphere MetaG P. deltoides SRZDD3 | ecosystem: Host-associated > Plants > Roots > Rhizosphere > Soil | place: USA...
GGTGCTCAACGTCGACAACCTGGTGCCCTACGAGACGCGCGTCAGCGGCAACACAATCATCGTGTCTGTCGGCGGTGGCGCCGGCGCACGCAGCAGCGGTGCCGCGGTCTCGACTGCGGCAGCAGCCGCAACCAGCCAGAACACGCGCTCGGCAGCGCCGATCACCGGCTCGCGCAGCGTCAACAATATCGACTTCCGCCGCGGCGCTGACGGCTCCGGCCGCATCATCGTCGAGCTCACCGATGCCAAGGTGCCCGCCGACCTGCGCCAGGAAGGCGGCCGCATCGTGGTGAATTTTGCGAAGACCTCGCTGCCCGAGAACCTGATGCAGCGCCTCGACGTGACCGACTTTGCGACGCCGGTCAGCTCGGTCGATGCCATGCGCGCCGCGGACGGCACGCGCCTGGTCATCGCGGCGAGCGGCGACTACGAACAGCTCGCCTATCAGTCGGAGAACATCTACACGATCGAAATCAAGCCGGTCGTGAAGCTGCCGCCCGAACTGCAGGACGTCAAGGAATACACCGGTGAGCGCCTGACCCTGAACTTCCAGGACATCGAGACGCGCGCGGTGCTGCAGCTCCTGGCTGACACCAGCGGCCAGAACATGGTCATCAGCGATTCCGTCGGCGGCAACGTCACCCTGCGCCTGCAGAACGTGCCGTGGGACCAGGCACTCGACATCGTGATGCGCACCAAGGGTCTCGACATGCGTCGCGAAGGCAACGTCATGTTCGTGGCCCCGGCCCAGGAAATCGCGGCGCGCGAGAAGGAACTGCTGACGGCGCGTCAGCAGGTGCAGCAGCTCGCCCCGTTGCGCACCGAGTACCTGCAGATCAACTATGCCAAGGCGAGCGACCTCGCAGCCCTGATCAAGTCGGGCCAGAACAGCTCGCTGCTCTCCGACCGCGGCAGCGTCGCGATCGACGAGCGCACCAATACGCTGCTGCTGCAGGACACCTCGGAGCGCCTGGGCGACATTCGCCGGCTGGTTTCGACGCTCGACATTCCGGTGCGCCAAGTGCTCATCGAAGCACGCATCGTGATCGTCAACGACGACTACAGCCGCGAGCTGGGCGTGCGCTTCGGCGCTACGACGGCGATCGACCACGGCGGCAGCGACGGCGGCGGTATCGTCAGCTCCAGAAACTTCGTGACCGAGGAGGACGGCGTCGCGTTGTCGCGCCAACCGGACGGCGTTAACACGCCACCGTCCTTCGCGCTGGGCGATCCGGACACGCGCTACATGGTGAACCTGCCGGTCGCGAATCCGGCCGGCCGCCTGGCACTGACGCTGCTCGACTCCGACTACATCGTCGACCTGGAGCTGACGGCGGCACAGGCGGAAGGACGAGGCGAAATCATCTCCTCGCCGCGCCTCATCACGGCGAACCAGCGTGAAGCGACCATCGAGCAGGGTGTCGAAATTCCCTACCAGGAATCCTCGTCCTCCGGTGCGACCACGACGCAGTTCAAAAAGGCCGTGCTGTCGCTCAAGGTCACGCCGCAGATCACGCCGGATAACCGCGTCATTCTCGACCTCACGGTCGCCAAGGACAGCGTCGGCCAGCTCGTCGCGAGCGCGACCGGCGGCTTCGTGCCGAGCATCGACACGCGCGAGATCGTCACGCAGGTGCTGGTGAACGACGGCCAGACGGTCGTGCTGGGCGGCATCCTCGAGACGGAGCGCCGCGACAACGAGCAGAAGGTGCCGTGGCTCGGCGATGTGCCGGTGCTGGGCCGCCTGTTCAAGACGACCTCGAAGACCGACAACAAGGACGAGCTGCTGATCTTCGTCACCCCGCGCATCCTGCGCGAAGGTGCCAGCCTGTACTGATCGGCAGCGTTTGCCGGACGAATCCGCGGCCGCCTTCGGGCGGCCGCTTTCGTTTATAGTCCCGCTGCCGTCATGAGCTCGCAGGCCTCTCGCAGGAACGTGTTTCTGATCGGGCCGATGGGCTCGGGCAAGACGGCCGTCGGCAAGCAGCTCGCACGCCTGCTGGATCTGACCTTCTACGACAGCGACGTCGAGATCGAGCGGCGCACCGGCGTCGACATTCCCTACATCTTCGAAAAGGAGGGCGAGTCCGGTTTCCGGGAGCGCGAGCGCGACGTGATCGACTCTCTGACGCAGCTCCAGGACGTGGTCATCGCCACCGGCGGCGGCGCCGTGCTGCTGCCCGAAAATCGCGAGCGGCTGGCCGCGCGCGGCCGTGTCGTGTACCTGCGCACCGGCATCCGCCAGCAGCTCGAGCGGACCAAGCACGGTCGCCAGCGCCCATTGCTGTACACAGCCGATCCGGAGACTCGATTGCGCGAGCTGATGGAAGTCCGCGCGCCCCTCTACGAATCCATCGCCAGCGTGGTCGTCGCCACCGATGGCCGCCACGTGCGCATCGTCGCCGACGACATTCTCGAACGGCTGCAGGGCCTGCCAGACACATGAGCGCTTTTCGGCACGAACGCGTCGACATCGCGCTGGGCGAGCGCAGCTACCCGATCCTGATCGGACGTCGATTGCTGGAAGATGCGCCGCTGCTCAGCACGTACATCACTGCGCGCAGCCTGCTGATCGTGACCAACGAAACGATCGCGCCGCTCTACCTCGCGAAGTTGCAGAACGCGTTGCAGGGCCGGCGCGTGGCGACGCTGATCCTGCCCGACGGCGAGCAGCACAAGACACTCGAAACCTATTCGCGGATCCTCGACGCGCTGATCGCCGAGCGCATGAATCGCGACGCCGCGGCAGTCGCGCTCGGCGGCGGGGTCATCGGCGACCTCGTCGGCTTCGCGGCCGCCAGCTACCAGCGCGGTATCGATTACGTGCAAGTGCCGACGACGCTGCTGGCGCAGGTCGATTCCTCGGTCGGCGGCAAGACTGGCGTCAATCACCCGCGCGGCAAGAACATGATCGGTGCGTTCCACCAGCCGCGTTGCGTGCTTGCAGACACGAGCACTCTGCAGACGCTCTCGCCTCGGGAGTATCGAGCCGGCATGGCGGAAGTCGTCAAGTACGGCTTCATTCGCGACGCGACGTTCCTGCAGTGGATCGAGACGAACGTCGAACGCCTGATCGCACGCGAGGACGCCGCGGTCATTCACGCTGTCCGTCGCTCGTGCGAGATCAAGGCGGAAGTCGTCGGTCAGGACGAGCGCGAGCACGGCTTGCGCGCGATCCTCAATCTCGGCCACACGTTCGGTCACGCGATCGAGACTGCCTCGGGCTATGGCAACTGGCTGCACGGCGAAGCAGTGGCGGCGGGTATGGCGATGGCCGCAGACATGTCGGCGCGATTGGGCTGGTTGCAGCCCGACGAGCGCGACCGTGTCGTGGCGCTGCTCAAGCAGCTCGGTCTGCCGGTCGAACCGCCGCGCATCGGCGCGCAGCGCGGACGGGAGCTGATGGGAATGGACAAGAAAGTCCTCGGCGGGCGCATTCGGCTGGTGCTGTTGCAGGGGCTGGGGCGTGCAACCGTCGTCGACAACTACGCCGAGCAGGCGCTCGACGCTACTCTGCAAGCGCATTTCGGCTGATACTTGCCCGCAGCGCATGACAGCCGATTCCGCACCGCCCGCCCCTTACGCTGCCAACGAGGCCGCGTCGCGTGGCCGCGTGCACGCCGAACCCGCACCGGTGCTGCGCGGTGAATATCAGCGCGATCGCGATCGCATCATCCATTCCACCGCGTTCCGACGCCTCGTCTACAAGACACAGGTGTTCGTCAATCACGAGGGTGACCTGTACCGGACGCGGCTCACGCACTCCATCGAGGTCGCGCAAATCGCGCGTACGATCGCGCGGGCGCTGCGCCTCAACGAAACGCTGGCCGAAGCGATCTGCCTGGCCCACGACCTCGGCCACACGCCGTTCGGCCACGCCGGCCAGGATGCGCTGAACGATTGCATGAAGCCGTACGGCGGTTTCGAGCACAACCTGCAATCGCTGCGCGTGGTCGACGAGCTCGAGGAACGCTACGCGGCCTTCCCCGGCTTGAATCTCACGTTCGAGACGCGCGAAGGCATCCTCAAGCATTGCTCTCTCAACAACGCGCGCCAGCTCGGCGAGCTCGGCGAGCGCTTCATCAAGCGCCGGCAGCCGACATTGGAAGCGCAGATCGCGAACCTCGCCGACGAGATCGCGTACAACAATCACGATCTCGACGATGGCCTGCGCGCCGGGTTGATCGTGCTGGAAGGCCTGCGCGAGGTGCCGCTGTTCCGCCGTCAGCACGATGCCGTCGTCGGGTTGTATCCGGATCTGCAGGGCCGGCGCATGATCCACGAAGTCGTGCGACGCATGATCAACTACGTCGTGACCGACCTGGTCGAGACCACGCAGGCAGCGCTCCGCGCCGCTGCGCCGGGTAACGTCGAGGATGTGCGTGCGCGCTCCGAGGTCCTCGTGCAGTTCAGCGAAGCTGTCGCCGCAGAGCACCTGGAGCTGAAGCACTATCTGCGGGATCACGTCTACCGCCACTATCGCGTGCTGCGCATGACGAACAAGGCGAATCAGGTGATCCGCTCGATGTTCGATACCTTCTTCGCGCGTCCGGAGCTGCTGCCGGACGAGCATTACCAGGCGACGCAGCAGCTCGAGGCGCGGTCCGGAGAAGTCGGCCGTGCTCGCGCCGTCGCCGACTACATCGCGGGCATGACCGACCGCTACGCCATCGTGGAACACGAGCGGCTGTTCGATCCGTCTAAGAGAAGCTGAGGATGCAGAACGATCTGTTGTTGCGGGCTTTGTTACGGCAGCCAGTCGATCGCACGCCCGTGTGGATGATGCGCCAGGCCGGCCGCTATCTGCCGGAGTACCGCGCGACGCGTGCCCGCGCCGGCAGTTTCCTGAAGCTCTGCATGACTCCCGAGCTCGCCTGCGAAGTAACGTTGCAGCCGCTCGCGCGCTATCCGCTGGATGCCGCGATCCTGTTCTCCGACATCCTCACGATTCCGCACGCACTCGGCCTCGGGCTGCAGTTCGAGACCGGCGAGGGACCGCGCATCGAGCGCCCTGTGCGTTCGCGCAGCGACGTCGCGCGCCTCGGCGTACCGGATCCGAACACCGAGCTGCGTTATGTGATGGACGCCGTGCAACTCATCCGTCGCGAGCTGAATGGCCGCGTCCCGCTGATCGGTTTCGCCGGCAGCCCGTGGACCGTCGCGACGTACATCGTCGAGGGCGGCAGCTCGCGCGATTTTTCGCGCATCAAGGCGATGATGTACGAGGAACCCGCGACGCTGCATTCGCTGCTGGAAGTGCTCGTCGAGTCGACGCGGCTGTATCTCAACGCGCAGATTGCAGCCGGCGCACAGGCCGTGATGATCTTCGACACCTGGGGCGGAGTGCTGGCGCCCGCGCAGTATCGCGAGTTCTCGCTGCAGCCGATGCAACGCATCGTGTCCGATCTGCGGCGAGAGCAGGAGGGTCGTCGCGTACCGGTCATCCTGTTCACGAAGGGCGGCGGCGCGTGGCTCGATGCGATGGCACGTACTGGCTGCGACGCATTGGGCGTCGATTGGACCACTGATCTCGCAGACGCACGCCGCGCCGTGCAGGACAGCGTCGCGCTGCAGGGAAATCTGGATCCGAATTGCTTATATGCGTCGCCGGCGACGATTCGCGCGGAGGTGGCGCGAGTGCTCGCGAGCTACGGTCGTGGGCATGGGCACGTGTTCAACCTCGGCCACGGCATTCATCCCGCGATCGATCCCGAGCACGCCGGCGCGATGATCGCCGCAGTCCACGAATTAAGCCCGCCATACCACGCGTAGCGAGGAAGTCAGGCTGAAGCCTGACCCACGGGAGAATTGTGGGTCAGGCTTTAGCCTGACTCTTCAAGCTGTCTCTCAGCTCCCGGCGCAGAATCTTCCCGACGTTCGTCTTCGGCAGCTCCGTCCGGAAATATATCCGCCGCGGCACCTTGTACCCCGTGAGCTCGCCGCGGCTGTAGTCGATCAGCGCCTGCTCGGTCAGGTTCGGATCCTTGCGCACGACGAACAGCGCGACCGCTTCGCCGGAGCGCTCGTCTTCCTGCGCGACCGCGGCGACTTCCAGCACACCGGGATGTGCGGCGATGACGCTCTCGATCTCGTTCGGATACACGTTGAAGCCCGACACCAGGATCATGTCTTTCTTGCGATCCTCGATGAACACGAAGCCGCCGTGGTCCATGCGGCCGATGTCGCCGGTGCGCAGCCAGTCGCCGATCATCACCTGCGCGGTCTCGTCGGGCCGGTTCCAGTAGCCGTGCATCACCTGCGGCCCGCGTACGCAGATCTCGCCCACCTCGCCGATCGGCAGCTCGCGGCCTTCGTCGTTGCGGATCGTGATCTCGGTCGAGGAGATCGGCAGGCCGATCGAGCCGTTGAACTCCGTGAGCGCGAACGGATTGATGCACGCCGCGGGCGACGTCTCCGTCAGACCCCACGCCTGCGTCAGCACGTTGCCCGTGACCTTCTGCCAGTGCTCGGCGACCGAGCGCTGCACGGCCATGCCGCCGCCGAGACTGATGCGCAGCTCGCTGAAGTCGAGCTCAGCAAATCCAGGCGTGTGCAGCAGCGCGTTGAACAGCGTGTTCACGCCGCTGATGAAGCTGAAGCGCCAGGCGCTCAGCTCTTTCACGAAAGCCGGGAAGTCGCGCGGGTTCGCGATGAGCACGTTATGCGCGCCGAACTTGAGGAACACCATCAGGTTCCCGGTGAGCGCGAAGATGTGATACAGCGGCAGCGGCGTGATCACCGTGTCCTCGCCGATTTTCGATTCGGTGCCGAGCCACGCGCCCGCCTGCAGGACGTTCGCGACCATGTTGCGGTGAGTGAGCATCGCGCCCTTCGCGACGCCGGTCGTGCCGCCGGTGTACTGCAGGAAAGCGATATCGTCATGCGTAGTCGTGACGGGCTCGAACGGCAGGAACTTCCCCTGTTCGAGTACGTCGTTGAAGCGCAGCGCACCCGGCAGCTCGTAGTGCGGCACCTGCTTGCGCACATGACGCACGACCAGGTTCACGATCGATGACTTCGGCCAGCCGAGCTGATCGCCGACGCCGGTGACGATCACGTGCTCCAGCGCGCTGCGCTCGAGCACTTCTTCGAGCGTGTGCGCAAAGTTCTCCAGGATGAGGATCGCCTTCGCGCCGGAATCCGTGAGCTGATGTTCGAGCTCGCGCGCGGTGTAGAGCGGATTGGTGTTGACGATGGTCAGCCCGGCGCGCAATGCGCCGAGCAGTGCGATCGGATACTGCAGGACGTTCGGCAGCATGATCGCGATCCGGTCGCCACGCTGCAGCTTCGCGCTCTGCTGCAGCCAGGCGGCGAAGTCGCGCGCACGGCTGTCGTATTCGGCATAGGTGATGGTGCGGCCGAGGCTGCTGAATGCATCGAGCGGCCCGAAACGACGGCAGCAGGAATCGATCAGCGTCGTGAGCGACGGATATTCGTTCGGATTGATCTCCGCCGGCACGCCGCTCGGATAGTTCTTCAGCCAGACCTTGTTCATTTTTTGAGTATCGGGCTCAAAGCCGGCCACAGATTGTCCAACAATCGCGGCTGGGCGGCGGCTGTCGGATGGATGCCATCGGGCTGCATCAGCTTCTCGTCCAGCGCGACCCCTTCGAGAAAGAAGCCGACCAGCGGTGTCTTATAGCGGCTCGCCAGCTCGCCATACAGTGCGTGGAACCCGTCGGCGTAGGCGGAGCCGTAGTTCGGCGGCATGCGCATGCCGACCAGGACCACCTGCGCGCCGGCGGCCTGGGACCGCTCGATCAGGAACTCGAAATTCTCGCGGACCTGTCGCAATGGCAGTCCGCGCAGCCCGTCGTTGCCGCCGAGCTCCAGGATGACGATCCCCGGTTCATGCAGCTCCAGCGCACGCGGCAGGCGGGCCCGAGCGCCGCCGGTAGTGTCGCCGCTGATGCTGGCATTCACGACCCGGTAACCGTACCCTTGAGCCGCGAGACGCTTCTGCAGCAGCGCCACCCAGGTCGAATCGACGGCGACGCCGTAGCCCGCGCTCAGACTGTCACCGACGACCAGGACGACCGGCTGGCGCGCCGCGTGAACCGACAGCGGCAGCGCCAGTCCTATCCAAGCGAGCACGACACCTTTCGTCAGCCATGCTGCCAACGAACGCACAATGAGCATTGCGGTACCGGTTCTCAGAGCAGAAAGCATCACTAAACAGGTTAGCAGCCCGGAAGGAACGCTGACCATCCTGGCAGAAGTCGACCTGCAGATCGCCGCGGGCGAAACCGTCGCCATTGTCGGCGCCTCCGGTGCCGGCAAATCCACGCTCCTGGCGCTGCTCGCCGGGCTGGACGAGCCGAGCGCGGGCAAGGTCTGGCTCAACGGCTCGGAGCTTACAGCCCTCGATGAGGACGGCCGCGCGGCCGTGCGCGCCCGCCATGTGGGCTTCGTCTTTCAGAGCTTTCACCTGGTTCCGTCGCTGACCGCGATCGAGAACGTGATGCTGCCGCTGGAGCTGGCGGGCCTGCCGAACGCGCGCCACACCGCCGCCGAGGTGCTGGCGCAGGTCAATCTTTCGCCGCGCCGCGAGCACTATCCGCGACAACTCTCGGGCGGCGAGCAGCAACGCGTTGCCATCGCGCGAGCGTTCGTGACGCGGCCGGCGGTGCTGTTCGCGGACGAACCGACCGGCAATCTCGATTCCGTGACCGGCGAGCGCATCATCGAGCTGCTGTTCAATCTCAACAAGGCAACGCACACGACGCTGGTCGTCGTAACCCATGACGAAGCCATTGCGAGACGCTGCAGCAGGATCATCAAGATCGAGGCGGGGAGGCTGGTGTCGTGACCAAAGCGCTGCGACTCGCGTTGCTGGCACTCTTGCGCGACGGCAAGTCGGGCGAGCTGCGCGTGCTGATGCTTGCGCTGCTGATCGCTGTGTCGGCGCTCACCGCCGTAGGTTTCTTCACCAGCCGCGTCAGTCTTGCAGTCGATCAACAAGCGGGCGAAGTGCTCGCGGCGGATCTGCGGCTGCAATCGCGCTCACCGATCGAGCGTGAGTATTTCGATCTCGCGACTACTGACGGGCTCACGACTGCCGAGGTTTCGACGTTCCCGAGCGTCGTGCTCAAGGGTCAGGACAGCGCCCTCACCGCGATTCGCGCCGTGTCCTCGCGTTATCCGTTGCGCGGACGTTTGAAAGTCGCCGACGTGCCGTTCGGTCCGGCGCGTGAAGTGACGACACTGCCGGGCCCCGGCGAAGCGTGGCTCGAGCCGCGGCTGTTCGGGCAGCTCGACGCGCGCGTCGGCGATCGCGTTCGCGTCGGCCAGATCGAGCTGACGATCACCCAGGTGCTCGACTACCGGCCGGACCAGGGCTCGCAGTTCGTCGATCTTGCGCCGACGCTGTTGATGCGTCTCGAAGACGTGCCCGCGACGAAGCTGACGCAGGAAGGCAGCCGCATCGGCTACGCTGCGTTGTTCGCCGGCAATACGGACAAGGTCGCGCAGTTCAAGGAGGAGCTCACCGCACGCAAGCGGCCCGGGCAGCGCATCGTCGACGTCGAGGAGGCGAGTCCGCAGATCCGCTCGGCAGTCGATCGCGCCAGTCGTTTTCTCAATCTGGCGGCGCTGGCGACGATCCTGCTCGCCGCGATCGCCGTCGCGATCACTGCGCGCCGTTACGTCTCGCGTCATCTCGACACGGTCGCGCTGATGAAGAGCATGGGCGCCTCGCAGCGCCTCGTCCTCGCAATCAGCGTGCTGGAGCTGCTGGCGATTGCGATCGTCGCCGGCGTGCTCGGCGCCGTGATCGGCTATGCCGCGCAAGAAGGCATCGCATTCCTGCTGCGCGACCTGGTGCGCGGCGAGCTGCCGCGGCCCGGCTTCGGTCCGGGCTGGCTTGGGCTTGCGACGTCGATCCTGATCCTCATCGGCTTCGCGCTGCCGCCGCTCCTGCAGTTGCGCAAAGTGCCCCCGGCACGTGTGCTCCGTCGCAACCTTGAACCGCCGCCGCTGCGTTACGCAGTCGTCTATGGCAGCGCCCTCGCGGCGCTGCTCGCGCTGCTGTATTGGCTCGTGCGCGATTCAAAGCTGCTGGCCTACGTGTCGGCTGCGACCTTCGGCACGTTCGTCGTGCTGATTGCAGCCGGATGGGTGCTGGTGCGGAGCTTGAGCACTCTGCGCGGCAGCGTCGGTGTTTCGTGGCGCTACGGCATGGCGAACATCGCGCGGCGCGGCCGTGACAGCGTCATTCAGATCGTCGCGTTCGGCCTCGGATTGATGGTGCTGCTGCTGCTCGCGGTCGTGCGCAACGACCTGATGCAGGACTGGCGCGCGAGCCTGCCGGAGAACGCACCGAATCATTTCATGATCAACATCCGTCCCGACCAGACGGCCGCGATCCGCACATTCTTCGCGGAGCACAGCGCCGTGACGCCGCCCGAGCTGGTGCCAATGGTTCGCGCGCGGCTCACGCAGATCAACGGCACGCCGGTCGCGCAGCTCCACCTGCAAAACGAGCGCGGCCGCGACTTCCTCGAGCGCGAAGCGAACCTGACCTGGGCGCAGACGATGCAGAAGGACAACAAGCTGGTCGCCGGCGAGTGGTGGCGCCCGGACGATGGCGGCGGGCCGCGCGTCTCGGTGGAGATCGAGCTGGCGCATGCGCTCGGCTTGAAGATCGGCGACAAGCTCACCTACGACATCGCGGGCGAGATCGTCGACGCGCAGGTGTCGAGCTTCCGCGAAGTGCAGTGGGACTCGTTCCGGCCGAATTTCTTCATGGTGTTCTCGCCCGGCACGCTCGATGACACCACCGGCACGTACATCACCAGCGTTCACATCCCGCGCGAACAGCGCAGCATCCTGCTCGCCTTCACGCGGCAGTTCCCCGAAGTGACGGCGATCGACCTGGAAGCGATCCTCACGCAAGTGCGCGGCGTGATGGACAAGGCGTCGCTGGCCGTGCAGTACGTCTTCGCTTTTACGCTGCTGGCGGGAATAACTGTGCTGCTGGCTGCGATTCAGGCTACGCGCGACGAGCGCCGCTACGAAAGCGCGATGTTGCGAACGCTGGGAGCGAGCCGGCGTGTCGTGTTGCAGGGAGTCGCGGCGGAATTCACGACGCTGGGCATCCTGGCGGGAACGCTGGCCGCGATCGGCGCAACTGCAGCGGGCTACTTCTTGGCGACGCGACTGTTCAACCTCGAGTACACCTTCAGCTTCGCGGTGTGGGGCGTCGGGTTGGTCACCGGTGCGCTGCTGGTCGGGATCAGCGGAACGCTGGCGACTCGCTCGGTCGTGAACCATCCACCAGTGGCGACGTTGAGAAACAACTAGCTGCTTACTGCAGCCCGATCCGCAGCCAACCCACCGCTTCCGTCTGCCCGCGCCAGTTGTAGCCGTCGACGCGGAACAGATACTCCCCGGGTCCGAAGGCCGATGAATTCAGCGTCAGGCGCAGCTCGCGATTCGAGTCGCGCGCGATACGCCGCATCTGCATGACGAGCCCGCCGTCGACTTTTTCGACCGTGACCATGAACTGGTTGTACTTGCCTTCGGATACGTCGATGTACAGGTCCATCCACTGCGGTGGCGTCAGCCAGCCGAGATTCAACGTCGGCGCTGCCGGTTTGCCGCGGACGAGCTGCACACGATAGGTCGACGTGCTTCCCGCCGCCTGCATTTGCGTCGCGCGCGCGGTGCGTTCCATGTCCCTGACTTTCTTGCTCAGCGAATTCGCCTGCACGGCATAGGCGATGAGACCGGCCACGGCCGCGACCAGCGCGAACGCCATGCCGATGAACACCGTGCGATTGCCCCCGATGCCCTGCCCGCCCGAGAGCTCGCGCTTCTCTTCCTCGACGTCGAAGCCTTCGTCCGAAGCGTCCAGTGCAGCATGAGTCGCGCTGGAAGGGATCGCCTTGAATACGCCCGTCTCGCTGTCCGTCGCCGGGCGTCGCGCGAGCCGCGCTTTGAGACGTACCGGGATCGGCATCGCCTTGAGCGCCTCGGGATGTTCGAGGCAGTAGTGCTCGAACTCGCGCGCCTCGCGCACGGTGAGGTCGCCGGACAGGTAGCGGTCGACGATGTGTTCGGCTTCGATGTATTTGCGATCCATCGGAAGATTCTCTCGCCAAGACGCCAAGAACGCCAAGGGAAGTATCGAGAACGACAGAAGGATATCCGGATCGACCGTTTTTCTTCTTTCTCTCCTTGGCGTTCTTGGCGTCTTGGCGAGAGTCTATCCGGCCTCTTTCTCGCATAGTTTGCACTTGGGCCAATAAGGCTTCGCAATGTGATCCAGGGTCCACCGGTTGCCCTCTTCGAAGAACTTCCGCGCCGCTTGCGAAGCCGGCGAGTCGTCATAGCCGAGACCGACGATGCGCACCTGCGTCATGTTCTCGCCTGCGGGAGTGAAGTACATGACCGTCCAGGTGCCGGCTACTGCGTCGCGATGCGGGAAACTCGCAGGCGCCTGCTTGATGCGGATCGTGAGCATGCGCTCGGGCTCGTACGCCAGGATCTCGTTGACGATCGTCTCGGCATCGCCCAGCTTGCCCTGCGGGTTGTAGTGGCTGCGGATCTCGCCGCCGATGGCGAGCCTCACGTCAGCCTGCGCGGCGCCCGTCGCGAGATAGCCCTCCGAGGTCGTGAACAGGCGCCAGACCTCGGCGACCGGAGCGTTCACGAACCCCTCGGTGACCTGGGGTTCGGCCCCCCACGCAGCCGCCGCAAACCAGCCCGCCGCAGCCGCAAATAACTGTATGAAGCAGGGTTTCCCCGAGCGTCGCCGATCGCTTGTCATAGCCTGTCCCGTTTGTGATCCCGATCCCGTCAACAGCCCGAAAGTCTGGCGGAAGTGGGCGATAGTACTCATTATTCTTGCGGTCCTCTGGCCGATACTGCGATGCTCCAACTGTTTCCATAATCAAGGCTTCGGCATATCAGGAACAAGCCGACTCCATGATCCTTACGCTGGAAGTCATTGGCGAACAGGCACAAGACCTCGGGGCCGGCGGCCGCAAGGTCTTCAACGCCATTGGCGGCACGATCGGCCGTCTCCCCGACAACGACTGGGTGTTTCCGGATCCGTACGTCTCGGGCCGGCACGCCCTGATCCGCTATGTGAGCGGCAAGTACTTCATCGAGGACACCAGCACCAACGGTGTCTTCGTCAACACGCCGGACAATCGCATCTCGCGCACCGAGTCGCACCAGCTCTACGACGGCGACGTCGTCTTCATCGACGCCTACCAGATCAAGGTCACGATCGCGAAGGACCCGGAAGCCGCGGAGCGCGACGATCCGTTCGCGGCGCTCCACGCGCGAGGCAAAGGCGGCACGAAGCAGATTCCACCGCCTCGTCCGCCGGCCGCGAATGAAGAGGAGCGCACCGCCGCCATGGCGAAGCGCCCCGCGCGCGGCCGTGGCGAGGAGCACTCCGAAGGCACCGTGTGGTTCGGCATGAGCGACATGTCGTCGGGCCCGAAGCCGGCGATACCCGTGCGCCCGGCGGCGTCACCTCCGCCGCCTGCGGCAAGCGCTCGCGCGCCCGCTCCTCGTCGACCGGCGCCGGCTCCAGCGGCGGCAGTGCGGTCAGCTCCGAGCGCATCGGCTCGTGCAGCGAACTCGCCCGACACAGCACAGTTGAAAGCGCTGCTCGATGCAGCGGGCATCGAAGGCCTCGACCCTTCGAGCGAAGCCGCGCAGACGCTCGGCGCGATGCTGCGAGCGGCCGTCGGCGGAATGATGGAAGTCTTGCGCGCCCGCGAGCGCATGAAGGATGAGCTGCGCGTCCGCGGCACGACCTTCAAAGTCGCGAACAACAATCCGTTGAAGTTTTCCGCGAACGTCGACGACGCTTTCCACAACCTGTTCGTGAAGCGCAACCCGGCGTACCTCGATCCGGCGTCCGCGTTCGAGGATGCGTTCCGCGACGTGCGCGATCACCAAGCCGCGTTCCTCTCTGCGATGCGGCTCGCGTTCGAGTCCATGCTCTCGCAGCTCGATCCGAACAACCTGCAAGAGGACTTCGACCGGCAGATCAAGAAGGGCTCGATCCTCGGCGTGCCGGCGAAGCTGCGTTACTGGGATCTGTATCGCGACAAGTTTTCCGATCTCGCGAAGGACGCACAGGGGGCGTTCCGCCACTTGTTCGGCGACGCATTCGCCAAGGCGTACGAGGAACAACTGGAGCGGCTGCAGGGATTGGCACGCGGTCGCGACAAATAACGCGGCCCGGGGAAGTTCGTGCTCGAAGATACGCTGGTCGAGGAAGACATCCATCCGGTCTACGTCTCCGAAGGCGCGACCGACATGGGCCGTGTGCGCACCGCCAACCAGGACGCATTCGTGCAGATCGGCGCGCGCGGCGTCTGGGCCGTGGCCGACGGCATGGGCGGTTATCGCGACGGTGACGTCGCGAGCCGCATGGTCTGCGAAGGGCTGCAGAACATGGACAGCACGACTTCGCTCGAAGGCACCATCGATGCCATTCGCCAGAGCATGTCGGAGGTCAATGCGAAGCTGCACCAGGCGTCGATTCGCGAGCACGACCCGATCGTCAGTGGCAGCACAGTCGCAGTCTTCGTCGTTCAGCGCACCGCATGCGCTGTCGTGTGGGCCGGCGACAGCCGCATCTATCGCCTGCGCCACAAGCGTCTCACGCAGCTCACGACCGATCACACCTGGGCGTCGGAGCTCAATCTGCAGCAACCGAACGAAGAAGCGGATCACGCGATCACGCGCGCCGTCGGCGGCGAAGACACGCTGCTGCTGGATGTGCGTCGCGATCGAGTGCGACTCGGCGACCGCTACTTGCTCTGCTCCGACGGCCTCACGCGCGAGCTGACGGATGCGCAGATCACCGAGTTGATGGGCGGTGAAGACGTCCAGCAGTGCGCGAAGGCGCTGATCGAGGCGACGCTGCAAGCCGGTGCGCGCGACAACGTTTCGGTCGTCGTCATCGAAGCGACATGAGCAACGACGAGAAGACCGAGCATCTGCCGGCGCACAAGGCGACGCTCGTCCGTCCTTCGCCTCAGGCCGCTCCCGCACCGACTCCGCCGTCTGCGCCGACAGCGCAGGGCGACGAACAGACCGTGTTGCGCGCACCGACCGAGGTGTCGCCGCCAGCAGCGCCCGATCCTGACGCAACGATCAAGACCCTGCGTCCCGAGATCCCGCAGACCGCTGCTCGCACCCTGCAAGCCGCACCGCCGACTTCGCAAAGCGCTTACGCGCAGACTCTGCAATCGCCAGGTCCCGCCGCTTACGCGCCGACGCTGCGAGCGACACCGCAGACCGGTCCCGATGGGACGCAGGTAATGTCGAATCGCCTGGTCAACTCGCTCGAAGCCGCCGGGGAAGGCCACCACGGTCCGATGGAGCCGGGCGCGGTCATCAAGAAACGTTTCGTTCTGGAAAAGCTGCTCGGCAAGGGCGGCATGGGCCTCGTGTTCGGCGCCATCGACCGCCGCAAGGAAGAAGCGCGCGACCCGAACCCACGCGTCGCGCTCAAGGTGCTGAACGCCGATTTCCAGCGCCATCCGCAAGCGTTCATGGCTCTGCAGCGCGAAGCTCGCAAGGCGCAGACGCTCGCGCATCCGAACGTCGTCACGGTGTTCGACTTCGACCGCGATGGCGATGCGGTCTACATGACGATGGAGCTGCTGCAAGGCCGCTCGCTCGACTCGATGACGCGTGACGCACGCGGCAAAGGCATCAAGCGCGACGTCGCGTTGCCGATCATTCGCGGCATCGCCGAAGGCCTGGCCTACGCGCATCGCAAAGGCATCGTGCATTCGGACCTGAAGCCGGGCAACGTCTTCATCACTGAAGAAGAAGGCGCGGCCAAGATTCTCGACTTCGGTATCGCACGCGCGGTGCCGAGCATGAATACCGAAGCGAGCCGCGACGTGTTCGACGCGGGCAGTCTCGGCGCTTACACCGAAGCGTATGCGACGGACGAGATGATCGACGGCGTCGACCCGCATCCTGCAGACGACATGTACGCGCTCGGCATCATCTCGTATGAGTTGCTGACCGGATTCCATCCGTACCAGCGCCACAGCGCGCCGGCCGCGCGCAAGCTCGGGCTCAAGCCGGAACCGCTGAAAGGTCTCAAGCGCAAGGAAGCGCGCGCGATCGAACGCTGCCTGTCGTTCGATCGCAAACAGCGCCCGCAGAACGCCGGCGACTTCCTCAAGTTGTTCCGCGGCGTCACGACGCTGCAGAAAGTGACGCTCGCCGCTGCCGCCGTACTCGCACTGGTCGCTGGATTTCAGTACTACCAGTACTACGTCGAGACCAGCCCCGCGATTCCGTTCAGCGCGCTCAAGCCGGAGCTGCAGACAGAGTTCAAGAACAGCATGACCCAGGGCGACGAGGCGTGGCAGTTCTTCGAGCGCGATCACATCTCGGACGGCGCCGTCTCCGCGATCGACTTCTACGCCGCCGCTTACAACATTCACCCGCGCAACCGCGACGCAGTGGCAGGGCTCAAGAAAGCAGCCGACGCGCTGCTGGAGCTGCCTGACAACGAGAAGGACCGCCAGGCCCTCGCGAAAGATCTCTACAACAAGAGCATCTACTACCAGAAGTACGCGCCGATCGTCGATGCGATGAGAGAGTGACCTGTAGGTCGGGCTTCAGCCCGACGCTTCAAAACGTCACACTCTGCGGCGACACCACCGGCCCCGCCCGATCCCCCGACCTTCTGCACGTCCTCTCACCCATCGGCACACCCGCCACATACGCGCGCGCCCGACATTCATAGAACCGACTCTCCCCACACCCCGTGGCCTCGTACCGCGTCACACCGACATACGGCCTCTCCGTCAGCTTCACGCTCACACTCGCAGCATCGCAGTCCAGATCCTGCGCACTCCGCAGTCGCACCTGTGAGCTGTTCGTTGCGCAACCGACAAGCATCGGCACCGCAATCGCCACCAACGCCATTAATCTGCCAGTTCGGTTCGACATACATCTTCCTTCCGTGAACGCTCGATCCGATTGTAGATCGTAGATCCCGCACCAATCACGTCACGAGGTCAATCTTTCCCCGATTGACTTCAAGAGGGATGGAGCCTGACCCACAGATGAGATGAAGAGTCGGGCTGAAGCCCGACCTACAGCGCATTCACAGGGCGCTGGAGCAGCGTCAGGGTTCCTGGATGTGGCGGATGCGGGCGAGGTTGGCGTCGAGTTGCTTGAGTCTTCCGTCGCCGTCTTCGCACAAGAGTACGAAGATCAAATCCAGCAGGTGCTGCAACGCTGACTGGTAGAGCAGCGGTTCGACGTGCGAGCGTTCGTCGTGTGCTGAAACGAGCAACGACGCGTCCGCGTGGGCGCGCAGCGGGTTTGCGGTGTGACGCGTGATCGAAATCACCTTGCCGCGTCGTTCGCGGAATTGGCGACAAATCTGATACAGCGTCGGCTGCTTACCTTGCTCCGAAAAGACCAGCAGCACGTCCTTCGCGGCGACAGTCGAGATGCTCGAGCTCATCAACACCGGGTCCGCGTGATGCACGGCCACGAATCCCAGCATCGATAGTTTCGCGGCGAACGCCTGCGCGCTCACGCTGTCCTCACCCAGCCCAATCAAGAACACCTTGCCCGCCGCACCAATCAGCGACGCGATCTCATCGATCTTGTCAGGCGGGTTGATCGACCGCGTCTCCTCCTCGGCCTTCGCCTTCGCGCGCCACAAGCTCTCAGCCAGCGCTGCATGGGGATCGGGCTTCGCAGCTTGTGCCGCCGCGCCGCCATTGCCGCCGTTCGCCCGTGCGATCTCTTCGCCCACCGAGAACTTCAGGTCCGGATACCCCTTGAACCCGAGCTTCTGGCTGAACTTCACCACGCTCGACTGGCTGATGCGCAAGGCATCGGCGAGTTGCTGCGACGAGTAGTCGCGCAGCAGGTGCGCGTTCTCCAGCAGGAAGTCCGCGATGCGGCGCTCGATAGCACTCATCTGGTCACGCTCCGAGCGGATTTTGAGCAGCGAGCTCATGACTCTCACGCAGCAGCCAGGGCCTGCATGCCGCGGATTTCGCGGATGCCGAGGCCGGGGGCCTGCGTCACGGAGATTTCGGACTCGTTGAAGATCACGCCGCCGACGACCGGGTTGAACTGGCACAGCGATGGCCCGTCCAGGTCCACCTTCGTGATCACGTTCGCCTTCGCGACCGCGAGGTGCACCGCGGCTGAAACGCTGACGCTGGTCTCCACCATGCAGCCGATCATGCACTCCATGTCATACATCCCGCAGATGTCGGCGATGTGGATCGCGTTCGACAGTCCGCCGGTCTTCATCAGCTTGATGTTGATGATGTCGGCCGCGCGCATGCGGATCAGCTCGATGACTTCCGTCGGACCGAACACACTCTCGTCCGCCATGATCGGCGTGTGCACGCGCTCGGTGACGTACTTCATGCCTTCGAGGTCCTGCGCCTTGACGGGCTGCTCCACCAGCTCCAATCGCACGCCTGCATCTTCCAGTGTTTGCAGCGCGAACACCGCTTGCTTCGCCGTCCAACCCTGATTCGCATCGAGCCGCAACAAGGCGCGACCTTCCACGGCCGCGTAAATCGCCTTCACGCGTTCGATGTCGACGCCAATGTCCTTCCCGACCTTGATCTTCAGCGACTCGAACCCGCGCTCCACGGCGTTGATCGAATCCGCGACCATCTTGTCGATGTAATCGACGCTGATCGTAATATCCGTCGTGATCACCGGATCGCCGCCGCCGAGCATCTTGTAGAGCGGAGCGTTGTAGAGCTGGCCGAACAGATCGTAGACCGCGATCTCGACCGCCGCCTTGGCGCTGGAGTTCTTCTCGAGCGCGCCCTGGATGAGCTGCGTGATGCGATTCAGGTTCGCGATGTCCTCGCCGATCAGCCGCGGCGAAATGAACTTCTTGATCGCCTCGATGATCGAGCCGTGCGTGTCGCCCGTGATCACGGCTGTCGCCGGCGCCTCGCCGTAGCCGACGTGGCCCGTGTCCGTGTGCACGCACACGATGATGTCTTCGATCGTGTCGACTGTGCGCAACGCCGTCTTGAACGGCGTCTTCAGCGGGACGCGCAGCATGCCGAAGCGGATGTCGGTTATTTTCATGAGATTCTCAGTGACGAATGCGTTGAATGCTGTAGATGCGGTCGACCCGCGAAGTCTCTTTGCCGTCCAGGAGCGGCAGGACAGGCGTGACGGATACGCCGTTCAAGTGCACGCGGGTGATCGTGCCGTCGGCATCGCGATAGGTCATGCCCGTGGTGTCGTGAATGACGTACGGCCCGCCGCCGTCTTGTCCAATCACCATCATCACGTGGCCGGGAATGTAGATCAGGTCTCCCACTTGCAGCTCGCGCAGCACTGCAAGCCGCTTCTCGTGATCGTCGTCGGCGGTGAGCTCGATGCGATTCAGCGCCGGGCTCACGCCCTGGTCGCGCGTGTTACGCGGCAATTGCACGCCGAAGCTGCGATACACCTCCGACACGAAGCCGCTGCAGTCGCGCGAGTTATACGAATGGCCCCAGCCGTAACGCTCGCCGAGGAACTTGAAGCTCTGGCGGATCAGGTTCGCGCGTGTCAGCGGTAGATAGTCCGCGGCGACTTCCGCGGTTCGTGGCAACAGTGCCGGCGTGAAGTGCAGGGAGCCGTCTGCAGCGCGCACAGGCAACTCAATGACGTGCGAAGTGTAAGGATGCTGGCCGTTCACGGGTTTCTCGGCTGGCCAATCGCTCAACACAGGAACACGCTGTCCCATCTCGAGTTGCAGCTCGGAGACTTCGGGCCGTTCTGGCGTGAACACGGTGTGCGCTCGAGTGCCGGTGACGACGACGTAGGGCTCCTTGCGCGTGTAGCCGAGCACCTCTTCGCGCGAGCCTTGCGCTACGTCGTTGCGCGAGATCCAGGCCGCATAACGAGGACTGACGACGAACAACCATTCACCGTCGCTGCTCTCGTGCACGATCGCAACAGGCGTGCCGGTGAACAGCGCGTCCTCCTGGAATCGATCGATATCGGTTCCCGCATCCGGCTCTCTGAACACCCGCAGACGCGTCGGGAACGTGCGCAGGTCAGAACGTCGCACCACCATGCCGTAACGTGTCGTCTGCGTCGCGGGTATTGCCGCGACATTCGCGCTCGCGACGAGCGCGTCGATCGTGCTCGCCTCTACTGCATGGCCCTGCTCGTCATAGAGCGTATTGGCGGGGCGTTCCGACATATCTTCGACCCACGCACGCACATCGGCTGCGGCGAGCGTTCGCGGGAGCGCCGCAATATCGTGTACCGACTTGTCGAGCTGGATCAGCTTTGCGTTCTGCGCGTCGATCGCCGCTTCATCGAGCACGAGACGCGAGCCCGCGCCGCGACGAACCCAGAATTCCGGATCGAGATGCGCTTCGGTCACGCCGATGACGCCGTGCGCAGGAATTTCCGGCTCGCGCGGCGCAGACGCACACGCTGCGAGCGACGAGACCGCGACTGCGATGAGAATCGATTGCTTCATGGGGACATCGCCGACAGTACGCTCGCCATGAACAGTCCGATACCCGTACCGAGAACGAAGCCGAGACTGGCTAGCAATACCGCGATCGGAACGAGGACCGGTGTGTAAGTGGCGGCAAGGACAGGTGCGGACGCGACGCCGCCGATACCGGAGAGCGAGGAAATTCCGCACAACTGCAAATCGAAACGAAACGCGCGCGCGGCAAGCGCGAGCAGCGTGATGTGAATCAGCAGCGTCAGCAATCCGACTAGAACGAACAGCGGCGCGGTTGCCATGCCCGCGAAATTGCTTTGCGACGCGAGCACTGCGACCAGCATCGCAAGCAGCGCGCTGGCGAGCGGTCCGGGCCCGGGAATTCGTGCGAGCGGCGTGCGCGCGATGATCAGGCCGGCGATCGTCGCGATCAGCACGGTCCACGAAGTCGTGGTCAACATCATCGAGACCGGCAACGACGCCGCGAGTCGCGCGGCGCCGAGACCAACGATCAACGCGAGGCCTAGCCACAGCAGAATGCCGCCCGGATCCGCGGGCTCCGTCGTCGGTGACTTAAGCTCGGGATACGGCCGCGCATCTGCCCGCGACCAGCGATTGAAGCGCGTGACGAACGGACCGCTCGACAACAGCGCGAGCACCCACAACGAATAGCAAAGCGCGTCTGCGAGCAGCACCGGCGGCAGCAGGTTGTCGTCCAGACCGATCGACTGTTTCACCGCGACGAGATTCGCGGAGCCGCCGGTCCACGTCGCGCTGAGCGCGGCGAGCATCTTCCATCCGTCCTGCGGCAGCACGCCGCGGAACAGCGCGTACACGACGATGATCGCGAGCAGGATGCTGCTCATCGCGCACGCATAAACGAGCAGCACACGCGGTCCGACTTTGAGAATGGCGCGCATATCGCACGTCACCATCAGCAGGAATAACAGCGTCGGGAGGAGATGCGCAGTCATCACGCGCTGCGCGGTTTGTACTTCACCGGTGGGCGACCACAAGCCGCCCACCGCGAGCGCGGTCACGAACAGATACGTGAGCACGATCGGCGGGAGGACCGAGAAGAAGCGCCAGCGATAGCGCTTCTCGAGCGACGGAAACAGCCCGGCGGCGACCAGGATGATCGCCAGGTAGGGCCATAACGTCTCGATCATCCATCCCCCCGCGCGCGGCGCTCGAGCAGGCTCTTCTGCAGGTCGGAGAATATTCGCTTCTTAATGCGATTCTGGCAAGAATAAATTATTGACGACCCCCTCCCGCCATGTTACACAGCGATTACCTGGCCGCGCGTGAGAACCGACGTGCACACCGCATTGGGAGCGCCGTTTCGTCGCTTATTGCTGGCGCCGCTGTTGTTCAGCGTGGCGTGCTCGGCGGCCGAGCTCGATGAAGTGATCGCTCACGTCGACGGCGGGGAATTCAAAGAAGCCCGCGCATCCATCGAGCGTGCTCTCACCAGTCGTCAGCTTACGGGAGAAGAGCGGCATGCGTTCGAATTCGAAGCCGAGCGCATGCACCGGATCGAACTGGATTTCTCTTTGAGCGAGCAACAGGCGCGCGATCGTGTCCGCGCGCAGATCCCCGATCTGCGGCCCGAGGAATTCGCGACCTGGGATGCCGCGGGGCTGCTCGAGCATCGCGTCATCGATGGCAGCAAGCGCTATTTCAATCGCGCGCCTTCGAATCTCTTTCGTCTGAGTGAACAAGCCCGCGCGCGACGCGCGAAGCAGACGCCATTCAATGACGGTCCGCTCGAAAAGGCGCATCCGCATCACCGCGAGATTCGCGATGCAGTGCTCGCGAGCAATAAGACGAGCGTCGCGCCGCGTCGCGTGCGCATCACGCAGACCCTCACTGTCGAGCCCGATGCCGTGCCGGCCGGCGAGACTGTTCGCGCGTGGCTGCCGTTTCCGCGTGCGCTGCCGGGTCAGCAGGAAGACATCCGCTATGTCGCAAGCGAGCCTGCGCAGCACACGATCGCGCCCGAATCGACGATGCAGCGGACTGTGTATTTCGAGCGTCCGGCCAGTGCGGGCAAGCCGACCTCGTTCTCCGTCACTTACGAGCTGACGACGTTCGGGCAGTACCATCCGATCGATCCCGCCAAGGTGAAGCCGGTCGAGCCGACGCGCGAGCTCGCGTCGTATCTGGGCGAGCGTCCGCCCCACATCGTGTTCACCGACGACCTGCGTAAGTTCTCACGCAAAGTCGTTGGCGACGAGCGCAATCCTTATCGCATCGCCGAGAAGCTCTTCCTCGCGGTCGACCGCATCCCCTGGGCCGGCGCGCTCGAATACTCGACGCTACGAAACATCAGCGACTACGCGCTGCACGCCGGCCACGCCGACTGCGGCCAGCAAACGCTGCTGCTGATGGCGCTCATGCGCCTCAACGGCATTCCCGCGCGCTGGCAATCCGGAATGGTCTTCTCCGATGGCGACTACGACAACCTGCACGACTGGGGCTGGCTCTATCTAGCACCTTACGGCTGGGTGCCGATGGACGTGACGTTCGGCAAGCTCGCCGCCGGCGACACGCAGCTCGATATGTTCTATCTCGGCGGGCTCGATGCGTATCGCATCGCCTTCAACGACGACTACAGCCGGCCGTTCGTGCCGGCGAAACAGCATTTCCGCTCCGAGACCGTCGACCTGCAGCGCGGTGAGGTCGAATGGCGCGGCGGCAATCTGTACTTCGACAAGTGGGACTACACGTTCCAGGCACACGTCAGCAATCCAAAACACATCCGTACTAGCAATCGATAACTGGCCGTTGGGAGGTCGCATGAACAACAGAATTCTGAAGAGCGCGATGTACATCGCGATGGGGATGTCGCTCGCTGCCGCGCTGCCTGCAACGGTTGCGCACGCAGCCAACGCCGACGGCTCGCTGGTCGGTCGTCTGACCGACAGCGACAACAAGCCGCTGGCCGAAGCAGAAGTGACAGTGCGCAATCCCGATACGGGATTCACGCGCACGGTGAAGGCTGACGCGAACGGCAACTATCGCTTCCCGTACCTCCCGGTGGGCAAGTACATCGTCGAAGCGACGAAAGCCGGCGCGACGCTCGGCAAGCTCGCCGAGGTCACCGTCGCCCTCGGCGCCGCCACGACTGCCGACGTCACCGTGGCCATGACGACGCTCGAGGAAATTCAGGTTCTGGGCACGCGCATCGTGACGGCAGTCGACGTGAAGTCGACCGAGTCCGCGATGAACGTGACGCGCGAGGAGCTGGAACGCCTGCCGGTCGAGCGCGATCTGCTGTCGGTCGCGATGCTCGCGCCGGGATTGACCCGCGGTGACGCGAGCATGTGCGTCGCCGGCAATTGCGGTGTTTCCTTCGGCGGCTCTTCGATCGCGGAGAACACCGTCTACATCAACGGCCTCAACGTCACGGACTTCTACAATCGCGTCGGCTCCTCGACGGTGCCGTACTCGTTCTACAAGGAATTCCAGGTCAAGACCGGCGGCTACTCGGTGGAGTTCGGCCGCACCACCGGCGGCGTAATCAACGCCGTGACCCGCTCGGGCACGAACGAGTTCGACTTCGGCACCGAAGTCGTGTGGGAGCCGAGCTCGCTGCAGAGCTCGAAGACCGACCGGTTCAACCGCGACGGCACGCCGCGCATCATCGGCAGCCACGACGAGTACGACCGGACCAACGCCACGTTCTACGCCTCCGGCCCGATCCTCAGGGACCGGCTGTTCTTCTTCGCGCTCTACGAAGCGCGCGACTACAACAAGCTCAACACCAACGACTCGGGGACCAACTTCCAGGACGGCGTCGCAGACGATGCGTTCTGGGGCGCGAAGATCGATTGGCAGATTTCCGACTCGCACCTGCTGGAGTTGCTGGCTTTCTCCGACGAAAACGAGCGCGTGACGGACACCTTTGCCTACACGCTCTCCAGCAACCAGAAAGGCGCGTTCCAGGGCAAGAGCTTCAACGAATCGGGCGGCATGAACTGGGCGACGACCTACACCGGTTATCTGACCGACAATTTCACGGTCAAGGCGCTGTACGGCGAGAACGAGCGCGACGCAGCCATCGCGGCAGACACCGACCTAGAATGCAGCCGCGTGCAGGACCGGCGTGCGAATCGCAATTCACCCCTCGATCTGAGCTGCAGCCGCAGCAGCGCGGTGCTGGCGCGAACCGATACCCGCGAAGCCGCACGTCTCGACTTCGAGTGGGTGCTCGGCGACCACCAGTTGCGCTTCGGCCTGGATCACGAGACCAACACGTCGGAACACAGCGACTTCAACACCGGCCCGGACCACCTGCTGTACGAGATCTTCCGCGCACCCACGGGCGGCGAGATCGTCAACGACACCACCCTGGCGGCCGGCACGGAATACGTGCGCACGCGCAACGACGGCGTCGCCGGCGAGTTCGAGACGATCAATTCGGCGTACTACCTCGAAGACAACTGGGCGGTCACGGACAGCCTGGTGTTGAACGCGGGCGTGCGCCTCGAAGCTTTCGACAACAAGAACTCGGACGGCGATTCCTTCATCAAGATCGACGACATGGTCGCGCCGCGCGTCGGCTTCTCTTGGGACCTCAAGGGCGACAACCGCTCCAAGGTGTTCGGTAACGCGGGCCGTTACTTCCTGCCGGTGGCGAACGTCATCAACATCAAGCAGGCCGGCGGCTTCATCGACGAACGCACGCACTACTTCCTGAACGGCCTCGAATCGTTCACGTTCAACGGCCAGACGTATCAGCGCCCGATCCTAGGCGCGCAGTTCGGCCCGGTGGACAATTCGCAAGGCGACGGTACGGTCAGGGATCTGCGCGGCACGGTCGACCAGGACATGGATCCGGTCTACCAGGACGAGCTGATCCTCGGCTTCCAGTCGATGCTGGGCGACAAGTGGTCGTGGGGCGTGCGCGGCATCTATCGCAAGCTCAACAACGCGATCGACGACATGCGCATCCTGTCCACCGGCATCGTCTGCGCCGGGCGGCCGAACCGCCAGGGCTTCGTCATGGGCAACCCGGGCGACCCGCTCACGGTCCTCAGCGATACCAACTGCAACGGCGCAGGCGGCACGCAAGGCGACAACGACTCGCTCGTCACGGTCGATCTGTCGAACAATGGCTGGGCGAGTTTCTCGGGCAACAACGGCGGCGGAACGTTCCTCGGTATCATCAGCGGGTTCCCGGAGCCGAAACGCACGTACAAAGCGCTGGAATTCGTGGTCGATCGCGCCTGGGACGACCATTGGTCGATGAACGCCTCGTACACGCTGTCGTTCAGCGAGGGCAACGCCGAGGGACCGGTCAACTCGGACTTCAACTTCGCCGATGCCGGCCGCACCGAGGCGTTCGACGACCCGTGGGTGAACTTCGGCGGCGACGGCTACCTGGCGAACGATCGACGTCATCAGCTCAAGCTGCGCGGCTCCTACGGGCTCGGCGAGCATTGGCGCTTCGGTGCTTCGCTGAACGCCGCTTCGGGGCGCCCGATCAGCAAGATCGGCGTCGGCAACAGCACCGACGGTCAGTCGTTCCACAGCTTCATGATCTGCACGGCCAATTGCACCGCGGCCAACGTGGCGCAGCGCGTGTACGAGCTGCACCCGCGCGGCACCGAGGGGCGCACACCCTGGATCTTCGACCTGGGGCTCAATGTCAGCTACGAGCACTCGTTCTCGGTGACCGACCTGCAGTTGAAGCTGTCGGTCTACAACGTCCTCAACCAGGAGCGCGAGGTCGAGGTGAACGAGATCTTCCAGAGCAGCATCACCGGCGCGCCGCTCGACAGCTGGGGCTTGGGGGCTGCTTACCAGTCGCCACGCTACGCTACGCTGACCCTGAAGCTGGACTTTTGATGGATGAAGGCACGCCCGATCCTGATCGCCCCTGTCCTGATCGCAATATTTGCCGGGATCGGCGCGTGCACGACTCTCGGTCCTGAACGGGAGTCCCTTCCGGCGCAGGCGTCGATGGAGCGCTCCATCGACGCCGCGTTCGACGACGTCTACTCACGCTATCGATTGCCCGGCCTCGCGCTCGGCGTCGTGCGCGATGGCAAAGTCATCTACACGCGAGTCGCCGGCGAGAAGACGGTCTTCAAGATCGCGTCCAACAGCAAGGCGATGACAACAGGCGTGCTGGCACGTCTCGTCGATGCCGGCAAGCTGCGTTGGGAAGACCCGGTCACGCGCTATCTCCCGCAGTTCCGCATCTACGATCCGTGGGTCACGGAACAAATGCAGGTGCGCGACCTGCTCTTGCACGCGACCGGGTTGCCTCAGGGCGGCGGCGATTTGATGTTCTGGCCGGAGCCGAACCTGTTCACTCGCGCAGATGTCATCACGGGCCTGGCCTACATCAAACCGGCGTACAGCTTTCGCTCGCGCTATCTCTATGACAACGTGATGTACGTGGTGGCCGGCGAAGTTGCCGCCGCCGCTGCGCGCACGTCGTACGAAGCGCTTGTCCAACGCGAGCTGTTCGAGCCACTGCAAATGAATGGGTGCCAGGTTGCCGGCACGTACGCCGCCGCGGGCGGCATCCGCTGCAGTCTCGACGACATGATGAAGTGGGTGCGCATGTGGCTGGACAAGGATTCGCAATGGCTGACGCCGGCGCAGCGTCAGGCCGTGTGGACTCCGCACATGCCGATGCCGTTGTCGGAGCGGCAGCGTCGATGGGACGGCAGTCGCTTGAATGCATACGGCTATGGGTGGCGGATTTCCGACGTCGACGGCGTATTGCGCGTCGCGCACACGGGGACACTCTCAGGTGCTTATTCGGCGGTGACGCTGCTGCCGGAGAAGAAAAGCGGCTTCGTGTTCATGATCGACGGCGAAGGCTCCGAAGCGCGCACTGTTCTGAACGAGGTGCTGGTCAAGTTGTTCACGGCCCCGGGCGAGCGCCGGCGGGTGGCTGACTATGCTGAGGAGTTGGCACGAGAACGCCAACAGGAACCGCAGCAGTCGAAACCGCCGGCGCTCGCACGAACGCGGCCCACGCCAGCGACGCTCTCCAGGCAGCTTGGCATCTACCAGGACCCGTGGTTCGGCGAGGTCTCGATTTGCGACAAGCCCGGCGCAATTGAATTCTCAGCCGCGAAGTCGCCGCTGTTCAGCGGCGAAGTCATGCAGGCCGGCGAACGCTTGCTCGTCGACTGGCGCACTGACAGGATCGACGTCGACGCGTGGCTCGACTTCGCGTCGCCCGCGCCCGGTGCGCCGATGGCGCTGCGGTTGAGCAAAGTCGATCCGGAAGCAGATTTCAGCTATGACTACGAAGACCTGGCGTTCACGCGCGTGGGCGATTGTTCGATGAAACCTCGAGTCGATGCACTGATGCAGAGCTATAGCGGCGACGTGCCGGGTGCTTCGGTACTCGTGCTGCGCGACGGAGAGCCGATCGTGCGGGCGGGCTACGGGCTGGCGAACGTCGAAACGCACACGCCCGCGACGCCAACGACCAACTATCGCCTCGCATCCGTGACGAAGCAGTTCACGGCCGCGTCCATCCTGCTGCTCGCAGAAGACGGTCGCCTCAAGCTCGACGACACCGCGCGCAAGTGGCTGCCTTCGCTGCCCAAGGCCGCAGAGCCGGTGACGATCCGCCACCTTCTGACTCACACGTCCGGACTCATCGACTACGAGGACGTCATCCCGGAAACGTTCAAGCCGCAGCTGCACGACGCCGACGTGCTGCGCTTGCTGGAATCGCAGGATCGAACCTACTTCAAACCCGGCAGCAGCTATCGATACAGCAACAGCGGCTATGCGTTGCTGGCGCTGATCGTGGAACGGTCGTCGGGGAAGACGTTCGCGGCCTTCTTGCGCGAACGCATCTTCCAGCCTCTCGGCATGACGAACACGGTGGCTTACGAAGATGGGATCTCGACCGTGACCAATCGCGCGTTCGGGTACACGCAGGAGCAGGGGCGGTGGGGCCGGACCGATCAGAGCCAGACCAGCGCCGTGCTCGGCGACGGCGGCATCTATTCGTCGATCGACGACCTCGCGAAATGGGATGCGGCGCTGTACGACGGACGGCTGTTGCGCCCGAGCTCGCTGAAGGCGGCCTTCACGCCGGCGACGCGCACCGACGATCCCGAGGTGGAATACGGGTTGGGCTGGCGCATCACCGGCGAGACGCTGTGGCACTCCGGCGAGACCGTCGGCTTCCGCAACGTGATCGTGCGGTATCCAAAGCGCCACCTGACGGTAATCGTGCTGACCAACCGCAACGAGCCCGAGCCGTACCAGCTCGCGCTCAAGATCGCCGAAGCACTGTAGGTCGGGCTTTAGCCCGACTCCGGCGTCATCGCTTCTCTATCGTCCTGATCGCCCGCGACGCGTCGAATCCCAACGCGCGGGCGATGTGCAGGAACTCGATGACGTCGATGCGGCGTTCGCCGCCTTCGTACTTCGCGACGAAACTCTGGTGCTTACCCAGTTTGTCTGCCAGTTGTTGTTGGGTCATACCCGCTCTGTCGCGGGCATTCACCAGGTACTGGGTCAGGCGCACATGTTCGGCCGAGCGCAAGGACTTCAAGGTGGCGGGCTCCGTGTCCGGGCCCGTATCTGTAATCCCGCTTTGCGAATATCCCAATTTAGGATAGGCTGTGAGGGTCTGAAGTTGCTAGCATACGCAGTCATGGTCACGGACGCAGACACGGATACGACCAAGGTCGTAGAGCAGCTCCCGATCAAGGCGCCAGTGGAGTATTCCGCCTGGATGCAGTTGCGGCCGCGCATCGCCCGCGAGCTGCTGCAGCTTGCCAGCGCCGGCTCGCTGCCGACCGGAGCAGCGCTCAAACGCGTCTGCCAGCACCTGTTCGGTGCTGATTGCACGCCCCGCGACGAGACCCGCTTCCTGATCTTCGCTGCGCCGATCGCACGCAAGATCGCCATCGGCCTGGCGAACCGCGGCGACCGGATCGGCGACAGTGACATCAAGGTCCAGGACCTGATCGAATGGCTCGGCTGGCTGGACCGGTTCGACCCCATGTCCGCTGCCATGATCGACCTGCATTACTTCGCAGGCCTCAGCACCAAGCAGACCGCCGCCGCCCTGCGCCTGCCGGCGGCGACGGTGATCCGGGACCTGCGGTTCGCCAAGGCCTGGCTGCAGACAAAGCTGATATGAGGGGTGAGGCGTGCGCCTGCCCGCCAAGCCCAAAACCGCCATTTCCCCCACCCGCGAGAGTGCCCCTCCGCCTGCACGCGTTCCTAGACCAGGAAGTCGTCGTGATGCAGCGCCGAGGTGCTCACGCCACGCAGCGTGACTTGGTGGCCGCCGAGATCGAGCAGCACGTTGCCGTTGACGTCGGCGGCGTGCGCCATCAACCACGCGAAGTCGACGCCGAGTCCGCTCACGTCGATCCGGTCTTCCGAGCCCGCGCCCGCCGTGAAACTGTCGATCACCGTGTCGAACCCATCGGTGACGAACACATCGTCGCCGTCACCGCCGTTCAACGTATCCGCGCCTGGCCCGCCGGTCAGCCTGTCGTTGCCTGCTCCACCGAGCAGCAGGTCGTTGCCCGCGCCGCCGAGCAGCACGTCGTTGCCGATGCCGCCGACCAGTGTGTCGTTGCCGCGGCTGCCGACGATCGTATCGTTGCCTGAACCGCCTTCGAGTCGCAGCTTGACTATACCGGCCGCCAGCGTGCTCGCGGTGATTGCGTCGTCGCCCGCTCCGCCTTTGACAGTGAGCGTATCGAGTGCGGCGTCGATGTTGAAGACGTTCGTCTGTGTCGCAAGACCGACGACGGATAACACGCCATCGACGGCGACCACGTCGACCCTGTCGTTGCCGACCGTACCGTTCACGGTCACTCTATCGGCCGCGCCATCACCCGTCGTACCCTCCGGCACGCCAGCCAGATCGATATCCACGCGTCGCACGTCCGTGGTATGCAGGTCGTTGATCAAGATGCTGTCGGTGCCCCCTAGCGCAACGAGGAAGACGCGCTCGACGTCGTTCGTATCCATGACGACGGAATCGACATCGCGCGTGAAGCGCAGCCGTTCGCCGTTCGCTGCGGCCACGAATGATTCGTTGAGACCGTTGCCGTTGAACAGCACCCCGTCGAAGCCGCTCCCACCCTCGACGATGTCGTTGCCATCGCCCACGTCCCAGCGGAAGAAGTCGTCTTGGGCGCCCATGACCGCTCTGTCGGCGCCTTGCTGACCGTCGATGAAGTCGAGTCCGTCGCCGCCGCGCAGCACGTCGGCGCCGTTGCCACCGATGATGACGTCATCGCCAGCGCCACCGTCCACAGTGAGGCGGATGAGCGAGGCCAGATCGCCGCTCGTAAAGAAGATATCGTCGCCGCCGCCCGTGCTCACGACCAACTCTTCGGTGGTGCCGAGATCCAGGAAGAACGGTGCCGGATCCAGGCTATCAACCCCCACGCGCGCGCCGTTGGCGTTCGCGCTGAAAATCTCCCCGGCGCCGCTGCCGTTGATTTCGGCCCTGTCCACGCCCGTGCCGCCCTCGAACACGTCGTTGGCACCGTCGCCTGCATTCGAGATGAAGCGGTCGTTGCCGGCTCCGCCGAACATCTGATCGAAGCCCGAGCCCCCGACCAGAACGTCGTTACCCAAGCCCCCGATCAAGATGTCGTTGCCGGGGCCGCCGAATAGCTGGTCCACGCCTGAACCGCCCGTCAGCCTGTCGTTGCCCGTGCCACCGGACAGTAAGGCGCGCGGTAGCGGCCCGTTCGTCTCGTTGAGCTCAATGACGTCGTTGCCGCCGAAGCCGGACGCCGTGATCAGCGTGGTGTTGGCGACCGTAGGGGTGCCGCCGGTCACAGGTACAGTACCGTTGTTGACCAGGATCGTGCCTGCCGCGTTACGGCTGAACACAATAGCGTTGGCCTGCTCATTGCCGAGCGAGCTCAGAACACCTTCGGAGAACGTGCTGACGATCGCAGGCACGGTCAGGGTCGACGCGCTCGACGCGTCGAAGCCGCGCGCCGCGGACGCTGGCATTGCTGCAAACTTTGCCGAGAACAGGTGCTGGTGCTGAAATGCGCTGAGCGACGATCCCTCGTCGGCCGCGAATGCGTCGAGAACGCCGCGATGAAACTTACTCATGATGGCTACTCCAGGTTGACAGAAGCATCCCCGATCAGAGTTCGCGCAGTGCTCTGCTGGCGAAGCGGAGAGCGTGGATCAGCCCGCCGCAGCGATACATCGCTCCGAAGTCCGGGAGCGACAGGCCATTTCGATGCCTGAGGCTTCTGACCGAGGTGTGTCGTGATCGGCGAGGAGATACCGATCGATTTCTGCGGATGTGTGCAGAGCCGGCAATAGCGCCCCTTGGCGCCACCGTGCTCTAATCGCCGTCCGCCGCAAGCCGGACGCCGATCGATGAACACGCCCGCCAAGCCCAAAACAGCCATTTCGCCCACCCGCGAGGAGAACTACGCCGAGTGGTATCAGCAGGTCGTGCGCGCCGCCGACATGGCCGAGAACTCGCCGGTGCGCGGCTGCATGGTCATCAAGCCGTGGGGCTTCGCGCTGTGGGAGAACATGCAGCGTGCCCTCGACGATATGTTCAAGGCGACGGGCCATCAGAACGCCTACTTCCCGCTGTTCATCCCGCTCTCCTTCATGCAGAAGGAAGCCGCCCACGTCGAGGGGTTCGCCAAGGAATGCGCGGTCGTTACGCACCATCGCCTGGAGGCCGGTCCGGACGGCAAGCTGCGTCCCGCCGGTGAGCTCGAAGAGCCGCTGATCGTGCGGCCGACGTCCGAGACGATCATCGGCGACGCGTTCGCGCGCTGGGTCCAGAGCTACCGTGATCTGCCGCTGCTGATCAATCAGTGGTGCAACATCGTCCGCTGGGAGATGCGCACCCGGATGTTCCTGCGTACGACGGAGTTCCTGTGGCAGGAAGGTCATACGGCGCACGCGACCGCGGAAGAGGCGGTCGAAGAGACGATGCGCATGCTCGGCGTCTATGCCGACTTCGTCGAGAACTGGCTGGCGGTGCCGGTGATCAAGGGCGAGAAGACTGTGGGCGAGCGCTTCCCCGGCGCCGACCAGACCTTCAGCATCGAAGCGATGATGCAGGATCGCAAAGCGCTGCAGGCCGGTACCAGTCACTTCCTCGGGCAGAACTTCGCGAAGGCCAGCGAGATCAAGTTCCTCGATCAGAACGGCGCGCAGCAATACGCTTGGACGACGAGCTGGGGCAGCTCGACCCGTCTGATCGGCGCCATGCTCATGACGCATTCCGATGATGACGGCTTCGTGGCGCCGCCGAAGGTCGCCCCGCTCCAGGTCGCGATCATTCCGATCTGGCGCTCCGACGAAGACAAGCCGCGGGTGCTCGAGTATTGCCAGAACGTGGCTCGCGAGCTGCGCGCGCAGCGTTACGTGGATCGGCCGGTCTCGGTTCTCGTCGACGATCGCGACGAGCGCGGCGGCGACAAGGTGTGGAACTGGATCAAGAAGGGCGTGCCCGTGCGCCTGGAGATCGGTCCGCGCGACATGGAGAAGGACGCGTTATTCGTCGGTCGTCGCGATCGCGCGCCGAAGGACAAGCAGAGCGTGCCGCGCGCCGAGTTCATCGCGAACGTCGCCACGACGCTGCAATCGATCCAGGACACTCTCTACACGCGTGCCAAGGAGCTGCGCGAGAAGCACACGCGTCGCATCGACTCCAAGGACGAGTTCTACGCGTGGTTCACGGCACCGAAAGTTCCGGAGAACGCGCCGACGCCGATCCACGGCGGCTTCGCACTCACGCACTTCAGCGGCGACGTGCAGCTCGAACAGCGCATCAAGAACGACCTCGGCGTCACCGTGCGCTGCATTCCGCTGGAGAAGAGCGAGCCGGGGACCTGCCCGTTCACCGGCCAGCCCAGTCCGCAGCGCGTGGTGTGGGCGAAAGCCTATTGATCGATCCGGCGGCGCGTGCTGCGCGCACACGCGCGTGGCTGCAGCTCCATTTCTGCGTGGTGCTGTGGGGCTTCACTGCCATCTTCGGCCGGCTCATTTCACTTCCTGCACTGCCATTGGTGTGGTGGCGCATGACGCTCGTCGGCGTCGCGTTGCTCGCAGTCCCGAAGTTCTGGCGCGGTGTGCGTGGCTTGTCCGTACGACAACTCGCGATCTACGCAGGCATCGGCGTGCTCGTCGCGCTGCACTGGCTGACGTTCTACGGCTCGATCAAGCTCTCCAACGCCTCAGTCGGCGCAACGTGCATGGCACTGATGTCGGTGCTGATGGCGTTCATCGAGCCGCTGATCGTGCGGCGAAAGTTCGATCCGCGTGAGTTGCTGTTCGGGCTCGCCGTGATTCCCGGCGTGCTGCTCGTGATCGGTGGGACACCGAGCGCGATGCGTCTAGGTATCGCAGTCGGCGTGCTGTCGGTCTTGATCCTTTGCGTCTTCGGTGCGCTCAACAAGCGCTACATCAGTCACGCCGACGCGCTGACAGTTACTGGCGTGGAGATGGGCGCAGGCGCGCTGTTCCTCACCTGTGCAGGGCCGCTGCTGCCAGGCGGCGAAGTATTGTTCGCGATGCCATCGCTGCGCGACGGATTGTTCTTGCTCGCGCTTGCGATGGGCTGCACGCTGCTACCGTTCACGCTCGGGCTGTCGACGATGCGGCATCTCAGTGCGTTCTCGACCGCGCTCGCCCTGAATCTCGAGCCGGTGTATGCGATCGTGCTCGCGATCCTGCTGCTCGATGAACAGCGCGAGCTGGCGTGGCCGTTCTATGCAGGTGTTGCGATCATCCTGGGCGTGGTGCTGTTACACGCTCGGATGACGAAGACGACAGACTCCACTTGACCCGGCCCCTGGGGCCGCCTCGATAACGGCGAGGCGTTCGAAGAACGAGAGGTGCGCGCGTGAGTCCTTCCGAGGCGGCCAGACAGCTCGGTGTTTCGATCAAAGCCCTGCGACTCTATGAGCGGCGAGGCTTGCTCACTCCAGCGCGAACCTCCGCGGGATATCGGGTGTATGGCGCCGATGCGATGGCTCGCGCGGCGCAGATCGTGGCGTTGCGCGCGATCGGTCTCAGCGTGTCGCAAATCGCGCGAGTGTTGGACGGCGATGCGCGGACCGTCGACGCCGCCCTGGTCGC
>Ga0075429_100000320_pt1 | contig 34451 bp, 30 predicted proteins | sample RhiMetdeltSRZDD3_FD_75295 | JGI IMG/M metagenome (GOLD analysis project Ga0075429, IMG submission 75295) | Populus rhizosphere microbial communities from Tennessee, USA - Rhizosphere MetaG P. deltoides SRZDD3 | ecosystem: Host-associated > Plants > Roots > Rhizosphere > Soil | place: USA...
TGGCCCGGCCGGCCGCCCGGCCCGCCCGCGCGGGCGCCGCGCCGCGCGGCGGCAAACGGTCGGCGGATTGACCCCGCGCAATTTCGAATTTGTCAAGTCCTCGGCGTTTTCCGCATTGCGCGGTATCGTTGAGGGCTTCACGTTTTGTGTGAATCACGATTTCTGGGCTAAGGAGGAATGGCATGAGCGTGCGTGATGTGGTGGTCCTGGGTGCGGCGCGGTCCGCGATCGGCGGCTTCGGCGGGTCGCTGTCGGGCATGGAGCCGGCGGAGCTCGCCGGCCTGGTGATGAAGGAGGCGGTCCAGCGCTCGGGCGTCGACCCGAAGGTCATCAACTACGTGACGGTGGGCAACACCATCCCGACCGAGAGCCGCTTCCCCTACGTCGCGCGCGTGGCGGCGATCCAGGCCGGGCTGCCGATGGACTCCGTCGCGATGGCGGTGAACCGCCTGTGCTCGTCGGGCCTGCAGGGCATCGTGACCACGGCGCAGAACATCCTGCTGGGCGACTGCGACTACGGCGTCGGCGGCGGCGTCGAGGTGATGAGCCGCGGCGCGTACCTGTCGCCGGCGATGCGCACGGGCGCGCGCATGGGCGACACCACGCTGGTCGACTCGATGGTCGCCACGCTGACCGACCCCTTCGGCGTCGGCCACATGGGCATCACCGCCGAGAACCTGGTGTCCAAGTGGGGCATCACGCGCGAGGAGCAGGACGCGCTGGCCGTGGAATCGCACCGCCGCGCCGCGGCCGCGATCGCCGAGGGCCGCTTCAAGTCGCAGATCGTCCCGATCACGCTGAAGTCGAAGAAGGGCGACACCGTGTTCGACACCGACGAGCACGTCAAGGCCAGCACCACGATGGAGTCGCTCGCCAAGCTGCGTCCGGCGTTCAAGAAGGACGGCAGCGTCACCGCCGGCAACGCGTCGGGCATCAACGACGGCGCCGCGTTCTTCGTGCTGGCCGATGCGGCCGTCGCGCAGAAGGACGGCTACAAGCCGATGGCGCGCCTGGTCTCGTACGCCGTCGCCGGCGTGCCGAACGAGATCATGGGCGAGGGCCCGATCCCGGCGTCCAAGCTCGCGCTGAAGAAGGCCGGCCTGTCGCTCGACCAGATCGACGTCGTCGAGAGCAACGAGGCCTTCGCGGCGCAGGCCATCGCCGTCTCGCGCGGCCTGGGCCTCGACCCGAAGAAGACCAACCCGAACGGCGGCGCGATCGCGCTCGGCCATCCCATCGGCTGCTCGGGCGCGTTCATCGCCACCAAGGCGATCTACGAGCTGCAGCGCACCGAGAAGCGCTACGCGCTGGTGACGATGTGCATCGGCGGCGGGCAGGGCATCGCGGCGGTTTTCGAACGGCTGTGAGGCCGCAGGGCGCGCTGCGCCCTCGGACCAGGGAAGGGGGCGCATGGCGTCCCCTTTTTCATTGAGGTCCGCCGGCCGGGGGCGAACGGATCGGGACTCCGGCGACCCGGCGGGCGGGCGGCCGCGACCGCGGCCGCCCTACTTCTGCGGGTGCTCGTGCGCATGGCGGTCGTGCGGCACCCGCTGCCGCTCGCGCACGAGCGCCGTGCGCTGCTCGATGAAGCCCAGGATGCCCGCCACCTCGTCGCGCGCGAGGCCCAGGTTGGGCATGCGCACCCCCTGGTACTTCGCGAGCAACTCGGTCGCGAGCGGATCGCCCGCAGCGAGCACCTCGTCGGGCACGAGGATGAAGCGCTCCAGCCACTGGCGGTCGCGGCGTTGCGTCACGCCTGCCAGGTCGGGGCCGATCCTGTCGCCGCCGCCGATCGTGTGGCAGCTGCTGCAGCCGTTGTTGAAGAGGAACTGCCCGTTCGTGATCTGCGGCATCGGCTTCGCCTGGGCGTAGTTGCGGCTGCCCGGCAGCGTTTCCTTCCAGCCGAGGAAGGTCTGCATGGTCGCGGCGACGTAGCGCGGGTTGTCGGTGACCGAGTTCTTCATCCACCGGCCGCTCGGCTCGTGGCCCACCATCAGCGTGGTGCTGTGCGCGTCGCGCGAGGAGGTCGGCCGCACCGTGCCGAGCCCGAGCCGCTGCACGGCGACCTTCACGTCCTGCTCGCGCCCGGTGAGGAAGAGCCAGCCGTCACCGGTCCTGAAGCGCTCGGCATAGGCCTTCATCGCCTGCGGCGTGTCGTTGTCGGGATCGACGCTGATCGAGTAGAAGATCACGTCCTTGCCGGCGCGCTCGCCCAGCAGCTTCTTCAGCTCGAGCATCTTGGCGGTGCCGAGCGGGCACACGTCGCCGCAGCCGGCGAAGAAGGTGTTGACCGCGACGGTCCTGCCCTCGAGCAGGTCGTCGTAGAGGCGGTGCGTGCGGCCGTGCTGGTCGGTCAGCTCGACGTTGGGGAAATGGTTCGCGCCCCAGATGTGCGGGCGCTGCGGGCCGTTGCCGGAGAAGGCGCCTTCGTGGTGCAGCAGCGCGCCGGCGATGAGGGCCATCGCGGCGAGGCTGAGCAGCACCTTGAGGGTCAGGTGTCGCATGGGGCACTCCGTGAGTTGGCCGGGCCGGCCGCATCCCGCACACGGCGGGACGCGGCGTGCCGGCGTCACTGGCTGGCGATCGTGGCGGTCGCCGAGGTGACCGCGCCCGTGGCGGTGTCCACGTTCATCGCCATCGTCGCCTGGACGATGATCGTCGACACCGACAGCGCGCCCGAGCCCGTGCCGTTGCCGGTGGCGGCGGTGCTGACCGTCACGGGCACGTCCAGCACGAGGGTCTGGCTCGGGCCGAGCGGCTTCACGAACTCCTCCTGGTATGCGGTCGTGTAGGTCGTCTTGCCCTTGGTCACCGTCACCCGGCTCAGGTCCAGCAGCACGATGAGCTTGTGGCGGCCGAAGTCCGGATCGCGCGAGATCCGGCTCTGGATCTGCACTTCGCCCGTCGCGTTGCCGGCGCCGGTGGAGCGCACGGTCGCCCGGCTCTTGTTCATCCGGTCCACCTCGGCGGTCTGCGCGAAGGCGGAGCCGGCGGCGGCGAGGGCGAGGAGCGCAAGGAGGCCCAGGGTACGCATCGCGCGCAAAGGGGTGATCGCAATCGTCATGTCGTTGTCCTTCCGATCGTCAGTTGAAGACTTCGGCCGGCGGCGCGAAGGTGACTCCCTGCGGACGCGGCAGCGGCGTGGGCAGCGGCACCAGGGTCGGGTGGCTCGGTTGGGCCAGGTCCCAGCGCAGCAGCATCGCGTGGTCCTCGTGCGTCGTGGTGTGGCAGTGCTCCACGAAGATGCCGCCCCAGTCGCGGAACTGCAGCGTGATGCGCATCTCGCCGCCCGGGCGCAGCCGGTACACGTCCTTGCGGCCCTTCTCCCACGCCGGCACGTTGGACGCGCTGCCGTCGCGCGACAGGATCTGCCCTTCCTCGAAGTGCACGTGCACCGGGTGGTCCCAGCCGCCGCTCGTCTTGAACACCCAGACTTCGCGCGTGCCGAACTTCGGCTGCAGCGACGAGCGCGCGAACGCCGCGGACAGCATCTCGCTGCCGTCGACCTTGATGCCCCATGGACCTTCCGAGGCGGTCAGCGGGTTCTCGGTGTGCGGCAGCGTCTGGTTGGCGCCGCGGCCGAACTCGAACACGCGCGTGCGGGACACGGGCGCGGCGAGCGACGGGTTCGGGATCAGCGTGGCGGGGACCTGGCTCACGTCCGGCGTCGCCGGGTGGCGCACGATGCGCAACTCGAGGAAGCGGCCGACGCACGGGTCGTCGGAGCGGCCCGGCTCCTGCGCCTCGCTGCGCGACAGCACGTCGTGCACCTCGCGGCCGTCGGCGTGCTCGGCGAGGTTCACCAGCCAGACCGTCGAGCCGACGCTCCACTGCGTGAAGTCGATGACGATGTCCAGCCGCTCGCCGACGCCGAAGATGTCCGTGGCGCTGGCCGTCACGCGCGCGGGCAGCAGGTTGCCGTCGTTGCCGATGATGTAGAACGGCTTGCCGTCCGACAGGCAGATCTTGAACATGCGCGACACGGCGCCGTTCAGGATGCGGAAGCGGTACTTGCGACGCTCGACCTCGAAGTACGGCTTGTACGCCAGGTTCACCGTCATCACGTCGCCGAGGAAGCCGTCGGTGTCGAAGATATCGAACATCAGCTGGCCGGCGTTGTCGAACGCCTTGTCGGACAGCATCAGGTTGACGTCGTACTCGAGGTTGCCCCAGTCCTTGGCGGTGCCGCTCGGCAGGCGCAGGTTCACGCCGTCGTCGATCGCCTCGTTGCCGCGGTCCACCGCGCTGTACATGTTGTGCAGCGCCGCGTTGCCCTTGTAGACGTTCTGCGCCGTGAATTCGAACATGTGGTCGTGGAACCAGTGCGAGCTCATCGTCTCGCGCCAGTCGCCGGGGATCCTCGTGATGCCGCCGCTGCCGTCGGGCGTGCCGGCCATCGGGTCGGTGGCCCCCGTGTTGATCGTCGTGTAACCCGCCAGCACCAGCGGCCAGTGGTAGTCGTAGAACTGGCCGGGGAAGAAGAACGCGCCGGTGAAGCCGTCGTTCTCCGCGCCGTGGTGGCCGTTGTGCTCGTGCGTCGTGATGGTGTGGCGCCCGAAGCCGTTGTTCTTCGCCGGATCGGCCGGCAGCTTGTTGAAGTGCCTGAACAGCACCGGCTCGCCGTAGCGGGTGAGCAGGAGCTTCGGCGGCGCGGTGCCGTTGAACGTCCACACCGAGTTCGTGTCCTGCGCGGGCATCTTCGGGTGGAACCGCAGCGGGATCTGCACAGCCGGGTCGATCTTCGAGTTGTGCTGCGGCGCGACGCCGGGGTCGTACGCCGTGTTGGTCTTCGCGCCTTCCTGCGTCGCGATGACGGCCACCTGCGGCGCGAACTCGTCCCAGCGCTGGTGCGCCCAGACAGCGCCCGGCGGACGGCCTTCGATCGGGCCCATGTCGCCGCCGGGATAGGCGGCCACGAGCGCGGGGTCGAGCACCTGCTGCGTCTCGTTGGCCTGCGCCGCCGGTGCGGGGTCGAGCACCGAAACGGCCTGGCGCCGCATCAGGTCCGCGCGCGGCATCGCCTGCGTGAACGGCAGCGCGCCGTACAGCGGGCTCGCGGGCATGCCGGTGGGAATGTCCGCGTAGGCGCTCTTCACGAACGGGCTCAGCCCGTGCTTCATGGCGAGGCCGCCGACCACGGTGAACAGTCCCCACTTGAACAGGTCCCGGCGGTCGATCTGCCCTTGCGACAGGGCCTTCACGATCTCCAGGCGATTGCGGCGCGCGCCTTGCGCTTCGCGAATGCGCCGTTTCGAGCTTTCGTCAGACAAGAAGAACGACATCAAGAGCCTCGTGAGGGGTTCTCCTGCACGGCCGGTACATCCGCGCGGCATCGCACGTGCAGGAGAGGACGGGGGTGCGACTGCTGCCGACGCGCCGCTATTGGGGGATGGGCCTTGATGTGCGTCAATGTGGTTTCAATGCAGTTCGTCTTTCGGCCTGCTCTTGCTTCTCCACACGACATGCGCCGATTCAGAAGTTCATCGAACATGCCGTTGCGTCGCCTTCGCCGCGGTGCCTGCGGCGAGTTGCCGCAGGCCCTGCCGCAGGTGCGGCGTTTTGCCGCGCTCTGCCGCTGACGGCCAGGAGCGTCGCGATGGTCCGCGGTCCCCACCTTCGCGAGCTCGCGCTGAGCGCCGAGGAGCGCGCGCGCCTGGTGGCGTGGACGCGGCGGGGCACGGTGTCGCAGGCGCTCGCGCTGCGCGCGCGCATCGTGCTCGCGTGCGCGGACGGCCGCGGCAACCGCGAGGTCGCCGCGCTGCTCGGCGTGACGCCGCAGACCGTCGGCAAGTGGCGCGCGCGCTTCGTCCAGCGGCGCGTCGAGGGCCTCGTCGACGAGCCGCGCCCGGGCGCGCCGCGCAAGCGCGACGACGCGCTGCTCGCGCGCATCGTGGCACTGCAGGCGGCGCGCCCCGAGCACCCGACCGCGTGGAGCAGCCGCGCGATCGCCGTCGCGCTCGGCGTGTCGCAGAGCACCGTGGCGCGCGTGCTGCGCTCGCCCGCGCTGCAGGCGGCCCGCATCGCGGGCGACCCGCTGTTCGTCGAGAAGGTGCGCGACATCGTGGGCGTCTACATCGACCCGCCGCTCAACGTGATCGCGCTGTGCGTCAGCGGCAGGCGCGCATGCGCGCGCGACCAGGGGGCGCGCGTCGCGCCCGCCGAGCCCGATGCCGGCGCGCTGGCGCCGGAGATCGACACCGCGTTGTTCGGTGCGATCGGGCGTGCCGCGTGCAGCGCCGCGGGCGAGCCACGCCGCGCCGCGGGCTCGCGCAACCTGCTCGGCTTCCTGCGCGCCGTGGAGGGCGCGGTGCCGAAGGGGCGCACGGTGCACGTCGTGATCGACGAGCAGGGCCGCCGCAGCCGCCCGAGCGTCGAGCACTGGTTCGCCCGCAAGCCGCGCTTGCGTCTGCACGTGATGCCGGACTGCGGCTCGTGGATGGGGCAGCTGCAGCGCTGGTACGCGGTGCTGGCGCACCGGGCGGGCCGGCCGGAGGACGGGACGGCGAGCGCCGCGGCGCGCCTGAAGCAAGCGTTATGCCGCTACCTGATGCAAGCCCGGTCGGAGCGCGTGCCCTTCGCCTGGGTCAATGGAGAAAACCCTGGGCCCCGTTCTCGCGCGTGACCTTGAAGGTATTTCTGACTCGGCGGGCGTGACGTCGATCGCAAGATGAAACCGGGTTACCTCGCGGGCGAGGCCTTTGGAAACATGGAGACCCCTCTGCGATCGAGCCCTTTGGCGACTCTCGCACCGCCGGGGCGAAGCGCGCACTCGCTCGCCGCCCGCGCCGCGCTTCGTCAGCGCGCCGAAGACCAGTCCGGCGTGCGTTTCTCGATGAACGCCTGCACCCCCTCGAGCGCCGAGGCGTCCATCATGTTGCACGCCATCGTGCGCTGCGCGTCCTCGTAGGCGGCGGCGATGCCGGTCTCGAGCTGCCGGTAGAACAGCTGCTTGCCCATCGCCACCGCGACGCGCGGCTTGGCGACGATGCTGGCCACCAGCGTCTCGACTTCGTCGTCCAGCCGCTCCGGCGCGGCGACGCGGTTCACCAGGCCCTTGGCGCGCGCCGCCTCCGCGTCGACGAACTCGCCCGTGACGAGCATCTCGAACGCTGCCTTGCGGCCCAGGTTGCGCGACAGCGCCACGCCGGGCGTCGCGCAGAACAGGCCCACGTTGATGCCGCTCACCGCGAAGCGCGCGGTGCTGGCCGCCACCGCCAGGTCGCACATCGCCACGAGCTGGCAGCCGGCGGCGGTGGCGATGCCGTGCACGCGCGCCACCACCGGCACGGGCAGGCGCTGGATCGCCATCATCATCCGGCCGCACTGCGCGAACAGCCGTTCGTAATAGGCGAGCGACGGCTCGGCGCGCATCTCCTTCAGGTCGTGGCCGGCGCAGAACGCCTTGCCGGCGCCGGCGATCACGACCACGCGCGCGCGCTCGTCCTCGGCCAGCCGGTCCAGCTCGCGCTGCAGCGCCTCGAGCATCGCCTCGGAGAGCGCGTTGAAGGCCTGCGGCCGGTTCATCGTGAGGGTGACCACGCCGCGCGCGTCGGCCGCCACCTGCACCAGGGGTTCGTTCACAGTGGTTTTCTCCGTCATGGGCATCGTCATTCGATGGCGCTGGACGAGCGGGCGCGCTCGCGCAGCTGGAACTTCTGGATCTTGCCGGTCGAGGTCTTCGGGATCTCCTCGAAGCGCACCTCGCGCGGCACCTTGTAGCCGGCGAGCAGGCGCTTGCAGTGGGCGATGAGCTCCTCGGCCGTCGCGGTCGAGCCGGTCTTGAGCTCCACGTACGCGACCGGGGACTCGCCCCACTTGGGGTCCGGGCGCGCGACCACCGCGCACGCCATCACCGCGGGATGCCGGTACAGCGCGTCCTCCACCTCGATCGAGCTGATGTTCTCGCCGCCCGAGATGATCACGTCCTTGCTGCGGTCCTTGATCTTCACGTAGCGGTCGGACTCCATCACGGCGAGGTCGCCGGTGTGGAACCAGCCGCCCTCGAAGGCCTTGCGCGTCGCCGCGGGGTTCTTCAGGTAGCCCTTCATCACGATGTTGCCCCGGAACATGATCTCGCCGAGCGTCTCGCCGTCGGCCGGCGCCTCGGCGAGCGTCTGCGGGTCGCGCACCGTCATGCCTTCCTGCAGCACGTAGCGCGTGCCCTGGCGGCCGTTCAGGCGCGTCTGCTCCGACAGGCCCTGCTCGCGCCACGCCGGCCGCTTCACCGCCACCGCGGCCGGCCCGTACACCTCGGTGAGGCCGTACACGTGCGTGATGTCGATGCCCAGGCGTGCCATGCCCTCGATCATCGCGGCCGGCGGCGCGGCGCCGGCCACCATGCCGCGCAGCGGGTGGTCGATGCCCGCGCGCAGCTCGGGCGGCGCGGCGATCAGCAGGTTGTGCACGATGGGCGCGGCGCAGTAGTGGTCGGCGCCATGCTCGCGCATCGCGTCGAAGACGGCCTTCGCCTCGACGCGCCGCAGGCACACGTGCACGCCGCCCAGCATCGCCACGGTCCACGGGAAGCACCAGCCGTTGCAGTGGAACATCGGCAGCGTCCACAGGTACTTCGGGAAGTGCGGCATGGTCCACGTGGCCGCGTTGCACACGGCGTTGAGGTAGGCGCCGCGATGATGCGTGACCACGCCCTTCGGGTCGCCGGTGGTGCCGGAGGTGTAGCTCACCGCGATCGCGTCCCACTCGTCCTGCGGGCCCTCCAGCACGGCGAGCGGCGCGTGCGCCGCGAGCAGCGCCTCGTACGCGTGCGTGCCCACGCGCTCGCCCGGGCCCGCGTACTCGCTGTCGTCGACGTCGATCACCACCGGGCGGCGGCCGTGCTCGTCGCGCAGGATCGCCAGCGCCCGGGCCATGACCGGCGAGAACTCGCGGTCGGTGATGAGCACCTGCGCCTCGCAGTGGTTCATCTGCCAGGCGATGAGCGGCGCGTCGAGCCGCGTGTTCAGCGTGTTGAGCACCGCGTCGAGCGCGGGCACGGCGTAGTGCGCCTCGATCATCTCGGGCGTGTTGGGCAGCATCACGCTCACCGTGCTGCCGCGCCCGACGCCCAGCGAACGCAGCGCGGCCGCCAGGCGCGCCGAGCGCTCGCGCAGCGCCGACCAGTCGTAGCGGCGCCGGCCGTGGATCACCGCGGGCAGGTCGCCGAACACCTCGGCGCTGCGCTCGACGAAGCTGACCGGCGAAAGCGCGACGAAGTTCGCCGGGTTGCGGTCGAGGTCCTGGTCATAGATCGTCGCCATGGCGTTTCGTCCTTCCGACGGGAGCCCCCTGCCGCAGGGGGCGGTGCGTTCAGCCTCCCGGCGCCGTCTCGTGCTGCGCGCGAGACAGCGCCTGGTCGATGTCCCAGAGGATGTCGTCGATGTGCTCCAGCCCCACCGACATGCGGACCATGTCGGGCAGCACGCCGGCGGCGCGCTGCTGGTCCTCGTCCAGTTGCCGGTGCGTGGTCGAGGCGGGATGGATGATGAGCGTGCGCGTGTCGCCGATGTTCGCGAGGTGGCTCATGAACTGCGCCGCCTCGATGAAGCGCACGCCGGCCGCGAGGCCGCCCTTCACGCCGAAGGCGAGCAGGCCCGAGGCGCCGCGCATCTGCCTGGCGAGCAGCGCATGCTGGGGATGGTCCGGCAGCCCCGGGTAGTTGACCCAGCTCACCTTCGGATGGGCGCGCAGGAACCCGGCCACCGCGAGCGCGTTCGCGTTGTGCCGCTCCATGCGCAGCGGCAGCGTCTCGATGCCCTGCAGGATCTGCCACGCGCTCGTGGGCGAGAGCGCCGCGCCGTAGACGCGCAGCATCTCCATGCGCGCGCGCATCGTGAAGCCGAAGTCGCCGAAGGTCTCGTGGAAGATCACGCCGTGGTAGCCGGGCGACGGCTCGGTCATGCCGGGGAACTTGCCGTTGCCCCACGGGAAGCGGCCGCTTTCCACCATCACCCCCGCGAGCGTCGTGCCGTGGCCGCCGAGGTACTTGGTGGCCGAGTGCACGACGATGTCGGCGCCCAGCGCGATCGGGTTGCACAGGAACGGCGTGGGCACCGTGTTGTCGACGATGAGCGGCACGCCGTGCGTGTGCGCGACGTCGGCGACGGCGCGCACGTCGAGCACGACGAGGCTCGGGTTGCCGAGCGTCTCGGCGAACACCGCGCGCGTGCTCGGCCGCATCGCCTCGGCGAAGGCCTCGGGGCGCGTCGCGTCGACGAAGGTCGTCTCGATGCCGTATCGGGCGAGGTTCACCGCCAGCATCGTCACGGTGCCGCCGTACAGCGCGCCGGCGCAGACCACGTGGTCGCCGGACTGCAGCAGCGTCATCAGCGCCATCGCCTCGGCCGCCATGCCGCTCGCCGACGCCACCGCGGCGCGCCCGCCTTCGAGCGCCGCCACGCGTTCCTCGAGCGCGGCCACCGTCGGGTTGGACAGGCGCGAGTAGACGTTGCCGAAGGTCTGCAGGTTGAACAGGCTGGCCGCGTGGTCGGCGCTGTCGAACACGAAGCTGGTGGTCTGGTAGATGGGCAGGGCGCGCGCGCCGGTGGCCGCATCGGGGATCTGGCCGGCGTGGATGGCCAGGGTCTCGGGCTGGAAGCTGCGGTCGGCCATGTCACGCCACCGGCCGCCGGGCCGAGATCACCCGGGTGTTGACGCCGGCCCAGTTCAGGCCGCCGAAGAGCCGCGCGTGCTCGATCTTCACGCAGCGGTCCATCACCGAATCCATGCCCGCCTCGCGCGCCAGGCGGTCGGCGTCGAGGTTGGCGACGCCGATCTGCTGCCACAGGCACCTGGCGCCCATCTTCACCGCACTCTCGGCGATGGGCAGCACGTCGGCCGTGCGGCGGAACACGTCCACCATGTCGACCCGGCCGGGGATGTCCTCAAGCCGCGCATACGAGCGCTCGCCCAGCACCTCGGGGTAGCGCGGGTTGACCGGGATGATCCGGTACCCGTGCTGCTGCATGTACTTGGCGGCGAAGTTGCTGGGGCGGTTCCAGTCGGCGGAGAGCCCGACGACGGCGATGGTGCGGCAGTCCCGCAGGATGCGGCGCAAGGTGGAGATGTCGTCCATGGGACGACATTCTGCTTCGTCTGCCGCCTGTCGACCCCCGGCCGCGGCGTTGGCGCGTCCGGGCCCGGGGGCGGGCCGGGCGCGGGCCCGGCCCCGGGGGCGCTCAGAGCTCCACCAGCGTCCTGAACCCGCCGTAGAACATCCGCTGCATGTCGAACGGCACCTCCTTGCCCTCCATCGACGCCTTGATGCGCGGATCGGCCATCACCTTCGCGTTCACCTCGTCGCGGTGCGCGCGGTCGCGGAAGACGATGTACGAGAACACCACCGTCTCGTCCGCCTTGAGCTGCACCGACTGCGGAAACGACGTCACCTTGCCGGGCTTGACGTCGTCGGCCACGCACTCCACGAACTGCAGCGCGCCGTACTCCTTCCAGACGCGCCCGGCGTCCTCGGCCATCTGCCGGTAGGCCTCCACCTTGGCGGTGGGCACCGGAACCACGAATCCATCGACGTAATGCGCCATGTCGGCCTCCTGTTTCGTTCAGCGGCCGTCCGCCGCGAACATTGCCTTCGCGCGCCGCGTGATCTCCTCGGGCGAGGGGTCCTCGCGGTGCGTCGACACCATCCATTCGTGGCCGAAGGGGTCGACGATGTTGCCGGCCCGGTCGCCCCAGAACTGGTCCTGCACGGGCATGCGCACCTGCGCGCCCGACTTCACCGCGCGGTCCACCGCCGCGTCCGCGTCGGGCACGTACACGATGGCGCACGTCGCGGTGCCGCCGATCGTGAGCGGGCTGCGCGAGCCGTACTGCAGGCGCTCCTCGGTCAGCATGAAGCGCGCCGGGCCCACTGCCAGTTCGGCGTGCATCACGCTGCCCGCCGGGTCGTCCAGGCGGAACAGCAGCTCGGCGCCGAACACGCGCTGGTAGAAGGCGATGGCGTCGGGCGCGCCCTTGACCACGAGATAGGGCGTGGCGCCGCGCGACTCGGGCACCGGCGACACCGCCGCCTGGCCGCCCGCCGCCTGCTGCGCGATCTGCGCGCGCAGCCGCTCCTCCTGCTGGCGCAGCTCCGGCGTGAACTCGGCGCCGAAGTCTTCCGCCTCGAACACCTGGCGGATCTCGATCTCCGCCTCGCCTTCGAGCGGATTGGGACAGCGCTTGACCCATTCGATCGCCTCGGCGAGCGACTTCGTCTGCCAGAGCCAGAACCCGGCGATCAGCTCCTTCGTCTCGGCGAACGGACCGTCGACGACGGTGCGCTTCGTGCCGGAGAAGCGCACCCGCGCGCCCTTCGAGCTGGGCTGCAGGCCTTCGCCGGCCAGCATGACGCCGGCCTTGACCAGCTCCTCGTTGAAGCGGCCCATGTCGGCGAGCAGCTTCTCGCTCGGCATGCGGCCGGCTTCGGTGTCCTGGTTGGCCTTGATGAGAACCATGAATCGCATGGGGACCTCCGGGGTAGTGGCGGAACGCGACGCTCCGACTCCACGACGATCGTGCCGCGCCCGGATCGACCGCGCCACGGGCATTTTTGTAACGGCACTGTGCGGTGAGCGTGCCTGCCGGGGTCGAGCGCTGATTGGACGCAAGGAAGCGCAGGACTAAACTGCCGCCCCGGAAGCCCGGAAGGGTCGGCCTGGCCCATGCGGGTTTTTCGTCTCGATACAAGGAGAGACCCATGAACCGCAGGCATGTATCCATGGCCGCTTCGATCGCGACCGGGGCTTGGCTCGGGCTGGCGGGCGCCGCGCTTGCGGCCGACGTCGACCACAAGCGCCTCGTCGACGCCGACAAGACCCCGGCCGACTGGCTGACCTACCACGGCAGCTACAAGTCGTGGCACTACAGCGGCCTCGACCAGATCAACGCCGCGAACGTCAAGAACCTCAAGGTGGCGTGGAGCCACGCCACGCCGAAGTCGACGCGCGGGCTGCAGTCGTTCCCGCTGGTGGCCGACGGCATCCTGTACTACTCGGGTTCGCACAACCAGGTGTTCGCGCTGGACGGCGCCACCGGCGAGCTGATCTGGGCGTACAAGCAGAAGCTCGACGAGGACCTCGTCTCCAAGCAGACGCACTCGCCGTACAACCGCGGCATCGCGCTCGGCAACGGCAACGTCTACATGGGCACGCTCGACGGCAAGCTGGTCGCCATCGACATGAAGACCGGCAAGCAGAAGTGGGAGACGCCGCTGATCGACTCGAAGAAGCTCACCGTGGGCTTCACCGGCGCGCCGCTGTTCGTGAACGGCAAGATCATCATCGGCTCGCAGGGCGGCGAATGGCCGTACCGCGGCCCGATCTTCGGCGTCGACGCCAACTCCGGCCAGAAGGTGTGGGAGTTCCTCACCGTCGGCGGCAACGACGGCCAGGAGACCGACGCGCGCAAGACCTGGGGCAACGACTCGTGGAAGACGGGCGGCGGCGGCGGCTGGATGGCCGGCGGCTACGACCCGGCGACGAACACCATCTACTGGGGCACCGCCAATCCGGCGCCGCTGTACGACTGGGGCGGCGCCGAATGGAAGACCCAGGGGGCGCGTCCGGGCGACAACCTCTACACCACCTCGGTGCTGGCGATGGACCCCGACACCGGCAAGCTCAAGAGCTACCACCAGGAACTGCCGCACGACGCCTGGGACTTCGACAGCGCGGTCGGCGAGTTCGTGATGATCAGCAAGGGCGGCAAGGATTACATCGTCCACGCGAACAAGGGCGGGTTCGTGTTCGTCTACGACAAGTTCCTGAAGATCCAGAACGTCTGGCAGGGCGTCAAGAACATCAACTTCGTCAAGTCGATCGACCCGAAGACGGGCGAGCTGATCGGCCGGCGCGACATGGCCGAGGGCAAGCACTCGGCGCTGTGCCCCTACATCGCGGGCGGCTACAGCTGGAACGCCGGCACGTACAACCCGAACACGGGCCTGTACTACAAGGTCGGCAACGAGTGGTGCATGGACCTCGAAGTGGTCAAGACGCAGCCCATCCTCGAGCCGATGGCGCAGCTCAACATCGGCTCCAACTTCACCGTCAACAAGACCAACCCCGACGGCACCCCCGCGCACGGCCACGTGAGCGCGCGCGACCCGCTCACGGGCAAGGTGTCTTGGTCGGTCGACTTCCCGCAGCCGCCGCTCGCGAGCCTGCTGTCCACCAAGGGCAACCTGGTGTTCGTGCCCGACGCGCGCGGCTGGCTGCGCGCGCTCGACGCCCGGACCGGCAAGGAGCTCTGGAAGCACAACAACGGCCAGGGCCACAACGGCGGAATCATCAGCTACCAGGCCAAGGGCAAGCAGTACATCGCCGTGGCCACCGGCTGGGGCGGCCTCGCGGGCGACGACTACAAGACGCTGTACGGCGAGCCGTGGACGAGCATGCCCACCGACCAGGGGGCGCTCGTGGTGTTCGGGCTGTAGGTGGCGCCGGCGAACCGTCGCCGCACCCGTTCCCTTCCCCTGCGGGGGAGGGTCGGGTGGGCCGCCGCCGCTTGCGCGGCCGCGTTCGCCGGTGCGGGCCTGCCGGCGGGCGCACAAGGACCCATGTCGTCCACGCCGTCCGCCTCGCAGGCCGCGCCGGCGGACACCCGGCCGCCCGCCGTCCCGCCCGCTTCGCCCGCCAGCGGCTCCGGCGCCTTCGACGTCCCCCGCCTCTTCGCCAACACCTGCGGCTGGTGCCACCGCAATGCCGGCCGCACGGCGGGCAAAGGTCCCCAGCTCATGGGCACCACGCTCACCGACGAGCAGATCGTGCAGCGCATCAGGAACGGCAAGCCGGGCGCGATGCCGGCGTTCGGCGCCTCGTTCAGCGACGAGCAGGTGAAGGCCATCGTCGCCTACATCCGCAGCCTCAAGCCCGAGGGCGCGCAGTGACCCGCCGGGCCGACCCGTGAAGCGCCTGCTGCTCGCGGCCGTGCTCGCGGCGCTCGCCGCGGCCGCCGGCGCGCGCACGCTGGCCGAGGTGAAGGCGCGCGGCGCCATCTCCATGTGCGCCCATCCCGACGCGCTGCCCCACGCCAGCAACCGCGCCGACACGCCGGGCTTCCAGGTCGAGCTCGGCCGGGCCATCGCCGCCGCGCTCGGCGTGCGGCTCGAAGTGGCATGGATCGTGCCGCGCATTCGCGCCGGTCTCGCCGACTGCGACCTGCTGTTCGACACCATCGTCGACCCGGCGACGCAGCGCGGCCCGGTGAAGCTCTCGCAGCCGTACCAGAGGAGCGGCGTCGCGCTGGCGCTGCGCGGCGCGGGCGCGGGCGCGGCGGTGCAGCGCTTCGACGACCTGCGCGCCGGCCAGCGCGTGGGCGTGATGATCAACTCGGTGGCCAGCAAGCTGCTCAACCAGCGCGGCCTCACCACCGTGCCCTACGCCTTCGAGAGCGACATGGTCGAGGACCTCGCCAAGGGCGAGCTCGACGCCTGCGCCGTTTCGCCGGCGACCGTCGCGTGGTACATCCGCGGCCATCCCGAAAGCGGCCTGCGCTACGTGCACGCGTACGACAGCGAGCCGGAGCTGCGCTGGAACGTCGCGGTGGGCGTGCGGCGCAGCGACGAGGCGCTGGTCGCCGAGGTGGACCGCGCGCTCGCGCAGCTGGCGCGCGACGGCACGCTCGCGCGCATCTACGCGCGCTACGGGGTCGAGCTGCGGCAGCCGTGAACGCGCGCGCGGCGTGCGCGCCGCCGTCGCGTTCCGACATCGTCTTCGCTTGCGCGCCCAGCCGGGGAATCCCGCATCCCGGCGCCTGCCGAACCCTGCCCCATGTAGCGCTTACACGATCGCGTTACCAAGGCTTGCATTGGCCCGTGACGCCGGTCCGAAGCGGCACGGTGATTCCGCACAGAATCGCCGAGCCGTCCCCGCGGCGTCCATCCCTCCCGCCGTTTTCCGGAAGTTCCCCCCGTGCATCGCTCGACCCTCGTGACGGCCGCGCTCCTGGCCGCGTGCCTCTCCATGCCCGCGTTCGCGGGCGTCGCCCCCGGCCATGCGGCGGCGTCCGCGGCCGTCGATCCCGACGAGATCGTGGAGCGATTCATCGTCCGGCTGCGCGAGCCGTCCCCCGACGCGCGCGCCGCGCTGGGCTCCATCGGCGCGGCGTTCGGCGAGCGCCTCGACCTGCTGCGCGCCATGTCGGGCGGCCACCACGTGGTCCGGCTGGGCCGCAGGGTCGGCAAGCACGAGGCGCACGCGCTGGCGCGCCTGCTGCGCGGCGACGCGCGGCTCGCGCTCGTCGAGCCCGACCTGCGGGTGCGCGCACTCGCGGTGCCGAACGACACGATGTACGGCCAGCAGTGGCATTACTTCGAGCCGCTGGGCGGCATCAACCTGCCGGCGGCGTGGGACGTGACGACCGGCGCGTCGAGCGTGACGGTGGCGGTGGTGGACAGCGGCGTGCTGCCGCACGCCGACCTCGCCGCGCGGCTCGTGCCCGGCTACGACTTCGTCTCCGACGTCGCGACGGCGAACGACGGCGACGGCCGCGACGCCAACGCGAGCGACCCGGGCGACCACGGCTGCGACGGCGCGCCGAGCTCGTGGCACGGCACGCACGTGGCCGGCACGATCGGCGCGGCGAGCCGCAACGGCGCGGGCGTGGCGGGCGTCGACTGGGCGTCGCGCATCCTGCCCGTGCGCGCGCTCGGCCGCTGCGGCGGCTACACCTCGGACATCGTCGACGGCATGCGCTGGGCGGCCGGCGTCGCGGTGCCCGGCGTGCCCGCCAACGCCAACCCGGCGCGCGTGATGAACCTCAGCATCGGCGCCGACGCGGCGTGCTCCGCGGTCTTCCAGGGCGCGGTGAACGACGTGATCGCGCGCGGCACGGTGGTCGTCGCGGCCGCGGGCAACCAGGGGCGCGACGTCGCGCTCACGCAGCCCGCGAGCTGCAGCGGCGTGATCGCCGTGGCGGCCACCACGCGCGGCGGCGCGCGCGCGCCGTACAGCAACTTCGGATCGAAGGTCGCCATCGCCGCCCCGGGCGGTTCGGGCGGCGACGGCGTGTACTCCACCTTCAACGCGGGCGCGACGACGCCGGGCGCGGACAGCTACGGCTGGATGCAGGGCACGAGCATGGCCGCGCCGCACGTGAGCGGGGTGGTGTCGCTCATGCTGGCGGTGGCGCCGGCGCTCACGCCCGCGCAGGTGCTGCAGCGGCTGCAGCAGGGCGCGCGCGCCTTCCCGGCGGGCTCCGACTGCACCACCGCGACCTGCGGCGCGGGCATCGTCAATGCGGCCGCGAGCCTGGCCGGCCTCGCGCCGTCGACCGGCACCTGGACGCGCATCGCCGGCGAGTGGCAGTCGTTCGCCGTGAGCGGCACGCAGACCGTGCGCTACGGCGCGAACGCGAGCTGGATCACGCGCAGCGTGACCAACGGCGGCATCTGCAACAACGACTTCTTCGGCGCCGACCCCGCGGTGGGCGTCGGCAAGCAGTGCGAGGTGTGGTCCGCCTCCACGCCGGCCGCGCCCGTGAGCTGGACGTGGATCGCGAGCGAGCGCCAGTCGTTCGCCGTGAGCGGCACGCAGACCGTGCGCTACGGCACCGGCTCGAGCTGGGTCACGCGCAGCGTCGCCGGCAGCGGCGTGTGCAGCAACGAGTTCTTCGGCAGCGATCCCGCGGTCGGCCAGGGCAAGCACTGCGAGGTGGCGTCCGGCGGCAGCGCGCCGTCGACCGCGCCGGCGCCGTCGACCGTCACGTGGACGCGCATCGCGGGCGAATGGCAGTCGTTCACCGTCGCCGGCACGCAGACGGTGCGCTACGGCACCGGCACGAGCTGGGTCCAGCGCAGCGTGACGAACGGCGGGATCTGCAACAACGACTTCTTCGGCAGCGACCCGGCGGTCGGCCTCGGCAAGCAGTGCGAGGTGTCGGGCACCGCGCCGGCCCCGGTCTCCTGGACCACCATCGCGGGGGAGGGCCAGTCCTTCACCGTCGCCGGCACGCAGACGGTGCGCTACGGCACCGGGTCGTCGTGGATCACGCGCAGCGTGACGAACGGCGGCGTGTGCAGCAACGCGTATTTCGGCAGCGACCCGGCAGTGGGACTGGGCAAGCGCTGCGAGGCGGCGTCCACGCCCTGAGCGCGCGACGCCGGCCGCGCGTCACGCGGCCTGCCGCGCCTGCGCCGGCTCCGGCGTTCGGATCAGGTGGTCGAACGCCGACAGCGCCGCCTTCGATCCTTCGCCGCTGGCGATGACGATCTGCTTGTAGGGCACGGTGGTGACGTCGCCCGCGGCGAACACGCCGGGCACGTCGGTCGCCCCCTTCGCGTCCACCACGATCTCGCCGTGCGGCGTGAGCGCGACGGTGCCCTTCAGCCAATCGGTGTTCGGCACCAGGCCGATCTGCACGAACACGCCCGCCAGCTCGACGAGGTGCTCGCTGCCGTCGCCGCGGTCGCGCCAGCGCAGGCCGGTGACCTTCTGGCCGTCGCCCACGATCGCGGTGGTCTCGGCGCCGGTGTGCACCGCGATGTTCGGCAGGCTGCGCAGCCTGGCGACCAGCACGGCGTCGGCCTTCAGCGCATCGGCGAACTCGAGCAGCGTCACGTGCTGCACGATGCCGGCGAGGTCGATCGCGGCCTCGACGCCGGAGTTGCCGCCGCCGATCACCGCGACGCGCCGGCCCTTGAAGAGCGGGCCGTCGCAGTGCGGGCAATAGGCGACGCCCCTGTTCCTGTACTCCTGCTCGCCGGGCACGCCCACGTTGCGCCAGCGCGCGCCGGTGGCCAGCACGATGGCGCGGCCCTTCAGCGCGGCGCCGTTGGCCAGGCGCACGGTGGCGTGGCCGCCCGGGCGGGCGGCCGGCTCCAGCGCGGTCACGCGCTGGTGGCCGATCACGTCCACCTCGTACGCGCGCACGTGCGCCTCCAGCGCGGCGGCGAACGTGGGCCCCTCGGTGCGCGGCACCGAGACGAAGTTCTCGATGCCCAGGGTGTCGAGCGTCTGGCCGCCGAAGCGCTCGGCGACGATGCCGGTGCGGACGCCCTTGCGCGCGGCGTACACCGCGGCCGCTGCGCCCGCGGGCCCGGCGCCGACGATCAGCACGTCGAACGGGTCGCTGGCGGCGAGGCGGGCCGCGTCGCGCGCGGCCGCGCCGCCGTCCACCTTGGCGAGGATCTCCGCCAGCGCCATGCGGCCCGAGCCGAAGGGCTGGCCGTTGAGGAACACCGTGGGCACCGCCATGATGCGGCGCTGCTCCACCTCGTCCTTGAACAGGCCGCCGTCGATCGCCACGTGGCGCACGCGCGGGTTGAGCACCGCCATCAGGTTCAGCGCCTGCACGACGTCCGGGCAGTTGTGGCAGGTGAGCGACATGTAGGTCTCGAACACGAGCTCGCCGCCGCCGGCCGGCGCCAGCGCGCGGATCTGCTCGATCGCCGCGGCCTCGACCTTCGGCGGGTGGCCGCCGGCGTGCAGCAGGGCCAGCACGAGCGAGGTGAACTCGTGGCCCATCGGGATGGCGGCGAAGCGCACGCCCATGTCCTCGCCGGCGCGGGCGACGGAGAACGAGGGGCGGCGCGCGTCGCGGCCGTCGAAACGCACGCGCACGCGCGGGCTGAGGGCGGCGATCTCGTTCAGCAGCTCGCGCATCTCGGCCGACGCCGGGCGCTCGTCGAGCGTGGCGACGACGTCGACGTCGTGCTGCAGCCGCTCGAGATGGCCCTCGAGCTGGACCTGGAGGTTCTGGGTGAGCATGGGCGATGTCCCTTCCGTGGCTCTCCCTCCCCGGGGGGAGGGAGATGGCGCGATCAGATCTTGCCGACGAGGTCCAGCGACGGCGTCAGCGTGGACGCGCCTTCCTGCCACTTCGCCGGGCAGACTTCGCCCGGGTGCTCGGCGACGTACTGCGCGGCCTTCACCTTGCGCAGCAGCTCGGTCGCGTCGCGGCCGATGCCGTTGTCGTGGATCTCGCAGGCCTTGATCACCCCTTGCGGATCGATCACGAAGGTGCCGCGCAGCGCGAGGCCTTCCTCCTCGATCATCACGCCGAAGTTGCGGGTGATGCGGCCGGTGGGATCGCCGACCAGCGGGTAGCGCACCTTGCGGATCGCGTCGGACGTGTCGTGCCACGCCTTGTGCGCGAAGTGCGTGTCCGTGGAGATGCCGTACACCTCGACGCCGAGCTCCCTGAACTGGCTGTAGTGGTCGGCCAGGTCCTCGAGCTCGGTGGGGCAGACGAAGGTGAAGTCGGCCGGATAGAAGACGAACACGCTCCATTTGCCCTGGAGGGACTGCTCCGTCACCTCGACGAACTTGCCGGCGTGGAACGCGGTGGCCTTGAAGGGCTGGACTGGGGTGTTGATGAGCGACATGGTGGCCTCGGTTGGTGGATAAACGTTGTCAATCGAAAAGACGGAGTCGATTGTGCCACTCAACCGATAGACTGGCTTGGAACTTCGCAATCGATGCGATTGGCAGCGTCAATCGCACGTCGACGACGCCGCGGGCGTGGCCGCGAGCGCAGGGTCGTGCCGACGTGGCCGCGCCGATCGACCCGGCCGTGGGGCTCGGGCCGACGTGGGCGCGCTGATCGACTACGCCGTGGGGGTCGCGCCGACGTGGGCGCGCATGAGCAGCTGCAACCGGGAATCGCGCGCGCCCAGGCACTGCAGCACGTCGACCTCGGTGTCGGCCTGGAGCTGGCGGGCGCGCGCCCAGCGCAGCGACAGGCCGTGGGACGCGGCGCGCGGTGCGCCCGGCGGCGCGGGCGACCGCTTCACCCCGCCTGCGAGGTGAGCGCTGTTTTCCGCGGCTTCGCGATACACCTGCCGGCATTCGTGGCCGACCAGCGCGATCTCCGCGGCGTCGAGCCCGGTGGGCAGCAGGCCCAGCGCGGCGAGCTGGCGGTCCAGCGCATCCACGTCTTCCAGCACCAGCGGGAGCCCGCAATCGTCGCTGCGCAGCAGCAGCAGCACCGAGCGACGCACCTGCGCGAGCATGGCGCGCGCGCGATAGGCCCGGACCCGCACCGAGGGGGTGGCCGCCGAGCCGGCCCGCGCCTCGTGAACCGGGTGCCGCGACGGGCGCTGCAGGAGCCGCGACCAGCGTGACGCCGCGCCAAGGGCTTCGAAGGTGAACGAGGCGGCGATGTGCACGGCAGTGAATGCGACGAAAGGGCCTGCGGAGGACGGGCCGAGCGATGCGCTCGTGGCTCGAACAATGTGCCGGCGTTCACGGGCGCCGGCAAGCCCCAAGACGGGTGTATCGGGCCCCGATGGTGTCCGCGTGCAACACGCGCCGCCGCTGCGCGGGAGGATCGTTTCAATGGTTGTCGCGCGGCACGAACGCCCCGCGCCGCCCGACCAGGAAATCGAGGTCGGCGCCCTGGTCCGCCTGCAGCACGTGGTCCACGTACAGCTTCCAGTAGCCGCTGCCCAGCGGGGGCGGCGGCGGCTGCCACTGGCGCCGGCGCGCCGCGAGCGCCTCGTCGCTCACGTGCAGGTGCAGCCCCCGCTTCGCCACGTCGAGCTCGATCAGGTCCCCGTCGCGCACCAGCGCCAGCGGCCCGCCCGCGGCGGCCTCGGGCGCGGTGTGCAGCACCACCGTGCCGTAGGCCGTGCCGCTCATGCGCGCGTCGCTGATGCGGACCATGTCGGTGATGCCCTTCTTCAGCACCTTCGGCGGCAGCGGCATGTTGCCCACCTCGGCCATCCCGGGGTAGCCGCGCGGGCCGCAGTTGCGCAGCACCATGACGCAGTGCTCGTCGATGTCGAGCGCGTCGTCGTCGATGCGCGCGTGGAAGTCGTCGATGGTGTCGAACACCACGGCGCGGCCGGTGTGCGTCATGAGCGCCGGCGTGGCCGCGCTCGGCTTGATCACCGCGCCGTTCGGCGCGAGGTTGCCGCGCAGCACGGCGATGCCGGCGTCGGCCTTGAACGGCGCGTCGAAGGGCTTGATCACCCGGCGGTCGAACACCTGCGCCTCGGCGATGTTCTCGCCCATCGTGCGGCCGTTCGCGGTGAGGGCGTTCGCGTGCAGCACGGAGGCGATCTCGTTCAGCACCGCGGGCAGGCCGCCCGCGTAGCAGAAGTCCTCCATCAGGTGCTCGCCCGAGGGCTGCAGGTTGACCAGGCAGGGCAGGTGGCTCGCCAGGCGGTCGAAGTCGTCGACGCCGAGCGGGACCCCCACGCGCCCCGCGAGCGCGATGAGGTGGATCACCGCGTTGGTCGAGCCGCCGATCGCGGCCAGCGCCTTGATCGCGTTCTCGAACGCCTCGCGGGTGAGGATCTTCGAGAGCACGAGGTCCTCGTGCACCATCCCGACGATGCGCCGGCCGGCGTTGCGCGCGATCACGTTGCGGTGCCCGTCGACCGCGGGGTACGCGGCGTTGCCCGGCAGGCCCACGCCGAGCGCCTCGACCATGCTGGCCATGGTGCTGGCGGTGCCCATCGTCATGCAGTGGCCGTGGCTGCGGTGCATCGCGCTTTCGGCGCCGAGGAAGTCCGCGAGGCGCAGCGTGCCGGCGCGCACCTGCTCGCTCATGCTCCACACGCCGGTGCCCGAGCCCAGCTCCTGGCCGCGCCACTTGCCGTTGAGCATGGGGCCGCCCGACACGCCGATGGTGGGCAGGTCCACGCTCGCCGCGCCCATGAGCAGCGAGGGCGTGGTCTTGTCGCAGCCCATGAGCAGCACGACGCCGTCCACCGGGTTGCCGCGGATGCTCTCCTCGACGTCCATGCTCGCCAGGTTGCGGTAGAGCATGGCGGTGGGGCGCAGCAGCGTCTCGCCGAGCGACATCACCGGGAACTCCAGCGGGAACCCGCCCGCCTCGTGCACGCCGATCTTCACCTGCTCGGCCAGCGTGCGGAAATGCGAGTTGCAGGGCGTGAGCTCGCTGTAGGTGTTGCAGATGCCGATCACCGGGCGGCCGTCGAACTGGTCGTCCGGCACGCCGCGGCCCTTCACCCAGCTGCGGTACGCGAAGCCGTCGCGGTCCATGCGGCCGAACCACTGGCGGCTGCGCAGCTCCTTCTTCGTGCGGGGCGCGTCCACGGCATCACTCCTTCACGGATCCGGTCATGCCGGAGACGTAGTGCTCGACGAAGAACGAATACACGAAGGCCACCGGCAGCGACCCGAGCAGCGCGCCGGCCATGAGCGAGCCCCAGTGGTACACGTCGCCTTCGACCAGCTCGGTGACCACGCCCACCGGCACGGTCTTCACCTCCGACGACGACACGAAGGTGAGCGCATAGATGAACTCGTTCCACGACAGCGTGAAGGCGAAGATGCCCGCCGAGATGAGGCCGGGCACCGACAGCGGCAGGATGATCTTGGTGAGGATCTGCCAGCGCGTGGCGCCGTCGATCAGCGCGCATTCCTCCAGCTCGTAGGGGATGGAGCGGAAGTAGCCCATCAGCAGCCAGGTGCAGAACGGGATCAGGAAGGTGGGGTAGGTGAGGATGAGCGCGAGCCGCGTGTCGAACAGGCCCATCCTGAACACCACGGTGGCGAGCGGGATGAAGAGGATCGACGGCGGCACCAGGTAGGCGAGGAAGATCGCCACGCCCACGTGGCGCGCGCCCCGGAAGCGCAGCCGCTCGATGGCGTAGGCGGCGAACACCGAGAAGGCGAGCGAGATCACCGTGGCCACCACCGACACGACCACGGTGTTCCACAGCCAGTCGGTGTAGGCGGTGTCGAACAGCAGCTTCCTGAAGTGGTCCAGCGTGGGGCTCGTGACCCAGAAGGGGTTGCCCTCGCGCGAGAGCAGCTCGCTGTTCGGCTTCAGCGACGTGGCGGCCATCCAGTAGAACGGGAACAGCAGCACGAACAGGAAGCACGCGAGCGGCAGGTACACGACGGCCAGGCGCCGCCGCCGCGTTTCCAGGTACGCCATGCCCGTGGTGTCGGCGGTGGCCGCCGGCACGGGGGCGGGGGTGGAGACGGTGGCTTTCACTGGTCGCTGCCCCCTTGCTGCCAGGCGCGCCGCTGCAGCCCGAAATAGCTGAACAGGATGGCGGCGAGGAGGAACGGCACCATCGCGATCGAGATGGCCGCGCCTTCGCCGAGCGCGCCGCCGGGGATCGCGCGCTGGAACGACAGCGTGGCCATCAGGTGCGTCGCGTTGAGCGGGCCGCCGCGCGTGATGACGTAGATGAGCTGGAAGTCGGTGAAGGTGAACAGCACCGAGAAGGTCATCACCACCGCGATGATGGGCGTGAGCAGCGGCAGCGTGACGTGGCGGAACTGCTGCCAGGGCGTCGCGCCGTCGATGGCGGAGGCCTCGTAGTACGACGGCGAGATCGTCTGCAGCCCGGCCAGCAGCGTGATCGCGACGAACGGCACGCCGCGCCACACGTTGGCGGCGATCACCGAGAAGCGCGCGTTCCACGGGTCGCCGAGGAAGTCGATGTAGCGGTCGATGAGGCCGAGCTTCATGAGCACCCAGCTGATCACGGAGAACTGCGCGTCGTAGAGCCACCAGAAGGCGATCGCCGAGAGCGCCGTGGGCACGATGTACGGCAGCAGGATGACGGCGCGAAAGAAGCTCTTGAGCCGCAGGTTGCGGTTGAGCAGCAGCGCGAGCCACAGGCCCAGGAAGAACTTCAGGACGCTCGCGACGAGCGTGTAGAAGATCGTGTTGAAGACGGCCAGCCGGGTCACGCTGTCGCTCCAGAGGAACTCGTAGTTCTCCAGGCCGACCCACACGCCGTCGCGGCCCACCTTGGCATCGGTGAACCCGAGCCAGGCGCCGAGGCCCAGCGGATAGGTGAGGAACAGGAGCAGCAGCAGCGCCGCCGGGGCCATGAAGATGAGGCCGAGGGCGTTGCGGTTGTTCTGCAGTTTCTCGAGCATGCGGGGTCTTCCTCCCTCTGCCGCATACGGGAGAGGGAACGAGCCGCGAGGCGCCGTATCGTTCAAACCTTGTAATACCGCTCCGCGCGCTTCGCCGCCCGCTCCGCCGCTTCCTTCGGCGAGCGCTGCCCGCTCGCGGCCTCGGCGACCATGTTGCTGACGATGAAGTCCGACAACGCCCCGGCCGACGCATACCCCAGGCGCCCCGCGTACCCTGCCGGGCGCAGGTTCTTGAAGGCGTCCCGGTACGGCGTGTGCTTCGGATCGGAGGTCCAGACCGGGTTGGCGTCGTACGCCTTCAGCGGATGCGACACGTACCCGCCGCCGCCCTGCAGCCAGGCGTTGAACTGGTCGGCCTCCATCATGAAGCGCAGGAACTCCTTGGCGGCCTGCGGGTACTTCGTGTACTTCATGATCATCTGGTTGAAGAACAGGTGGTACTCGGTGGGCTGCCCCACGGGACCGACCGGGAACGGCGAGTGGTTGATGTCCCCGGCCAGTTCCTTGATCTTCGGGTCCTGCGAGTTCTTCGCCGCGTAGTAGATCGAGATGCCGTTGTTGGTGGCGCTCACCTGGCCGTCGAGGAAGGCCTTGTTGTTGTTCGGGTCGAGCCAGGAGAGGGTGCCGGGCACGAAGTTGGCGTAGAGCTCCTTCGCGTACTCGAGCGCCTTGATGGTCTCGGGGCTGTCGATGGTGACGCGGTTGTTCTCGTCGACGATCTTGCCGCCGAAGGCCCACACCAGCCAGTGCGTCCAGCCGCTGTCTCCGGTGGCGTTGCCCAGCGCCATCCCGCCCGGCGTGCCCTTGTCCTTCAGCGCCTTGAACATGCGCAGGAAGCCGTCGGTGTCCCGGGGGAAGGCGTCGAAGCCCGCGGCCTTCACGTGGCTCTCGCGGTAGACCATCATCGCGCCCGCGCAGCCGAGCGGCACGCCGATCCACTTCTTGCCGTCCGGCCGCAGGTAGGCCTGGCCCGCGGGATACCAGCCGCCGTACTTGCGGCCCAGGTACTCGCACAGGTCGGTCACGTCGACCAGCTTCTCGGGATAGAGGTTGGCGTCGTCGTTGGTCGACAGGATGATGTCCGGCCCCGCGCCCGTGTTGGCCGCCACCGCCGCCTTGGGCCGGACGTCCTCCCAGCCCTCGTTGTCGACGCGCACCTCGACGCCCGTCTGCTCGCTGAACTTCTTGACGTTGGCCGTGTACGCGTCGATGTCGCCCTGCACGAAGCGGCTCCAGCGCAGCACGCGCAGCTTGGCGCCCTTCTCGGGTTTGAACGTCAGGCTCTGCGCGCTCGCGAGCGGCGTGAACAGCGCCGTTCCCGTGCCGAGGGTCGCCGCCGCCGCGATGCTCGCCGAGCCTTCGAGGAATGTGCGGCGATTGACTTTGTCCATGGTGTCTCCTGGAGTGTCGTCGTGGGGGTGAGGGAAGGGTCAGGCGGCCAGGCGCTGCCCGGAGGCGGCGTCGAAGACGTGCGCGCGCTGCCGGTCCGGGCGCAGCCGGATCGTGGTGTCGGGGGTGAAGGCATGGCGCTCGCGGAACACCACCGAGATGTCGGTGTCGCCGCGGCGGCACGACACCAGCGTGTCTGCGCCGGTGGGCTCCACCACGGCCACGCGCACCGGCACGCTGCCGTCGCCGGCTACGTCGCCGGCTCCGTCGCCTGTCAGCGCGAGGTGCTCCGGCCGCACGCCGTACACCACCGGCTGGCCGTCGGCGCCCGCGGTGCCCGGCGGGGCGGGCAGGCGCGTGCCGTCGTCCAGCTCGACGCGCAGCGCCGCCGCCTCGCGGCGCAGCGTGCCGGGCAGGAAGTTCATCGCCGGAGAGCCGATGAAGCCCGCGACGAACAGGTTGGCCGGGCGGTCGTACAGCTCCAGCGGGTTGCCCGTCTGCTCGACGCGCCCGTCGTGCATCACGACGATCTGGTCGCCCATCGTCATCGCCTCGATCTGGTCGTGCGTGACGTAGATGGAGGTGGTCTTCAGCCGCTGGTGCAGCTCCTTGATCTCGGTGCGCATCGCCACGCGCAGCTTGGCGTCGAGGTTCGAGAGCGGCTCGTCGAACAGGAACACCTGCGGATCGCGCACGATCGCTCGGCCCATCGCCACGCGCTGCCGCTGGCCGCCGGAGAGCTGGCGCGGATAGCGCGCGAGCAGCGGCGTGAGCGCGAGGATCTCGGCGGCGCGCGCCACCTTGGAGTCGATGGTGGCGCGGTCCTGCCGGGCCAGCATGAGCGAGAAGGCCATGTTGTCGCGCACCGTCATGTGCGGGTAGAGCGCGTAGTTCTGGAACACCATGGCGATGTCGCGCTCCTTCGGCGGCACGTCGTTCACGCGCCGGGTGCCGATGCGGATCTCGCCGCCGCTCACTTCCTCCAGCCCCGCGATCATGCGCAGCAGGGTGGACTTGCCGCAGCCGGAAGGGCCCACCAGCACCGTGAAGGTGCCGTCGGCGACGCCGATGTCCACGCCGTGCAGGACCTCGGTGTGGCCGAACCGCTTGCGGACCCCTTCGATCGTGACGCTCGCCATGCCGCCTCGCTGGAGTGACGCGCGAGTATCGGATCGGCGGCGCGCCGCGCACCATAGGGCAAACAGGGAGGGCGCAGCGGGACGCCACTTGTAGGATGACCCGATCACCATGCCGCCCCGGCCTGCCGTCCCGAACGCCCCCGCCGCCGTCGCCGCGCCGGCGCTCGCCGCCGAGCCGCTCGTCGCCGAGCGGCTGTCGGACCGTCTCGCCGCCATGCTGTCGCGCCAGGTCGAGAGCGGCGTCTTCGGGCCCGGCGAGCGGCTGCCCACCGAGCAGGCGCTGGCACAGGCGCACGGCGTGTCGCGCACCGTGGTGCGCGAGGCCGTCCACCAGCTCAAGTCGCGCGGCCTGCTGCGCTCGCGCCAGGGGCTCGGGGTGTTCGTCGCGCCCGAGCCGCCGCACCGCCCGCTCTCGTTCGACACGGGCGTGCTCGGCTCGATGGAGGCGGTGGTGCAGGTGCGCGAGGTGCGGCGCGCGCTGGAAGGCGAGATCGCCGCGCTGGCCGCCGAGCGCGCCACGCGTGCGCGCATCGCCGCGCTGCGCGCCGCGCTGCGCGCCATCGACCGCACGGTGGCCGCCGGCGGCGACGGCGTCGCTGAGGACCTGGCGTTCCACCGCGCGCTCGCCGAGGCCACCGGCAACCCGCAGTTCGGCCGCCTGCTCGCCTTCCTCGAGCAGTACCTGCACGACGCCATGCGCGTCACGCGCGCGAACGAGGCGCGCCGGAGCGACTTCATGGAGGCGGTGCGGCAGGAGCACCGCGCCATCGCCGATGCCGTGGCGGCGCACGACCCCGAAGCGGCGCGCCGGTGCGCGCTGGAACACATGCTGCGCGGCGAGGCCCGTCTGGAGGCGGCCGGCCTGCTGCCGCGGCGCACCGCGCGGTCACGCGCAAGGAGAGCACCATGAACATCGTCATCACCGGAGGCGCCGGCTTCGTCGGCGCGCGCCTGGCGCGCACGCTGCTCGCGCGCGGCACGCTCGCCGGCCGCCGCATCGAGCGGCTGCTGCTCGCCGACCAGACCCCGCCGCCGGCCGATCTCGCCGCCGACGCGCGTGTCGTGCCGTTCACCGGCCCGCTGCTCGCGCAGGCGGAGTCGCTGGTCGCCGAGCCGCTCGACGGGGTGTTCCACCTCGCCTCGGCGGTGTCGGGCGAATGCGAGGCCGACTTCGACCTGGGCCTGCGCTCCAACCTCGACACCACCCGCAAGCTGCTGGACGCGCTGCGCCGCCGCACCGAGGCGGGCATGCCGGCGCCGCGCCTGGTGTTCTCGAGCTCCGTCGCGGTGTTCGGCCCCGACCCGTCGGTGCCGCTGCCCGCCGTGGTCCACGACGACACGCTGCCCGCGCCGCAGACCTCCTACGGCACGCACAAGCTGATGTGCGAATACCTGATCGCCGACTACACGCGCAAGGGCTACGTGGACGGCCGCGCCGCGCGGCTCATGACCGTCACGGTGCGGCCCGGCCGCCCCAACGGCGCGGCCTCGTCGTTCTTCTCCGGGATCATCCGCGAGCCGCTCGCGGGCGAGACGGCGGTCTGCCCGGTGGCCCCCGACACCGCGCACCCGGTGAGCTCGCCGGCACGCACGGTGGAAGGCCTCGTCGCCGTGTACGAGGCGAGCCGCGAGGCGCTGGGCGGGCGGCTCGCGCTCAACCTGCCGGCCCTCAACGTGACGGTGGCCGAGATGCTGGACGCGCTCGAGGCCGTGGCCGGCCGCGCGGTGCGCGAGCGCGTGCGCTTCGAGCGCGACGCGCGCATCGCGGCGATCGTCGCCGGCTGGCCGCGCGCGGCGGCGTCCGCGCGCGCCGAGCGCCTCGGGCTCGCGCCCGACCGCAGCTTCCAGGACATCGTGCGCCAGTACATCGAGGATTGCGGGCGCACGCCGCAGGGCGCCGCGGCGCTGAAGGGGCTGGCGCAGTGAACCGCATCGACCTGCAGGGCCGCGTCGCGGTGGTCACGGGCGGCGCGCAAGGCATCGGCCAGGCCATCGCGGCGCGCCTGCTGCGCTCGGGCGCGACCGTGGTGCTGTGGGACCGCCAGGCCGCGCGCCTCGAACAGGCGGCGAGCGAGCTCGCGGCGGACGGGCCGGTCGGCGTGCACGCGGTGGAGCTGACGGACGACGCCGCGGTGGAGGGCGCGGCGCGGGCAGCGGTGGCGCGCCACGGCCGCATCGACGTCCTCGTCAACAACGCCGGCATCACCGGCGGCAACGCGCCCACCTGGGAGCTCGCGCCGCAGGTGTGGCGCGAGGTGATCGAGGTGAACCTCGTCGCGCCGTACCTCACCTGCCGCGCGGTGGTGCCGCACATGCTGGCGCGCGGCTACGGGCGCATCGTCAACATCGCCTCCGTCGCCGGCAAGGAAGGCAACCCCAACGCGTCGCACTACAGCGCGTCGAAGGCGGGCCTGATCGCGCTCACCAAGTCGCTCGCCAAGGAGCTCGCGACGAAGGGCGTGCTGGTGAACGCGGTGACGCCGGCGGCGGCGCAGACCGCGATGTTCGACACGATGACGCAGCAGCACATCGACTTCATGCTGTCGAAGATCCCGATGGGGCGCTTCCTGCAGGTCGAGGAGGCCGCCGCGATGGTGGCCTGGCTCGCGTCGCAGGAGTGCTCGTTCAGCACCGGGGCGGTGTTCGACCTGTCGGGCGGGCGGGCGACGTATTGACGGGTGGCCCGATCCGGGCGGGCCGGCGCGCGAGCGCGCCGGGCATGCCGGCGACCCTTGCGCGCCCGGTGGTGCGCGCGCCCCGGTCGTTTCACTGCAGCCGCACCTCGCCCTCGAAGCTCACCTCCAGCTGCAGCCCCGGGATGCGCAGCGTCATCGTGGCGGGAAAGCACTCCACGCCGGCGATCGTCCCGGACTCGACCGCCTTGCCCACGGCCTGCTCGATCTCGCGCTGCGAGCTCACGCCCACCACCTTCAGGAACTTGCGGATGCTGAGGTTGAAGGTTTCCTCGTTCATGGCTTCTCTCCGTCGTGCGCCGTTGCCGGCCCCTGCGGCGACTGTGACCCAAACGCCTCGCCCTTCGTCCCATGCCCCTGTCGCACTATGCGCGCGCCACGCCACAATCGCCGCCTGGCAATGCACGAGGGCTCGCCCGATGAAGGCACTTCTCCCGCTCCCGCTCGCGCTCGCCGGCGCCTGCGCCTGCGCCGCCGCCGAGGAGATCGGCGCGGTCGACACCGTGTTCAAGCTGATCGGGCCCGACCACAAGATCGTGGTCGAGGCGTACGACGATCCGCGCGTGCAGGGCGTGACCTGCCATGTCTCGCGCGCGAAGACGGGCGGCATCAAGGGCGCGCTCGGCGTGGCGGAGGACAAGTCGGAGGCGTCGATCGCCTGCCGGCAGGTCGGGCCGATCGCGTTCGCGAAGCCGCTGCCCCAGCAGGAGGAGGTGTTCAGCGAGCGACAGTCGATCCTGTTCAAGCGGCTGCGCATCGTGCGCATGGTGGACCGCAAGCGCAACACGCTCGTGTACCTGACGTACTCCGAGCGCGTGATCGAAGGCTCGCCGCAGAACAGCGTCACGTCGGTCCCTGTGGACCGCGCCACGCCGATCCCGGTCCGGTGAGCCGACGCTCCGAGCGGGCGCGCTCAGCGGCAGTGGTACTGGCGGATGATCGGGTCCTTCGCGTACATCATGGCGAAGGCGTCGATGCATCCGCTGGCCGGGTCGCGCCCGAACACCACGGCGAAGCCCGGCGGCTGGCCGCCGCCCGGGATGTTCATGATCATGCTGGGCGTGCCCATCGCGGCCACCAGCTCGGAGTAGCGATGGTTCGCCCACCGCTCGTTCATCGTGTGCTCGCGCCCGTGGTATACCACCACCTCGATGCGGCGCTCGGTGACCTGGCGCTCGGTGGGCAGCTGTTCGCAGCCGGCGAGCGTGAAGGCGAGCACGGTGAGCGCCTGGCGCACCCGCAGGGAAGAGTCAGTCCGCTTCATTCTTGTTTCGAATCGGGATCGGCCCTGCGAGCCAGCCGTGCCGGTCCTGCGATCGTACGCGGGGCCCGGGCGATGGGCATTGAGCGAACACAACGAGTCGCGCCTGCGCGGCGAGCGGTGTCGCTCGGCTGAAGGCGTGCCATGGCGTCGTCGCTCGCGCTCCCGCCGATCGCCCGCGACGGCGTTCCCGCGGCGCAGGCCGTGGCCGTCGCGGCCGCGGTGGCGCGCGGCGAGACGACCGCGCGCGCCGTGGTCCAGGCCGCGCTCGAGCGCATCGCCCGCCTGGAGCCCGCGCTGCATGCATGGGAGACGCTCGATGCGCCGCGGCCGTGCGCCGATGCCGAGGCGATCGATGCGGCGCGCGCGGCCGGCGCCGGTCCCGCGCCGCTCATGGGCGTGCCGATCGGCGTGAAGGACATCATCGATGCCCGGGGGTGGCCCACCGGCTGCGGAACCGACATCCATCGCGGCACGCGGCCGGCCGCCGACGCCGAGTGCGTGGCGCGGGCGCGCGCGGCGGGCGCCGTCGTGATGGGCAAGACGGTGACGACCGAGCTCGCCTACTTCACGCCCGGCCCCACGGCCAATCCGCACGACCTCGCCCGCACGCCCGGCGGCTCGTCGAGCGGCTCGGCCGCGGCGGTCGCGGCCGGCATGGTGCCGCTCGCCTTCGGCACGCAGACCGCGGGCTCGATCATCCGGCCGGCCTCGTTCTGCGGCGTGTTCGCGCTGAAGCCCGCCTTCGGCGCGGTGAGCCTGCGCGGCGTCAAGGCGTTCGCGCCGTCGCTCGACACGCTGGGCTGGTTCGCGCGCAGCGCCGAGGACCTGGAGCGCATGCGCGCCGTGCTGATGGGCGACGCCTGCGCGCCGCTCGACGTTCCCGCGGCCGAGCACCTGCGCCTGGCCGTGTGCCGCACGCCCGAGGAGGCGCTGCTCGACGACGGCGGACGCGCCGCGTGGGCGGGCGTGCGCGACGCGCTGGCGGCCAGCGGCGTGGCCGCGGCGGAGGTCGCCATGCCGCCGGGCACCGCCGGCCTGTTCGAAGCGCAGAAGACGGTGATGGCGTGGGAGGCGGCGCGTGCCCTCGAGCCCGAGTGGCGCGTGCACGGCGCCCGGCTGAGCGCGCCGCTGCACGCCCTGCTGGCCACCGGGCGCGGCATCCCGGAAGCGGCGTATCGCGACGCCCTGGCCCTGGCGCGCGCGAGCGTCGACGCGGTGGAGGCCGCGATGCGCGGCGCCGTGGCGCTGCTGGTGCCCAGCGCGCCCGGCGAAGCGCCGCACGGCCTGGGCTCGACGGGCGACCCCGCCTTCAACCGGGTGTGGACGCTGCTCGGCCTGCCGTGCGTGAACGTGCCGGGATGGACGGGCCCCGGCGGCCTGCCGGTGGGCATGCAACTGGTCGGCCGGCGCGGTGCGGAGCGCGCGCTGCTCGCGGCGGCGGCGCGGCTGCACCGCATCCTGCTGGCCGCTCGGTAGCGCTGCACCGCATTCGCTCGCCGCTCAGTAGCGCTGCATCGCTTCCTGCTGGCGCCGGTCCGCCGCGGCGAGTTCCACGCACGCCGGGTCCTGCCGGAACTCCGGCTTCGCGCAGGCGCTGCGCAGGCACACCGTGCGCGTGAACACGTTGCGGTCGCCGCAGACCTCGCGCGGATCGGCCCCGGCCCCGGCGCCGGCGGCGACGCGCGCCTCGGCGGGCGCGCGGGCGGTCGCCCGGTCCGCCTTCGCGGTGCGCTCGGGCCGGTCGCTCTTCTCGGCGCCCTTGTCCGCGCCCTTGTCCTTCGCGCCGGCGCGCACCTCGCCGGGGCCGGCCGCCGTCACCGTGGTCACCGTGGTGACGGTGGTCACGGAGCGCGCCGGCGGGCCGACGACGCGGGGCGACAGGGTCGCCGCCTCGCCGGGCGGCGCGGCGTGCGGCGCGGCGGCGTCGCCGCGGTGGGCCACGGCCCAGGCGCCGGCCACCAGCACCACCGGCGCGAGGCCGAGCGCCAGCAGGCGGGGCGCCACGGCGAGCCGCGGGGCGAAGCGGGCGAGCGCCGTCGTGCGGCGCGCGCTCACGTCGACCGTCGTGGCCCAGCGCGAGCCCGGGCGCGCGCGCGCCCGGTCGCTGCGCGCGCGCCGATGCGGCGTCGGCGGCTCGATGCGGCCCTCCAGCGCGTCGCGCACCTCGGCCACCGATTGCGGACGGTGCTGCGGCCGGAACTCGAGGCACCAGTCGATCACCGCGCAGAACGCGGGCGACAGCGGCAGCACGCCTTCGGCCGACAGCGTGGCGAGCAGCGGCAGGTCGTCGTCGAGCGCGCGCGCCGCGGCGGGCGGCGGGGCGTGGCCGACCATCATGAAGTACATGACGGCGCCCAGCGAATAGATGTCGGTCCACGGGCCCTGCTTCATCTCGCCGCTGTGCGAGTACTGCTCGATCGGCGCGAAGTTGGGCTTGAGGATGGAGGTGAGGCTCTGCGTGCGGTCGGCGATCACCTGCCGCGCCGCGCCGAAGTCGAGCAGCACCGGGTGGCCGTCCGGCTGCATGAGGATGTTGTCGGGCGAGACGTCCCGGTGGAACACGCTCGACTCGTGCAGCACGGCGAGCGCGCCGAGCAGGGTCTGGAGCACGCGGCACAGCAGCGACTCGTCCGGCACGCCGGCGAGGTTGTCGCGCATCGCCTTCAGCGTGATGCCTTCGTAATACGGCATCACCGTGTAGGCCGTGCCGTGCTCCTCCCACGAGCGATGCATGCGCACGAGCGCCGGATGGTCGAAGCGCGCCAGCATGCGCGCCTCCGCGAGGAACGAGGCCAGGCCGGCCTGGAACAGGTCGGCCTCGCGCTCCGAGCGCACGTGCACGAGCGTGCCTTCGCCGCGCCGCGCGAGCGTGGCGGGCATGTATTCCTTGATCGCGACGAGCCGCTGCTGGCCCAGGTCGCGCGCGAGATAGACGACGCCGAACCCGCCCTCTCCGAGGACACGGATCAACTCGTATTCGTCAAGGCGCGTGCCGGCTGCGAGCGCGCTGTGGCCTTCGTTCATCGCCTGCCTCTGCTGCGTGCGGTCCTGGAGATCCTCACCGTGTAACAGCAGGAACGCGAAGCGCCACGCCGCCCCGGGGTCTCCCGGGGAGGAAGGCGGCAGGAAGTCACGCGGCGCCGGCGCCGGGATGTCGGGAAAG
>Ga0075429_100000322_pt1 | contig 34410 bp, 23 predicted proteins | sample RhiMetdeltSRZDD3_FD_75295 | JGI IMG/M metagenome (GOLD analysis project Ga0075429, IMG submission 75295) | Populus rhizosphere microbial communities from Tennessee, USA - Rhizosphere MetaG P. deltoides SRZDD3 | ecosystem: Host-associated > Plants > Roots > Rhizosphere > Soil | place: USA...
CCGGGCTCGAATCCGATGGCGGCGACCAGTTCTTCTGCGGCGGCGGCAAGAGCGGGAAGGTGCGGGCCGTTCGCCGGCCGAAGTGATCCTCCGCTGGCCGACCTACTTCTTCGTCGGACCATCCTGAATGCGCTCGAGGGGCACCGGGTCGCGCTCGAACCAGAGCGGGCGCAGCGTCGGCGTCGGGCCGTCCTTGGTGGCCTTCGTGGCGACAAACCGCAGCTCCGACCAGAAGTTCCGCAACAGGAACGTGTCGTCGCCCTGCGGGATCAGCACGTCGCCGGGTGTCTGGTCCCGATACACGACCAGGTCGCCATTCCGCCAGCGGACCACGAACGGGCCTTCACCGTAGGGAAGCGCACCCGGCTTCGCGCGATACGTGCCCGTGAAGGTTCGTGCACGCGCCGAGTCCACGGACAGGTCGGCGCGCCAGCGCGGCGTGGGGACGGTGAGTCCCCGGGCGAGTGCCAGGAAGTCGGCCCCGATCGTCCCCACCATCCCGGCGGCATAGTTGTTACACAGCACCACCACATCCACATCGTGCGCGAAGTCACGGGACATGTAGACGTTGAATCCGGGACAGCGCCCCTGGTAGCTGAAGATGCTGTCGGGCGGGAACAGCGCGCGCCAGGTTCCCGGCGCGATCGCCTTGTCCCCGTACATGGCACGCAGGAATCGGTGCAGGTCGCCGGCCGTCGAGACCAGCGATCCGCCGCCCGTCTTGGTCGCCATCTGCTGGAACGGCGGGACGACGAGGCGGTGCCGCTCGTCCGGGCTCACCGTGTAGCCGTAGGCTCGGCCCGGTACCAGCATCTGGTCGGCCTCGTGCCGGGTGTTCGCGAGGCCGAGCGGGCGAAGCACGGCCTGCTCGAGGTAATCGGCGTAGCTCCGTCCGCTGGCCTTCTCGATGACGTGGGCGAGCAAGGCGTAGCCACCGTTGCTGTAGCGCGTCTTCGAGCCCGGCTCGAACGCCAGCGGCTGGCGGGCCAGCAGCTTCACCAGGCTGTCGAGCGTGTTGGGCGCGTCCGCCTCCTCGTCGAACGGGATGCTGTTCATGTGAGCGATCCCGGCTTGGTTCGTGCGCAGCATCTCGAGCGTGATCTTGTCCCCGTGCGGATAGTCCGGGATGTAGCGCGACAGCGGATCGGAGAGGGCGAGCCGCTTCTCCTCGACGAGTCGACCGAGCGCGACCTCGGTGAACGGCTTGCTCAACGAAGCGATCCGGAACACACGCGCAGGCGTGTTCCGCACCTCGAGTTCCACGTTGGCGAAGCCGTAGCCCTTCTCGAAGGCGATCCGATCCCCGCGGGCGATCAGGACCACGCCCTGGAAGACGTCGAGATCCACGTACGGACGCAGGTACGCCTCGACGGCCGTTTCGAGCCTGGTGTCGTTTCCGGCGGCGGGGGCGGAGGTCGCAGCGGAGGCGAGCGAAAGCGCCGTGACCGCGACGAGGAGACGGAGGTTGAGTCGTTCCGGCACGTCGATCTCCTTGGCGGTGAAGGCAGGCTGAGCTTCTCCCGGCCCTATACGCGCGCAGCGAGCGACGTGCGGCGTTTCGTGCGCATCTTCGGGATCGGTCGAGCGAGCCCGGTCCGGCGGCCCTTCAGGGCGTCATCAGTTGGTCGTGGATCAGTTCGTAGGGTTCGGGGGTGATGCCCTGGCTTCCGCGATAGGGGCTGTCGTAGAAGGCGATCAAGAAGATCAGCAGTCCGAGCACACCGGCGAGCATCGCAAGCATCAGCCGATGAAGCCGAGCGTTGCCGATGTCGAAGAAGAATGCCGACACGATCGTGACCAGCGCGCCGACCACGACCACGGCCCACATGGGGCGGGGCAGCCCGGACGAGATCGAGTCGAGCCGGAGTCGCCGGGCGTGGATCAGCGCGTCGAAGCCGCGAAGCGTCTCCATGTGAAGGGCGCGCTGCCCTTCGGTCGCAGGCTCGAACGCGCGCAGTTCCTTTTGGAACCGGTCCATCGTGGCGACGCCGCCGAGCGGGATCTGACCCCTGCGCTGCTGCGGCCAGGCTTCGTGGATGATGTACTCGGTGTAGGACTTGAGCTCGGCCCGCAGGCGGGATCGAGTCGGCTCCGGATAGCCGTCGGCGTCGCGGTAGGTCGCCGCAATCGAGGCCGCCTCGGCCGAGACGATCTTCGTGACCTCGGCATTGTTCTCCCAGACGGCGACGGCCAGGAGCGCGACGGCGAGCCCATAGATGATCAGTGTGCCGTGGTGGATGAGGCCCGTCACATCGTTCTGCTCGGCGGAGCGGCCGAACCGGGGAAGGATCCAGCGCCGAGTCAGCGACAACCCCACGACGGCGAACGCCGAGAACCCGCCCGAGATGAGGACGACGAGCAGGACCCATGGCAGCCCCAGGAACCAGTCGATCATGGGCGGCAATCTACTGCATCCGCCGGGTCTCGTCCCAGCACACGTGCGGTGACTCTTCGCTCACCGAACGCGTCGAGGGGCCCAGCTCGACGGGGTCCGCTCAGGGGCTGGTCACCGTGTGGGTGGTGCCACTGTTGGTCCAGGTCACGGTGCCCCCGGGGGCGATCGACACCGTCGCCGGACTGTAGAAATTGTTCATGATGCTCACGGACGCGCTCGCCGGCTGGCCCACGACGACGTTGACGGTGCCCGCCATCCCGGTGCCATGGATGGTGCAGAAGTAGCTGTAAGTGCCAGCGTTGGCGAACGTGTGAGCGTAGGTCCCACCGTTCGCGATGTTCCCGGAGTTGAGTTCCCTGAAGTTGGTCACCGTGATCGCCGTGCTCGCCGAGCCCGACAGGGCGTTGGTCGCGGTGAACGTCACTGTGTAACCGCCTGATTGAGTGAACGTGGGTGTCCACGTCAGCGCCCCGCTCGTGTTCCCGCTGCCGGGCGTGAATGTGGCGCCCGACGGCACGCCCGAGGCGGTGAGCGTGGTGATCGCGTCGCCGTCCGGGTCAACCGCCGTCACGTTCACCGTAAGGGCCTGGCCCTCCGCCACAGACCTCGTGGCAGGTGCGGTCACGACCGGGGCCTGGTCGCCGGGAACGCTCACCGTGATCACGGTGCCGGCCGAGCCCGTCAGGGAGTTGCTCGCGGTGAACGTCACCGGATACGCGCCTGCAGCCCCGGTCGCAGGCGTCCACGTCAGCGACCCAGTCGTGTTCCCGGTCCCGGGCGTGAACGTGGCCCCCGCCGGCACTCCAGTCGCCGTGAGCGAGCTGATCGCGCTCCCGTCGGGATCGGCTGCCGTCACGTTGACCGTGAGTGCCTGGTTCTCCTGCACCGTCGCAGTCGGCGGAGCGGTGACGACCGGGGCACGATCCATGTATGTCGGGTTGGTCGCTTTGTTGCTGCAGGCCGGAAGGGTTGCGGCCAAGAGGACGAGGATCAGCAGACGGCGCGTGGCTGTTCGCGTATGCATCGAGGATCCTTCAGCGGCCCAGCGCGAAGAGGGGGTGACGGCCAGAAGGCTACGCCCCTCGTGCGACTCCGGGCAACCGCCGCGCGTCAGGCCCCAGAACCTGGCTTGGCCGGCCATCCAGCGACGCCTGCGATTCATTCCGTGTTCCCGGCGGTCGCCTTGCTGAGAGGCCGAGGAAGCAGCGCCGGCGCGAGAACAGTAGTATGTGCGGCTGTCCATGGGCGACATGCGACACGGCTGGAATCTCACCCGCGCCTGCGCTATAACTCTCCGCCCCTCAAGTTCTTCGGGGCGGCGTGGCCAAGTGGTAAGGCGAGGGTCTGCAGAACCCTTATTCCCCGGTGCGCGTCTACGTCGCGGCCAGCGAGACGAAGCGGATCGTCCGGTACGTGCCGTGACGCATGGTCACATGCAGGCGATGCCTTGGCCTCCTACATCTTGATCCAGCCGGACTTGTGCGAGAACACCTTGCGAGCGTGTCCGAAACTACTCGTCGCCCATCGCCGTCGCCACCGGCACCACATACGTCTGGAGCGACGGCGGGTGCCAGACTAGCCAGTGCAGGGACAACTCTGGCTGCACTGGTCGGGGCCGAGAGACACAAACTGCAACTAAATGGCTTTCAGTGATTCGGCATCAACCGCAAACGGCTCGCCGCCGCGGGCTTCGAGGTGGCCTGCCGTGCGGTGGCTCTTGCGCGGGGCCTCGGCCCGAACTGTCGATCGGATGACGTCGGGACAACGAGTTACGGCCAATTCCGAATCACTGAAAGTCATTTGGCTTAGGCGGGGGGTCGAGCCCGGCATCTCGCTTCGGCAAACGCGCGTGCGGCGCCAGTTGAAAGTGCATCCCCTTCAATTGCACGTGGCTGACCGAGGCCCGTCTCCATGAGTTCTTCGCGTGCTCCGTGGACCTCCGGTAAAGTGGCCCCGCCGCCCCAATCCCCGGAGGCTCGGAGGTTCGTTCGATGCGAAACCGTCGTATTCCGAAGCGGTTGATAAGCGCGGCCGGATTCCTGCTCATTGTCGTCTCGATCATGTTGGCACTGTATGGCCCGCCTCAAGATTGGACCGATGATGTCGTTTACCTCAACATACAAAATCGCAGTCATTACGCACTAACTAACGGAACTGTCTGTTTTCTCGTTGGCTCAACGCCGCGATGCGTATTTGATATAGTCAAATCCAAAGCGACATTCCGTACTAGATTCGTCCACCACGTCTCAAGCGATATCTATATGTTGTTTTGCAAGAATCAAGACACAATCCAGACTCCATTGCTCGGATACACATCCCACATACCACTAAGGGTGCGCGTGACGGTTTGGGACGACTCGCTGGAGACGAGTTACCGCTGGCGATAACCCCCCGAGGGATGGCCGATTCCAGCGGAATCTGAATTTGCTTGCATCCCGGCGACCTCAGCATTACGGTGCCGCCCGTTCGGCCAATCGGGCGCCAAGCGTGGCATCGGATTGAGGAGGCACGATGAGGCGGCCACTCCACTCGTTCGCATCTCTGACAAGCTTTATCGCAACTATTCTCGCTGTTGCAGTTCTTGGCTTCAAGAACGTCGCCGCCAGTCCTCAGGTCCAATTCACGTTAGCGCGTACCTTTGCTGGCGTTGATCTTCTACATGGGTCAGAGACCTGGGCGCCCGATGGCAGGCACTTTGTCATGTTGGGGTCCGAGGGACTGCTCTTAGGTGACGTCGATTCCATCCAGGCTGCCCCCGTGCTCTTGCTTCGTGGGACCGTGCGAGAGGTGGCTTGGGCCCCTTCGAACCGCGCCGTCGCGGTCATAAGGGAAAACGCCGACCAACGTCGCCGGGGAGTACGCGATCTCCTTCTCGTCGACATTAGCGGAACGTCGAAGGTCCTAGGCCGGGACCTTGAGGTCAGAGCGCCATTTTGGCTCGACAATGGGGCGCTCTTTGTCTGCACAGACGAGGATGGTGCCATACAGCCAGTTGCCACTCCGCCAACGGGATTTGGTTCCCTTGCCGGAGTCACGGGTCATGCTACGTGCCGGTTGCTTGAGTCTTCCCTGGCACAGTCGGTTCATGGAGAACTGGCGCCAAGGCTCTTTCAGCGCTCACCATCGGGTGAGGAGATGGTGACTACGCTTTCGCTACAGCCATACACGCACGCTGCCGCTAATAGCGAACCTGTGGGCCAACGGAATACCAGAGTTCGAGTGCTCAGCCAGCGCCCAGATCGCTACTTGGTGGCGCTCCTTCCAAGTTGGATCACAAGCATCACGGACTCAACTGGGGCTGTGCTCCAGGAGGTCTCGGCAGCTGCAGATTCCGATGGGATTGTGGTCGAAACACTGTCATCCGATGGAACATTCGTCCTTGGTCGGCGCGGGATCTATGAGGACAGTCCCAACCTGGCCGACTATCCTCTCGAGGCCATGGCCCTAGATGGCGCATGGAGGGCTGTCGTTTCATCCGCGCCGCCGTCATTTATCTCGACATCATCTGCGAATAACGGTTGGCTCCTCCTTTCAGATCGACAGGGAACTGTCTATGCGGGCTACATACAGCTTAATCCATAGATTGCACAACCTTCTTAGGTGCGGGGTGTTTGCCGGTGTTATTGCAATCGGCATGATGCCCAGGATTGCCGAGGCCTCCCGATTCTTCTTTTTTGATCCGGGGCATGGCGGGAATGAAAACGGAACGGACATTGGTGTAGCTATCCCCGAAAAGACTCTCAACCTTCTAGTGGCGCTCGATATTGTCAATCAGTGGAGTACATATGCCTCGCCGGGAGATCACATAGATCTAACGCGGTGGAGTGACGAGACGGTCTCCCTTCAGGCCAGAGTTGACGCGGCTAGCCGCGGAACCATGCTCGTATCGGTTCACCACAACGCCTATAGTCATTTCAACGAAGGTTATGTAATGGTTCAGACGCAACAGCAGATAACGTTGCCGCCTCTTCCATATCTTAATGAGTCATTGTTACTTGGCGATGCACTCACGAAGTCCCTGCGGTCAAGATTCCACGCTCGATTGGGTATCTATACGCGACCGATGTGTTGGATCCCCAATTTTGAGTGCTCTCCAGATACATTTATCTATGTCCTAACCCATAGCACGGTGCCAGCCGCGCTTGTTGAAGCAGCGGCTGCCGGGCGCCCAGAGCTTCAGCTCTGTGCCCTCATTGGCGATCCTCCTGATGGGCTGCTTGCCTCGGAGGCGACCTCGATAATCCTGGGCGTCCTTCGAACCGAGGCACGCAATACATCAGCAACTTTCGCTCGAGTCTTCGCCACGGCAGACTCCGCATTCGCCATGACCTCTAGCGAGTCGGGATCAAAAGACATCGTCTTGCTCAAGTGGCCGAGTGAAGATCCCTTGTCAGATCCTGATACTCTGATCCGTGTGTCAGCGCATGGGGAGGGCGCATCAGCCGTATATAGGGTTCCAGTTGATGTGCAGAACTGTGCCCTACAGTGGATGGAACGCGACTCGCTGGGTCTCTGCACATGGTCGGATAAGTTCATGCCCGGCCAGGCCAGCGGCGAGGATCTTGCTATCCTAGCCAGTGCGCCTGCGTTATATGAACCCCTCTCCTTGGCGGAGAGAATCGATGATCCTCCGCCGCCTGGAGGTGACCCCTGCGCAGGTATACCTTCCGCCTTAGCTGCGGACTTCGTGATCTACTGTGCTGACACGACGCTCGGGGGTCCTGTCTTCCGGCAAGTGAGTCAAGACATCGACCCGCGCCTATCAGCGCGACTAATCAGAGGCGCGAACAGCGCGGCGGCGTTTCGCGACTCCCTGCGCATGGTGCTGTGCGCAAATGCTACGGCGAACGGGGCGGCTTTAGGGAGTCGCCCCTCCCCGTGGCCGACCAACCCAGGACCAGAAGTATACCTCGCGGGCTCGATGCAAACCTTCTTGGCGCCGACTCTAATTGATGGAAGTGCGGCGTTATATAACTGCGGCACTGATTTGTGTCTCTCGGATGTGGCACTGTATGACATTTCCGGGCCGATGGGAGTACCGGATGGGATACCGGATGGGCCATTTTCCAGGGTGACGTGCGCCACAGCGCAGCACGCGGAAAGGGCCTCCCTCTATGCTCATGAGTACAATGCCACGATTAGCGTCGATCCGAACCTCGGGTTCATGGTGGGAAGGGGTACCGATCCACTGCCGATCGAAAGCGAAGTAGTTTCGCGCATGCAGAGCATTGGTTTGCGATACCTGGGCGAGGTCGTTGAGCCATTCAACACTATTGGCATGGGGCTCGGATGGCCGGCGTTCTTGGCTCTAGCTCGACAGGGACTAGCGGAGATTTTTGCGTGCGGAGGATTCAGTAGCGCACAGAAGGTGCCAGGTGATTTCTTAACTTGTGATGCAGCGGCGGTAAATCGCAGACAGCGGGCATTGTTCTGGGGGCCTGGATGTGAAATTGCGGCCGTTTACAAGCCTGACTCCTACTTTACTCCTGCGTGCGGGATGCCCATGCCCTTGTTAAATAATTACCTATTTGGTCCGGGCCAGACCACCACTTTTGCGGCGGCTGTTGGGAGCATCGGGAGCGGCTTTGACAAGGCGCACCTTGAGGTGGGCCGCGTTATGATGGAGGAGCGGGCAAAGGCAGCGACTTTGGGCGGGTCTGTGGCCCGGGTTGTCTATAATACGATCAGGCGGATAGCGGCCGAAGAACCGGAGTACCTGTCGCATGCGCTAGGGATTGGCATCTTAGGGTCGTACGTCGACCTTGATTGGAGAAACAGGTACTTCTGTCAATACGCTGAGCTCTTCCGGAGCCGAAGCATATCAACAGTGGGTGGGAGCATTAGCTGCTATAACTCGGCGATTATTAATAGAAGGATTCTTGCCTGTCCCGGTGGAGATGCAACCGGATGGGAGATGACCGTTACGGTCAACCACCCCGGTGGTACTACCCTGGATCTGCTTAATTCTATGAGGTTGCAGGTGGTGGCGGATCGTACCTCGCCAAGCATAACGATGTGGGACGAGCGTGGTGCCGCTGTACAGAGTCTTGCTCCGGTTCGGGTCGATTTGCCCTCTCAATCTGCGAGTTTCGAGCTCTACCGAATGAGTGGATGTGGCGGGCTGACACTGGACCTGACAATTGCCGGTAGGACTCAGGGCCGCGTGTTTGAGCATCAAGTATCTTCAGTTGACTACGAGCCGTCCGCGCTCGGGCTTGTCGATATGGACGACATAGATGACTATTGGTCTGGTGCGTGCTTGGGCGGGATATGTAGCTCCTCGATAATGACTGAGCATCGCGCGCATATGATTCCACGTCGTTTACTATTCCCAAGGGGAGGAGAGACGTTCTTGTGGGGTGACGTCGTGCCCGTCGTCTGGGAGCCGCTAGGGGGTAATGATCCGGCTGTTCGGGTGACGCTGTGGCAACCTGCGTCAATAAATTCGACAAACATGGGGGTGTTTCCGGCGGGGACTGGGCAAACGTCGTGGTCGATCTCTTGGGGCACTCCAGAGGGCCTCTACTATGTCGACTGTGAGTATGGGTCGCTGAACTCCGGATTTCCGTCTCTATTTGTTCCGACAGGAAATGTGTCAGGTGTGTTCAGTATTCGTGCGCCGGTGGGGGGTGACCCCGGGGGTGGCTGTCCGGAGGTGGCGGTGATGTCGGCCGGACACTGGCAGCGTGAAAACACCATCCTGGGACAGTCGCCAGTTGAGGGGCTGAGCTTCGATGCGTGTCACCTTCGGTTCGTTGATCCGAGAGATACCCTCATTCGGTTGCGGATATTTGAGAATGCGGATGCTACTACCAATATCAAGAGCCTAAGGCTCATTCGGCTGGTGCACGAGGCAGACGAAGTCCTGTATGCAAGTGGCGATTCCGCGCTTGTCGGGCGAAGAGTGTCACCGTTGTCGGTCATCGATTCGGATGGCAATGACGTTACAGCGAACTTCTCCTTGGGCGGGCACGGGCTTCAGCTGGAGCCGGGGAGACCGATTGTCGCGCATTGGGCGGGAGGTCAAAACTCGGTGGTCGCGACGACGGAGGGTGATTATGAGGTCCATGGGGACGGCGGCGACTCGGAGATTATTGACGATGGAGGTGGCAAGGGCGGATCTGGGCTCAGATCTGCTACAACGTATGCCGTAGCTGAGCCTGGCGGCGAGGCTACCGGCTTGATTGTGTCGGTCCCGGACAGCGCGGGCTCTTGGCATGAAGTGAGCCATTTATATCCGCGCTTGGACCCGAGTGGCTGGGCCCTGGCGCTTGGTGCCCCGGATTCCGTTCGAATCTCATCTTTGGATAGGCGGTGGGTGCGGTTTGTGGGCCGACTGCATCCGAGTGATGCGCTGCCTGTTGCTGAAAAGCTCGAAAACGTACGAGTCGTGCATAACCGAGACGGAGATTTGAGTGGGGCGCGGGACTCTCTCGGAAATGTAAGTGCGACCGTCGCGCCGGGGGACACGATTTACCTCGAATACCGGAGTGGTGCTCCTGTTTCAAACAAGGTCCAAGAGTTTGTGTTGTTATCGGCGGGAGCTTATTCCCGCACACTGCCGGCGGGATCGCAGCCGGACTCGATGGGCCGGCCGCCCCGATTTGCAGTGTCCTCAGTCGGGCCCAACCCAACGCGGAGGTCAACTACCTTCTCCTATGAAGTGCCGGTAGATGCGCTGATCGAGATCAAGGTGTTTGACCTGCAAGGTCGTGTTGTCCGGCAGATCGGACCGAGTCTAGTGGCGCCGGGAAGGTATTCAGCCCAGTGGGACGGCAGGTACAATGGAGGGGAGATCGCACCGCCTGGAGTCTATCTGTACCGATTTAGTGCTGGCGGCTTTGCGGCAAGAGGTCGTGTGGTGCTGCTGCCATAGGTTCTTGGTCGGGCAGCAAACCGTAGGCTTCCCGAGCCGGTAGACAGTTGGAGTGACCTTGCCCCCGGAAGCTGACGCAGTCTGAGTAGCGAGTCCTCTGAAATCGGGGTCGGATCATCGGGTTCGGATCACTGCGCTCCGAGGCCCGTGGTCCTTTGAGTTGCGTAGCCCCCAGAGGGTAGGCTGCGGTACACCTTGCAGGACTGGCCTCTGGAAGTGCTGGCGCATCGAGCGGGCCGCCCTTCGCCGTGAACCGTCGCAGAGCTCACGTGACCGCGCGTAGCGGGAGTGTCATGCCCGCCTGTGCCCCGATCCCGGCGGCCGCCAGCGACGACTTCAGGTCCACGGAACCGAGGGAGCGCGCGCATGGCGAAGCGGAACACGGGAGCCTCAGAGGCAACCTCTGCGAACGTGGGTTACGAGGCCCAGCTCTGGCAGATGGCTGACGCGCTTCGCGGCAGCATGGATGCCGCCGAGTACAAACACGTGGTGCTCGGGCTCATCTTCCTCAAGTACATCTCGGATGCGTTTGAGGAGCAGCACGCGAAGTTGAACGCCGATAAGGCTCAAGGGGCGGATCCTGAAGATCCGGATGAGTACCGCGCGCTGAACATCTTCTGGGTCCCGCCCGAGGCGCGATGGTCGCATCTGCGTGCCCAATCGAAGCAGCCCACGGTTGGACAGCTCGTGGACGACGCGATGGCCGGCGTTGAGCGCGACAACCCAGCTCTCAAGAGTGTGCTGCCGAAGGACTACGCCCGCCCAGCACTGGACAAGGAGCGGCTCGGGCAGCTGATCGACAAGATCAGCAACGTCGCGGTCGGGGACGACGCCGGTCGCGCCAAGGACGTCCTGGGTCGGGTCTACGAGTACTTCCTCTCTCAGTTCGCCAGCGCCGAGGGGAAGAAGGGTGGCGAGTTCTACACGCCTCGCTGCGTGGTCAAGCTACTTGTGGAGATGATCGAGCCATTCCACGGGCGCGTCTATGACCCCTGCTGCGGCTCGTCGGGAATGTTCGTGCAGTCGGTCGAGTTCATCCGCGCCCACTCCAAGGGAAACGGCAACGGCGGCCGAGCTAAGGCGGACATCTCGATTTATGGCCAGGAATCGAACTACACCACCTGGCGCCTCGCCCGCATGAACCTCGCCATCCGCGGCATCGACGGCCAGATCGGCCACGGCGACACGTTTCACAATGACCGGCACCCCGACCTCAAGGCCGATTTCATCCTCGCCAACCCACCCTTCAACATCTCCGACTGGGGCGGCGAGCGACTGCGCGACGACAAGCGCTGGCAGTACGGTGCGCCGCCGCCGGGAAACGCCAACTACGCCTGGGTGGAGCACATCGTGCATCACCTCGCGCCCGCGGGTGTGGCCGGCTTCGTGTTGGCTAACGGCTCGATGTCGTCCAACCAGTCGGGTGAGGGCGAGATCCGCAAGAATCTCATCGAGGCCGACCTCGTGGATTGCATGATCGCGCTGCCGGGCCAGCTCTTCTACTCGACGCAGATCCCCGCGTGTCTGTGGTTCCTCGCCCGCAACCGCAAGAACGGCAAATTCCGCGACCGCCGCGGCCAGGTGCTCTTCATCGACGCGCGCAAGCTTGGCCGCATGGCGGATCGGACGCACAAGGACCTCACCGACGACGACATTGCCCGTATCGCCAAGACCTATCACGCCTGGCGCGGCGAGCAACACGCGGGCGAGTACGCCGATATCGCGGGCTTCTGCAAGAGCGCTCCGCGGGAGGAGGTCCGTAAGCACGGCCATGTGCTCACGCCTGGCCGCTACGTCGGAGCCGAAGTGGTGGAGGACGACGGCGAGCCGTTCGAAGCCAAGATGCAGCGGCTCACCGCGACGCTGCGCGAGCAGCAGGCCGAGGCCGCGAAGCTGGATGCCGCGATTGGGGCCAACCTAATGGAGCTCGGGTATGGCGAGTGAGTACGACACGGTCCCTTTGGGCGAAGTTGCGTCCGTCCGGTCTGGGTTCGCGTTCAAGAGCAGCGACTGGGCGAAGACCGGAATACCTGTCGTAAAGATCGCGAACGTCAAGGACGGCAACCTCAGCATGGATGGCTGTTCGTTCGTTCCTCACGCCATCGCTGATTCAGCCGCAGAGTTCGCACTCCAAGCGGGTGACATCCTCATAGCGATGACTGGGTACATCGGCGACGTTGCAAAAGTCCGGGAACGCGACTTGCCTGCGGCACTCAATCAGCGTGTCGGCCGCTTCTCAATCAGAGACCCGAAGCGCCTCGACAAGCGCTTCCTCTTCCATCTCCTGAGAGACGCTGATGTCCGCAAGGAGATCGAAGGCCGTAGCTACGGCTCAGCGCAACCGAATGTCAGCCCATCACTGATACAGGGTGTGGAGGTGCCGCTTCCGCCGCTCCCCGAGCAACGCGCCATCGCCCACATCCTCGGCACACTGGACGACAAGATCGAGCTGAACCGGCGAATCTGCGAGACGCTGGAGGCAATGGCGCGGGCGCTCTTCAAGTCGTGGTTCGTGGACTTCGACCCCGTCCGCGCCAAGGCCGAAGGCCGCGACCCCGGCCTGCCCAATGGCCTGGCTGACCTCTTCCCGGAGTCCTTCGAGGACTCGGAGTTGGGGGAGATCCCGAAGGGGTGGAACATCCGAGCCATCGGCGAGCTAGCGGATGTGGCTGGCGGCACCACGCCGAGCACGAAGATGCCTGCCTATTGGGAAGGCGGCACGCACGCGTGGGCCACACCCAAGGACCTATCCGGATTGTCGGTGCCGGTCCTGCTCGATACGGAACGACAGATCACCGACGCTGGGCTCGCGCAGATCGGTTCCGGATTGCTACCGAAGGGAACGGTGCTCCTGTCATCAAGAGCCCCCATCGGCTACTTGGCCGTCGCGGAGATCCCGGTTGCGATCAACCAGGGCTTCATCGCGATGACTCCGAAGGGCGGAACCTCAAACATCTTCCTTCTTCTCTGGGCCAGCGTCGCGAGCGAAGACATCCTCAGCCGTGCGAACGGATCTACCTTCCTTGAGATCAGCAAGGCGAGTTTCCGCCCGATTAGCGTTTTGACGCCGTCCGCGAAAGTGATGTCGGCGTTCGACCGGCTGGCCCGAGCGACCTACGAGCGCATTGTCGAGTGCGCGCAGGAATCCAGAACCCTGGCCGCTCTTCGCGACACGCTGCTGCCAAAGCTTATCTCCGGCGAGCTGAGACTGAAGGTCGCCGATGATGTCACTAAGGAGGCAACCTCATGACAGCGCCCGACGACCTCTCTGCGCTCGGCGAGAAGCCATTCGCCGATGCCGTGGTGAAATTCGAGGAGTTGCTTGCCCAGAGCGGCAGAGCCTTTCTGATGGGGGCTGGGTGTAGCACGTGTGCAGGACTGCCGCTCACAGCCGAGCTAACCGAAGAAGCCATCAAGAGCGCCAAGCTTGACGCAACGTCAAAGACAATTCTTGCTGCGATTCGTGATTGCTTCGCGGGTACTGCTGACGCGAACATCGAGGATTATCTCAGCGAGCTGATCGATCTGCTGGCGGTCGCTGAACGCAGGGGTTCACGAGGTGCGACACAGAAGGAGGTAACTCTCGGTGCGGTTGCATATGGCGAAGCAGTTCTGCGCACGGCAACCGACCAAATCAAGATGGCCATCGCTGCGGTCATTGAGAAGAAGGTGACTATCGCAACCCACCAGAGCTTTGTCCGGGCTGTGCATCGTCCGCAACGTCCGGGCAAGTCGTCGTCCGGGCAGGCAGTGGACTACCTTGTATTGAACTACGACACCGTACTTGAAGACGCCCTCGCCCTAGAGCGGATACCGTTCGCAGACGGGCTTGACGGTGGCGTGACTGGTTGGTGGAGCCCACAGACCTTCGATCGAGATGGCCTTGCCGCGCGCGTAATCAAGCTGCACGGATCGATCAATTGGTGCGAGTTGCCAGACGATCCGCTGCCGCGGCGAGTCGGCGAGCGGCTTCAGCTCGCGGGAGCCAACGAGCGTCGAGTTCTCATTTGGCCAGCCTCGACCAAGTACCGTGAGGCGCAGCTGGATCCCTACGCGCAACTGGCAGAGAGAGCGCGCGGCGTGCTCCGGCCGAGCGGCGGCGACCAGTGTGTCCTCGTCATCTGCGGGTATCGCTTTAGCGACGCTCACATCAATCTTGAGCTTGATCGGGCGCTTCGAGAGTCGGGAGGCAACCTCACGATCGTCGTCTTCACCTCTGACAACGAGCCGACCGGTCAGCTAGGAAAGTGGTACACGGACGTAGCCGTCACGGAGCAGCTACTTGTGTTCGCCAACCGAGGATTCTTCCATGGCACCCAGTCAGCTCCCACGACGACAGACCTCCTCTGGTGGAAATTCGAGAACATCACTCGGCTGCTTGGGGGTGAGCGATGAATGCCGACAAACGCAACCCGGCCGATCCGATTGAGAACCTAGCCATCGGCAAGATCATAGAGGTAGACGGGTCTCACCTCGTTGCGGAATTGGACCCTGGCCTGACAGAGCTGTCTCGCGTGTATGCAGGGGAGACGTATCCGATCGGTCAGTTCGGCTCCATCGTCCGGATTCACTTCGGTCGCAGACTTATCTACGCGCTCGTCGGTCGACTCAGAATGAAGGCGGAGTACGACTCCGAGCGTGGCATCGTGTCGCAAGCCTCCGCCGATGAGCGGGTTGTCGAGGCTGATCTGTTCGGGGAGGGCGAATGGAGCAAGGATGCTGGCGGCAGCGCGAAGTTGGATTTCGAACGCGGCGTCGCGACGTATCCCTTGCCGCAGCAGACGGTCTATCTCACGCCCAAATCCGAGTTGCGCTCCATCTATGGGCACAAGAAGGGCGCAGTCCTGGAGCTCGGCGAACACGTCGGGTCGGGCGGCGCGCCGTGCTTTGCGGACATGAATGAACTGATGGGCAAGCACACTGCCGTGCTGGGCTCGACCGGAGCGGGAAAGTCCGGAGCGGTCGCGGCAATCGTTCATAGCGTCCTTGACCGAGGAAAGGACGCCGGGCACGAGAACTGGAAGCCGCAAATCGTCGTGCTCGATCCGCATAACGAATACGGCAAGGCGTTCCGCGACCACAAGCGACTCTCGACGGACGAGGGCAGTCTGTCGCTTCCCTACTGGTTGTTGGACTTGGATGAAACAATCGGGCTCTTAATTGGCAAGACCGAATACGCGGCTACGTCCCAGGCCAATATCGTCAAGAACGCGCTTCTCGCGGCGCGCATGAAGGCCGCGTCCCAGGACTTGCAGCTCGACGCGGCGAAACTCACCGTGGACGCACCCATTCCATATGTTCTTGGGGAACCATCAGGGTTAGACGAATTTGGGACAATTGGCGGCGTGAAGTACGAGACAGGCCTCGTCGGGGCAATCAACGCACAGAGGCCCGACAACAAGAACAAGAAAGACCACGAGGACTACAACAAGGTTCTGAGAAAACTCGACTCCCTGGCGAAGGATGAGCGGCTCGCGTTCATGATGAAGCCGTGGAGTGGGGCTGGCGATCCGATGTGTGATGTGCTGGCCCAGTTTCTCGGTGACGGAGTTGCGGTACGAATCGTCGACTTGTCGGGAGTGCCCAACGAAGTCGCGGGGACTGCGAGCGCCGCGATAGCTCGGACCCTTTTCTCTCTGAAGGTCTGGCAGACCGCCGAGGAGCGGGCCATGAGTCCGGTCCTGCTAGTGTGCGAAGAGGCCCATCGATACGTGCCGAATAGTGGTGAGGCGCAATACGGCGCGGCTCAGGGCGCGATTAGGCGAATCGCGAAGGAAGGTCGTAAGTACGGCATTGGGTTGATGCTGGTGTCACAACGCCCAAGCGAGGTTGAGGCGACCGTGTTGTCGCAGTGCAACTCGTGGATCGTGCTTCGCATCACGAATGAGGCCGATAGAGAGCACGTCAAGGGGATTCTCCCCGATTCGATGGCTGGCCTAACGAAGATGCTGTCGGGACTGCGTCGGCAGGAGGCCATATTTGTTGGACAGGCGGCGATGCTGCCTTCGCGGATAATGATCAGGGACCTCGCGGACAACCAGCTTCCGAAGTCGAACGACATCGACTTCGATAGAGGTTGGCAGAACGCTGGCCTGTCGGCCGAGCAGCTGGGAGTAGTCACCAGTCGGTGGCGATACCAGAAGCGATGAGCCCCTGCTTCACCGAATCCGTCGTCGAGCAGGCGGCCCTTGCCTGGGTTGAGAGCGTCGGTTGGACAATCCTCCATGGTGCCGAGATTGCCCCGGGCGAGCTGGCGGCCGAGCGGGCGGAGTACGGCGAGGTGGTGCTCGCCGGTCGGCTGCGAGCAGCGCTGGTGCGGCTCAACCCGGGGCTGCCAGCCGAGGCGATCGCGGACGCCTTCCGCAAACTCACGCGCCCTGAGGGGCCTGACCTGGTGACCCGGAATCGGGCGATGCACCGTCTGCTCGTTGACGGGGTGACGGTCGAGTACCGGAACGACGATGGCGAGATCCGCGGGGCCCAGGCGCGCGTGCTGAACTTTGATCAGGTGGCGGCCAACGACTGGCTGGCCGTCAATCAGTTCACGGTGACCGAGAATAGGCACAACCGTCGCCCGGACATCGTGCTCTTCGTGAACGGGCTGCCGCTGGCGGTACTCGAACTCAAGAACGCCGCGGACGAGACCGCGACGATCTGGACTGCTTTCCACCAGATCCAGACCTACAGGGTCGAGATCGGCTCGCTCTTCGCGAGCAACGTCGTGCTCTGCATCTCAGACGGCGTTGACGCTCGCGTTGGAACGCTCACCGCGGGGCGCGAGTGGTTCAAGCCCTGGCGGACGATTACGGGTGAGCGCGTGGTGGACACGCATGTGCCCGAGTTGCAGGTCGTGCTGGAGGGTCTGTTCGCGCCCGCGCGTTTCCTCGATCTCGTGCGGGACTTCATCGTCTTCGAGGACGATGGCGGGCGAGTCGTCAAGAAGATGGCGGGCTACCACCAGTTCCACGCGGTTAAGGTAGCGGTGGACGAGACGCTGCGGGCTGCGGCACTCAGCCGGCAGTCGGGCAACGTGGCCGAGGTACCGGGGCGGTACGAGGCAGGCGCCAAACCGGGCGGAAGGCAGGGCGACCGACGCATCGGCGTGGTCTGGCACACGCAAGGGTCGGGCAAGAGCCTGACGATGGTGTTCTATGCCGGCCGGATCATCCGAGAGCCCGCGATGGAGAACCCCACCATCGTGCTACTCACGGACCGCAATGACCTCGACGACCAGCTTTTCGCGACGTTCTCCCGCTGCCAGGACCTGCTCCGGCAGCCGCCCGTCCAGGCGGAGAGCCGCGAGCACCTTCGCGAACTGCTGCGCGTCGCCGCCGGCGGTGTTGTCTTCACGACGGTTCACAAATTCTTCCCAGAAGAGAACGGCGGCCGACACCCGACGCTTTCCGATCGGCGCAACATAGTCGTTATCGCCGACGAGGCTCATCGAAGCCAGTATGACTTCGTGGATGGCTTTGCGCGCCACCTGCGCGACGCCCTGCCGCACGCCTCGTTCATTGGCTTTACGGGCACTCCCATCGAACTCCAGGACGCGAGCACTCGGGCTGTGTTCGGGGAGCACATAAGCGTCTACGACATCCAGCGCGCGGTGAAGGACGGGGCGACCGTCCCGATTTACTACGAAAGCCGACTTGCCAGGCTGGCACTGGACGAGCGCGAGCGGCCGAAGATCGATTCCGACTTCGAGGAGGCGACCGAGGGCGAGGAAGTCGACCGCAAGGAGCGGCTCAAGAGCAAGTGGGCCCAGCTCGAGGCCGTTGTCGGGTCCGCAAGGCGCGTTGAGATCGTCGCCCGCGACATCGTGGATCACTTCGAGAAGCGCTTGGAAGCGATGGACGGCAAGGCGATGGTGGTGTGCATGAGCCGTCGCATCTGCGTCGAACTTCACCGCGAGCTGGCGCGGCTGCGGCCGGAGTGGGTGGATGCGGACGACGACAAGGGCGCGATGAAGGTGGTGATGACTGGCTCGGCCTCGGATCCCGTCGACTGGCAGGATCACATCCGCAACAAACCCAAGCGCGAGGCATTGGCAAATCGCTTCCGCGATTCCGCCGACCCGCTCCGCATCGTGCTCGTGCGGGACATGTGGCTCACGGGCTTCGACGCACCCAGCTTGCACACGATGTACGTGGACAAGCCCATGCGCGGGCATGGGCTGATGCAGGCCATCGCGCGCGTGAACCGCGTGTTCCGTGACAAGCCAGGCGGCCTCGTGGTGGACTACCTCGGGCTTGCCCACGAGCTCAAGGCCGCGTTGGCCACATACACGCAGGGCGGCGGAACCGGCCGGACAGCGCTCGACCAGGAAGAGGCGGTGGCCGTCATGCTGGAGAAGTACGAGGTCTGCTGCGGGCTCTTGCACGACTTCGACCGCTCGGCCTGGACGCGAGGCACACCGCAGGAGCACGTGAGGCTGTTGCCGGCGGCGCAGGAGCATATCCTCAAGTTGGAGAATGGCAAGGAGCGCTGCGTCGGCGCGGTGCGCCAGCTGTCGCAGGCGTTCGCGCTCGCGGTGCCGCACGAGGAAGCACTGCGGATCCGCGACGACGTGGCGTTCCTCCAGGCGGTGCAGGCCGTGTTGATCAAGCGCGCTCCCGGCGATGCGCGGCCTGAGGAGGACCTCGACCATGCGGTACGGCAGATCATTTCGCGGGCGGTCGCTCCCGAGGCCGTGATCGACATCTTCGCCGCGGCGGGACTGGCCAAGCCGGACATCTCGATTCTCTCGGACGACTTCCTCGCCGAGGTACGGGACATGCCGCAGCGCAACCTCGCAGTCGAAATGCTCCGAAAGCTGCTCCTTGGCGAACTCCGTAGCCGGCAGCGCAAGAACGTCGTCCAGGCGAGGTCGTTTTCAGAGATGCTGGAGGAGACCATTCGGCGCTACCAGAACCGCGCGATCGAAGCGGCGCATGTCATCGAAGAACTGATCGGCTTGGCCAAGGACATGCGCGCAGCCGACGCCCGCGGCGAGGCACTCGGGCTGACCAGCGACGAGGTCGCGCTCTACGACGCGTTGGAGACGAACGACAGCGCCGTGAAGTTGCTCGGCGATGAGACGCTCCGCGGCATTGCTCGCGAGCTGGTCGAGACAGTGCGCGGCAACGTGAAGATCGACTGGACCATGCGTGAGAACGTCCGGGCCCAGTTGCGAGTTCTCGTGAAGCGCATACTGCGCAAGCACGGCTACCCGCCCGACAAGCAGGAGAAAGCGACCGAGACAGTGTTGCAGCAGGCCGAGGTGCTCTCCGAGGCGTGGGCCGCGGCGTGAGGGACGGCGTGGGTCACCTGGGCTGCAGGGCCGGCCGCGACCGCGTGTCTGCGGACGGTCCGTGTTGTGGTGCCTTGGCTTGAAGTCCTGTCCGCCTCGATGTTAGCCTTCGCGCCCCTGTGTGAGGCGGCATAGCCAAGTGGTAAGGCGAGGGTCTGCAAAACCCTTATTCCCCGGTTCGAATCCGGGTGCCGCCTCCAACTCGCTGTCGCACTTGTAGTAAGGTGAGCATTCGCGCCCTGGTCGCGCCTTCCTTAGCGCTGCCGTCGATCATGGCTGAGCACTCGAGCGAGCTCGATTAGCTCGCCACTATCGAGGCCCTCGAGCGCTGCACGGGCGGCTCGAAGCCGTGAGGACCTCGGTTTCCACGCTGCGAGCCGCTTTGCTATCTCCGGCGCGCTAGCCGTCCGCTGTCGCTTGGCGACGATGTCGGGCACACCCACTGGGTTTGGAGTGATCGCGTAGCCCAACTGCCCCAACACATCGCCGAGCAATGCCTGGTGGATCTGCCCCTCGATCTGAGATCCGGTCCCGCCAGGGGCTGCTGCGTCGACGCGATCGCGGAACTCCTGCAAGGCGGCCGCTAGCTTGGCCTCGCGTATCGGGCCCACCGACCGCTGCTCGCGAGGGGGGTGCTCGCCACGACACCACGCAATGCGCTCACTCACGCCTGTCGTGCCTGCTTCGAAGAGCCGGGACCAGGCGTCGCGGTCAAGAATCCAGTTGCTCCAGCCTCGATTCAGCGCGTCCGCCAGGTGCGACGATTCCCCCAACTCTGAGAGCTTCACCTCGTCGAATGTCCCTGCTCGCAGAGCGGGTGACCGAACCAGAACCCAGCGCGGTCCGCGAAGGAGACGACTGTTCAAGAGAGCGATCACGTGGCCGTCTGGACCGACGCCATCCAAGTCCCGCCCGCCTATCGGGATAGTTCCCGAGCGGGAAGATTTCACCTCAAGGCGAACCTCGGGCGGTAGGTCAGCCATCGGAGAGTCGGCCGCCTTCCCACCTTCCGAGCGACTTCCTCTCCGCGCCGTGGCTCGCAAGTGCATCAGCGAAGTCTGGCTGATGGGTCAGAATGATGACCTGGGGCCGCTTGGAGAGGTTCGCGAGTTCCCTAGCAAAGTTCCGTTGAAGGGTCGGATCCATTCCCTGGGCCGGGTCATCCAGAAGCAAGAATCCCAGGTGATGGGAGTCGCCGGACGCCAAGCCGAGCAAGAGCGCCATCCCGGCAGCGGACATGTCGCCCTCACTCAAGACGTGACCAACCGCATCCCCGAGTGCCGCCATTCGCGACGAGGTTGCGCGCATATTATACGCGACCTTGTTTCGGGTCAGGCTTGTGTCGATGGTGAGGCCAGTAAAGTCGGGGTTACCAGCAACGCTTGCGAAGAACTCCGACACCATAGGAAGTCTCGCCTTGATGGCTGCGGTGGCCCGCTTGCTTTCCGCTTCAGAAACGGCCGCTGCGATCTTCTTGAGTCGACCCGCGGTGTCGCGCGCATCACGCAATATGCGGTCAAGCTCTCCGGTGCGTTGTTCGGCCGCGTCGCGCAACTCGCCATGGGATTCTAGCGCTTCCAGCACGTCGAGAAGCGGAGCCAGCGCGTCACGTACCCGGTTCAGCCTGGTTTCGAGCGGCTGAAACACGGACTCCTCTTGTTGTTCGATCTGTGACTGGAGAGCGTCCTCCTCGCCCTGCAGCTCGGACACTCGGCCGTCGAGTTTGGCAATCGTCTCCTCGAGTGCAGTGGCCAGCGAGGTCCGAGCCCCACCATCAGAGAACAGAGCCTTCTCCTCGGCTGCCCACTGGACCTTCTGCCCGATTTCAGAGAGGTGCTCGATCTCAGTCTGCGTCTCTTGCACAAGGTGATGGTGCGTTGCCGTGAGCTCCTGAACCTCGCCGCGGCGTTTCTCAGCATTCTTCCTCTTGGCTTTGAGTGCAGTTTCCTCACCTGCCAACCGCTCGAGCTCCTCGACGAGCTCCGTGTCGATACGTGCACGGACACTTGCAATCAGCTTGGCTCCTGCCACCTTTCCCTCGCAAAGGGGGCAGGCACTTAATGCCGGATGTTGCAGCAGATGGGTGTAGGCGACCTCCAGGAGATCCTGGACCTCGTGCTTCTCACCGGCCACGGCTTTGTTGGCTACCAGGGCTTGGTCACACTCAGTGATTGTGCGACTGAGTACTTCGAGGCTTAGGTCGCCCCGTGCCGCTTCCTGGTTCAAGGTCTCGCCATGTTCCCGCCACTTCTTCGCAAGCTTGCGAGTACCCTTGACCGCGGCCTCCAAGGGAGGCCGAAGGCTGGTCAGGTTGGAGAGCTGGCCGACAAGCGGCATTGCCTTCCGAAGCGTCCCAAGCTGCTTGCGCAGCCTCTCGACCTCGGCCGGGATCTTGGCTGATTTGCCCGGAGCGGGCATCTTTAGCGCTGCCGCCAGCTCAGCGAGCTCTTCTTGCGCAAGTTGATCGGGGGTCTCGAGTGCGCCCGCATCGAAGCCGCTTGCAAGCGCGCGGTTCTCGCGAGTCTTGTAGTCATTCTCGATCCGACTACTCTCCTCCTGCCAACGAACCAGCGGGTTGCCGGCCGAGAGGTATGTTTCAATCTCCTTTCTGAGGTGGTCCGCTTCGGTTCCCTGAGTCTCCAGCACCGGTACAACTTCACTCAGGGCTTCTAGGCCGAGCATGTCGTTGATCACTTCGCTGATCTCGGTGTCCTTGCCAGTGATCAGCTTGAGGCGGTGATCCTGCAGGACGACGCCGCAGCCCTCGAGACTGGACTGCGCCACGCCGAGTTCGAGCAGGATCCTGGCGTTGGCTTCAGCACCCGTCAGCTCTTCGTCGCCAACGGTTAGCTCGACGGAGTCCTCGCCCCGAGTGCGTCCAGCGTAGGGGCGGCGGATCTCCATGAGGCGCCCGCTCGCGTCCTTCAGTCTGACGACTACGCTCGTCTGTGCGTTCTCGCCCGCATGCTTGTTGGAGAGTCGGTACGACTTCCGGTCTAGCCTTGGAAGTGCCGGAATCTGGCCCGTTAGGCCCCAAAGCAGCCCGGTCGCAATGGAGGTCTTTCCCGTGTGATTCGATGCCTCGAGAACCTGGAGTCCGGGACCGAACTCAAGCGTGTAATCGCCCTGGAACCCGAGCAGATCGCTGAGCTTGAGGGAGAGAAGGGTCCAACGGGGGGCGGCGTTGCTCATGAGTTCTCTCCCTTCGTCGCTGCCTCATACCGCTCACGGAGCTTGGCGAGCCGAGACAACAGCACGCGTTCGATGGAGCGGGCCGGATCCTTCGCGTCTTGCTCGTAGGCTTCTTGGATACTCGCGAGCAGTTCGTGAGCCGTGCCGGGAAGACTCTCGCGAACGCGGTCCCATGCGATGCCGCTTGATGGCTTACTAGATGACATTGCGACCCCCGGAAAGTGTCGGGCTGTGACCTAGGCTCTTGACGAGTCGAGCCTAAGACTGGTTTCAAAACCCCGCAACGCGTGGCGCTATCATCTGGAGTTCCCAGAGTTTGGTGGACAGCAGCTGGCATCCTAGCCGCCCGGGAGGGCAAGGGCGATGTCCACGAAGCCAAGCACTGGAAGAGTCCGCGCGACGTACGAGTTCATCAAGGCCCACCGCAACGAGCACAGCGTGCAGATGATGTGCCGTGTGCAGTGCGTGGCCGCGAGCGGTTACTACGAGTGGCTGCAGCAGCCGGTCTCAAGGCGAGCGCAAGCGGATGCTCGACTGCTGCGCCTGATCCGCGCCTCGTTTGTGGCGAGCCAGGGAGTCTACGGCGCGCCACGCGTATTCCTAGCTCTGCGCGAGGCCGGAGAGACCTGCAGTAAGCATCGAGTCGCACGGCTCATGCGTGTGGACACCCTGCGCGCGCTTCACGGCCATCGCACTCGGCGTTGGTCGGTCGGCAAACCGTCCGTCCTGATCCCGAACATCCTGCAGCGACAGTTCACCGTGACTCGCCCGAACAAGGCCTGGTTGACCGATATCACCTACATCCGGACGTGGCAGGGATGGCCCTATCTAGCAGTCGTCATGGACCTGTTCTCGCGAAAGATCGTCGGGTGGGCGACCGGCCCAACCATCCGACGGGAGGTCGTGCTCGACGCGGTATTGATGGCTGTCCGTGGCCGGCGGCCTCGCTGCACACTGGTGCACTCGGACCAAGGCACGCAGTTCGGCAGCGACGCATGGCGACGCTTCTGTCGCTCCAACCACCTCGAGCCGAGCATGAGCCGGAACGGTAACTCCTGGGACTTCGCCGTGGTCGAATCCTTCTTCAGCAGCCTGAAGAAGGAACGCATCAAGAAGCAGAGCTACAAGAACCGAGAGCTCGCGCTGGCCGACGTGGTCGACTACATCGTGACGTTCTACAATCCCACCTGCCGCCACGGCCACCGCGGAGGCATGAGCCCCGAGCAGTTCGAGGCGGCCTACAAAGTGCGGCGACGGGGTGTCCACTGAATCCTGGGAACTCCATTCCTGCGATCACCGTCTCTACCTAGTAGTCTAGTGTGATTCACCGGCGTGGGATCCTTCCGATAACAGAAGAAGGACGGGCTGGCGCTCCTGTTTGGGGGAGCATCGGAATGCCATTGCGGAGCGTGCTTGGGCCGCATCGAACGAGGGCAGAGATGTTAGTGCCGTGATGCTCAATGCGAGCCTTCCGCCGGGGTAGTCGTTGGTAGTGCCTTACTTGAGAAGCAGCCGTGGAGCCCATCTCTGTCCTACTCTCCAACGCTGTCACTGCTCACAATACAGGCCCCAGCGGTGAACATGCGGCCCGAACGAAGCTCCAAGCTAGGGAGGTGAGCAATGTCGGGACCCAATCGCGCTCCGGTCTTCGCCCTCCTCTTGGACGGCCTCATCACAGCCGCCTTTGTTGCTGTCGGTCATACGCTATACGAGTGGCTCAAGGATGTCGGCCTGGTTCCAAGTCCCATGGTCGTTGGCTTGGCGACAGCGGGGGCGGCGACCCTCGCGATCGTCCTTCGCCGCTCACGGGCCTTGCAGCGCGTAATCCAGCAATTGTGGACGCCAGCGTCTCGACCCCAGGATGACCAACTCTCCCTCTTTCGCGGACCGTTGCCCTACACCGGTGAGGAACGTGAGAGCTTCCATGGTCGGACGCAAGAGCTCGCCTCATTCCTAGTAACACTCCGCCGATCCAGCTTTGTCGTGCTGGACGGAGCGACTGGCTGCGGCAAATCATCGTTTCTGTGCGCAGCTGTTCTTCCGGCGCTGTCGCCGTCACTCAATGTGTCTTACGCGAGCCTTGCTGAGCCCCGCTTCAGCGAGGGGCTCCTAGAGCTGATTGACGGGCCGACAGGTCTGGCGCTGGAGTCTATTCAAGATCCAATCGCACCTCTTCTCTTGCTCATGACACCCAGCGGGCAACACATTGCGGGCCGGACGCGAGCAGTCTGCATTGATCACTTCGAAGTCCTGTTTGGACCAGACCATATTCGACTTGCGCACGCGTTACTTAGTCTCATTGTGCGAGCCATTGCGACGGGCCCGATTCACGTATTGGTTGTGAGCCGAAGCGAAGCGCTGCCTGCGCTGTACGAGGTCGCAACAGCAGTGGATCCGTCCGGGGATAGTCTCACCATCGGCGCCAGATTCAAATTGTATGGCCTCACCGAAGCGCAAACCATTCTAGTCTTGGAGCGCCTGCTTGGCCCCTTCACAGACCGAGAACGGGACCAGCAGACTGTCGCTACGGAATTTGCCCGCGCGCTGACGACGGAGCTGCTTCGGAACATGGAGGACCTGCGAGCCCCCGGTGGCACGAGCTACCAGGTGCTTCCCATCGAACTTCAGCTGGTTGGTGCGGTACTTCAATCGTTGGGCCCAACCGGGCTCTCGCAGCAGTGGCTTCGTAGATTTGGTGGTAGGAGCGGCCTACTGAGGGCCTACATAGATGTCACGCTCACAGGTGTAAGCCGCGAAGTACGGGTGGACAGTCGAACCACGATTCGCATTATTGAAGGCCTTGTCGACTCAAAAGGCGCCCGCGTCGCACGCTCGGCAGCGGAGCTTGCGAGAGCGTTGGGGGAAGCTCCGCAGCTAGTCAGGGCCGTGCTCGAGAGCCTTACTGCGAGACACATGGTACGCCACGTTCCCTCGCCCAGGATCTCATCAGACGCGCCGCTATTTGCCCTATCCCATGACTATGTTGGATATCTACTTGGCCAAACTCACCATGCGGAACTCGAGCGCTACCGCAGCGCGCGCGAAGAACTGACGCGATATCTGACGCTTTCTCGAGAGGCGGCTGCAGACGACTCGTCGCGCGGAATTGCGCGTTTCTGGCGACGGAGCCGACTTCACGTCCGATTGGACAGGACTGCCTACCTATGGCGGTATCGCGCGTCGGCCGCTGAGACACATCTGCTGACCGAAACTTGGTCGCACGCGGCAATTCGATTGTGTTTGTGCCTCGGCATGCTCGCGTGCGGCCTGGGCGTCTGGACCTTCGTGCTCAGGACCGACGCGTATAGTCTAGGCGCGGCAACGCGGCAGAGCGTGGTCCTCGCGGCTCGTCAATCGGAGGCAAGTGGCGACCTCTGGAATAGCGGATGGCTTCAGACTGTGGCACAGCTGAACAAGCCCGAGTTGGTCGATCAATGTGCAGCTCGCATCAGGTCCGCTCCCATTAGAGCAGGGCTCTATGTTGCCGCCTCAGAAGAGTTCTGGCGAGTCAACGATGATTCGACGGCGCGACGTTTCTATGCTCGACTTAGGCAGGTTCTCGCGGGGATGCCAGCGGAAGGCTGGGACCAGAGTCTGCATGGACCGAGCCCAATACATGTCGCATATCTAGCAGCTGTCATGCAAGATACATCGCTCCATCTCCCTCCAGATGAATGGCGAGAGCAAGGACAACATATCCTGTTTCAGCGAGGGCGTGCCGCTCTTGATGTGGACAGTCTTGAACTGGCAGTGCGCGTCGCGCGAACGATCGACGATGGATACCTTCGAGGTGAGTTGCTGTTTGAGGTAGCCCAAATGTATGTCCTCAAGGGAAGATGCGGCGATGCGCGTGGACTCGCATTGGAGGCCGCTTGGTGCGATACAGCGGTTGTCTCTTTGAATCGTGGACTCCTGCGAGGGCGCGCCGCAAGATTGCTGCAAGAGTGCGGGCATTCTTGGAAGCAGGCGTCGCTGCCTCCGCCTGTTGCGAATGATCCGCACACTGAGGTAAGCGAGCGGATCGGATTCATGAGGTGGCTGCTCCGCCTTCACGAGCGACGGCAGGCTAGTGTCCTGTTTCAAAAGACTGTTGAAGCTGTCAGACAAATGAAGGATGTTCAGGTGAGAGTAAGCAGCATTCGCGCGCTTGAGGAGATGGCTGACACGCTTGACGCGTGGAAGATCTTGGTGGCGGCGATGGGACCTGAGGAGCGGCTGGTAGCGGCGGAAGTATATGAACGGCTTACGATTCAAGAGTACGTGTCCCACAAGGATGTAGGACGTGCTATTGAGTGGGCACGGGGCGCGGAGGGCACGATTGCCCGGTCGGATCGTCTCTTGGCAGTGACGGACGCACTCGAACGGCGTGGTCGACATACAGAAGCCGTTGTAGCTCTCAAATTGGCGCTCGCCTGCTCGTTTCAGATAGATGATGTGGGACGGCGCATGGGGGCGCTGGGGGCGTGTGGTGTGCAGTTTGCGCACATGGGGCAGTGGGGCGAGGCTCTTACCCTTTCGAGCAAATGCGACGACTATGGCAGATTGATCGTGTGCGTAGCCATCATGCGATCGGCCGGTCGGCTGGATGAAGCCGATGGGCCCTAGGTGCGGGATCCGTTGAGTGCTGCTTGTGTCGTCGTTCAAGCGGACTTGGGTTTGACCCGGTCTGGTGGACATCTTCCCAAAGGGGGATACGATGTCCACCAGACCGGGTCGAGCCCATACAGACCCTTGGTGGCGTTGGCCGCGAGGCGGTTGGTCTTCAGCGGCTGCGCATCGATAGGACGAGGCTTGGCGGCTACTTTGGCTTGCCGGCCTTGCCACGAACTCGCAGGTTCTCCGGAGGTTCGATCAGCCTCACCTTATTGCCCCTGACCTCCACCAGATCCTGAAGCCCGCGCTCCTCCATGACATCGAGCACGTCGAGTCGCTCGTTGTCCAGCCCGAGGGCCTGAGTGGGCCATTCAATAGTCAACGCGAGGGAGTGGTGCAGGCTGCGATTGCTCCAGGAAATCGGGGTCGGATCATCGTTCGCGGTCCCCGACGATCTCGAGCCGATCGGGCCCCGAGGCGACTTCGTAGGATGCCCCAGGAGGGGCGGTAAGCGCGTCAGACGCTGAATCTGTCCCATGGGGGAAGTACGTTGGGTGCCATGTCAGCGTCCCGCCTCTCGGCCGGCATGGAGTGCCCGCAGTTCGCCCCTCAGAAAAGCTGATCGCAGGATGATGCGAGTGGTATCTGCCGCTCGCACCAAGACATCACTCACTGTGTCGTCCTTTGCAAGTGCGGCTCGAATCTGGCCAACCCCTTCATGCAGCAGGCGATTTCGCATCTGGAAGATCTCTAGGCACTGGTTCTCAAGTTCCTGATCGTGTTGCTCGTGTTCCGACACAAGAGCAGCCGCTCTCTTGGCGAGCTTCGGGCTCCTCTCAATCGGATCGCGACGCATCGCGGCCTCAATGGCGATTGCGAAGTCCACAATCGAGTCTTCGGGCAGCCGCCTTTCGAGTGCCAATCCAAATCTGCGAAGCGACAGTTCGCCACGCGGCGACAGGAGTGGAAACTCTCGACCCAACTCCTGCCAGAACGCCTGAAACTGCTTCGTGAGGCCCGCTGGCAACGAGTAGGCCTCTCCTCCCAGAGGAGTCCCGGTGCCAAGCAGGTGTGCTGATTGCCCAAGCCGCTCCGGATGCCAAGGATGATGTCGAAAGAGCAAGAGTGGCATACTCACGCTTCCGCGCTGAAATAGGCGCAGTGCCTGCAGCAGCCTTCGAGTGTGGGTTCTTGGTGGTTCGTCTTGTGAGCGGTGGGTGAGGACAGCTGAGTACTGGCCGACACCTTCCGACTCACCCCACCGGTACCGCATCGCGTATCTCGGAATGACTGCCCCAAACTCGCTGAAGGCTAGGGCGCCCGACCACCAATCACGGCCAAGCCGGTGAAGTTCATCCTCGCTGAGTCGATCAATGCGAAGGTGTTCCGAGAGTTCAAGCGACTCAAGATCAGAATCGAAGTCGATGAGCGGCGCCGTGGCGATGATTGCATCCGCGGTTCCAGACAGCAGCTCAAGGAGGCGGTCGCAGGCGGCCTCAAGTCGAGTCTCGTCGAGTCGAGCGCTCGTGTGGTATCCAAGGACGGCACAAGGAAGATCAAAGAGAACTTGCTCACTGCGAAGGGGTGTCGTCATGATGCCGTGGCCAACTGGCCGCCGGCTTCGGATTCGTGGTTGTGCTGCTAGAGCGTCCCTGGCTTTCGCGTACGAGGGAAGTGCCTCAATTCGGGAAGATAGCCGTCGAAGAACCACGAACCAGTTCGGCCGGGGCTCATGCAGGCCATTCATGCCGTGGGGCAGATGGAACTCGAAGCGATGGTAGGTGAGAGTGGGTAGACTCTCGGACTGCTCCACTGCCGACCGAACTTCCTCGACGGCGTCGCGAGCGTAAGCAGCCAGACTGGCTCGAAGGGCCCGCTGGTTCTTGTACGGCGGCAGATGGCACCTCCTTCCTCCCAACGGCATTGCTTAGCCGCGTCGGGCGTGCCGTGTCAACGGCTGATACCAATAAGGCCTTAAGCGACTGAAGTGTTGCTTGGCATCGGCGCAGTCGCAACTCCCTCTGCTGAAGCGTCGTCCAGCGACTGCGAGCACGGAGACATAGACGTCAAGATGCAGAGGCTGCGACGGGAAGTGACCGAAGGGCATTCAAGACAACCTCCATTGCCCGACAGTCATCCTCGTTGTACTCGAGGATGCGTTGTAGGTCAGCTTGGTCGCCGCTCGCCAACCAGCGCTGGAACCACTCGATGCTGGCTGCCCCAGAGGGGTGCGAATCTCGCCATGAGAAGCCAAGCCACTTCGCAATGGACTTGATGGAGTAGTCACGGGTCGGCCACTCAGTGCTCGGTCGCACGGCTTCGTGATAGAGATCAAACGCATGGGGCCTCGACATCAGGGCTTCCGCCTCCGGAGCGCCCGGCACGTCGGGGTACCGAGCGGCAAGTGACCGCCAGGTGACGCGCTCATAAGGCGAGTAGTGGACGACCACGGCCTGTGGCCGTTCGCGCACGAACTGCAGCGCCTCGGCAAATATCCGACGTTCCTCGTTGCGGGAGTCGTCGGTTGTGTGGAATGCCACGAAGCGACTTGTGCCGGCCTCGACACACCAGAACCCGTGCAAGTAGCAGAAGTCGAGCATCGGGTCGGTCTCAACATCGAAGAACAGAACGTGATCGGATGGAGGCAACTCGAGAGGTCTAAGGGCGAATGGCTGGGGATGTGTTGCAAGCTGAAGCCTTGCTCGAGCTTGCCACCGCACGACCTGCTTGATCCCGAGGCCCTTGAAGGCGATCGGATTCGCCGCTTCTATCGACGCAAGGTCTGCGGCCGCGAATGCCGTGATGTCTGGAAAAGTGCGAGCAAGCTGGTCGCGCCTGCTTCGTCCGACCTCAGGAATCAGGGAGAGATCCCCAGACTCCTGGACCAGACGGTTGCATGCTGTGCACCAGTGACAGAGCTTACAGTCGCCGACCAGCGCCGGCGTTGTGCGTTCGGCTTGGGCCACAATTGCGCGCGCAGTCGAAAGCAGTCGCTGGTACGCCTCCCACCAAGTCTCGGGAGTCTTCGGTCCTCGAGCCACTGCGAAGTCGTAGCAGACCTCGCGACCCTCTACGTCAAGAATGAATGCCCTTCGTGCTGCAGAGACGCCGAGTTGTTCCAGGAGATCGCAGTAGAGCGCCAGTTGCACCGCATAGTGCAACTTGAGTTGGGCGGGGGAATCATCGTCCCCGCCCTCATCGCCTCGCCCACTCTTGATGTCCCCGGCGAAGTAGCCATTGCCGTCGAGGCGTAGAAAATCCGGCTCGCCAATGCAGTCCTCTGACTCGAGTCTGCCGCCAAAGATCAATGGTGTTCGAGCGATCATCGCCCGACGCGTTGCTTCAACGCGGGCCTCCACCGGCAGCTCGCGGAGATTCAGGGGCGGGGGGACGAGGCCAGCGACAACTGAGGACTCGTAAGCGTTTCCCCGCTCCCAGAGCATCTCGACGAACGCACTGGGCGCGTCCTTCTCAGTGGGGTTAGCGAATAGGTCGCGCTCGACTCGGTGAGGGCACAGAACGAGGCTGTAGAGCATGGAAGCCGTGATTCGAGCGGGCATGAATTCCTCGACACTCCGTTGCTTGCCTCGCAGTTCTCATCGGCCGAAGCTGCAGCGCGTATCGGCGATCTCCTGAGGCCTTGAGGCATGGTGACACGACGGCGCGACGGCCGCACACCACTACGCGACGGGCGCAGTTCTGAGGAGTCGACGCCACCGCAGCCAGTTGACGCCGGCTGCTCAGAAGGGGATGTCGTCGTCGCTTCCCCAAGTCTCCAGCTCGGCGGACGGCGCCTCGTCCCCCGCCGCTGGCTTGGCACCTAGCATCTCGATCAGGCGCTCCCCCTGCGCCAAGAGCTGGTCGTATGTCATCACGGTGACCCCAGAGAGCCTGCGGTTCAAGCCGTGGAGCGTGGCGAGCTGCTCGCGCGTCCATTCGGACGAGCGTCCAATGATGATGATGGCCCGGGGGTGGTACGCGACGATCTCGGGGTGGTCGCGAAGTCCGTTGGCGGCCACCTCGTGCAGGACGTCAAGGTAGCGATGAACCTGACCAACGGCACGGGATACCTCGGCGGAGAAGTAGTGGTTGCGGTGTGGCTCATCGTAGTTCAGGACGCGCACGTCGGGGCGCTTGAGCTCAACAATGTCGCGGAAGCCGGAAATCACCGTGGGGAGCAGCAGGTCGATCTTGTCCCCGGGAGAGATCTCTCGCACCTCGTCGCGCATCACGTAGGCGTTCCCAAATGCCCATGAATGCCGCTCGCACCAGTCTTGGTAGACGCCCTCCGAGGTCTCGGAGGCATCAAGGTGCTGGCGCAGCTGGGCTACCGCCGAGCGCATTTCGCTGAGCCTGATGGCCCCCCGAAATGCCTTCATCAACTCGTCCGTCAGCTCGGTCTTTGCCAGGTGCTGCAAAATCTCCTGCTGTCCGAGCACTTTTGCGAGGGCGCCGGCGACCGCCGCGGGATCATGGTCGCCGATGTGTGCCGTGCCCTCGTCAACACGAATCGTGACGTAGCTGCCGTTTCCACGCTCTTCGGCCACTGCCAAGTGCTGCCGGAGGGCGTGCAGGAGCTGGCGGGCAGCAGGCTCATCAAGGGAAAGTGACTTCTCTTCGACGATCATCCAGTCATTTGGTGGTGGCGACTTCTTGTGGGTGATGAGCTTGATGGCGAGATCGTTGCCGCCCGTGCGAGGAACGAAGAACGGCACCATCGTGATTCGCCGCTGCGACGTCTCGTGGAGAACCACCGGGTCGCTGTAGCTCACTCGTCCCGAACGCGCTTCGCGACGATGAATCATGTTCACTGAGCCGTCGCCCGGATCGTTCATAGGAACCGGCATTCCCTCACCTCCAAAGTTGCAGGAAACCGTGATTGTAGGTCGCCTCTGGGGCCTGGGCCAGCCTCGCCGCGGGGGAACGGCGCGGCGAAGGAGGAAGGCACAAACGGGCTACACCCGCCCGCCGAGGCGGCATTCCGCAGATGCCAGGCAGCGCCCGTGCCGTTCGGTGCCGAGGTGGTTCCGGCCAAGCGATCGCGTGATCGCGGCCGTCGTGCCACTGCCTGCCAGGAGATCGAGCACCAACTCGCAACCGGTCGGGGCCGCCGGCAACGCCCTCGTAGCCGCTTGCACAGCCGTGTCCAGCCCTTCGGGCTCGTAGCGACGTCAACTCGTCGCTCGGCTTGGGGGGGCTGGAGGCGGCTTGTCATGTATTCTGGCCCGTATGGTCGACAGTTCGCCCGTCGGCTGCCATCCTGGGGCACCTCAGGGTCCGCTACGGGCGCTCCCGCTATTCCCGCGGCGGGCTCAACCGGCCGTCCACGGCCCTCTCAGGGCCCTCCGGTGCTCCCGCTGGATTTCCCAATTGCACCGAATCCCCGGGCCAATCAGGGGCTACCCACTTGCTCCTACCGGCCCTCCGGACCCGCCGGTAGACTCGCTCCAGCTTCCAATTGCCCCCTGCACGCCGGTTCGAATCCGGGCGCCGCCTCCAACTTCCCCTTGATCGTTCATCAACCCGGACCGGCGCCCGCGCGCGAGCCCCGGGCGATCGAGGCAGGCGCGTTGGCGCTCTCTGGGCGTCGGCGCGCAGCGGCGAGCAGGGTTCTCCGTTCGTCGAGCCCGAGCCGTCTGCCGAGGAATCGCTCGCCCGACTCGAGGCGCATCCGACCACCCACGACTGCGTGTGCACACTCGCGAAGCGGGGCGACTCGATGCGTCCGCGGCCTGATGCCGAACGCGCTGCGCGCGTTCAGATACTGAGTATGGACATTCACATACGAACACCCGATCACCGCATGCTAGATTGAGTATCGACGAGTGTCGTTGACTGGTCTGTCGCCACCCCCGGGCGGTTTCTCTCTGTGTCGAGGCTGACACTTCCCGTCTCGGAGTGTTCCCAGTGGCCTCATCTCGTGCCCGCATCCTGCGCCCCGATCCCAGCGCTCGATTCGCTCCCCGAATCCAGCGGGCCCGCGTCACATCGCGTGCCGTGGCCGCCATGGGGGTCGCCCTGCTCCTGCTCGGCGCGATCGCCCTGCCCGAACGCGCCGCCCTCGCGTGCGACTGGGCCGCGGCCTGCTCGGCCAACAATGACCAATACGACCTACTGAGCATCCCCGGAGCGACCGGCGACGCGTACTTCGGTTGGCTCGACAAGCGCTCGGGATACGCCACTGAGGTCTTCGCCCAGCGCATGCTGGCCTCGGGGCCTCCGGTGCCGGCGCCGGGTTGGACCGCTCAGGGCGTGACGCTCAGCTACTACGGCTGCAACCGCAGTTCCCTGGCGATGGCTCCCGATGGTGCCGGGGGCGCACTCGCCGCGTGGGCGCTCAACTTCTGCGACGGTGCGACGCGGATCCGCGTCCAGCGCATCCTTCCCGACCACTCGCTGGCTCCGGGCTGGGCCCTGGACGGTGTGAGCGTGCATGACGGCACGGCGCGGAAGTCCCTGCCTGCCGTCGCCGCCGATGCCGCGGGTGGCGCCTATGTCGCATGGGTGGACACGACGGGCACGGCGGCGGACCTCGTGTTGGCCCATGTGCTGAGCTCGGGTGTGGTGGATCCCGCTTGGCCCGCCGGCGGCGTGCCGGTGGCGGCCTCGCTCAAGCGCGGCGTGCGTCCTATGCTCGTCGCCGACGGCACGGGCGGCGTGTTGATCGCATGGTGCGTGACGGCAGCGGGCGGAACGGACCTGATGGTGCAGCATCACCTGGCTTCGAGCGCGCGTGCGGCGGGCTGGCCCGCGGGGGGCCTGGGGCTTTGCCGTGCTGCCGGCGACGCGGCCTCACCCGTGGCCACGTCGGACGGTGCGGGCGGACTGCTCGTTGCCTGGCTCGACGGGCGCACGACGCCGCCGAGGGTCTACTGCGCGCGCAAGACCGGCGCGGGCGTGACGCCGGCGGGCTGGGCGGCCGATGGCAATCTCGTCGCTGGGCTCGCGACCTCTCCGGCACGACTCGTGATCGAACCCGGCGGCGGCGGCGGCGCGCTGCTGGCGTGGCAGGACACGCGCTTCGTCTCTTCAGCCGTGGACATCTTCGCTCAGCGGCTGAGTGGC